>Ga0256407_10009136_pt1 | contig 14282 bp, 16 predicted proteins | sample RumenRJG_04DNA_FD_193489 | JGI IMG/M metagenome (GOLD analysis project Ga0256407, IMG submission 193489) | Bovine rumen microbial communities from Lethbridge, Alberta, Canada - RJG_04 | ecosystem: Host-associated > Mammals > Digestive system > Stomach > Rumen | place: Canada: Alberta... | reverse complement strand
TGAGCGTTGGCGAGTTCGTCCAGTGCGTCTATCTGAGACTGAATAGCCTTTACTGTTTCATCTTCCCATTTTTTCCAGTTGTCAATGGAATCATTTATAACCTTTTCTTCCATATCACGCTGTTGCTGATACCTGTTTTTCAGAGCTTCAACTATTCCCTCTCCGACCTTTGAAAACTGACCGGAACGGTCGCTTTTTGCACTTTGCTGAACGCTTCTTATTTTATCAAGAAGCTGTTCCTGCTGTTCAAGGGTAAGCTTCTGCGTTCTGTATATATGGCGGAGCTGTCTGAGCTCCTCTTCATAGGTTATTCGGGACGTGCTTCTTGCTTTTTCTATAGCTTCAAGCTTTTTGTCCAATGTTTCCTGCTGTACCTTCTGAATTTCCGCTTCATAAGCCTTCCGTGCGTTATGAACCTTTTCTTCCATAGACAGCCTGTCCTCGTATGACATCTCATAAGAATTGTAAATACGCTCAAGCCATAATAATTCATTCTCGGCACTGAGCCTGTCCATAGCTTTTTCATGCTCCAGCAGATTAAGCTCAGACTGTACAGCGTTTTTCAAAGCCTGTTCACGCTCACTTTGAATTTCTTTCTGTACGCTGTAAATTTTCTCTTCCAGCGACATACGTTCCTCTGCTGTAAGTACATACTGACTGTAAAGAGTATTCAGCCACGCAAGCTCCTGTTCTTTATTTAGCCGGTCAAGATTTTTCAGATGTTCAAGGTTTTTAATCTGAGTGTTGTATAAATCAGTGTAGGACTTCTGCTGTGCAGTGTATATTTTTTCCTCTAGCTGCATACGTTCTTCCGCTGTTTCGGTATATTCCCTGTACAGCATTTGCAGCCACGATATTTCCTCTGCATATGTCAGATTGTTCAAGGTTCGTCTGTGTTCGATAAGCTTTAACTGTTCCTGAAGCTTATCGTTCAGCTTGGAAGATGACTTTTCAGTGTTTTTATAGCTTTCAATATTCAGATTGTTAATAGCCGAAATCTGAGATTTTATCTGATTTAACCTGTCTGTATAATCCTTTGATTTGCTCTCAAGCTCGGTGAGCCTGAGCTTACACTCTGTAACAACGCTCGCTACCATGCTGTAGGTCTGCATTCTCGTTTCAAGAACCTGCTTCTCTGAGTTGTTCGTATTTATCATAGATTGAAGCTCTTTTTCATCAGCCTGCAAGCTTAAAAGCATTTCTTTTTTCTTAGCCTCGAAAAGCTTCTCAACAGCTTTTCGCTGACCGTCAATGGAATTACTGCCACTGTTAAGTGCCTGTGCAAATTCGGGATACTTTTCGATTAATTCAAGTGTAGTGCTTAAATCAAGCTCTTTATTGTCCGCAAGCGTCTTATATGCGTTGCCGAAATCGTTTGCGGCGGTCTTGAAATCCGAAAGATTAAGCTTCGGTGCTGACGTGTTGTTTATTTTGTTCAACTGTTCTTGATAAATCGAAAGAGAAGCTGTAACTCTCCTGAGAAGATTTTCTTCTTCTGTGGTTTTGTTTTCCTTGAAGCTCAGATAAGCTTTTTCCTGATTAAGTGCAGCTATACTCGATTTAAGTATTTCAGCCTGTGCCTCTTTGACTTTTTCTCCGCTTTCAAGAGATAAATCTCCTGTTTCTGCTATATACTGTGCAAGCTTGGGGTATGTATCGAGCAGATCTATAAGCCTTGAGTTATCCATCTGCTTATCGGAACTAAGCTTGTCATAAGAAGAAGAAAGATTTTCTATGGCACTTATATTATTATTTATAGATACATATATTTCGTTTAATTTTTTACTCTCATCTGTATTCTTTCCGAGAGAGGTATTAATTGCCGTTTCATAATCTTCAACAATTTTCTTTAAATCATCAATATCGTCTTCCTTAATAGACGTTAATGCAGATGATATACTATTCTGGGTTTCACCTGAAACCTTGCCTAAAACATTTTTTATCTTATCGTAAAGGCTATATAATGTGTTTTCCGCTTCGTCAGCATTTAAGCGTATTTTATAACCTTTTCCGTCACGAAAGCCGCCCAATTCGTTAATAAAGATTTCGTCAAGTTTTTCTGACGGCTCGACCTCTATTTTATAATCTGAAACTGTAGCTAACTTTTCCTTTGCGTCCATATACGCCTTTTTATTCTTTATAACATAGTTTTTAGCTTCCTTTTGATTTAGTGTTTCAATCTTTGATATTTCATCGTCCAGTTTTCCGTTTACCAAATCAAGCAATTCAGCCTCAAGATTATATGTTTTTATAAGCTCATTCTGAGTTTCCGTCAATTTATCTTTAGCTTTTTGCAGTTCTGATGTTGAAGATACGGAATTGTCAATTTCTGCTTTAAGCTCGATATATTCCTCAAGCGATTTTTTGATCTTCTCTGAATTTTCCTTGTATGTTTCAGCCAGACTTCCAGCCTTTTTCTGTGCTTCTTCCTGTTTATCCTTTACGCTGTTATAATAATTGACAGCCATCGTTGTTAATGTGCCGATTACTGCTAACGCAGATGTCGCCATTACTACAACAGAGCTGGCACTTGACTGAGAGGCACGTCTTAGGAGATTAAGCTGTCTTATGATAGTGCCAATGTTTCCTATAGTTGTAGGAGACACGGAGTTAAACGTCCTTAAGCTTGTCGTTAAATCCGCAAAAATCAACGCTGTATCGCTTCTGTCAGTTTTGTTTTGTATTTTTTGCTGACTTGCAATTTCTCTTGCTGCAGCACTTTCAGCTGCAGCTGCACTTTTTTGATATGCTGCCACTTTTTTGTTTACATAATCATCATTTCTTGTAAGTGCTTCCTGAAATTGATTCTCCAACTGAGAAAGCTTTAAGCTTTCTCTTTCGAGATTTGTTACAACCGCACTTCCTTCCGGTACATATAATCCGGATTGATAGCGATTGTACGTTTCCTGTAATTCTTTAACCTTTCTCTCCTGAAGCTGTATCTTTACTGAGATTTCTTCTACCTTATTTTGATATTGTACATATACATCCAAATCACCGAAACAAGTTTTCATAATTCCTGTAACTTCTTCCGATTTTAATCCAAGTTCGCTTAATCTTCCCTCAATGTCTTTAATCGCATCACTAGCTCCCATTTTTTCAGGAACAATCGCTACAGGAATTTCTATATTTCCCATATATCTTGCTATTTCTTCTTCGTTCTTTTTCCACTCGCTGTGAATTTTATCCCAATTTATCTTAGGAGCTGCGTCTGTAGTTTCTATACTCTTAATATCCTCTTTTATTTTATCTACAGCATTCTTAGTATCTTGTTTTGCTTTCTCGGTTTCAGCTTCAAGTGCTATTTCAGCCACCAGTCTTCCAACATTCAGTTCTTCTGCCATCTGTTTCACTTCCTGTAAAACGTCAAAATTAAAAGTATCTCCTCACCTGTAACAATCATATACAAGATGAGGAGTTCCGACAACAAAATCATTCAAACTCATCCGCATAAACTGCTTCCTTACGCTCGCTTTCAAGCGTGTGCATATCGTTGTATTCGTCCATTACGCAGATAAATTCGTCATAGTAATATTGATTGAACAATTCGGATTTGGTAATTCCTATTGACTGTGCAGCCGCTAACCAACGCTGCAGCCAGTATTTTCCTGTGTAGGGCTTACTGTCCTGCTGAATATCTGCTTCAGCAGCTGCACGCTCGTAAAAAAATCGCTGTAATCATTTTCCTTGGCAAAAGCAACAATTATTTCCAGAAGCTCGTTAAGCGTTAAAGGATTGTCACAGTTTACATCGAGCAGTCTTTTTTCGTCAATCCCGAGTAAGCTTGACAGCAATCTGCAAAATTCTGTCGGAACGGTGGTAAGCAGTCTGCCTGTAAGCTGCAGTACAGCCTTTTTGTCAAGTCCTGCAAGCTTATCTATCACATCAGCGACATTATCGCATTCAGGAAAAGCTATGCCGAAAATAAGCTCGGGCAAACTATCTGCCATTCTGAGAAACTCCACATATTCCGCAACACTGAGCTTATGAATTTCAACTCCATGCAGCGTATAGCTGTGTGGAGCTGAAATCTCAAGGCTTTTATCCTTTTTTCGGGCTAATCTTTCAATAACGCTCATAATCAGTTGCCTCCGTTTTCGGCAGGCTCTGCTGATGCGGCAGGCTCTGCTGATGCGGCAGGCTCTGCTGATGCGGCAGGCTCTGCTGATGCGGCAGGCTCTGCTGATGCGGCAGGGTAAGCTTCTATAGTATCAAGCCAGCTGAGAGCTTCACCCTTGGCTATGTCAATAGTGCTTCTGATTTTATTGTCGCACTTACGGGGAGTACATTTGAAAGTAACCGTATAAACCTGTGCATCGTTGCTTTCACCCTTTGTTGTGTGTGACACCTTAACATCTGTTGCCTTGCAGGAATAATATCTGAACAGCCTGTATCCTCCGTCAGCACGCAAGGCACTGTAGTTTATTGCTATTGTCGGTGCAACATCAAGGCTTCCCTCATCAACAGAACCATCCTCGTTTACGGTTGCTCCCGTCATAGCTGCCAGTGTGCTTAAATCAACCTCTGCAAATGCAATTTCATTTGTAGTATCAATCCAGTCTGAGCCGCTGTCCCAAACTCCGTCATCTGCGTTTATGGAATATTCCTGACGGTTATCCGTGGGGGAACAGGTTCTCGCTGACGGCACTCTTGTTCTTTCTCCTGCTATATAGCTTTCCTCTGTATCTGCTGTTACAGGCATAAATCCGAAATTTGCAAATCCTTTTAAATATTTTTTACCCATAGTTTTTAACTCCTTTAAATCGTTTTTAAAATATAGCTTAGATGCTTTTTAAATAACCTTTAACCCCACAAGGCAATCTCACAGTACATTGTTGTAAAGCCTTCGCCACGCTGATAAATGATCGCTCCTCTGCGTGGTCTTGCGATACAGAATGTATCGTTTGTAAGGCTGATAAGCGTTTCATCCGTGCCGCTGTCAAGCAGTTCAAATATACTTCTGCACGTTTCGTATGCCTTATCATATGTGCTGTCACGGCACTGAATTTGTATGTAGTGCGTTCCCGTTCCGTCATTTACAGAGCCTACAATGTGATTCCATTCCGTTATGTTTATTGCCTGAACTGTTTTCTGACAGTCAGGCATAAAGTCACGGTATACATTTTGGTAGCCCTGCCGGATTAAAAAGCTTTGTAACTCTTTAAGCACAGTCAGTCCTCCCACATTTCCTCTGCAATAATTTTAAGTATTCTGTCCTGTTCGTCAGTCAGCACCTGTTCAAGATATTTTGCCTGACCACCTCTCGGGTGAGCGTAGTTTATCTGCTCGTGCTGAACGGCTGCATAAACAGTGTTGTAACTTACTCTGCCTGTTGTTCCGTTCTCAGGCACTTCTTCTGAAACTATGTTAATCCCCAGTCCGCTATCTGAACTCAGCTCTCCGCTTTCACGCCTTTGCTGTTTTTCTTCTTCCGAAAGTCCGCTTTGCGTACCCTCTGCAATCCTTACATCATCTATCTCAACCAATACAGAGCCTCTAAGATCGCCAAACTCAACAGGTGCTTTCTGCTGGCTTTCGGAAGCAACAAAGAGAAGTGCATCTTTTAAGCCCTGAACACTTTTCTTTTTAAGGTCATTAACCTTTTCCTGAAGCTTTTCTGTAACGTCACTAAGTCCGCTCAGATATTCGCCCTCGTTAAATTCAATACGTATTCCCATTAAAGATATACCTCGTAATGGTCAAAGGCTCCCGTCAGACTGTCCATTCTTCGGCAAGCCTTTACAGTGTATCTTCTGCCGTCCGCAACAACTACATCAAGAGGATTTAACTGTACATTCGTAAAAATCCTCGCTTCACTTGTGATTTTATTTCCGTCCTTGTCGATTATCTCCTTGTAATTGTATTCAATCCTGCAAGGCACTGAAACAGGCACACTGTCAAGCGGCGGTTCATAGGCAATATCTCCGCAATTGTTAAGCGAAGAGTAACGGTGCAGACCGGCTGTATGATTAAAATAACACTCAAAAACACTCATACTATCGCCACCGATCCAATGATATATTGTCGCATATAGTTATAAGCCTGTCGGCTGAAAAGAATATTTTCAGCCGATAAAAAAGAGCTGCCGCTGCTGCCGTAGCTCTCAGTTGCAGTCCCGAGAGTAACGCTTGTCACTCCCTGCTGTCTTAATGCTGTACGTTTCAGCAGTTCTTCATCAATGGCTGCGATACATTCCTCAGCTGTCGCAAGCTTTACCTTGTAAGGAATATCCGCTGACATTCCTCTCGGGAACTGCAGCTCCTGATTTGCGTTATGCTTACAGCCTTTAAGCGGCAGACAGTCAACTTTGTATGTAGCTGTCCGTATAATACTTTCTTTTTCCTCAACGCTCAACGCAAGCCATTTCTCAGACAGGCTGCCTTTGTGACAGCCTGCTATTATTTCATCTGCTTCGGAAACGGTTATATAAGCGTCTGTTCCGACTGTAAGCATAATTTTATTCACCGCCGCCTGATACTGCCTGCGGTGCGAGAACGGCAAAAGGATAGCGTGTAGTACCGTCAGAGTTAAGTGCTGTAACAGGGTTGGGAAGCTGCCAGCCAAGACGCATAACACAGCGGAGTGCTACCATATCCTGCTGTGCGAGATTGTAGATTATTCTTCCGTCCCCGTCACTTATGACCGCCTGATCCAAAATCTTATATGTCATATCCTGACGTATAGCATATACCGCCTGACTGAAATCACCGCCGACCAGAAGTGCCTGAGTTTTATCCCATGAGCCGTTCTTCACATAATTGATAGGCTGTGCGTACAGCGTTGACGGTGTATCAGCCGTAAGCGAGGGCTGGAAGAGAAGTCCGCCGTTCTGGTCACGCAGACCTCTGAGTGAGGACTTGTTGGAAATATCTCCTGCAAAGCCTGTAACGTCAAAGCCGTCCTCTTCTACCTTTCCCATAAGCATGTTTATGTCCTGCACTATGTCGGAGGCATTAGACCTTGTTATTACGTTGCCCTTTGCTATGGCACTTGTTACTATTCCGTTTTCCCAGCTTGTCGGTTTGTTTACGCTGAAAAATATTGCCGCATCAATAACCTTTCCGAAAGCTTCCACTATCGAAGGCTTAAGCTCTGCCCATACATCATACTGAGCGTCATCGAGGACAGCCTCGGGAATAGGAATGATAACGGCTATTTCTTCGGCAGTGATTATCTTTTTATCCCACGCAGCCGCAGATACAGCTTTAAGTCCGTTATCTCCGTTTACAAAGCCTGCAACAGGCAGAGATGAAAGTACAGGCAGAGTTCTCTGCTTTGCCGTCATATTCGGCAGCTTACGCATAAGGCTGAGTGCAGCTGAACTCTGTCTGACCGCTGTTATAATTTCCTTTGATTCTTCAACAGGTATCAATGCTTCCGCATCGCTTCTTGTGATTATATTATTGTTAGGCATAATCAATAACTCCTTCTGTTTCTTAAAATATCATTCATTGTCTTGTGAACTGTTTCTGTGCCGCCGTCCGCAGGGTGAAACGGTGCATACGGTTCGCTTTTCTGTCTGAGGATTACGGCAGGAAACTCCTCTTTAGCTGTCTTTACAGCTTCGTCAAGTCCTGTTACTGTTCCGTTTTCGCCGACCTTTATATTGCTGTAGTCAATGACCTTGGCAAGAAGCTTCGTGTCATAACCTGACAGCGACTTTATTTCCGCTGCAATAATCTTGTTGTCAGCGGCAGACAGCTTCTTTTGAAGGTCGCTGTTGTATGCGTTTATACGCTGAGATAAATCTCCAAGCTCCTCATCATCAGACACACCGAAAATGCCCTTTAAAGCTTTTTCGTATTCTGAATTGGACTGCTTTAAGCTTTCAAGCTCGCTGTCGGTCTGTGCTTTCTGAACGGTCTGACCATCCTTTGCGTTCTGGTCGGTCGGCTCTGTATTGATGTTGTTGTTTTCGTTTTCCACTGATTTTTCCTCCTTGATTTGATTTACCCGAAAATCGGGCAATATAAAAAGCCCCCTTATGGGAGCTTAATATCTTTGTTTACGCATATAGCGTTTAAACACCGTTTAACAGCGTTTAATTTGCGTTTAAATTTATTTTTGGATTAACTTTATCATTAAAATAAAAACGGTTTGTAGGGCATTTTAAAGCCGTTTTTGTTTTATAGCTTTATTCTTCGCTTTTATGCCTGTAGCCGTAAATTTCCATATACGTGGAATAAAATGGTGAGGTTTTGTCCAACATAGCTTTGTTGCATTCTTTATACTTCTCCATAATATCCTGCGGACGTTCTCCGTATATTTTGCAGCCTCTAGGTTTACGAAATTGACAAACAGAACACATTGGCATAGCTACTGTTCTTCCCTCTTTATACCCATCCAGCTTTTGTAATTTTAGTAATATATCAGGCTCCATTATTGTTAAGCACCTCCGCAAATAAAAGTATTTTACCTGTTTCGTCAATTTTAACATCAGTAAAGCGGTATGTCAACGGTGAATCAAAAAGCACCTCTTCCTGATGCTTGTATTTATCATAGACAACAGGCTTTATATATTGACAACCTATATAGCCTCTAGGAATAGTTAAATACATTCTTGTAGAATAAAAACGGCTTGTTAAGCATTTAAAAGCCGTTTTTGTTTTATAGCTTTATTCTTCTTTATGCCTGTAGCCGTAAAGTTCCATATATCTTGGATACAAAAAAGATGTTTTGTCTAATATCGCTTTATCACATTTTTTATGTTCTTTTGTAATAGTCTGCGGACGTTCTCCATATATTTTACAGCCTTTAGGCTTGCGAAATTGACAAACCGAACACATGGGTATAGCTGTTAATTCTCCTTCTTTGTATCCGTCCAGCTTTTGTAATTTTAGCAATATATCAGTTTCCATTATTTTTAAGCACCTCCGCAAATAAAAGTATTTTACCTGTTTCGTCAATTTTAACATCAGTAAAGCGATATGTCAACGGTGAATCAAAAAGCACCTCTTCCTGATGCTTGTATTTATCATAAACAACAGGTTTGATATACTGACAACCCTTGTAACCTTCAGGTACTGTCAAATACATTCTCGTATCTCTTGCACGTAAGTCTAAAGCATTGAAACTTGTCGATGTAAAAATATCATTTATATTTTCATGCCCTATCAATTCTTTTAAGTCATTTTCTGTTGAATTTTTATTTACGCCTAAGTTCATAAAAGAAATACAGGTTTCTCTTACCAAAACAGTTTCTTCGGGCATCACTCCCTGAGATAATGCTTTATGCAGCAGTGCTTCTTTTTCTTCAAGCTCAGGTGTCATTTTGCCTGCTCCCTTTGCATAATTAATCCTTGAAGCAAGAGAACCGCTGTATTCTCTCAGAATATCCTGCTGTTCCTTTGGAAGCTTTAAAACCTGCTCGCTCATTTTTCTCTTAGTTTCGTTTATTTGTTTGCTGTTGTCAAGCTGATTAAGCTTTCTGTAATCCTCCAGTAAATCTCTGTATTTCTGTGAGTTGGCGGACTTCATTCTTTGCCAAGCTGCAAAGGTCTTTGGTGCGTCATTCGGAAAACAGCTTTTTATTTTCTCGTACTGCCTCCTGCTTGCGTTGCGTTTTCGCTTGATTGCCTGCTCCTTTGCATAAGCCTTGCGTTCTGCATCGGAACGGGTGTCAGCAAAGGGCTGTGTGCTTTGTCTGCTGAACTCTGCAAGCTCATCGAGCGTATATGCTCTTGGCGAGAATATCGAAAAACGATGTCGGCAGTTCGGGTGTACCGTGTCATAACCCTCGGTAAGTACAGTATCGTAAAGATAGGAAAACCTCAGCGGATTTCCGTCTTTATCCTTGTATTTTCCGTTTGCTGCTTCTTTTGTGACTGCGTAAACTCTGCCCTGATACATTGCACACACCTCACAGGTAGGATAATGGCTTGTCATACGCACCAAATCATATCCCCATTCCTTGCCCTGTACAAGCTGTGCCGTGTTCTGAGTTTCGGCAGTCGCTGTTCTGACCGCCATTGCAGCATAATCCTTTATGTTATGCTCCGCACCGTTTGAGTATGTAACAGATGTGATATTCTGATTTTCAAGCCGCTTTTCAAGCTCCTTCTGCATTTCCCTTACAGTTTTGCCCTGTGTAAGTTTTTTCGCCATAGCCTCAAGCGTAACCTGTCTTATCATATCATCACATCTTCTTCCGACTGTGGAAGCTGCCATATTAAGATGCTGTGTCAGATTATCAACAATAATGTTAATCTGATTGCTGTTGAGCCTGCTCATAAGGCTGTACGCTCCCGGAGCGGTATTGTCAGCTGACAGGTCGCTTACAAGCCTGTCAAGTCCCTTTTTGTAATTGCTTATGATAAGCTTCTGTACAAGCGTATCAGACGATTTCTGCAACGCTTTAATTTGTTCGTCAACCTGACGGAGAAGTGACCTTTCATAAGCTGTTGCATTTCCGTAAGCTGTTTTTCTTCTTATAGTCTTTATCAGGTCTGTCTCTGCCTTTGTATAAAGCTTTGCAAGCGCCTGTTCATATGTAAGCTTTGCCATCAAATTTCCTCAAGCACGCTCTCAGTCTCTACACTCGGCATTGTGCCTGCACTGCTTTCGATATTGTCTGCTCTTATCATTTCAAGCTCCGTGCCAGTATCGCTCTGAGACATATTGTCAAGCCTTTGTATAGCTGTATACTGGCTGAGTGTCGGCTTGCCACCTGTTCTGATGCTTGCTATTTCTGCATCCTCGGCAGGGTCTCCGGGTAAGCCGTCATTCCAAGTTATTGTTATTTCGTTCGGAGCTATTTCCACTCCTCTTATTTTTGCGAGAACTGACAGCATTTTCTTGACAGGCACATCATATCTGTTTGTTATTCGTCTTGCCTTTGCAAGCGGTGACATCATAAGTCTTCTGAGTGCAGAGCCGCTCGGAACATCGCCTGTTTTATTGCTCAAATCTCCGAGCAGGGCACTTCCCATTTCAGATATGGTGTAGAGCTGATTTATTATAAGCTCTATCTGTCGGAAATTAGCGTCCATTCCTGCGTCCCATGTCAGATACTCGGGCTTAGGGTCACTTTCGCTGTTTCGGGGGAAATAGTCCCCGATTTTAAGCACCCACTGACCTGTTAAATCGTCCATCTCCATTGCAGAATGAGGTCCGGTCATACTCGGCTGAGCAAATTTGTCAAGAACCTTGCTTATCTGACTTATGCGAACCATAAGCTCCGAAACAAGACTGTCAACGCTCCTGTAATCGTCAATACCGAAAAGTCTGTCAGATGTAATAACATTGCTGATACGGTAAACAGGGCAGGTATCAAGGTGTGTCTGAAGCTTCATTTTGCTTTGGTCTGTAATATCACACTGAATTTTAAAGCCGGATGTAAAATTTCCCTGAAGCTCATAATTTCGCTCCTCGCACTCTGACGGATTGTCGGGATTGTGTATCTGTACTTTCAGACCGTAAGTCTTCGAGTGGGTGTCTATAACATATGTAAAGCCGAAAACATGATATCTGAATTTCCGCATATTGAATTTATCCACAACAGGAAACCACAAGGCAGGAGCAACAACATCAATATTGCCGTCTGAGGTTATCATAATAACCGTATCTCCGTAGCGTGATACATCCAAAGCTGACATATAAAGCTTATCAAACAGTTGAGTATCAAGTACTATGCTGTCAATAAGCTTTTGTTTGCTGTCATCTGCGACTGTAATATTCGGTTTTCTTCCGAAAGCAAGGTCAGCGGTTTTAAGAGATATGAGCTTCTGATAGTTCACTATCGTTGCATATGATATGATTTCGCTGAAATTTCCTATAACTCTCTCAATACGTCTGAACTGCTCTCTGTATACATCTTCATGCTTATCCTCGAACAGTTCACGGTGTTCCCTGTATCTTAAAAGTCTGTTTTCTGCACATTCAGGCGGAAAGGGTTTGCCGATTTCAAGCCAGTCTAAATCTGTAAGCATATAAATCACCTCCCAAGTCTTACTACACCCAAGCCGCTCTCACGGCTGAGTACCGTATAACAGAAATAGCGTATATCGTCCATTGCGTGGTCGTGTTCCTTTACAGGCTTGTCCTCGCCTGTTTTCTGAGCATATTTTGTATCCCAGACATAAGAAACAAACTCCGCAAACGTATTTTCACAGCATTCATTGAATTTGATTTTGTTGTTTTTGAGACAGTCTGCTGTATAGCGGATACCGTCAAGCACGTTGTTGTCGGCAGGGATTACGTTATATCTTCCTTTTCTGCGGATAACCGTAATGAAGCTTGCCGCCGAAGGGTCGACTATTACGCCGGTTACATTAAGTCCTTTTGTAAGCTGTTCAAGCTCCGTATAATATTCCTCGTCCGTTTTCTGATAACCTTGTTTTCGTCCGTCATAGTAATATTCCTTTATTCTGTACCATATATTTCCCGACTTTCCCCAAAGTCCTGCCGAAAACGGATTGAGTGTGCCGTAGTCTATAGAAACATAGTATTTTGAGCAGTGACGAGGTTCTGCTTTTACAACGTGCAGAGCCTTGCTGAACATAGGATAAATCAGACCTTCGGCAGCTACCCACAGTCCGAGTATATAGCGTTCGTAGAATGTGCCGCTGTACATACTCTGATAACGCTTCTTTGTTTCCTCTGAAAGAGTGAGGTTATCGTCCATTGTAAAATGAAGGTGGAGTGCATTCTTTTCGTCAGCTTTCTTTATCCAGTTCTGATAAAACCAGTGATACGGTGTATCAGGGTTGCAGTTGAACCAGAACCTTGCACCCTCCACAGAGCAGCGACCTGTAGCCTGATTGACAAACGACTGAGGCATAAGTGCGACCTCATCAAGAAGCACGCCTGCAAGCGTGATGCCCTGAATGAGGTCTTGTGAGCTTTCGTCCTTGCCGCCGAAAATATAGAAGCTGTTTTTAATATTGCCGCTTTCTATGATAATTACGTTATCGGAACGCTTATCCTTTATCCTGTAACGCTGCCGTATCATACTCAGAAGCGGAGTGATAACGTTACGTCTGCAAGAGCCTACAGTTTTTCCGCATATGGCGAAATTGCATTCATTGAAATTACTCATTGCCCAAAGCACGAAGCTTAATGACATACTCATAGTCTTGCCGGAACGGATTGAGCCGTCAGCAATAACGGCGTTATATTTCTGTGATATAACAGGATTAGCCCACCAAGTAAGTACCTGAAGCTGCTTCTTGCTGAACTGCCTGAACTTACTGCTCATTCTTGAATACCTCCCCGGAGGACTGCCTTATAACCTCTGCAAGACCGTCATCGGTATGTACGGCTTCGCTTGGCTTGAAGTATTCAGCATACAGCCTGACAGCCTGCATATTTCCTTTTTCGCACTCTTTTATCACACTGTTCCTTATTGCGGTAAGCTCCGAGGTCTCATATTTTTCGAGTACGGCTTCAAGCTTTTTTCTGTAATCCCTGGATTTTAAAACTCCATACGTTCGCACTAAGCCTTCCAAGTCCTCTACAATGTTAAAATCTGTGCTTACCGCTGTAGCTTTTAAGCGAGCCTCAAGCGTATCAAGAGACTTTCTTTTTCGGTTCATCAGCAATCACCCAATCCGTTGCAATAAGGTCATCTTCGGTAGGTTCCCATCGAGGTTTTTTCTGTGTCTGAGATATTACAATACAGCAGTCGCTTAATCCCGTGGGTTTAATTACGATATGTTCAAATTCAGGACAATTCCTTGTTATGCACTTTCTTTTGTTTTTAGCTAAAACAGCTGCTTCATAAATATTCATACTTTCCTCCTTGACTATATTAAAAATTATTGATAAACTTTCCCTATAAAGGTGGTGATAAAATTGGAAATTCAGCTTACAAAAGACAGTGATGTTCTTATTTGTTTATTGTATAAAAATTACTTAGAAAAGCGAAAAAACGGTTGTAGTCGTGAAACATCAAAACAATTTAATAACATTCCTGATATTAAAAATAATTTCGTTCCAAACTGGTTAGAAGATGATGTTTTGGATTGTTGTTTCGAGTTAGGAAAAGCACATTTAATCACTTATATCTCAGCTGATAATACAACAAATGCAGGAATTATTTATATGGAGGGCAGATTTGAAAACAAAATAAATTATATTTTAGAATACATAAATAAAATAAAGAGTATAATTACGCCCTTTTAAAAAGACATAGCTCCGCCATTCGGCAATTCAGGTGCAAACTGCCGTTAAAGCAAAGCTATGTCGGCAGCCTCCGCTCTGTGGGACGAATCAACCAACAGTCTTACAGCTGCGTTTGTATAAGCATTTACGTGACATTTATGTCATATGAATTATTTTTGTAT
>Ga0256407_10009133_pt1 | contig 14285 bp, 16 predicted proteins | sample RumenRJG_04DNA_FD_193489 | JGI IMG/M metagenome (GOLD analysis project Ga0256407, IMG submission 193489) | Bovine rumen microbial communities from Lethbridge, Alberta, Canada - RJG_04 | ecosystem: Host-associated > Mammals > Digestive system > Stomach > Rumen | place: Canada: Alberta... | reverse complement strand
TCCAAAACCAACCAAAGCGATTTTCATAATTCCTCCAGTACCGCTGTCTTATTTCTCGAAATATGCCGCGTGCAAGGCCTTTACGGCTTGGTCGCGCTGGGCGTCGTCAACGATCATGCTTATGTTCACCTTTGACGCGGCCTGGCTTATCATTTGCGGATTGATTTTTTCTTTTGCCAGCGCCACAAGGCCCGTGGACAAAACGTCGGCCGACTTTGTCGCGTCGCAAATTACGGTTACGATGGCCTTTCCGGGACGCGCCTGCACTTGCGCCACGCGGCGAAGGTCTTCCAGCAAGCCGGTAAGATCAGCCTTTGTGTTCACCGTAAGAGAAACGCTTACTTCGCTGGTCGCGATTACGTCAATGCTCACGTTCCACTTTAAGAACTGGTTGAAGATGTGGGCCAAAAAGCCCGCCGCGCCAAGCATGCCCGCGCTCGTTATGTCGATAAGCGTGACGCCCTTAACGGCGGTTATCGCGCAAACTTTGGGAACGGCTCCGCTGTGCTTTTGCACGATGATCGAGCCGGGGCTTTGAATGTTGTATGAGTTCTTCACTCGGACAGGAACGCCGGCCTTAAGGCAGGGAACCATCGAGCGCGGGTGCAAGACTTGCGCTCCGAACATCGCGAGTTCCTGGGCCTCTTCGTAGGTTACTTCGGGAACCGTGCGAGCGGCGGAACACAAGCGGGGGTCGCTGGTCATGATTCCGTCAACGTCTTTCCAAGTTTGGATTTCGTCGGCCTTCATCGCGCTACCGATAATCGTCGCGGTAAGGTCGGAGCCGCCGCGGCCAAGAGTCGTGATGTCGCCCTTTTTGTCTTTTGAGATGAAGCCGGTTACGATCGGGATTTCCTTTGCGGAGCCGTTGGCGTATGAGTCAAGCTCAAGCGGAATGTTTTTCCAAACTTCGTCCAAAAGCTCGGCGGCCATAAAGTTTGAGTCGCTTACGATTCCCAAATCCCAGGCGTCAAAAAATTTCGCAGGAGTTTTTTCCTTGTTCAAAAAGGCCGCCATCATGCGGACGCTAAGGCGCTCGCCAAACGAAACCAAGTAGTCGCGCGTGCGCTTGGTAAGTTCCTTAATCATTGAGATGCCGGTCAAAAGCTGCTTGAGCTCTTGCATAAGCGGCTCAAAGGGAGAAAAGTCGATTCCAAGTTCGGCGGCGGAATCGCGGTGAAGCTTTTCCACTCCGCTTATGTCAACGTTTCCCGCAAGCGCCGCGTCGGCAGCGTCAAGCAAGTGGTCTGTAGTGTCGCCCATCGCGCTAAGAACGACGACGGGCTTTTTGTCTTTGTAGGCTTGAATTATGCTTGCCACATGGCGGATTCGCTCCGCGTTGGCCACGGACGAACCGCCAAATTTCATTACTATCATAGTATTTTATTGTAGCGCAAAAGGGGCTTGCGTTGCAACTAGCCGCCGACAGGCAGATTGCGGTCGGGCTCCCCTTCCTCACTTTTCGCAGCGGATTTCCAAAAAGGCGATGACGTCTTTGTATTCGCTTTCGCCTTGGCTGGCTTCCTGCGTAACCCGGCTCAAGCCCTTGTTATAAAACTCATCGCCAATCATCGCAAGCTGGGACGTGTCCCGCCTTTTGTAATTTTCAAGCAATTCATTCATCGGCTTGAACTTTTCGTAATACTCCCGTTTGGCAGAGATGTTCACAAAAGCGCTTTTCTTCAATTCATATATCATCAAGTCTTTTGGCCAAAAGCGGAACATGTCTTCGCAGTATGTTTCGGGACAGTATTTGTAAACCCACCACTCTTTCATGCATTCCGGCTCAACGTTCCTAAACTTTAGGACGCCGCCCTTTTTCAACGCCGCGTATATTTTTGAAAGGCACTTTTTCTTGTCTTCAAAATGGTGGAAGGCAAAATTGCACACGACCAAATCCACCGACTCTTCTTCCAGATTGAACGACTCCGCGCTTGCGTTTATGAACTCCGCTTCCAGATTTTTGCTTTTGGCGACGTCCAGCATTTCAGGCGACAAGTCGATTCCAATCCATTTTATATTTTTGCCTTCATAATGCTTTTTCTGGCCCAACAAATAATTTCCGGTTCCGCAGGCCAAGTCCAAAACAGTCGCGCTGCCGTTCTTTTCCAAAAGCTTTTCTATCTCTTCGTCTTTAGGAAAGTCCAGCCTGCCCTTGTTTTTGTCATAGACTTTTGAAACTTTTGCGTAATCCGTCTTGAGCATGTTTGACCTCCGATGATTTTATTTGTCAAAGCTTATTATGTGGCGGCACTTTTCGCCGCCGGAAAGAACTGATTCCACGCATTCGATTTTAAAGTTCCTCTGGGGAACAAGATTTTTGAACACGCATATCATGCTTTGCCTTGAACATTCGCAAAGCCTGTTTGATTTTATGCCAGCCTGCGTATGCAAGGGACAGCCGCACTTTGTAAAAATAAGTTCGTAGACGCTTCCCGGTTCAAGAACCTTTCCGTCCACGTCCTTTTTCTCATTCACCCGCGTAAAGAATTTATCCAAGTCGCCGCCGCATTCGTCGAACAAATCCCTGTATAAATTTTTCAACGCGTCGCAGGAACACCGCTGGGCGCATTTCGCGAACAGTCTCGAACACTCTTCAATGTCCATCTTTTCCAGCCCGGCGTCAAATCCGCCGAACCATTCAGCAAAAAATCTTTCGTCCATAGACCTTTTCTTTGCAAATTCCTTTATTCTTAAATTGAATCTATAATATTGTCCGTCCTTGAAATAAATCCATCCGTCTTTATCATAAAATTTTCCAATTAAACATTATTTGTCTAAATTACATAAGGATAAATCCGCGTCGTATTTTTCAAGAAATTTTTCTACAAGCAAGACGCTTTTTTGCTAGTGGGGTTGGGCTTTGTAAATTTTTTCTTTTCAGAATTCGTCAAATCTGAAATAGAAACGCCCTTTTCTTGCGCGTAAGCGCGCATCGCTTTCATGTCAACAAAATACGGGAGCGCGTTCACATCTATTGGAGAATAATTTTTTTGCATGTAAGAATTATAATTGTTCATCTGTCCATTCATATTTGTAAACCTCCATAATTTCCTTCATTTTATCACCGAATATTCCAAAATGAAATTGATGAAGCATGCAGATTGGCTCCGCGCCAAGTTTTTCAACATAATGCTGGAGCAACTTTTCATCCGCTGCGAAACCAAACACATCACCGTCATATCCATAATCTACAGATTTCTTTCCTGCAATGGCAAACAAATGGCCTCCGACTCCAGAATATTTAGGCTCGTCGACCAACTGCTTGTTGTTTTGAGGCGCGGCGCACATCCACTGAATATAGAGAGCGCCAGCGTTTGGATTGTCTTGGAGGGAAACCAATCCCTGAATGTCAACCGTTCCTTTTATTACCAAAGCGTAAACTTCAGATGTTTTTGTCAATTGAGCCCAATCTATATACCAACCATTCTTTTTGTTGTATTTTTCTAGAAACGAGCTTCTTTTTATGCGGATAACTTCCGTGTCTATAAGCTCGCCTGTAGCATTATCCTTTAGACACGGAGTAAAATCATCAACATAAACCGAAATGAATCCAAAATCCATATTATTATTATAGCATAAAAAAAGTTTTTATGCATCAAAATTCAAACATAAAAAAAACGCGGGCCCCGCAAAAACGAAGCTCGCGTTCATGCAACGGCAATGCCGATTTACTTTATCTCAACGACCCAGCCGTCGGGCGCTTTTTCAGTTCCCATTTGGATGCCGGTGAGAGTGTCGCGGAGCTTTTGCATTACCGGGCCGCACTTTTCCATGCCGCTTGGGAGCATGATTTTTTTGTCGTGGTCGTCAATCTCGCCGATCGGAGAGATTACGGCAGCCGTTCCGCAGAGGCCGGCTTCGACAAAGTTGGGAAGCTCGGCCTTGTCAATCTTTCGCTCCTCCACTTCAATCTTCAAGTATTCCTTGGCAACGTGAATCAAAGAGCGCCTTGTGATTGAAGGCAAAATCGAATTTGATTTCGGCGTCACAAGCTTTCCGTCCTTTGTCACAAAGAGAACGTTGGCACCGCCGGTTTCCTCGATGTAAGTGTGGCTGGCCGGGTCTGTGTACAAGTTTTCGGCGTAGCCGCATTTGTGCGCGTCGACGATGTTGTGAAGGCTCATCGCGTAGTTGAGGCCGGCCTTGATGTCGCCCGTTCCGTGGGGAGCGGCGCGGTCCAAGTCGGAAATGCGGATCTTTATAGGCTTCACTCCGCCCTTAAAGTAAGGTCCTACGGGAGTCACCAAAATGCGGAACTGATATTCGTCGGCGGGCTTAACGCCGATGACGGCGTTGCTTCCGAACATGTACGGGCGGATGTAAAGGGTGGCGCCGCTTCCGTAGGGCGGAACCCATTCAATGTTGGCCTTTACTGTTTCGATTACGGCCTTGACAAAGCGGTCTTCCGGGAAAACCGGCATTTCAAGTCGGCGGCAAGAATCCGCCATGCGGCTTGCGTTGAGGTCTGGGCGGAACGTGACGATTTTTCCGTCGGCGGTTGTGTAGGCCTTTAGGCCTTCAAAGCAAGTCTGGGCGTACTGCAAGACGCCCGCGCATTCGCTGATTGTGACAGAGTGGTCGCTTGTGAGCGTTCCCTCGTCCCACTTTCCGTCCTTAAAATTGGCGACGAAACTTTTTGAAGTTTCCATGTAACCAAAAGGCAAATTGCCCCAATCGATGTCTTTTGCCATATCTTTACCTCTATGAAAGAATTATAGTATTGTTTAAAAAAAGTTGCAAGAGCGTGGGAACGGAACAATTGTTATGACATATTATTATGCATAAGCGTACGTCTTTATTTCTTCCAACTGTGGGGCAAGTTCTAACTTTGCATTTCTTATATCAATATCATCCTGCAACGCCATAAAATATCCGTCTGAGACCCCAAAGAATTTTGCAAGACGCAAAGAAGTGTCTACTGTAATTCTTCTGCGATTATGAAGAATGTCCTGAATGCGAGATGCAGGAACATTAATTTCCTGCGCCACTTTGTATGCGGAAAGTCCAAGAGGAATTAAGAATTCTTCGTTTAAGATTTCACCCATTGTTGGTGTTTCGATATAGTCAGCCATAGTTTTCTCCTAGTGATAATCCACAATTTCAACATCATAAAAGTGTCCATCTTTTTCTGTAAAACAGACACGCCATTGGTCATTTATACGGATAGAGTGCTGCCCTTTTCTGTCCCCCACAAGTTGTTCAAGATGATTATTTGGAGGAACGCGTAAATCCTCTAGACACTTTGCATTGTCTATCAACATTAACTTTCGCAAGGCAACTTTCTGAATTGTGTTCGGAAGCCGCCTTGAAAACTCCTGTTTATAAACATGCTCCGTTTCCCTGTCCGAAAAACTCTTTATCACGATTACATTATACACGTAAAGCGTGTATATGTCAAGCGTGCCTATCTAAAAACGAAATTGCAAACTTTATCGTACACTATCGTTTTTTATACCTTAAACCTGTAAAAATTTTGTGTTGACAAAAGACGCAGTTTAAAATTCTCACAATTTATCCACAGAGCACCCCAGTGTGGGTGTCAGCATAACAAATATTCTCCGTATCCGCCATAAACCTCTTATGCGGCAAAAGTGTCCGCATAAAAATTCACGGCGAATATCTATTTCTCTATTTTACCACCACTTCCGCATTTTGCATAGCGCGTTATGCCGTTCCGCCTAATGCGAAAAATAATTTGACAATGTATCACTTTTATGATACACCTCTATAAGAGAAGGTTACCTTAGCCGCTATTTAGACCAAGAGGAGAAAACGAAATGACCACAACAGTAATACAAAAGCTCCGCTCAAAGGATTCCCAAAAAATAAACCTCAGGACTTTTACTTCCGTTCTCCGTTGTCTTGGCTATCAAATTAAGCTTGAAAAAATGCCAGCTCTTAGATGAAATGTTTCACCGAAAAAGCCACAAATCAATGATTTATCCATTTCCAAAACTTACGTCTTGAAGAGTATGACCATTCATCGAACATTCCATAACGCACTCTAATTGAAAAACCCGCAAATTCTTGAGAGTCTTTTACAGAAACAACTGAATAATCATAAAAGGATTCATCACTTTTAAAACTTAAAAGATAAATTCTCGTATATCCAGTTTTCGGAATTTCAGCAATATACTTAGGCACAAGGATTTCAAGGGAAGACGGATAATCGCCATTTTCACGGAAATATTCTTCAATAGCAAAAATTATTTTATTTCCGTTTGAAATAAGCTTTTTTTCATCAATCCCAAGAGGAAGAAACTCAGGGGCAACATTTGCAATCTCGCCATACGACTCTTCTTCCTCGTTACTAGAATCCGCAACTGAAAACCGCGTTTGGCTTTTTCCGTCTTTTAACGGCACATAACCATTGTCATATACAATTCTTTGCCCCTCTTGAGAAAGAATCCAATCTATCAATTTTTTAATATTAGGATTTTTGCCATCTTTTTTGTAAACAGCATAAAAATTCGAGGACAATGGATATATTCCATTTTGAATATTTTCTTTTGTAGGCGCGACTCCATTTAATGAAATCATTTTTACATTTTCATTTCGGGTTATTCCTTCTACATAATAACGAAATGAGTAACCTATTGGACTTCCAAAGAAAACGCCTATTGGATTCAATTCTGCTTTTTCGCCGCCCATAAAGTTTAAAAACGCGGTCTGACTACCGCTTCCTTCTTTTCTTTGCCATGCCGCAATTAAAGCATTTGGTCCGCCAACGGCTTTCCAGTTTTTAATTTTGCCTGAATATATTTCCTTTATTTGCTCAATTGACAAATCATTGACAGGATTATTTATATTCTCAATAAAGACAAACGCTTCATAGCCAATGGGAACAAATTCCAGTTCTATTCCATATTCTTTAGCATACGCTAATTGTTCTTTTGATGGCGAAGCGCAAAAGATTACATCAGAAAGGCCGTCAACAAGAGCTTTGTAAGCGCCTCTCGTATTTCTCATTTGAACCTTGCTTTCTTTAGTAAAATTTTCACCATCAAAACAAACCGATTCTTCTGGATAAACAGAAGACGCAATTGCAGAAAACACTGGATACAGCGCGCTTGCTCCATCAAGAACAGGGATGTTTTCGGCTATTTGAAAATCTGATTTTGTATAATTGATTTTAGAATTCTTGTCGAATGGGAGATACTCTTTTAAGTCGATTGAAAGATATGAAATTTCGTTGCTTCCAGCTATAACAGATATCATTCCGGACTTTCTGTGCAATACATTAAACCTTATTCCAGAATATAAGACAGCCGCCATTCCTAAAATAGAAATAAAAACAAAAAAGATAACAGCATTTTTCTTCATATTACATTCCGTAAACAGCAATTGAATACATAATTAAAAGGAGAAAACCGCCTATAATTGCAACCCATGCCGCAATAATTATTGAAGAAATTTTAATTTGTTTTTTCAAAGCTCTTCTTTTCTCAACATCCTCCTTATTTGTTCTGCAAAATTGTATTATAGAAATCGCCAACCAGATTAAAGCAAAAACAGGAAGCGCCATAATTATAAATTCCATTTACATCCTCCATTTCGTCACGCGTCCCAGCAGCGCGTTCATCCGTTCCGCCAGCATCGCTGCAAGCGGAACGAAAAAAAAATTACGCGGCGGCTTTTTGTTCTTCACTAACCTTTCGTTCCCACAAGACGCGGGCGATGTAAATGAAGGGCGTGTCCAAAAGGCTTGTGGCGACGTAAATCACGTAGCAGGAAATTGTGACCGAAACAAGCGTGGGCGTGTCAAAGAGGCCGGCAAAGGCCAGGACGTTGAAAACCGTGATGTTGACCGCTTGGCTCACCAATGTGGAACCGTTGTTGCGAAGCCACAAAAAGGCGCGCTTGTTTCCGCAAAGCTTTTCGGAAAAGCTCCACCATTTTTCGTAAAGATTGATGTCCAAAAACTCGCTTACGGCAAAGCCTACAAAGCTTGCGGCGACGATTCGAGGCGTGTTGGCAAAGAGGCCCTTTAGGTACTCAAAGGCAAAGTCGTTTGGCGACGGCGTGTAAAAGCGCCATATCATCGAAAAGAAAATGAAGGCGACGCTGGAAGTGATTCCCAAAAGCACGCCCCTGCGGGCTTCTTTTTTTCCGTAGAACTCGCTCAAAAAGTCCGTGGCCAAAAAGGTCGTGGCAAAGAGCGTGTTGCCCAGCGTTTGCTCCATGCCAAAGGCGTTGACCAAAACGGGCACTTCGACATTGGCAAGAATCGTGCAAATTGCGATCCAAGCAAAGATTCCGCCCTTGTTAAAAAAGCGGAACATCACAAGCAGGACGCCGAACGCAAACAAGAGCGACGCGACCAAAAGAATTTCATTAGTCATTATTTACTCCTAATATTTAAAACGCGGGCGCTTTGACTTTTGAACGCGGCTTCCTCTCCGGGAGCAAGCGCGAAAATGTCCTCGGCCGCGAAGTCTTGGGCGCCGACGCTTCCGCTTCCTTCAAGGACGTAAACAAGCAGGACGTTTTGCGCGCCGTTAACTATGCACGCCTCGCCCGCAACATTGATTTCTTCCAGCGAAAAATACTTGCAGTCAAAGCGGCCCGGAAAGCGCGCGATTTTCGCAAGGCCTTCGTTCTTGATCGAAGCGACGCCCTTTTGAACGTGAAGCTCGCGCGGCCGGCCCCAGTCGTAAAGACGATAGGTTATGTCGCAAGATTGCTGGACTTCCATAAGGCGAAGGCCGCCGCCGATCGCGTGGACCGTTCCCGACGGAATGAAAACAAAGTCGCCCGCCTTTACCTCAACTTGGTTTAAAAGCGGATCAAGCGCGTTTTGCTCGATGGCAGCGGAGACTTGCTCGCGGCTGGGATTTCCGTTCAATCCATAGACAAGCTTTGCGCCGGGCTTTGACGCCAGGACGTACCAGCATTCGGTTTTGCCGACGTTTCCTGAGCCTTCCAAAAGCGCGGCGGTCTCGTCGTCTGGGTGAACCTGAACGCTCAAAGATTGGTCGGCTTGGATCACCTTTACCAAAAGGGGGTAAGAGCCGCCGCAAAATTCGACGAACTCTTTTTGCGGGCCGTTGGGATGCGTCGAGGCGATCCACAGTTCGTAGCCCCAAACCTTGTCCATTTTTATCGCGGAAAGTTTTAACATACGGGCGCCGTTATTTATCCCACAATTTTTCGGGATAGTAGCCGGAGGCGATTTTTGCGGCGATTTCCTGCTTTACGATTTCGCGGTCTTCGGGATAGGTCATGCCGAACCAGCTTTCCGTCGAGGAGAAGAATTTGATAACGCCCTCGCCATGCTTTACGATGTCGCTGGCCGCAACCGGCAAAAGAGCCTCTTGCTTGGGAGTGTAAAGGCCGGTCTTCTTAAAGTTTTCCCAGTATTCGTTAAAGCCTTCAAAGGCCTTGGGAGTGAAGCCAAAGAGGTTCATGCTGACCCATTCGTTTCCTGTCAGCGGAACTGTCTTGTCGCCAAGGTCGCTGAAAATCTTGTCGCCTTCGCCGTAGTAGATTTTTGTGTTCTCGACGATTCCGTCCAAAAGGCCGTCCTTTACCGTGCAAACGCCGCGCGAGACCGAGCCGCTTTTGCTCATAGTCTTTCCAAGAACGTAGCCGACCATCGCGTGGTCAGTGGAATCGTTGGAGATGGAAGAAAGGTATTGGCCAAGCGTCTTGAAGGCTTCGCGGCCGTAGTAGTCGTCCGAGTTGATGACGGCGAAAGGCTCGTGGATTTTTTCTTGCGCGCAAAGGACGGCGTGAACCGTTCCCCAAGGCTTTTGGCGCTCGCTGGTCTTTGCGATTTCGTCGGCTGTCAAAAGGGACTCGCGCGACTGGAAGACGTATTCGGCGTCAAAGTTGGCGGCGATTCTGTCAAACAAGCGGGAGCGGAAATCCGCCTCGATGTCCTTTCGTATGATAAAGACGACTTTTCCAAAGCCGCTCGCCTTAGCGTCGTAGTTGGCAAAGTCCAAAAGGCACTCGCCGTTCTTTCCGACGGCGTCAATCTGCTTTACTCCGCCGTAGCGGCTTCCCATTCCCGCCGCCAAAACTAAAAGTGTTGGTTTCATATTCGCTCCTGTTATTATTGTCAAAAAAAAAGCCGCTTCGTTTTACAGAAGCGACTTGTATGCGGAGAAGCCGACTTGAACGGCCACGGCTTTCACCACTAGCACCTCAAGCTAGCGCGTCTACCAATTCCGCCATCCCCGCGTGTGATGGTTACTTTAGCAAAAAATACAAATTGTGTCAAGTCCTCGGCATGGTCTTTTAGTGTCTTTACTAAAATACGCGGATGGCGCAAGCGTTAAACACTATTCGTAAAACTTCACTTCGCCGTCAAAATACGTTTTCCAAAATTGGACGAACTCAAAATAGTAGGCCTGCATAACGGAAAAAATCTTTGACAAATCCTTTTCAGAAATTTGACCTTTGTTGTGAGCGACTTTAAATGAGCCGTTTTTTAAAAGCCACACTTTTGTGTCATTTTCAGCCGGATTCCCCTTTGTGGCGTGAAAATGAATTGGCTCGTCATTTTCGTTTGACCAAAAATAAATTTTATAGCCCGCGGCTCTAATAAACTGAGGCATCAGGCGGTCTCCAAAGAATCAAGCGAGCGGAACGTTGTTATTGCGGAATAAATTTTCTTTAAGCATCCAATAAAATACTCATTCCGTTTTTTGTCAAAGTTTGAATGAATCACCGTTCCGTCATTTGAAAGCAAAATGGATTCCGCAGTTTTGCAGTCTTCAAAGCAAACGTCATTGTCCGTGTAGGTGATTAAAATTCCGTCTTTTTCGCAAAACTCTTTTCTTGCCATTCCACGCCTCCTTCTCAAATATACCATAATTTATCTAATTTTTAAATTTTGCGCAACCAATGCAGCGCGTTCCCATAAAAAAAAACTATAGCCCGCAATAGAAACATTTTAATTGAACAAACGCGCGATTTTTGCTAACATTCCGGACATGAGCAACTATAAGACATTTGTTATCGGTTTTCCAAGAATTGGTTCCAAGCGCGAGTTGAAATTCGCCGAGGAAAAATACTTTGCGGGCACAATGGCCGCAAACGAGCTTAAGGACACGGCCCAGAGCCTCCGCGCATACGGCTGGAAAAAGCAGCGCGACGCGGGAATCGACTTGATTCCGTCCAACGACTTTTCTTACTACGACAACATGCTGGACACAGCCGTTATGTTGGGAGCGGTACCCCAGCGCTACAAAGCTCTTGGCCTTAACGAGCTGGACACATACTTTGCGATGGCCCACGGCTACCAGGGAACAAAGGGCGACGTAAAGGCCCTTCCGATGAAAAAATGGTTCAACACAAACTACCATTACATCGTTCCGGAGCTTGACGCCGGCGCCAAAATCTCTTTGAACGCCGAAAAAGTTTTGGATGAATTTGCCGAAGCCAAGAATCTTGGCATTCAGACCGTTCCCGCGGTGATCGGCCCCTACACTTTCCTAAAGTTCGCCACTTACGCCGACGGAAAAAAGCGCGAGGACTACAAGGCCGACATCGCCGCCGCCTACAAGGACTTGTTGGCCAAGGTTTACTCTTCCGGAGCGGAATGGATTTCAATCGCCGAACCCGCCTTGGTATTCGACACGGACGCCGAAAGCGTAAAATTCTTTGAGGCCCTTTACCAAGAAATCTTGGCCGCCAAAAAAGTCAAGGTAAACTTGCAGACATACTTTGGAGACATCCGCGACAGCTACGACGTTGTCACAAAGCTTCCTTTTGACGGAATCGGGCTTGACTTTGTTGAGGGAAAGGAAACCCTCAACCTTGTAAAGAAGGGCTTTCCCAAGGACAAAGTTCTTTTTGCGGGCGTCGTGAAAGGAAAGAACATTTGGAGAAGCGAGTTCTCTAAGGTCGAGGCCTTGCTCAAGGACCTTGAAGACTCCGTTGACAAGGAAAGAATTTTCGCCGGAACTTCTTGCTCGCTCTTGCACGTTCCCTACACTACGGCCAACGAAACAAAGCTTGGCGCCGACGTTCTAAAGCACTTTTCTTTCGCAGAGCAAAAGATTCGCGAGATCGCCGAGATTGCCGCCGGCGAAAAGAACGACGAGCTCTTTAAGGAAGAGCGCGTAAAGGCCGACGCTTCCGTTCAGGCCGCCGTAAAGGCGCTAAAGCCCGAGGACTTTGTCCGAAAGCCAGACTTTGCCGAGCGCGAAAAGATCCAGCATGAAAAATTCCAGCTTCCCCTCTTCCCGACAACGACAATCGGAAGCTTCCCGCAGACAAAGGAAGTGCGCAAGAACCGCGCCGACTTTAGAAAGGGCTTGATCACAGAGCAGCAGTACGTTCAGTTTAACAAAGACAAAATCACTGAATGGATTAAAAAGCAGGAAGAGATTGGCCTTGACGTTTTGGTCCACGGCGAGTTTGAGCGAAACGACATGGTCGAGTACTTTGGCGACCACTTGGAAGGCTACCTCTTTACAGAAAACGCTTGGGTTCAGTCTTACGGAAGCCGCTGCGTAAAGCCGCCGGTAATTTGGGGCGACGTTCGCCGCAAGGAAGCGATCACTGTCGAATGGTCAAAGTTCGCTCAGAGCCAAACAAAGAAATGGATGAAGGGCATGCTTACAGGCCCCGTCACAATCCTCAACTGGTCTTTCCCGCGCGAAGACATTCCGATCAAGGAACAGACAATCCAAATCGCTCTTGCAATCCGCGAGGAAGTTTTGGACTTGGAAAAGAACGGAATCAAAATCATCCAGATCGACGAAGCCGCCTTGCGCGAAAAGCTTCCGCTTAGAAAGAGTGACTGGCACAGCGAGTACTTGGATTGGGCGATCCCGGACTTCCGCTTGGTTCACTCTGGCGTTCAGGCCGACACTCAAATCCACACCCACATGTGCTACTCGGAATTCAACGACATCATAAAGGACATCGACGACATGGACGCCGACGTAATCACATTTGAAGCAAGCCGCGCCGACCTTAAGATTTTGGACGCGCTAAAGGCCGCCAACTTCCGCACCGAAGTCGGCCCCGGCGTTTACGACATCCACTCGGCGCGCGTTCCAAGCAAGGAAGAAATTCTTTCCGCGCTTGAAAAAATGCTTGCCAAGGTTCCCAAAGAAAAGCTTTGGGTCAACCCTGACTGCGGCCTCAAGACTCGCGGCGAGGCGGAAACAATTCCAAGCCTTAAGAATCTTGTAGCCGCCGCAAAGGAATTGCGAGCAAAAAACTAAGATTAGTCACTGACTAAAAAGCCGCCCCTGTTGGGGCGGCTTTTTTTGTCATGCAAAAACTATAGGTTACCGCAACACGCGGCCGCTGGAGTCGCCGGAGGACAGGCGCTCGACTTCGGCGACGGAGACGCGGCTAAAATCGCCCTCTATCGTTTGCTGCAAGGCGCCCGCGGCGGCGGCAAAGCCGACAGTTTCTTGGCCGCCCAGCTTGTTAAGAAGGCCGTAAATGATTCCCGCGGCAAAGGCGTCGCCGCCTCCAACGCGGTCAACGATGCGGAGGTCGTATTTTTTGGACGCGAACATTTTGGGCTCGTCCGCTTTTTGGGCGCGCTCAAAGTAAAGGCCCGACCAGCCGTTGTCGCTTGCCGAATAGGACTCGCGCTGACTGATGGCGACGGCCTTGACCGGAAACTTTTTGAAAAGCTCGGCGGCGACTTTTTTGTAGCCTTCGGCGCTAAGCTTTCCGCCCTGAATGTCCGAGGCGGGAGCCGTGATTCCAAAAACATCGGCGGCGTCCTCCTCGTTTAAGATCAAAAGGTCGACATGCTTGCAAAGTTCTGTCATCGTCTTTTTGGCTTGAGCCCTTGTCCAAAGCTTTTTTCGGAAGTTTAGGTCGCAGCAAACGAGTACGCCCATTTTTTTGGCGGCCTTAACCGCCTCTAGGCAAAGCGCGGCGCAATTTTTTGAAAGCGCGGGCGTGATTCCGGTAAAGTGAAAGGCGGCCGCTCCCCTTAAAATCGCGGGCCAGTCAAAGTCTGAGGGCGAGCTTTCGGCGATCGCGGAATTCTTTCTATCATAAACGCAAAGGCTGGGCCGCGGGCCCGCTCCCTTTTCCAAATAGTAAACGCCAAGGCGCTCGCCGCCTTGCAAAACATAACTCGTGTCAACGCCAAAGCCTTTTAGCTGGGCTACGGCGGCGCGTCCGATGGGATTTTCGGGAACCTTGGAAACAAAAGCCGCGTCCATTCCAAAATTGGCCAGAGAAACGGCGACATTGGCCTCCGCTCCGCCAAAAGTGGCCTGCAAAGAAGGAAATTGCAAAAGCCGCGTTCCGTCCTGCGGCGCCAACCGCAGCATAATCTCGCCAAATGTTACAAC
>Ga0256407_10009132_pt1 | contig 14285 bp, 11 predicted proteins | sample RumenRJG_04DNA_FD_193489 | JGI IMG/M metagenome (GOLD analysis project Ga0256407, IMG submission 193489) | Bovine rumen microbial communities from Lethbridge, Alberta, Canada - RJG_04 | ecosystem: Host-associated > Mammals > Digestive system > Stomach > Rumen | place: Canada: Alberta... | reverse complement strand
ATAATAATAATAATAATAATAATAATAATAATAATAATAATAATAATAATAATAATAATAATAATAATAATAATAATAATAATAATAATAATATAAATCAAAATGAAAACAAAAACAATGAAAATCTTCAAAATAGTGAAATAAAAAATATAAATAAAGAAGATGATTGGGCAGAATTAAAAAGAAGAGTAAGTCAAGATGGAATAATATTAGATGATGATTATATAAAATATCAAAAATTAACTGAATTATTAGTAGAAGATGAAGATGATTTAGTAAATACACATATGGAAATAATAAAAAATGATGCAAAATTATTAACAGAAGAAGGTGAATTAATAACAAATGTTAAAGGAGTTGGAAAAGAAGAAGATTTTAAAATGGATGAATATGTTGATGGATTAGAAAAAGTTGTTAAACACAAATTAGATATTTATTCTGATTTAATGAAAAAAATTGATAGATATAAACAACATGTTCAAGAAGAAGATAATTTAAGACAAAAATTAGATCCAAAATATTTTACTGATCAAGATTAATTTAATATAAAAAATAATAAATATTAATTTTTAGTTTTTATTTATTTTATGAGTTAAAAAAAAATTAAATATTTTTATTTACTATTAATATTAATTATAGTATTTTTTTTTATTTATTTAACATTTTTTTTAATTGTGTTTGTAATTTAAATATTTCTTCATCTAAATTATCAATTTCTTTTTTTATTTGATTTGGACGAATTGCATTTATATCATCTTCATCAATTAATTTATCATTAATTCTATTTGATGATATTTTTTCTTTTCTATTTGATGAATGTTTACTTTGACTAATTTGAATATCTTGTTTAATATTATTATTATTAATATTATTATTATTAATATTATTATTATTACTATTAAAATCACTTATTGTTTGATTATTTTCTATTAAATATTCATTCATATTTTCATCATTTTCATTATTTATTGATTTATCTTTTTGATATTCTTCTTTATATGTTTCTTCAGTAAATAATTTTGGATTTAGATTTGTTCTTTTTAATAAATTTTCTAAATATTTAACTACTGAATTCTTATAATTTAAATCATTTAATAACATTTCATTTTTATTTCTTAATGATTCATATTTTGTAATATTATCACTTAGTTCTGATACTTTATTCTTATAATGTAAATTTTCATTTTCAAGATTTTGAATTTTATTTTGTAATTCTTCTGATAAATTATTTATTGAATTATATTTATTAATTAAATCTTGATTTATATTTTTTTCATTTTTTAATTTTTCATTTAAATCTAAAATTTCTTTTTCATATTTACCTTTTTCATTTTCTTTTCCTTGAATATATTTTCTCAAAGAATCATTTTCAGAAATTAACAATTTAAACTTTTCTTCATATTTCCTCATTAAATTTTGATAATGTTCACTTAAATTAGAATTCATTTTATTATTCATATTATTACTTTTAATTTTAGTATAATATTCATTTTCATTTTTAGAATTTCCCTTTAAAGTATAAGGACTATCACAATTAATATTTTGTTTAATTGATTCTTCAGTTGTTAACAAATCAGATATTTCAAAAACATTTTCATTTAATTTCGGATTATATATCATTTGATAAAATTGAGTTATTGTATTAAAAATATCAGAAAAAATATTATTTTCTTCATTACTTCCATTTGTATTTACTGGAAGTAATTTTGATAAAGCTGATAATTTTTTTGCATATTTTCTAACAAGTCTAATAAAAACTGTTATTTTATCTTTTGTTAAAGTTGATTTATTTTTTAAATTATCTAATTCATTTTTTAAATACATTAATTGTCTAATTATTATTAAAAAATATAATATTTTACTCTTGAAATGTTATAATATTTTCATTATTTTGATTATTATTTTCAGATTCATTATTTTTATTCTTATAATTTTTAATACTTAAATTTTTTGGAAAAATATTATTAGAATATCCTTCATAATAAGTTTGACTAATTGGATTTTTAAAATTTGAAATTTCTCTTAAACTACTTCTAAAATTATTATTAACAGAATAATTTTCTTTTTCTTCTTTATTTGGCATAATTTCTAAACTATTATTTTTAAATTTCCTTATTACTAAAATAAAAAAAAATAATTTTTACATTCATTATATTCTATATTTTTTGGTGAAACTAATTTTTGAAATTTTTGAAAATTTAAATCTGTACCTGAATTATTTTTTATTAAATGAGTTGGTCTTTTATTCAATTTTGGATTTTCTATGTTTGTTTTATTATCACTACTTCTTTTTCTTTCTTTGTTATTTTCATTTTCCATTCCTTCTTTCTTCAATTAATTTATTTAAATACTTATGAAAAACAATAAATAATTTTTTCATTTTTAAAAAATAAATATATAATAAATTATTTTTGATAATGGAAAATTATGATTCTTTTTCATATTATTTTATTTTTATAACATCATTTTTTGGTATTTCATTTTATTTATTTTCATTTTTATTTTTGGTATTTATGTTTAAGAAAAAGAATCTAATATTAAATAGTAATTTTACATGTTTTTTAATTCATTGTATTACAAATCTCTTTGATATAATAATGGAAAAAAACTTATATGATGATATTGATAAAACAAAACAAAATCAAACACCAAATTTTAATGATATAACAAATGTAAATTTAACTTATCAAGAAAGATATAAATCTCCAGAAATAATATTATATTTTTTATATTTAATTCAATATTACTTTATAATAAAACAAATAAATAAATTTTCATCAGGTGATAAAATATTTGATAGTGACATAGATTTTAGTTTCACATATTTATGGATATTTCATATATTTTACATATTTATAATATTCCCATATCATATATTAACAAGTGAAATTGAAGGACCATTAAAATATATTAAAATAATATTTTTACTTGCTTTCATTATTTCATTTTATATTGTTATTGATTCAAGATTTAAAGATTTAATGGAATTTTTTCTTGAAAAAGTCGATTCACAAGATTCAGATTTAACAATTCATATTCCAACAATGAGACCAATTCATTTACATGAAACATATAAACAATTACATAATTTAATATTTATAAATTTTGTTATTTTTATAATGTCATCAACATTAAAATTAATGTTAGGTGTAGTAGATAAAAATTCTTTATTAGAAATTATAATGAAAGATTCAATTGTTGTATTAGATGATTTAATTTTTTTTGTAATGTTTTATTTTTTATCATTTGTGTTATATTTATTAAATAAAGAATATGAACCTGAAACTAAAAGAGTTTCTAATAATGATATTGTTGATTTAGAAGAAAAAGAAGAAGAAGATGAAGAAGAAAATGATGAAGAAGAAGATGAAAAAGATAATGAATTTGAAAATAAAAATAGTGATGATTTTGAAGAAGAGGAAGATAAAGAAACTGAAGAAACTGAAAGAAAAAATGTTAGTTATGAAACTGATAAAATTAATATTAATAAAGAACAGAATGTTGAAATGATTGATGTTAAAAATAAAAAGAAAAAAAAACCTAAATTAAATAAAAATTTCGAAAAAGAAGAAATAGATATATTTAATTAAAAAAAAAATAAAAATATTATATATTCTTAAATAATATAATAAATAAAATATTAATAATAAAAAAAAATTTCAAATAAAATAAAAAAAAAATCTTACTTTAATTAAAATTCCCTTTTAATATTTTAAATTTGATCATCTCTCTCATTTTCATCAAGTAAGCTTTCTTTCTTTTCATCACTTTCTTTTTCATCTTGACCAACTTTTTTCGAAGTAAAATAAGAATAACCTTTAAAAGCTAAATTAGAAAAAAAACTATAAGTATACCCAATTCCATTATATAATCCATTATATAACATATTTAAATAAGAATTATTATTTTCATTATAATTATTTTCATCTTCATCATCAGTTTCATTTTCAATTGAATCAAATTTACTTTGTTTATAAGTATCTTTAATAAATTGATTTTCACTTATTGATCTAGAAACAAAAGTTTTTTCTCCATTTTTAATATCATTTCTCTTATATAAAATACCATTTTCTTTAATTAAATCAGAATTATCAATTTTAAATCTTTCTTCTTCTTTTGGTGGTTCTTCATTAAAAGGAATTTTCATTGCTTTAGCTTTTAACTAAAATATAATTAAATATAAATTTTTTTTTTGTAATTAAAAATATTATTAATATACTCTTTTTCTATAATAAGTCATTATTTTTGAAACAAAAACAACTTCTCTTTTTATACCATTTGGTATTGAATAATAATTTAGAAATAAACGTAAATTTCTATTTCCTCCTTCTTTCATATGATTTAATTCTATTGATGTCCATTGATCTAAATTTATTGATTTTATTGGTTGGTTAAATGATCTATGTACGCCTGCACATTGCATACATAGGAATATACCTTCTGAAATTGAACCGAAATTAGCTGGGATTCTTACTATAATTTTTTATTTATTTTTTATTATTTTGTTATATTATTTGTTTATTTTTACAACAATCAAAACAATTTTGATTAAATTCATCTTCTGATAATTCTCTTAGTTCTTCTTTTATTGATTTCATTTTTTTTGAAATATATTAAAACAAATCAAATTTAATTTTTATAAATAAAAATTAAGAAAAGTATAATAATTACAATTAACATTATATAAAAACTAATTAAAAAAACAAAAATTAACATTTAAAAAAAATAATAAAAAACCTAAAAAACCAAAAAAAAAAATGTATATCTCCAAAAAAAAATAAAAAAAAAAAATCTCATTTATTCTTTCTAAAAATATTTAAAAAAATTCCTATATAACAACTAAGCAGTATTCTCAGCGACTTTTTTAACTTTTTTACTCAAAGCTTTAATAACATCTTTAACTTGAAAAACACATCTATGACTTTCACACTTATAATTTTTTCCACAATGATGGAACCAATCACATTTAACTCCATCAGGAGCCCAAGCTTCTTGATTATCTTTTGTTCCTTTAACTTGACATCTATAATCTTTACAAACCATTCCAGAACAACAATATGATGTTGCATCACAGTCACCTCCATATGCTACACAACGAGATTTTTCTACTTTTGATGTTGAGATTATTGATATGAGAAATAGTAATATTGTGATTATGTATTTTGACATTTTTTTTATGTTTTTGGTTTTATTTAATTTAATGTTAGCTGTTTTTATAATTAATTATTTTATTTTATTTTTGAAGTTTTTTTTATTTTTTTTTATTTATATATTTTTTTATTTATTTTTTTTTTAGAAATGTAAAAAGGGATTTTAATATTATAATAATAAATAAAAAAAAAAAAGACTGTTAAATATTATATTAAATATTTTATAATTTAAATTAAAAATTACAATTTATAAAATTCATAAAATTAGAAAATCCATTTCTTTCTCTTAATCCTTCTTTTTTTCTTTCTTCCCTTCTTTTTTCATTTTCTTAAAATTTTTCCTTTTATTTTTCCTTTCAATTTTTTTCTCTTCTTTCAAACTAATCCCATCACTGGAAGTTAATCCACAGCAATTTTTATGTAAACTTTTATATTTCTCAACTTCTTCTTTTTGATAAGCTTCAACCATTTCACTTAAAGTATCAAAACCAAGTCCCCAATAAGAAGGTTTATCATTTGAATGTCCTTGTCTATTAATTTTTCCTCTATATTTATGAATTGATTTTGATTTTATTTTCTTTAATAATTCATTCCATTTTCCAGGATAAATTTTTTCAACAATTATTTTATAATCACCAATTTTTGTTCTTAATGAATTTCCCCTATTCCATATTTCATTGTTATTTTCATCATTTGCTAAAAGTAAATATTCAATTTTTTCATATCTTAAAGGAATTTCTTTTGTTTCGTCTAATAAACCATTTTTTAATTCAATGTAACCTTTCGATGCTTCATCTTGAATTTTAAAATTTAAATAACCTTTTGTTATACCATTTCTCATTAAGTTTAAAAATTCTTCTTTTGTTTGAGATGATAAAAGTAATGATACTAATTCATTTGACATTATTTCTAATTGCTTTTTTATTTGTTTTTTATTTTCTTTATCATATTGAGCTGCATATAATCCTTTTATATAATCTTTTATATCTTTATTTGATTTTTCGAAATTTGATAAATCTTTTATTTTCATTTTTTTTTCGTCGTCATTTACTCTGTCAATTTTTTCTTTATATAAAAATGATTGTATGATATTAAAAACTAAAAATAAATCCAAATCGTAATTTATACCAAAATTCTTTTTAATACATTCATTATTATATTCTGGTAATTCATTAAAAGATTTAATTGGATCTGATGAGAGTGATGCTTGATAATAAGAATATATTTGTGAAATAATAAAAGTCCAATACAATTTTTTTTTATATTCATTTAACTTATCTTTATTTATTTCATATTCATCATGATAAACAGGATATGCATTAATATTAAATAAATCAGGTAATTTTGTTCCATATTTAACATAATCAATTCCTAATAAACTTTCAATACTTTCATTAACAAATTTAACAGGATCTTCACTTTTTCTAATTAAACCTCTTATATTTTGATAAATTTCAAATTGGAAAATAGATCTTAACATAGCTTGAATATTTTCATTATTAACATTATTTTTTTTTGCAATTTCATAAATAGGAGAAAGCATATTAGCATAACTATAATTATTTAAATACATACTTAAACCATCATCACTTTTATAATTTTCAACAAATTTAATAACATTTAAATAATGATTCCCACATTGATTTTGTGTAGTTTTAATTAAATTTATTAATGTCTTTACATAAATTTCACTTTTATTTTTTGTTAATTCACATATCATTTTCCAATTACCAATAATAATACTTGCTTCAAAAGTATTAGGAATTTCACTTAAAATTCTTCTCATTCCAATTGATGAAATATATTCTAATAATTTTGGTGCATAATTATTTAAAAATTTTTGTATTTTTTCATCATCAAAAATTGGAATTGCATTATTAATTTCTTCTTTAATTCCAGGAGCTTCAATTTTATTATTATTAATTTCTTCAACAGTGATAATATCACTTAAACTAATATAACATCCAGGATAAATTTTTTGTATAACATAATTAAAAGGATCTGGATAATTTCCAATATTACCATAAACACCAATTCCAACAATATTTAATAATTTAATAATATCATTTATTTCTATTTGTTGGAAAATTTCATCTTTACTTAATTCACATACTGTTTTAATTCCTTCTAATGTTGTAGAAATTGAATAAAAACTTACTAAATGATTTGAATCATCAATATCATTTAATTCATTTATATGTTCTGCCATTGTTTTTACTTCATTTCTTGCTATTGTATCAAAATCAATTCCTTCTGAAAATGCTCTTTTTGCTAATGCTTTACCACTTTTTGTATTATCAACATTTCTTAAATAATCTGCTTTTTGTTGACTATTTAATTGATTTATTTTATCATCATTTATTATTTGATTAAATTGATTTATAATTGAACCTTCTCTTTTTTTTATTAATTTTTTTAAGAATATCACTCTTGATGATAATTTATTATCTTTTAATACTAATGATTCAGAATTTAATAATAATTTTTCAAATTCTTTAAAACTATTTACAATTTTAATCATTTCATTTTTTGCTTGTTCAGTATTTACAATTTTAAGTATTTTCAATTTATTAAGAATAGTATTTAACTTATCTTTTAATATAACTTCGAAATTACCTTCATTAATATCATCCCCAATTTCAACATCACATTTAATTTCATTATCCCCAATTTTAACAATAAAATCTTCTAAATTATCAACCCAAAAGATATTTTTCCCAATATTTAAATTAATACTATTGGATTTATCATTCCAAGGATTTTGTCTTAAATTATTTCCAATTAAATTAATTTTAATTCCAATACCATCATTAATAAACAATGATGCAATAGTACTAATAATAAAATCAGGATCACTATTATAATTAATATCAACTAAATTAGCTTGTGATAAAGTATTTAATTGTAAAACAGAACTTAAAGCAGTTGTATCAGGTTGTGAATTAGAAGTAAAAAATCTAATAGCTTGTGAATTAATAATATATTTATCCATTAAACTTTCTTTATAATTACAAGCATTTAATAAAGTTTCTTTTTGATCCCAAACTTCTCCATCACTAATAGTTAAAATTCGATAAGATTTATTTTCATCATTTATAATTAATTTTAATTTTTCAAAAACATCACTCATTTGAGTTCCACCACGAGCATATAAAGTTGATATTTCTAATTCTGATAAGGGGATTTTTGTATATTGGGTATTTGATTCAAATGTTATTAAATGGATTATTTCTTCTTCTTTTATATTAAGTGAACGTAAAATTTTTGGTAAGTAATTTTTTACTATTCGTCCTACATTTTGACCCATTGAACCAGAAATGTCTAATATTATTATGAAGATACTGTCTTTTTGATTTTGGGAGTTTTGATTTTTTTTAATTTGGAGTTCTCCTATGTAATTGTTGTTAAATTTGTGAAGTTGTATTTTAAATTCACCCATTTTTTATTTAATTTAATTTTTTTTCTTCGGTTTTATATTTAAGTTTTTAATTTATGTTGGAGGTTTTAAAATTGATTTTTTTGATTTGAATGTTAGATTTTTTTATTTTTTTTTTTAGTTTTTTACTTTTTTATGTATGAATTTTGGAGTTTTGGATTTTGAATTTGAAATATTGGAATTTTGGATTTTTATTTTGATAATAGAATTATTTAGTCAATTTTTTGAATCCAAAAATAATTATTTTTAAATTAATTATTTTTATTTTATTTCTTTAATATATTAACATTCAAATAAAGTATTTTTTTGATAATAAATAATAAATATAATTTATTATAGTATATAAATTACAAAAAAATAAAGTGACATGATTCCATAATTTAAAAAATAATTTTTTTTATTTTATAATTAATGTTAATATTACATGAAATAAATAAAAAAATAACCAAAAACAAAGAACAAATTCCAACAATTCCAAATGAAAAAAGTGAATTAAATACAAAAAGATCATTTCCATCAAATCGAAATATAACTAAAAAAAATTATTTATCATTTATATACAAATCAACTACTGAAAAGAGATCAAAAACAATTCAATTAAAAGAAATGAATCATTCAAATAACTTATTATTAAGTAGAGAAACTTCATTAGCAAGTAAACATTTTTTTTAAATTCAAAATCAGGTATAGGAAAAAAAAATGAAAATGCAAGAAAATTAATAAGTTTTATGAAATTTAAATGTTTTATTTGTGATAATGTTTTTATAACTTTATATTCAACTCATTTATGTATACATAAATTTTGTAAAATTTGTGGAAGAAATTATTATGAAGAATTAATAGAATTAGGAATTTTTTCTTGTAAATGTCCAAAATATTCATGTGATAAATATTTAGATATGAGAATAATACGTTCTTTAATTTCTCCTTCTTATTATAAAAAAATAAAAAATAAAAAAAATATTTTTTCTCAATTAAAATCTTCATCAGAAAAAAAATTAAATCAAATAAATAAAATAGAAGATATATATGATAAATGTTTATTTAATAGAAATATATTTGAATTTACTGAAAAACCAAATGATATTATAAAAGGTTATTTAAAATTAAAAAGTTTAGTTTGTACTAAATGCGGTAAACCTTCTTTATTTGGGAGAAATTCTAATTTATATGTTAAATGTTTAAATTGTTCTTTTCAATTATGTAAATATTGCTTTAAAGAATATAATGATGAACATTTAAATCAAAGATCTCAAAGTTATTGTAAAATATTTTTTAGAAATAGATTTTTAATAAAAGGAAAAAAATCTGAAATTTTTTTTCATTTTATTTGCTTTTTTGTTGGATATCTTGTTTTTTTAACTGGAATGAATAAAAAAATTTGTAGTTTTTTTATTAGTGAAAGAAAACATCCTTTTATTTTTAGTTTTGTTTTTATTTTATTTTATTTTTTTATTATTTTTTTTTCATTTTTTATTTTTCCTTATTATCCTTTAATTGTAAATATTTTTGGATAATTATATTAAATTTCATTAATTTATAAATTCAAATTATCAAAACTTATTATTTTAGATTTATTAATAAATGAAATATATTTTTATATTTTTAAAATTTTATTTTTTCTTATTCTTTTTAAATTATTTTAATAAAATAGTTAATTTTCTTTCATAAAATATAAAATTTATGATTATGAAAAGGTTCTTTTAAATTTTTTTCAATACAATTATTACATAATAAATAAAAAGAATTATCATCATTTTCACATTCAGAGCATTGATATAAATGACCAATAATATGATTACCACATTTATTACATTTATGTCCTCTATAAATTAATTGTTCTTCATTTATTTTTTCTTTCATTTCATTCATAATTGTTTCTTTCATATTAATTAATAAATAATCAATTACATCTTCAAAATCTTTTTTTGGAATATTTTTATTACTTAATGTAGTAATTCTCTCAGAATCATTTTTAATTTCCTCATCATATTTAACAAAAAGTTTTTTTTTAAAACTCCCGTTTTCAATTTTATTAAATAAAATATTTGCTGACATATCATCATCAATAATAATTTCTTTACCATTATGATTATATGTTATTGAATTAATTTGACTTTGATTTTTAATTTTTAAATTACTACAAATTTCCTTTTTCAAATAATCAATAGAAAGATGATTTTTATCAATTGTAATTTCAAAGTTATCACCATTATTTGTTGTAACATTTAGTGAAATTGAAGACATTTATTCTATAAAAATTAAAAAAAGTTAAATTATTTAAAAGAAAAAATAAAAAAATTCATTTAATTTTATTTTTTAAATAAAAAATTAATTTTTATGGGAACAAATTGTAATGTATCATGTAAACAAAAAGCATCAGAATTAGAAATAAAAAAAACAGATCCTCAAAAATTAAAATCAATAATAAAAATACAATCTCATTTCAAAGGATATAAATCAAGAAAAAAATTTAAACAAGAAATAATATCATTATATCAATATAAAAAAAAAAGATTATTTAACATAGTGTCTCAATTTACAATAAAACAAAGTTGGGAATTATATTTTGCATTTAAACAAGAATATGATTTTTCAATTAATGGTTTGAGAAAATTACGTTCTAACATAAATGAATTTTATAATTCTTTTTTTAAAATATCAAATGCACATATGTTATTTTCAACTAAAAAACCAATATCAAAAATATATAATTTAGATGATGTCATAAGTGAATCAAATAATAGTGATAATGAAATAAATACAAATAAAAATAATAATAATATATATAATAATAATAATAATAATAGTTCAATTGAAGATAATTTCATAAATGAAAATGATATTAATTTTAAACAATTTGATAAAGTAAATATAAAAAAAATAAAATCCTCCTCAGATTTCCAAATTTTTTTCAGAGTTTATTTTTTAACATCACTAAGTCAAAATTATAATATAGGAAATTTAGAAAAAGAAGTAGGAAAATTTTATTTCGATTTCGAACAAATTCATAATAAATCATTATCAGAAAGATTAAAAGACAAACATATTTTCATAGTAACAAATAAAGAAACAAAAGAAATTTTAATAGGAGAAAACGGTCCATATTTTGAAGAAATAATAGAACAATTAGAAGAAGAAGAAAAAAATTATTGTTCAGTAAAAACATTTCAAGATAATAGAAAAGTATATTATCAAGGTTCCTATAAAGAAAATTTAAATCAAAAATGTGGTTTAGGAAAAGAATATTACATAGAGCATTTAGGAATAAAAGGAGAAAAATTATTAAAATTTAAATATTGTGGTTATTTCAAATCAAATAATTATCATGGAATTGGAATGTTAATAAAAGAAAATGGAGAATGTTACTATGGCGAATTTAGAAATGGAATAAAATTTGGTTATGGATATTTATATACAAATTCATATAAATATAAAGGTTTTTTTCATAATAATTTATTTGAAGGTTATGGTGAATATACTACAAAAAAATATTTTTATTGTGGAAATTTTCATGAAGGTTTATTTAATGGTTTTGGCTTTATTAGATCAGAAAATCAAAATTTATTTATTGGAAATTTTATGAATGGAAAAGTTAATGGTGATGGATGTTATAAATGGAATGATGGTCAAAATTATTATGGTTCTTGGAATAATGAAAAAATGGATGGATTTGGAGAATTTTGTTTTAAAAATGGTGATGTTTATATTGGAGGATATAAAAATGATTTAAGAGATGGGAAAGGGATGTATATTTTTAAAAATGGATGTGTTTTAAAAGGAAATTGGGATAATGGAAAAAAAGAAGGGAAGTTTATTTTTAATACTGATAATTATTTTGGTGCTGAAAATAAAATGAAACAAAAGATTTTGATTTATGAAAATGATAAACAAATTCATCGAAATGAGGATTGAATTTTTCATTTTTTTTTTTTTTTTTGTTTATTTTTTTTTTTTTTTTTTTTTTTTTTTTTTTTTTTTTTTTTTTTGTTTATTTATTTTTTATGGTTTATTTTTTTATGTTTTTTTTCAAAAAAAAAATTTATTTTTTTTTTGGAATTTGTATAATAATAACATAAAAAATATATTAAATAATAATAAATAACTATCTATAAATCATTATAATAATAAACTCACAAAAAAAAAAATTTTATTTTAAATTTTTCATATTATTAAAAGCACTATGAGCAGCACGTCTCCCATAAACAACACATTCAAGTAAAGAATTACCACCTAATCTATTAGCACCATGAATTCCTCCAGTAACTTCCCCAGCTGCAAATAATCCTTTAATTATTTTATCTTCATTATTTAAAACTTCAGCTTTTGAATTTATTTTAATTCCTCCCATTGTATAATGAATTGATGGTGTTATTATTGCTACATAAATTGTTGAATTTATATCAAATTTTGTATAAAAATTTTTTTTTTCGAAATTATCTTCACCTTTATCAACATATTCATTATATTTAAATATTGTATTATTTAATATTGTAAAGTTAATATTATTTTTTAATGAAAATGATTCAAAATTTGAATATTTTTTTAATAAACCTTTATTATAATAAAAATTAATATTCAAACCATAATCTTTAAATCCTTTTTCATTAATAATTAAATAACTTTCATATTGATCAATATCACTATTATTAACTTTATCACAATTTTCAATAATTTTCTTAGTAACATAATCCCTAGTACCTAATTCATTACAAAACCTTTCTCCTTTATAATTAACTAAAATCCCTCCAACACCTCTCAATAATTCAGGAGCTAAAAATTTATTTTTTTCAAATCTATTATTTAAATCAACAAATCCAGTAGGATGAATTTGAATATAATTCATATCAATTAATTTAGCATTAATTTTCCTTGCAATTTTCATACCTAAACCATTACTAAAATTCCCATTTGTACTAGGAAATTTCATATAATTTCTATTAAATTCCTTTAATAAAGAATCTTCCTCAAAATCATGAGCATAACCTCCACAAGTTAAAATAATATTTTTACATTTAATTTCATATACTTTATTTAATTTTATATATTTTAAACCATAAATTCTATTTTTTTTCTCATTATATAAAATTTCAGTTACAGTTGAATTCAATCTAAAATATAATTTCCCATTAAAAATTAATAAATTATATAAACTTGATATTAAAGTATATCCAATTGGAGAATTTGGAGGACGATGTGTACGAGGAATTGTATGTCCTCCTAAAATATTAATTTCTGTTAAGTGAATACCAATATTATAAAAATAATTATAAATTTCTTGTGAGTCATTTATTAATTCTGATACTAAAATTGGATTTGATTTTTGTTTTGATGATATTATTGTATCATTAAAAAATTGATAAAAAGAATCTGAGATATTATTTTTTTTCTGAGGAGGAGTATTTAATAAATTTATTCCACTTGTTGCTTTATAGGAATTTCCACCATATTTTAATTCTCTTTCTAGTAAAAGAATTTTTAATTTGTTATTAGAAATTTTTAGGGATTCATATGCTGAGATTAATCCTGCTAAACCTGAACCGACTATTACTATGTCGAATTCTTCTATTTTTTTTTTTGATTTTGTGTATATTATGTATATTGTTACTATTATTGATATTGCTATTATGTATTTTGATTTACTCATTATTTTTTTTTTATTATTTTTTATTTTTGAATTAATTTTTTTTTGGAAAGAA
>Ga0256407_10009131_pt1 | contig 14287 bp, 4 predicted proteins | sample RumenRJG_04DNA_FD_193489 | JGI IMG/M metagenome (GOLD analysis project Ga0256407, IMG submission 193489) | Bovine rumen microbial communities from Lethbridge, Alberta, Canada - RJG_04 | ecosystem: Host-associated > Mammals > Digestive system > Stomach > Rumen | place: Canada: Alberta | collected... | reverse complement strand
TGTAATTTTTTTATTTATAATTTTGTTGATTTTTTATTAATTTTTTTATATTATTATTTAATGATATGGTTCTTTTATAAATTAATAATATATATATAATTATATTTAAAAAAAATATTTTTTTTATTATAAATATTATATTCTATAAAAATATATTAAATATAAATTAAATATTTAACTTTATAAGTAATTATGTTATTTCTTAATTAAATTATATTAATAAACTTAATTCTACTTCAATTATTATATTAAAAAAGTAATAATCATGCATTAAAAGATTAATATTACTCTTAATTATATATTATCCTTAAAGAAACTTTCCAACAATAGTTTTACTATATAATTATATTTCTTAATTTTCTTTTTTAATTAATCATTTCTAAATTATATATTCAGAAATTAAGATAAATATATATGAATCTAAAAATTAAAAATATTTAAATTTTTTAAATAAATGATTATTAATATTAATTTCATATTTTCATTTATTTAATGTTATATTTTATAAGAAAAAAATAATTTTTATTTTAAATGCCAAAAAATGAGGAAAATTTATTAAAAGAAAAATTAAATTCTTTCTTTAATAATAGCTTTAATAAATTATTTTCAAAATTTGAAAAAGATATAAATCAAATTGAAGATATTAAATATGATTTCTATGATAATTGTATAAAAGAATATAATAATTTAATAGAAGAAAAATTCACTGAAGAAAAAAATGAAAAAATTGAAATAATATCAATTCCAAAAATTGATATTTCCAGAAATAGAGACAAAAATTTAAATATATTTCATAAATCAGCAAAATTTAAAAATAATAATTTATTAAATAAATCTTTTGATAATGTAATAGAAAATAAAACTAATGAAAATAATAATAAAAATAAAGAAAAACATCATAGAAGACTATTAACAAAACAAATAATAAATTTTAATCAACATAAATTAGTAAAAATTCCTCATCCTAATTCTCATAGAGAAAGACCAAAAACTCCAATTTATATTAGAAAAGATTCTAAAAAAGACTTAGAAATTAATATTAATGTTGATAAAAAAAATAAAAAAGTTAATATTTCAAATATTGTAAAAGAAAAAAGTCATATTGAAAAAAAAGAAAATATTAAAAAAGAAAAAACAAATTTAACTAAACAAAAATTAAAAAATAATATTCAAAATGTTAAAATTCATATTAAAACAAAAGAAAGAATTATTCAACCTAATTTTATTTATCAAATACCATATTCTTTTTTAAATTCAAAGATATTATCTTGTTTATATATTTGTGTTAAAGATAATTTTTTAACAGAAAAAGAAAAAGTTAAATTAATTATATCAAATAAAATTCTATATTTACATGAAAAAAATAATTTACAAAAAATAAAGGAAGCTTATGAAAAAGAAAAAGAAAAAGAAAAAGAAAAAAATGAAACTAATATAAAAAATAAAAATAAAGAAAATTGTATTTTTATTCCTTCAAGAACTGCCTTAAATAGTTTAATTTTTGTAACAAAAGAGGAAATTTCAAATTTAAAAAATAATACTTCTGTTGAAATAGGATTAATATTTAAATTAATTTATATTATAATTGATGAAAATTATAATGAAAATATTACAACAAGTAAATTAATTGAAAATTTTATAAAAGTAGTTTTATTAAAATTCAAAGTAAAAGATTTGAAAAATTTAATAATACAATATTGCAATAAATATTCCAATTTAAATTTGAATCATACTAAAATTGATAAAATAAAAAATATAATAAATCAAAATCCAAAAATAATATCAAATAAAGAAATTAAAAAAATAAACAGACCTTTATCATATATTACATATTTATTAAAGGAAATTAATGATTATATCAATAATAAAAATGATAATTAAATACTTATATTTATTAAAATAATCATTTTTTTTAGAATTAAACATAAACAATTGTATTAAATAATTATAATTTTTCATAAAATCTTATTATAATAAAATTTATACTTTATAAAAATTTCAATTAAAATAAATAAATTTAATTCCCTTATTGTAATATTGTATTTTAAATATATAAAAAAAATAAATGGAAAAAATTTATGAATCCTTTTCAGAAAAATATGTAAAAGAATACAAAAGAGAAGAAGAATTATTAGGAATAACAGAATTATCTTTAACCCCAAGAGAAAAATTTAAATTAAGAGATATTACAGATATAAATGATAAAGTAATGTTTTTGAAAAATATACAAAAAATTGATATATCAAATAATTACATCTCAAAATTAATATTAAAAAAATTTCCAATATTATCAATAATAATAGCCTCAAAAAATATGATATCAGAAGTAAATTTAGATTTACCAAAATTAAAAATATTAAATTTAAATTATAATTTAGTAAGAACAATACCAGATTTTACAAAAACTCCAGAAATAACTGAATTAAATTTATCTCGAAATTTAATATCAAAAATAACAATAATTGAATTTCAAAAATTAAAACAATCCTTAACAAAATTAGATCTTTCATATAATAGAATTGATTTTGATTCAGTAAATGATTTTATATCATTAGTCGATGGATTAAAATTTTTTGGTTTAACCGAATTTTCAATTCAAGGAAATATATTTAATGAAAAAAATAAAGCTTTAATAAATTCATATAAATCATTATTAGCACTTTCATTTAAAAAATTATTAAAATTAAATGGTGAATCAATAACATTTTCAGAAGAATTAATAGTTCATCAAAATGAAATAATAAAACAAATGTTATTAGAACAAGATTTTCAAAATAGAAATAAAGATTTACAAAATAATGAAAATGAAATTAATAAAGTTGATTCTCCAATTTTAAAAGATAATAAATATTCTAAAGGGAATATTAAAAAAATATCAAGTACTTCACTTTCAATTGATTCATCAACAAAATCAGAAAAAAATATTTTAGAATTACAATTTCGTAATATAAATGATATAATTAATAAATTAATAATTAGTAATGGAGAAAATCAAAAATTATATTTTCAATTATTAAAAGAAGTAAATGATGTAATTCAATTTGATAATAATGAAGAAAATGCAGATGAAGGAAATAAAATTAAAAATTTATATAATGCATTTTTAATGAATTGTAATGAATTATTATGTTTAAATCCAATTTATGAAGAACAAATATTAAAATTATTAGCTCAATTTTCTTTAGTTAGTAAATTAGGTTTTGGTGATATTACTCTTGAGTTTTTAAAATATTATGTTAATACTAATGAAGATAAAAAATTACTTGTTAAAGATATTATTGAAAATATTGTTATTACTAATTTACAATTAATGTCACAAATTCCTTATGATATGATTAATAGATTAATTACTTTTTTTAAAGAAACTAAAATTTCTAGTTCTTTATTATATCAAAATTTAATTTTAAATATTATTAAACAAATTTCAATAATGAATAAAGAAATTGAAGCGAAAGAAAAAGAAAAAAAAACATTAAATTATAGAAAAGAAATTGAAGATATAAGAAAAAAAATTGGTTTAGAAAATTTAAAAAATTATATAAATGTATTAAATTTCATAATAGAATATTTAAAAAGTGAAAATGAATTATATCAAGAAAATGAAATCAAAATTCATAATGATAAATTATTAAACTTTAATATTGAAAAAATAGAAAAAAATAATAATAATAAATCAGATATATCAGAAGATGAAATTATAGATAAAACAGATGAAGCAACAATAAATAATTGTTTAATTGGTGATATTTTACAAAAATATGATTTTAAAATGGGAAATGATGAATCAGAAGAAAAATCATTAAATATTATTCAATTATATGAAAAATATGAATTTAAATTAAATAATGAATTTAATAGAGGTGATAGAGAAAATATTTTTGGTAGATTAATATTTCAAGAAATTGCAAATAAAAATGAATTAATTAATATTCAAATATGTTCACCACCGAAAAAAATTTATTTTAGAGATATTACTTTTATTTATATTTTTCTTAATATTTTCAGAGAAACTTATATAAATTTAAAAGAATGTAAAAGTTATTTTCCTTCAATTATGGAAAAAAATGATTACAAATTATATCATGAAAAATTTTTTAAAGAAATAGAATTATTAAATACATTAATATCAACATATAATATTAATCAATATAAATATAATCATTTATTAAAATCTTGTGATGTAGAAAGAATAATTGATATTTTAGATAGTTTAATAAAAGAAATTGTAGAAGAAAAATCAGATGGAGTACCATATGATAAAATAATATTAAAATCAATTTATCAAACTAAAGATATAAGATATAATGAATTATGTAAATCATTTTTTAGAGATTTACCTCAAATTTTAGATTGTATTGGAGCATTAATTTCTTTTTTAAGAGAAAGAGAATTTAAAGCTAAAATTGATTCTAATATGTTAGATAAATATTATAATATTTTCAAACAAGAAGAAGCTGATCCTTTAATTATTATTGGAACTTGTAATTTAATGAATCATATTTTACAATCTCCTCATTTTTTAAATAATGAATTAATTTTTGCTAAAGTTTTTGATGGTACAAATTGTTTTGAGAAATTATTAAATTATATTGATCAATATAAAAAACAATATTCAAATGCAATTGAAAAATTAGATTCTGATAAAAAAGATAAAAAAAGTAGAAAACATAGAACTGGAATAGAATTTGAAAATATAGAATCAAAAGAAATATTTCAATTTTTTATATCAATAATAGATATATTTTTAACAATATGTAAATTTAATTCAGTAAATGATTATAAAATAATAAGACAATTAGAAGATTTGATAATAAGATTAAATTCAAATCAATCAAATTTATTTATTTCATTAGGTAATTGTTTAAAAATAAGAAAAAGTGATGAAATAAGACAAAAAGCAATTGAATGTTTATTTCATTCAGAATCAAAACACATTTCATATGATATAATACAAAATATTTTAGATATATTAAAAAATTATGATGAATCAGTCACAGAAGGACAAACTGAATATGTTTTATCATTATGTTATTTAACATTAACAAATAAATTATTATATTCTATTGCAAATAAAGAAACTAATGGTTATAAAACTTTTCAACAAGCTTTAAATTTAGCAATAAGCTTTCTTGATAGTAATTCTAATAGACAAGTCACAGATGCAAAAGAAGAAAAACAAAAAAATGCACTTTCTTTATGTTTAATTGTTTTTTTATCAAATGCAAGTAGAATTCCAGAAATTTATAGTGAATTATTTAATGAAAAAAGTGAGAAAGTATCATATTTACATTTTAAAAAAATTTTAAATAATGATTTTTTTTTCTTTAATGAAAATACATATTATCCAATTGAATTAGAGAGAACATATTTAGGAAGTTACTTAATAGTTTTATTTGAAACATTAGAAAATAATAATCCAATTCCTCCTTATTCATATCCTTTCTTAAGAATATTAATGAAAATTTCTGATATTATTGGTTATTGTAATGATGCGACTTATCCAAATTTATCTCAAAATTCTAATATGGAAGAATTATTTAGAAATGTTTTTCAAATTTGTAGAGATAGATTTTTTATTAAAGTTAGAAATGAAACTAAAAATTGGTATCATTTTTCTACTTGTTGTGCTAATACTATTGAAGATATTAAAAAACCTGAATTATTAAAATATTTAGAAGAAAGTAATAAATTTATTTATGAAAGTGAAAATGAAAAAAATGAATTAGTTGAAAAATATTTAAAAAATACAAAAAAAAATGAAGTTGATAAAAATTTAGAATCTATAATTAATGATGAATATGAAGAAGAAAAAAGAAAAGCATATTTAAATGAAGCATTTTTTCCTAAAATTTCTATTAAAGAATTATTAAATGAACAAGTTAATTATTTAATTTATTTTCAGAATTTATTTTATTATTTATTAGGTGAAAAAACAACTTTAAGAGATGATACAATTTCAAATGAATTAAGGAGAAAATATTATATTCCTATTTTAGAAAGTGAAACAATTTTTGAAGAATATATAACATATAAAAATTATGGTAATATAAAAACAATAATTGGAGATATAAAACATTATAATAGTGAAATTCCTTTTTCTTCATCAATAAGTAAAATATCAGTTAGAAAATTAAAACATCAAAATTTAGAATCTTATATGAAAAGTTCAAATCAATTAATTTTTGAATTAGCAAATCAAAGAAAAGAAATAGTAAATAATTTCTTTTTAAAAAATGATTTAAATTCATATGAATTATATGGAATTAAAGAAGGAAGTAAGAGAAGAGAAATAGATGAAAATATAAATAATCCTCATTTAAGAAGTTTAATAATTTCTACTTTTTTAAGAGGTGTTTACTCAATTTTAATTTCTCCTTCAATTAAAATGAGAGAAGATTTTATTAAAAATATATTTTGTGATGATAAATATAAATATTTACTTTTATATGCTGGAACACAAAAAATGTATAATAATTATGATATGTTTATGATATTTGAAAAATTATTTGATATTAATAATTTTGAAACTATTGTTAAAGCTTGTTCTTTTTCTCCTTATTCTTTAAATTTAAAAGAAGATGTTATTAAAAAATTTAATGAAACTATTTTTAATAAAAATTATGAAAGTTCTGATTCAAAATTAAATAAAGAATTAAATTTATTTCATAAATTTTATATGACTTCACTTTTCTTAGAAAGAGAAATTAATAAAAATAGAAGAACTGGATTAAATGATTTATTATTTTTATTAACTTTTGAAAGAGCAATGTATTCTTTTATTAATTCTTATTGGCAATATAATTTTCAATATATTGATCAAGAGTTTAGATATAATAATCTAATAAGAAAAATTTCAATAAATGACACATTTCATTTTTTCTTTAAGGCAATAAATCAATTAAAAAGATATTCAATTTTTTCATTTAATTTATTAAAAAAATATATGAATAATTATTATATAATGCAAGGAAGAGTTTTATATAATGTTGGAATAGGAGAATTAGAAGGAGTTGTTAATTTTATGAAAGAAAGACAAAGAAATTATCTTTTATATCTTGCAAAAAATGAATTTGAAATTATTAAAATTTATAAATTATTAGAATTATTTAGAGATATTGATGAAAAAGGGGAAATTGAAATTTTATATATTTTACTTAATATTAAAAATGAAAAATTTAATATTGAAAAATGCTTTACAAAAGTTACAATTGATGAAGATTTTATTCTTGATACTTTATCAATTAAAAAAAAAAGTACTCTTAAATTTATGAGAAAAAATACTTTTAATCAAGAATTATTATTTTTTAATATTGATGATAATAATATTGATGATGCTTTATTAAAAGATATTACTGAAATTAATATGAAAATTGCAAAAAGAATTTTAGATTTAGTAAATTTCAAAAAAAAAATTCTTCAAAAATATTTATCAAATAAAGACTTTATTTTAGAAGTTTATTATTGTTTTATTAATGATAAAATTCAATATGAAGATAAAAAAAATGAAGAATTTGTATTAGCAATAACAAAAGATACAATTTATTTTGCTAAAATAATTGATAAAATTAAAATATTACAAGATTCAAATGGAGATGAATTTGAAATAAATATAAAAGATTTAGATTTTGAATATGATGAAAATGAAACAAAAACTCCAAATGAAAAACAAACAACAAAAGGAGAAACTTATAATGGAAATAATAAAAGTAATGAAGAAGAAAAAAATAAAGAATTTGGAGATGAGGCAAATTCTTCTTTTTGTATTAGTATTGAAAGTATTCATTCTATTTTTATTTATGATTATAGTAATAAAATTTATATTAGAAGTAAAGATGGAAATTATTTTTCAGTTACTTTTAGTTCAAATATTTACACAATTTCATTTATTAATGAAATAAAAATTATTAATAGAAATATTGTAATATTAAAAAGTGATTCTATAAATGAAATAATTTCAAATGATGAAAATAATGATGATAGAATTAATCAAATTATAAATAATAAAATATCAAATAATATTATAACAGATATTTATAAAATTCAAAAGGCACAAAAAATTATGATTGAGGAATTAAAAAAATATTCTAAAGTAAATGTTCAATTAACAAATGCAATAGAAGAAAATATTTATAAATCATTTTATAATAATTGGTTTATAAATGAAAATATAATTTTACTAAAAGAACCCAATAGAATATTATATTTTTCTCCATTTTGTTTATATTTAATAAAAGAAGAAAACACTATTGAAAGAAAAATTGTTATTGATTATTTTGGTGGAAATGCTAAAATTAATGAAAAAGATATTTTTCAAATTACTGATAAAATATTTTATAGTGATATAAAAGAAGTTAAAAATAAATTTACTGATTTAGAAATGACTATTATTTCACAACCTAAAAAACAAAAGAAACAAGAAATTAATATTAAATTTATGGAAAAATATGAAATGTTTCTTGCTAATATTAATTTGACAAATATAAATAAATTTTCTTTTGAAAAATATTTAAGAGAAAAAAAGAAGAATAAGGGAAATACATTTTTTGATGATGATTATGATTAAATAATATTTTTAATATAATATTTAAAATAAAAAATTTTTTAATTTAAATTCACATTTTATATTATAAATCAAAAAAAATCAAAATTTTATATATTAATTATTGTTTTTTGAATTTGATAATGTTAATGGAATATTCACTAATTGTTTCCAATATATATTTTGATTTATATTTAATAAATTTTTCATAAAAAGTTTTTTAGAAAGTTTTGATGAAAAATATTTATTCATATATATTTTTTTATTTATTTCAAAAGTACTTATTACTTTTGCTGAACTAAGATTTATAATATAACCATTATACTCAGAAATATCAATTAAAAAAATTATAAATTCATTATATGGAATTAAATCAAATTGATTTAAAAAATTATTATAACCATTAATAATAAATTTTTCCCAATTATTATTTTTAATTTCATTATCTAAAATAATATATTCAGCAGAATAAAGCAAGTCATTTCCTCCATTATTAAAAGTAATTAATTTATTATCTATTATAGTAATTTTTTTTGATTTCAATTGTTCATTTAATTCAGGAAAATCAGACCATTCTTTTTTGAAAATATCATATTTAAAACATAATTTTGAATATTCATTTTTATCTATTTTTCCTCCAATTAAATAAATAAAATTATTATATAATAATAAATCAAATTGTAAAAGTGGTAAAGTTATATTTGGTAAACATTCTATTTCATCTTGAAATATATTATATCTCTTAAAATGACTACTACTTTTTTTTTCTTCACCAAAACAATAAATAAATTCTCCTTTTCTATCACATTCAAATGTTTTTGAAGTTATTTTATTTAATTTTGGTAAAATAAATAATCTTTTTAAATTAAAATCATATATACATTTGTTTTTTTTTTTATCTTTTATTATTATATATTTTTTTTGATGAAAAAAGGTTTTATTTAAAATTAAATGAAAGAATCCTTGATTTAAATAATCTAATAAACTTTTTTTAAATATATATTTTGATAACAATAATATATAATTTTCATTTTTTATTAAATCTAACATTATCGTTCTTAATTTATAATTTTGTGTTAAATAATTTGAGAAAAGCTTTTTTAATGAGTTTAAATATGATTTTTTTTCTATTAAATTTTTTTTATTTTTTATTTGTTCATTTATATAATTTATTTTTTCTTTTGCTTTATTGTTTATATTTGTAAAGTTAAATGATTTCAAACTATTAAATATATTATTTTTTAAATTTATAAATATATTTTTATCAAATTCGATAAAAGAATATAAATAATTAGTTAAGATTTTCCTATCTTGATCACATTTCCTCTTATATTTATGTATATTACTTTTTATCATCTTATAAATTTTATCATTTAACTCTAAAGTAAAATTATCATGATTTTTTTCTAAATGTTCTTTATTATTACAAATAATTTTTTTACATTTTTGACAAAAAAACATTTTATTTCCTTCATTTTTAGAAAATCCATTATTAAATTCTAAAATAGAAGTATTAATTCTAAAATGAGAATTTTTTAACTTAATTTTAATATCACAAAAAGGGCATTTGAATTTAAAAGATTTTTCTTCTTTTATTTTATCATTATCATCAATAATATAATTAATATTTTCATCATCAATAATTTCACTATTATCATTCTTTTCATCAGAAGAAGAAGAACTTTTATCTTCATTTTCGTTATTATTATTTTCATCAATATCGATATCATTATCATTATCATCATCATTATCAGAATCTTCATTTGAATTATTTGTAACATTTGAATAATTTGAATTATTAAATCCATTTTCTTCTTCTTTTTCTATTGATTTTTCTTCATTATCATTTTTAAACATATTATTACTACTATTATTACTAACATTAAGATAATTAAGATATTGACTATTATCATTTATATTATTACTATTATTATTATTATTATTGTTATTATTATTATTATTATTATTATTATTACTATTATTACTTATGCTTATGTTACTATTGTTAGAATTTATATATTCGTTTGATTCAGAATCATTTAAAGATTTTTTTTTTTTGAGATTTTCTTCATCATCACTTAATAATAATTCTATATCATAATCTGGTTTATATACTTTTAATATATTTTTTTCAAAATAATTTTTATTACTTTTTGATGTAAATGAATCATTATTTTCATTTAAACATTCTCCTTTAATTCTAATAATACATTGATGACATATTGTATGACCACATGGGAGAAAATATGGTGTGTATATATTTGAAAATATATTATCACAATTTTTACATTTTACTTTTTCCATTTTTAAAAAAAAAATAAAAGAATAAAAAATTGAAATTTTTAATTATAAAATAATATATATTAACTATATTAATATTAAAAATAAAAATTAATCATCTTTTTCATCCTCAACAACAAAAGGATCATCTTCTAAAACAGTTTCATCAGTAATAAATTCTCTAGTAATTAAATTTTTAGGAATAATAACTTCTTTTATTAAAGCGACTACTTCTTTATATTTTTCTTGAATAGTATAAAATTGAACAGTTTCACCAAAATCAAATTTAATATTATATGGAAAAGTAATTCTAATATAAAATTTTGTTGTATCTAAACCTCTTCTTTCAACTCCTTTTTTTATTATTTCTATATCTTTTACATCATCAATTTTTTGGACTTTTTCAGTCTTAGATAAAAAAATATTATATTTACTAAGTTTTATTATTCCTTTCTATAATTAAAATAAAAAAAATTAAATTTATACTTTTTTATTAACTGTTAATTTCTCTATTTTTCCCATATAAACCATAATAAAATAAACATAATATAAAGCAATATTAATTGTAACTGTTAAATTTGATTTTGCTTCTTCATACATTATTACATATGTTAAATATATTGCTAAACCTAAAAAAAAAGAACTAAAAAACCATAACATCCAAGGAAATCTTATAAATCTGTAATATTGACATTCTCTTAGTTTAAGTAAATTTTGTTCTATATTCAATTTGAAAATTATTTATTTAATTACTAGTAAATGTTGTATCAAAAGAAGGTTCTTCTTTTTTTGAAAGCATTAAACTTGTTAATCTCTTCATAATTATTTAAAAAAATAATTAAAAATAATTCTAATAAAATAATTATTTAATTAGAAAGAATTATTAAAATTTAAATAAGTAATATGAATTTAAATATTTTAATATGGAATGATAAAAAAAATTAATTTTCAAAATAATATATTTAAAATTTGAATACAATATTGAATTTGGATTAATGATAATGAGTTATTATCTTTTTTAAAAAAAATTAAAATCATTTCAATTATTTTTATATATTTTAATATAATCTAATCTTATATTTCAATAAATTTATTCAAAAACCTGATTTATATTTTTAAATTTTTATTAATCAATAAATTTTGTAATATCATTTTCAATTTTCATCCGTTTTCTAAAAATATTCTTTATTTCAATCTTCAATAAAAGAATCATAAACAAGGAAAATAAAATAATTGTAAAAAATATAAAATTAAATTTTAATAAAATTTTAAATAATATTTTAAATTATTATTTGGCATTTTCTATGAATTAAATTAACAAAAAAAAATGAATTTAAGGAGTAAAAAATATTTAAATAGATCATTAAAAAAATTTCATCATTATTCCATTTTATCACATAGTAAATCAAATAATTTACTAGAAACTTATTCCCCAAAAATAAGACCAAGATCTTCATCTTTAAAAGAATTTAGTAAAAATATTTTTGGTCCAAAAATAGATTGTATAATGTTTACTGAAGATGAAATAAAATTATTATTTGAAAAAAAATGTGAAGATATAGATGTAAATATTAGATTAGAATTATTTGATAGATTTAATGATTTTATTAGTAAAAGATGTGTAAATAGAATAATTGATTTATCAGAATGTAATTTATCAATTAATTCAATAACAGCATTAAAATACATATTAAAGCATAATAAAAATGAAAAAAAAGAAAAAATAGATAAATGTTCTAGATTAATTTTAGGAAAAAATAATATTGGCGATAAAGGAGTAGAAATTTTAAGTGATTTTTTATTAGATAATAAATCAATTGTTTATTTAGATTTATCATCAAATGATATTAGAATTAAAGGAGCTGATATATTATTTAAAACTTTAACTCATAATATTTCAATTATTAGTTTAAATCTTTCTTCACTTGATGGAATTAATAGAAATAGAATTTGTTCTGAAGGATGTAAATATTTAACAAATTTATTAAAAGAAAATAAATTTTTAAATGAATTAAATTTAAGTGGCAATTCAATAAAAAATGAAGGTTTAAAATATATATTTGAAGGTTTAAATAATAATTTTTCACTTTCTATTTTAATATTAGGAAATAATGAAATTGATGAAAAAGGAATAGCAAATTTTAATATTATTCAAAAATGTAATTTAATAAAACTTGATTTAAAAGAAAATTCAATTAAAAATATAGGTTTAAAAATATTAGGAAAATGTTTAACATCATCAACTTTAATGACACTAAAACAATTAAATATATCATCATGTAAAATAACATTTGAAGGAATTAAAACATTTTTTAGTATAATTTTCCAAAATAGAACAATAAATTCAATAACATTAAATAATAATTATTTAGGAAGAGGAAAATTTGATGAATTAGAACCTTTTATTTCAAGTATGAATTTAAGATATTTAGGATTAAGTGGTTGTTCAATAGGGAAAGGTTTTATTCAATTAGCAAGTTTAATTATATCAAATAATACTTTAAAAGGTATTGATTTAAGTTATAATCAAATTGATGATGATTGCTTTAATCATTTTATTAAATTACCAAGAAATAATAGAATGTTAAAAAGTATTGATTTATCAAAAAATTTTATTAGTGGAAATAGTGCTAAAGTTTTTTTTAATAATTTAAGTTTTAATAATAGTTTGAAATATATTAATTTTCATGATAATCAAATGCAAAATTCAATTGCTAATTCAATTATTAATTCTTTAAGAATAAATAAATCAGTTTTAAAAATTAATTTACATGCTAATAGAGTACAATTAAAAATGATAAATGAAATTAATAAATTTTTAAAAAGAAATGCTACTATTGAACATGATAGATTAGTTCCTTCTTTAAAAGATAATATTAAAAGATTGCAATTTAATCCTAAAGAATTGACTAATATTAAAAAGAAAATTATTTTAAATAATAATGATAGAAATATTTTATATAAAAAAGTTGTTGAAGATAGTAAAAAATTTGCTAGACAAAAAGAAATTGATGATAAGAATTTAAAAGTTTTAGATGAAGAAAATAAAAAATATATTAAAGAAATGGAATATTATGAAGATGAAATAAAAAAAATTAATAATGAAATTGAAAAAGTAAAAAATCAATTTAAAGAAAAATCTGGTGTTATTGAAAATAAAATTAATGATTTAATTAATGATATTAATATTATTAATAGAAATAATTCTAATTTGATTGCTGAAAGAAATTTAATGAAAAAAGAACTTGAAGAAAATATAAATAAATATGAAAATGATTTAAAAACTATTATTAATAAAGTTAATTTAGCTTTGAAAAATAAAGATACTATTAAAAATGATTTACAAGAAAAAAAAAATGATTATTTTTCTCCAAAAAAAAGTGATAAAATAGAAGATAAAAAAGGAAAAATTTCAAAAAAAACAAGCTCTTTAAAAGTATTAAAAATAGATAAAAACCAAAATGTTAA
>Ga0256407_10009130_pt1 | contig 14288 bp, 10 predicted proteins | sample RumenRJG_04DNA_FD_193489 | JGI IMG/M metagenome (GOLD analysis project Ga0256407, IMG submission 193489) | Bovine rumen microbial communities from Lethbridge, Alberta, Canada - RJG_04 | ecosystem: Host-associated > Mammals > Digestive system > Stomach > Rumen | place: Canada: Alberta... | reverse complement strand
TCCGCACCTCCGACCACCGCCCCCTCCGCGCGTCCTTCCCGGCGGCGGACGAGGGTCCGCCGGGCGCCGTCGCCGAATGACGGCGCCGGTTGCCCGCATCCCGCGATTCTGCTAGCATCCTCCCCCGTCGGCGCGAAGCCGCCCCCACTCTCACCCCCGCCCCCGCCATGGACACACTCACCCGCGCATCCTCCCCCGCCCTCGACGCCATCCTGGGCCAGACCTTCAAGGTCCTCGACGACGGCTTCGTCCGCGTCGTCGACTACATGGGCAACGACACCTCGATCGTCCAGGCAGCCCGCGTCTCCTACGGCGACGGCACCAAGAAGGGCTCCGACGACGAGCACCTCATCCGCTACCTGATGCGCCACCGCCACACGACGCCGTTCGAGATGTGCGAGCTCAAGCTCCACGTCCGCGCGCCGATGGACGTCTGGCGCCAGTGGGTCCGCCACCGCACCGCTTCGATCAACGAGTACTCCACCCGCTACTCCCTCGCGATCGACGCCGCGCGCGAGCTCGCGCCCGACGAGTGGCGCGGCCAGTCGACGACCAACCGCCAGGGCTCGGGCGAGGCGCTCCCGTCCGACGTCGGCGCCGCGCTCTCCGCCGAGGAGAAGGAGTTCCATGCCGCCGCACGCGCGCTCTACGAGAAGCGCATCGAGGCCGGCGTCTCGCGCGAGATCGCCCGCAAGGACCTGCCGCTCGCGACCTACACCGAGGCCTACTGGAAGTGCAACCTCAAGAACCTGCTGCACTTCCTCGCGCTCCGCATGCCCGGCGCCGCGCAGTACGAGATCCGCGTCTACGCGGAGCTGATCGGCCGCGAGATCGTCTCGCGCTGGGTTCCCGCCGCCTGGAAGGCGTTCCGCGACTACCAGCTCGAGGCCGTCGCCTTCACCGCGCCCGAGCAGAAGATCGTCCCGCTCCTCGCGAAGGGCGACTCCGCCGCGGCGCTCGACGCCGCGCTCGCCCTCGGCTTCGTGAAGCGCCACGACGACGGCTCCCTCAAGGTCCTCCGCGAGGGCGCCGAACTGGCGGCCAAGCTCCCCGCCCTCGGCCTCTCCTGCCCCTGGTAGGGCGAAGCCGGCCCGCGATGTGGATCTGGCTCGACCCGGAGCGGCGCCCCGACCTGCGGCGGTGCGAGGCGCGGCGCCTCGCGGACGGGGCGCGGCCGGAAGGCCAGCGGGGCTTCGCCGTCGTCGAGTTCCGCGGGCGGGTCGCGTTGCCGGATGGCATCGAAGGGCCGATGCGGCTGCGCGTCAGCGCGGACACGAGCTATCGGCTTCGCCTCGGCGGCGCCGACCTTGCCGCGGGTCCGGCACCGGCGCCGGGGGACTGGCTGGCCCTGCCCCGGCTCGCGTGCTGGTATGCCGACGAAGTCGTCGTCGCGCGGCCGCCGCAGGGCCTCGCGGAGTTCTCCGCGATCGTGCGCCTCGGCGAAGCGAGACTGTGCGAAACCTCCTCCGGGCGCGGCGGGTTCCTGCTCGAGGGCGAGGCGCCGCTCGCGGACGGCGGGACGTTCCGCTTCGGAACCGACGGCTCGTGGGAGGCCCGCGTCCTGCCCGCGTGGCGGGGGCCGGAGGACTTCGACGGCACGCTCGCGCCCGGCCCGTGGGAGCCCGTTTCCGAGGTCGAGGACGTCTGGCACGCCGAGGTCGCGCGGATCCCCGTCCGCGTCGAGCGCGTCGCCGAGGCCGCCGATCTCGCGGCGCCCGCCGAAGGCGAGGCGCGGACGGTCGCGGACTGGCCGCGCGTGCGCGCGGGCTACGTCCGGCTCCGCGCGGACGGCCCCTGCGAGGCCGAGGCCCGCGTCTTCGAAACCGATCCGGCGAAGCCGCACGGCTCGTTCCGGGCGCGCTTCGGCGACGGCGGCGGCGAGGCGCTTTCGCCGCTGCATTCCGTCGGCGGCCTCGCGCTCTCGCTCCGCGCCGGGGCGCGTCCCGTGCGGCTCCGCGCGGAGCTCGTCGAGACGCGCCAGCCCGAAGACCCCGCCACGGCGGGTTCGTTCCGCTGCTCCGATCCGGGGCTCGAGAAGGTGTGGGAGGTCGCGCGCGACACGCTGCGCGCCTGCCGCCAGAACCTGCATCTCGACAGCCCGCGGCACCAGGAGATGCTCGCGTGCGCGGGCGACTACCACGTGGAGTCGCTGATGGAGCAGGCCTGCTTCGGCGACCTGCGCCTCGCCGCGCACGACCTGCGGAGCGTGGCGCGCATGCTCGAGGCGACGGACGGCCGCCTCTTCCACACGAGCTACGGGCTGATCTGGGCGCTGTGGCTGCGCGACGTCTGGCGGCTCTCGGGCGACCGGGCGCTCGTGCGAGACTGCCTGCCCGCGCTCGACCTCCTGCTGCGCCGCTTCGAGACCTACCGCGGTCCCTCGGGACTCCTCGAGAATCCGCCCGACTGGATGTTCCTCGACTGGCTCGTGGTCGAGGGATTCTCGCTGCACCATCCGCCGCGCGCGCTCGGGCAGACCGCGCTCAACGCGTGGTACGCCGGCGCCCTCGACGCCGCGGCCGAGCTGCGCGCCGCCGCCGGCGCCAGTCCTGACGGCCGGGCTCCGTCGGGTAGTCCTGACGGCCGGGCTCCGTCCCGGCCGATCCGCGACGCCGCGCGCGCCGCGCTCTTCGACGAGGCGGCCGGTCTCTGGCTCGACGGCCTGGACACGCCCGATCCCGGCTCTCCGCCGTGGCGGCCGGCGAATCCGCGCGGCCTGCGCCGGCACGGCGCGCACGCGAACATCCTCGCCGCGCTCTTCGGGCTCTCCGAGGGCGACGAGGCCCGCGCGATCCTGCGCCGCGCGCTCTCGGGCGAGCTGGGGCCGATCCAGCCGTGGTTCGCCCACTGGGCGCTCGAGGCCGCGGCAAAGCTCGACCTCTTCGAGGAGCTCGGCATGCCGCTGCTGCGGAGGTGGATCCCCTCCGTGGAGGCGTGCGACAAGGGCCTCGCCGAAGGGTGGCACGCACCGGAGCCGGGCTACGCCTTCGACCACTCGCACGCCTGGGGCGGCACGCCCGCGTGGCAGCTCCCCGTGCGGCTCCTCGGCCTGCGCATCCTCGAGCCGGGGTTCCGACGGATCGAGCTGGCGCCGAACCTCTGCGGCCTCGACCGGGCGGACATCGTCCTGCCAACGCCCCTCGGACTCCTCCGCGCGAAGCTCCGCGCCGGACGCGAGCCGGAGATCGAGCTCCCGCCCGGGCTCGACGCGACGGTCTCCGGCTAGCGCGCGACTCCAGGATCAGCGGACGGTCCAGACGGCCTGCTCCGCGCCGGCGAAGCGGAGCTTGGCGGCCTTGGGCGTGGCCTTCCGGCCGTTTACGGTGACGGCCGGGAAGTCGTCGTAGAGAACGAAGGAGACGGCCTTCGCGGGGCCGTAGCCGTCGCGCACGAGGGCCGTGGAGATCGCAAGCGTGCCGTCCTCGGCGATCTCCGCGTGGACGGAGAACTGCGAGCGCGCGCCCTTCCGATAGTCGAGCGTGTGGCCGTCGTCGAAGACGTAGTCCGTCCCGGCGGCGCGCTTCGTGGCGACGCCCTCGCGCGGCCTGCGCAGGAAGACGTGCAGCTCGACCTTCGCGCCGTCCCAGCGGTGGTCGGCGCCGATCTCGCCGGGCTGCATCGGGACGATCTCGCCCTCGCGGAAGTAGATCGGCGTCGTCTCGCGGCCGACCCACTGCTCGAAGGTGCGGTCGCCCTCGACCCATGCGCGGTCGATCGTCGAATACCAGCCGCCGGGCGGCAGGACGACGACCGGGACGGCGGGCGCGACCTGCGGGCGCTGCAGGACGGCGGGGCCGACCATGAACTCGGCGTCGAGGCGCTCGAGCTTCGCGCCGGGCGTGGAGTCGAACTCGTAGAAGACGGGGCGAAGGATCGGGTCGCCGACCTCCTCCTGCTGCGCGAAGAGCTGGTAGAGGTAGGGCCGCATCTTGTAGCGCAGGCGGGTGTACTCGAGCAGCACGCTGCGGTATTCGCTGTCGAAGTTCCACGGCTCCTGGCGGATCGTCCCGCGGCAGGAGTGGTTGCGGAAGAACGGGAAGAGGAAGCCGGCCTTGTACCAGTCGACCATCAGCTGCGGCGTCGTGTTGCCCATGAAGCCGCCGGCGTCCGGCGCGTTGAACGGGACGCCGGAGAGCGAGAGGTTCACGCTGCACGGGATCGAGGCCTGCAGGTAGTGCGCGTTGGAGGAGTTGTCGCCGGTCCAGATCGCGCTGTAGCGGTTGTGGCCGATGAAGCCCGACCGGCAGATCATGAACGGGCGCTCGCCGGGGCGCGCCTTGAGGAAGCCCTCGCGCGATGCGCGCGCCATGCCGGTGGCGTACTGGTTGTGGAAGGACGAGTGCGGCTTGAGGCCGCGGTCGAAGCGCATCGCGTCGTAGTCGACGTGCGCCGTGGCGGGGTCGTTCATGTCGAGCCACGCGCCGGCGACGCCGCTCTCGCGCGCCCACTTGGCGAGATGGTCGCGCCACCACGCGCGGCCGGCTCCGATCGAGAAGTCGGGGAAGAGCGTGTCGCCCGGCCAGACGCGGCCGATGAACGGCGTCCCCTCGGGCGTCCGGCACCAGACGTCGGCCTTGTCGCCGTCCTTCTTCGGGCCGTAGGCGTCGTCGTTCTTCACGCCGGGGTCGAGGATCGGGACGAGCTTGCGACCGAATTTCCGCTCCAGCGCGGCGGTCGTCTTCGCGATGTCGGGGAAGAACGCTTTGTTCCACGAGAAGACGCGGTAGCCGTCCATGTATTCGATGTCGAGCCAGAGCGCGTCGCACGGGAAGCCGTAGCGCGCGAGCTCCTCGTTGAGCATCTCGAGGTCCTGGTCCTTCTCGTAGCCCCAGCGGCACTGGTGGTAGCCCAGCGCCCACGCGGGCGGCATCGGCGTGCGGCCGACGAGCGCCTGGAGCTTGCGCGTCACCTCGCGCGCCGACGCGCCGGGGATGACGTAGAGCTCGGGCCGGCCCTCGTAGGCGCCCATCCAGAAGAGAGGCTCGTCGCCGGCCGCCTGTAGGCGGTCCTCGGCGCCGTGGCCGCCGGCGTCCGGGCGGCCGACCTTCTCCGCGGCCGTGCAGGCGAACGTCATGAACGGGTTGTCGAGCAGGAGCCCGACCCAGCCCCTGCCGGGGACCTGCACCAGGAGGTAGGGCACCGAGACGTACATCGGGTCGGGGTTCTCCTCCGACCAGACGCGCCAGTGGAAGTCGGCGGCGACGTCGGTGTTCCAGAAGTTCGTGCGCAGGCCGCTCCGCTCCATCCCGAACATCTTCTCGCCGAGGCCGTAGTAGCGGGCGCCCTCCGGCGCGGCGAACGCGAACAGCGACGCCTCGCCGCACTTGCCGAGCGCGCGGCCGGCAGGCGCTTCGAGCAGCGTCGCGCCGTCCGAGCCCCTGAGGACCCAGCCGCCGCCGGGGAGGAGTTCGAGCGAGGTCTTGCCGGCCTTGGCGGGCCTGGCGTCGAGTTCCGCCTGCGATTCGCGCGCGGCCCAGCCGGCGGGGCCGGAGACGGCGACGTGCCAGACGTCGTCCCGGAGGCGGCGGACGGCGAAGTCGATCTTCGCGCCTCCGATTCTCGCCTTGCCGGGGCGCAGGTCGGAGGCGAAGGCGAAGTTGGCGGGATACGGGTGCTTGTGGAAGAGCATGGCGGGATGAGGGGTTGGCGTTGGGGACGAACACGCATTCTACCCGACCGCTCCGCGGCACGCAACCCGCAGCCCGCAAGTCCTCGGCGAGAAACGACGAATGCCGCCCGCGACGGAGTCGCGCGGCGGCATTCTCGCGGCGCGTGGCGGGGTGGAGACCCCGCCACGCGGCCGGACGGCGCGCTAGGCTCCGAGCTGGTAGCGGACGTAGCGGCGGACCGCGATCGTGTCGTTCACCTTCTTGCCGGCGGTCTCGACGACCTTCTGCACGGTGTCCTTCACGCCCGGCGCGTTCTTGACGAACGCCTGCTCGAGCAGGCAGTTCTCGCCGTAGAACTTGCCGATCTGGCCCATCGCGATCTTCTCGAGGATCTCCGGCGGCTTGGGCTTGCCGCCCTTCTCCGCCTGCTCGTTCTCGAGCTTCTTCTTGTTGACCTCCTTCTCGGCCTCGATGACGTCGGCCGGCACCTGCGTGCGGTCGAGCCACCGCGGCGCGGAGGCGACGATGTGGAGCGTGAGGTCCTTAACGAGCTGCTGGAACTCCGGCGCCTCGAGCGTCTCGGGCTTGCCGACGCCCACCTCCAGGATCACGCCCGACTTGCCGCCGAGGTGGATGTAGGAGGCGAGCGTGCCCGTGCCCTGGAGCTCGAGCTTGTCGCCGCGGCGGATCTCGACCTTCTCGCCGACCTTGGCGATGAGCGCCTTCTTCTCCTCGGCGAGCTTGCCCTCGAGGTCGGCCTCGCCGTCGAGCGCCGCGTCGGCGACCTTGTCGACGAACGCCTTGAAGTCGGCGCTGTTGCCGACGAAGTCCGTCTCGCAGTTGACCTCGACGATCGCGATCTTCGAGCCGCACGGGCACTTCTTCGCGTAGACGAGGCCCTCCTTGGCGGACTTCTCCGCGCGCTTGGCGGAGACGGCCGCGCCGAGCTCGCGGAGGAGCTTCACGGCGGCGTCGTAGTCGCCCTCGGTCTTCAGGAGGGCCTTCTTGCATTCCATCATGCTCACGCCGGTCATCTGGCGGAGCTTCATCACGTCGGAGGCGGTGATGTTAGCCATTTGGGATTCCTTTGGTTGAAACGGTTGGTGGGGTTTACTTCGCGGGCTTCTCCGCGGCCTTGGCGGCCTGCGCCTTGATCGCCTCGGCGGCGGCCTTGGCGGCGGTGCGGCGGGTCTCGGTCGCGCGGATCTTGTCGCCGGTCTTGGACGCGCCGGCGGCGCCGGCGGCCTTGGCGCCGGAGCGCGGGCGGCGCTCGCCGGTCCCGGCGGCGGCGCGCGTGCGGCGCGGGCGGGGCGCGGGGGCGTCACCGCCCTCGGCCGGGAGGTCGCCCTTCTCGCGGGCGATCTCGACCGCGGCGCTGGCGCGGCGGGCGGTGCGCTCGGCCTCGGCCTTGCGCGTCTCCTCGGCGGCCTTGCGCTCCCAGGCGGAGGCGCCGTCCTTCACCACGCGGGCGAGGGAGTCGGAGACGAGCTTGATCGCGCGGATCGAGTCGTCGTTGCCGGGGATCGGGTAGGCGATGGGGTCGGGGTCGGCGTTGGTGTCGACGATCGCGATCACGGGGATGCCGAGGCGCGTGGCCTCGAGCACGGCGTTCTTCTCGCGGACGACGTCCACGACGTAGACGGCGGCGGGGAGGCGGTCCATGTCCGCGATGCCGACGAGGTTCTGCTGGAGCTTGTCGAGCTCGCGGCGGAGGGAGGCGGCCTCCTTCTTGTGGGGGGAGAGGGCGCCGCCGTTCTCGGCCTCGGTCTTCTGGAGCTGGCGCATGCGGCGGACGCTCTTGCGGATCGTCTGCGCGTTGGTGAGGGTGCCGCCGAGCCAGCGGTTGGTCATGTAGAACGCGCCGCACTCCTCGGCGGCGGTCTTGACGACCTCCTGGGCCTGCTTCTTCGTGCCGACGAAGAGGATCTTGCCGCCGTCCTCGGCGACCTTCTTGGCGAAGGCGAGCGCCTGGTCGAGCAGGTCGAGCGACTGCGTGATGTCGACGATGTGCACGCCGTTGCGCTTGTCGTAGATGTACTTCTTCATCTTCGGGTTCCAGCGCTTGGTCTGGTGGCCGAAGTGGAGGCCCGCGTCCATCAGGTCGCGGAGCGTGAGCTGCGAGAGGCTTGTGGCCATTTCGTGTTGCACCTTGTGGGTATCGCCATAGGATGCGGGGTCTTCCCGCGGTGAATCCGCTTTGCCGGATGGCGGCCGGCGTTCGCTTCCGCGCATCGGGCCGGCCCTCCACAAGGAGGCGGTGCGTGCGCTTGGGGGCGGGAAGATACCAGAACGCCCGTCCGCGCGCAAGCGGAAAAAACGACGCGGGATTTCCGGTTGAAGGACGGCGCCGCGAGGCGTAGAATCCCGGGCCGTCAACGATCCACGCCATGCGATTCGCCACCGCCTCCGAACTCCGCTCCCTCGACGCCGCCGCGCGCGCGGCGGCGTGGTCCGCGCCGGGCGCCGACCCGGCGCAGGCCCTCATGCGCCTCGCCGCGCTCGCCCTCGCCGACACGGTCTCCGAGATCGCCGTCCGCCTCCCGGTCCGGCCCGAGGTGCTCGCCGTCGCCGGCGGCGGCGACAACGGCGGCGACGCCCTCCTCGCGCTGGAGCTCCTCGCCGCGCGCGGCTTCCGCACGACGGCGCTGCGCGTCGCCGACGCCGCCGCGTGGGCCGCGATGCCGCCCGCCGCCGTCCCGGCGCGCGCGATCGTGCTCGACGGCATCCTCGGCCTCGGCCTGCGCGGCGCGCCGCGCCCCGACGCCGCCGCGGCGATCGACTGGACCAACCGCGCCCGCGACCGCCGCGGCGCGATCGTCGTCGCGGTCGACCTCCCGTCCGGCCTCGACCCGGACACGGGCGCCGCGCCCGGCCCCGCCGTCCGCGCCGACTTCACCGTGACGATGGGGCTCCCGAAGCCGGCCTTCGCCGTCCCCGCCGCGCTCGCGCGCTGCGGCGAGATCCGCGTCGCCGACATCGCCTACCCCGACTCCGCCTTCGCCGAGCCGGCGCCGGACGCGACGGAGCTCTTCGCCGAACGCGACCTCGCCCGCGTCCTCCCGCCGCGCGCCTGGGACGCGCACAAGGGCGACTTCGGCCATGTCGCGCTCGTCGTCGGCTCGGAGCGCTACTCCGGCGCCGGCGCGCTCGCCGCGCTCGGCGCGCTGCGCGGCGGCGCGGGGCTCGTCACGGCGCTCGTTCCGCGCGCCCTCGCGCCGTCCCTCGCCGCCCGCGCGCCGGAGCTCATGGTCCGCGGCTACGACGCCCCGCACCTCTCGCCCGCCGCCCTCGCCTCCCTCGGCTTCGACCTCGCCGGCAAGGTCGTCCTCGCCGGCTGCGGCCTCTCCACCGCGCCCGGCGTCGCCGACGGCCTCCGCTGGATCCTCTCCACGCCCGGCCTCCGCGGCCTCGTCCTCGACGCCGACGCCCTGACCCTCCTCGGCCGCCTTCCGCCCTCTTCAACCTCTTCAACCTCTTCAACCTCTTCAACCCCTTCAACTTTACACTTTACCCTTTCCCCTTCCAACTGCATCCTCACGCCCCACCCCGGCGAGGCCGCGCGCCTGCTCGGCGTCACCGCGGCGAAGGTGCAGGCCGACCGCCCCGCCGCCGCCCGCGAGCTTGCGGCGCGCAGCGGCGCGACGGTGGTCCTCAAGGGCGCCGGCACCCTCGTCGCGGCGCCGAACCGCCCGCTCTCGCTCGTCGCGGCGGGCAATCCGGGCCTCGCGAAGGGCGGGTCGGGCGACCTGCTCGCAGGGCTCTGCGCGGCGCTCCTCGCGCGCGGGCTCGCGCCCTTTGATGCCGCCCGCGCGGCCGCGTTGCTCCACGGCCGCGCCGCGGATCTCGCCGTCCTCCGCGGATCGCCGGACTCGTTCCTCCCGTCCGACCTGCTCGGCGAACTTCGGTTTCCGCCCGCCCTCTGATTTCCTTCCGGCGGAAAAATCTTGCCCGCGGACGGGCTTTCTGGTAGGATTCCGCGCGTCAACGAAATCCCTTTCACCGCCCCTTCCGGAGGAAATCCGTCCCATGTCCGTCGGCGCAACCCTACGACAAGCACGCGAGGCCAAGGGCCTCTCCCTCGAGGACATCAAGAACTCGACGCAGATCATGACGCGCCAGCTCCAGGAGATGGAGGCCGACGACTTCTCCTCCTTCGCCGCGCCGATCTACGCCAAGGGCTTCATCCGCCTCTTCGCCCGCGCCGTCGGCATCGACCCCGCCCCTCTCGTCAGCGAATTCGCCGGCCAGCCGATGAAGCCCGACTCCGCGGCCCCCGCGCCGAAGCCGGTGGCGGCCGCCCCCGCGGCTCCCGCGCCGACTCCGGCGGCCCCCGCCGCGCCCGCCGCGCCCGCCGCGCCCGCCGAGCCCGCGCCCGCGCCGCAGCCCGCGCCGGAAAGCGCGCCCGACGATCTCTTCGCACTCGCCGCGCAGCCGCGGAGCGATGCCCCCGCGCCGCAGCCCGCCGCGCCCGTCCCGGCAAAGGCCTCCGCGAAGGTCGTCGACGCAAAGCCGCTCGCCTTCGAGCTCCGGCCCGCCCCGAAGCCGCAGCCCGTGAAGCGCGTCGCCGCGCTCGAGCCCGGCGTCCCGGCCCCTGCTCCGCCTCCCGAGTCCCGCGTCGAGCCACGTCCCGGCGAGCGCGCGGAGTTCATCCCTCCGCCCGCCGCGAAGAAGCTGCCCGAGCCCGCCTCGGCCGCCTGGCGCGGCGCCGCCCTGTCCGGTGACGGCAGGCCCGTCGCCCCCGATCCCCTTCCCCTCGAGGGGCCCGCGTTCCGCTTCCCCGAGCCGCGCCCCCTGCCCCGGCCCGAGCCCTCCGCGGCTCCCGCGCCGGTCGCCGCCGCGCCCGCGCCGGCCTTCAGGCCCGCCCCCGCGCCCGCGCCAGCGCCATCGGCCGCCGCGCCCGCGCCGGCCGCCGCGCCCGCCAAGGCGGCGGAGGCCCCGTCCCCGCTCCAGCCGCGGCAGCGCAGAAACGTCTCCGCCCTTCCCGACGAGGAGATCGTCGCGCACGCCGCTCCCGCCCGGAAGCCCCCGGCCGCCCCGCCGGCGGACGAGGACGAGGCGCTCTTCGCCGAAAGGGCGCCGAAGCGTCGGCGCAAGCCGCGGCCGGACGCGCCGAACGCCGCCTCCCTCTTCCTCGCCAACCTCCGCGCCTCCCTCCGCCGCGGCTTCGCGGGGCGTCGCCTCCGCCTCGTCGCCGGAGCCGCCGCCCTTGCCGTGCTGCTCGTCGCGGGCGGCGTCTGGATCTCCGCGGGTCGTGGCGAAACCGACAAGCCCGCGGCACCGGAGCCCGTCCTCGCGGCACCGGAGCCCGTCCTCGCGACGGCCGCGCCCGCCGCGGACGCGGAGCCCGCCGGACAAACCGCGCCCGCCGAACCGCCCGAGACGATCGCCCAGGTCTTCCCGCCGCCCTTCTCCTGGGCGAAGTAGCCCCCTGCCCTCCCCTTCCCCGCCCCGTCCTGCAAGCCCGCGATGACGAGTCTCCGCCTCCCGCTCTCCGAAGCCGACGTCCGCGCCCTCCGCGCGGGCGACGAGGTGGCGCTCTCGGGCCTCGTCCACACGGGCCGCGACCGCTTCCACAAGTTCCTCGCGGAGGGACACCCGCCCCCCGTCGACCTGCGCGGCGGCGCGCTCTTCCACTGCGGGCCCGTCGTGGTGCGCGACGAGGCCGCGCCCGGCGGCTGGCGCGTCGTGGCCGCGGGCCCGACGACCTCCGCGCGCGAGGAGCCCTACATGGCCGGCATCGTCCGGCGCGAGGGCCTGCGCGCCATCGTCGGCAAGGGCGGCATGGGCCCCGCGACGACCGAGGCCTGCCGCGAATGCGGCTGCGTCTACCTCCAGGCCGTCGGCGGCGCCGCGGCGCTCCTGGCGCGGCGCGTGCGGCGCGTCGCCGCCGTCCATTTCCTCGACGAGTTCGGCGCGACCGAGGCCTGCTGGTCGCTCGAGGTCGAGGACCTCCCGGCCCTCGTCGGCGTCGACGCCGCGGGCCGCTCGCTCTTCGACGACGTCCGCGCCTCCTCGCGCGCCGCGCTCGACCGACTCCTCTCCCTTTCACAAACTCCATAGGAGACCCCGCAACATGTACAACCGGCTCTGCGTCACCGACCGCTCGATGCCCTTCTGGTGCGTCGCCAACCCGCTCTCCGACCCGTTCGGCGGGCCCGTCCAGGGCAAGCCCGACTCGCTCGAGGTCGCCCACACGCTCGCCTGGGCCAAGACCCAGGGGCTCATCGAGGCCACGAGCTTCCACGACGACGACCTCGTCCGCTGGAACCCCGACCGCCCCGACGACGACCTCGACCCCTCGTCCGAGACCTACAAGCGCCTCCACGAGATCCGCGCCGTCCTGCGCAAGGCCGGCGTGAAGGTCAACGCCGCCACGTGCTCGCTGCACGGCAACCCGCTCTTCCGCGCCGGCGGCCTCACGAACCCCGACCCGCGCATCCGCGCCCTCGCCGCGAAGAAGGTCGAGCGCACGCTGCGCATCGGCGCGCTGCTCGGCGCGCGGCACTACATCTACTGGGTCGCCCGCGACGGCTTCGAGAGCTACCCCGGCACCGACTTCTCCAAGGTCTACGACTGGCTCGCCGCCGGCCTCGACCACGTGACCGACTACATCGAGTCGCAGAAGCTGACGAACTACAAGGGCGCCACCGTGGAGCCCAAGCCCAACGAGCCGCGCGGCCAGATGTTCCTCCCGACCGCCGGCCACGCCGTCGGCTTCATCATGACTCGCCTCAAGAAGCCCGAGTTCTGGGGCGTCAACCCCGAGCTCCTGCAGCACGAGGGCATGACGCTGCTCAACTCGGTGATGACCGTCTCCTACCTCTGCGCCGTGAAGAAGCTCAAGTTCCTCCACTTCGGCTCGCAGGTGAAGGGGCAGTTCGACGACGACTTCCCGCCGCTCGTCGGCCCCGAGGGGCTCAAGGAGACGGTGTGGATGTTCCGCACGCTCGCCAACTGCGGCTGGAAGGGCGTCGTCGAGTTCGACTGCCACATGCTTCGCTGCGACGGCGGGGCGGAGAACGCCGACGAGCTGCGGCGCCGCTTCATCCGCGCCTGCTCGGAGGCGGTCGACATCTGCGTCGCGCTCGCCGAGCGCATCCGCCCGCCGATCCCCGGCCTCACCCAGGGCGAGGCCGACCTCGAGGCCATCCGCCAGATGTGCGCCCTGCCGCACTGACCACCGCGGCCCTTCCGCGACCCCCCGCCATGAAAGACACTCGCCCCGGGGCGGCCCTGCTGTTCGCGCTCTTCGCGGCGGCCGCCGCCCTCTCCGCGCTCGCGTTCGCGGACAACGTCTCCGTCGTCGCCCGCTGGTGGGCCGCGTTCGCCGCCGCCGGCGGCGACGCGGCCGCGATGCCGCAGCGCGTCGCGGGCTTCCTCCCCTGGCTCGACCGGCTCGCGGTCGACCACTCCTGCGTCTCGACGTTCATCCCGACGCTCGGCTTCGCCCTCGCCGCCCGCGGCGCGTGGCGCGTGCTGCGCCGCCGCCACGCGGACCCCGCGTACTTCCCGTTCTTCCGGTCCTTCGACCAGCTCGTCGTCGCGCTCGGCCTGATCGGCACGCTCTGGGGCATCATCCTCATCGGATGGTACGACCTGGAGTCCGTCTCGATGCGCGACCTCATGCTCTGCCTCCACACCGCGCTCTTCTCGACGCTCGTCGCGGTCGTGTGGGTGTATCTCGTGGACCATCCGGTCGTGCGCCCCCTCCTGCGCGGCCTGCTGCGCGACGCGGGGCTCGACGGCGCCGCGCGCGAACGCGCCGCGCTCGACGAGCTGCTCGCCTCGCTCCGCGAGGGCGCCCGCGGCCTCCGCGACGCGTGGGACGGCGAGCGCGATTCGCTCGCCGCGCTCTCCGCCGCCGTCGGCGGCGTCCGCGACGAGGCCGCGCGCTTCGCCGAGTCCTGCGCCCGCGCGTCCGAGGCCTTCGCCTCGCTCGAATCCCGCCTCGCCGCCGCGGGCGACGCCCTCGACGCGCGCCAGCGCGCCTACGAGGAGGCCGCCGAGGCCCGCGCCCGCAAGGCCGACGAGGCGCTCGCCGCCCGCCTCGCCGAGCACGCGAAGGCGCTCGACGAACGCGCCCGCGCGGCCGACGAGGCCCTCGCCGCGCGCCTCGACGCGCACCAGAGGGCGCTCGACGAACGCCTCGCCGACGTCCGCGCCGCGCACGCGGAGTTCCTCGCCCTCTCGCGCGAGGTCGCCGCGCATCTGGCCGACCTGCGCGCCGCCCACGCCGAGGAGGCCGCCGCGGCGCGCCAGGCCGCGGCCGAGGCCGAGACGCTCCGCGGCCGCCTCGCCGACGAGACCGCGGCCGGCAACGAGATCCGCGCCGCCGCCGCGCAGCTGCGCGGCGACCTCGCCGCCGAGCGCGACCGCCTCGCCGAGCAGCGCGGCCGCGCCGAACGCGCCGAGGCGACGCTCGGCCGCATCCAGTCCGCCTTCTCCGCATCATGAACGACGGCGCCCAGGACGAGCTGCGCCGCTTCCTCGGCGGCGCGCGCCCCGCGGGCGGCGGCTCCTTCGGGACGGACGACCTGCAGGGGCTCCTCCTGCAGATCGCCTTCGCGATCATGATGGTCTTCATGCTCGCCTACTTCCTCTTCCGCGCCGAGGCCTCGCGCGAGCGGCAGGAGCAGGTGCTCGAGATCGAGCGGCAGAGGCTCGTCCTCGCGGCGGACG
>Ga0256407_10009129_pt1 | contig 14288 bp, 11 predicted proteins | sample RumenRJG_04DNA_FD_193489 | JGI IMG/M metagenome (GOLD analysis project Ga0256407, IMG submission 193489) | Bovine rumen microbial communities from Lethbridge, Alberta, Canada - RJG_04 | ecosystem: Host-associated > Mammals > Digestive system > Stomach > Rumen | place: Canada: Alberta... | reverse complement strand
CGTTCCTCAAGAAGTAATTCTGGCGTAATATCCTGTCCTTCAAGGAGTTTTTCTGCTATAAACAAAGCCGTTAGACCATTAGACGCAACAGGTTTCTTATTTTCAACAACAGCTCTCCACTTAATTGTAACAGTGAACTATTAGGTACCTCGATTTTTGGTCAGGATCTGATCTAAGATCAATGGGGACCTGTTTCAATTATTCTAGCCTAAATGACACAGCTGTTCTGCTATGGTAACGTGTTTTTCTTTGAAAAGTGATGACTAAGCGGAGATTTGAGGAATAGAGTAATGCTCTAATCTTTGGTGTGTAGGTTAGACTCTTGGATTATGTTCATCTAGGTATCTTCTGTAATCGTATGGAGCAAGCCCTTTAACGTCAATCTTGTCAAAATCTATGACGTTACGCTTGTCATACATGGCTATAAGCTCTTTAGTCACAGAGCCATCGGCATGTGTCACAACGTATTTTTCTTTCTTTGGCATCGTCAGTCCCATAGCACAGCCTCGACCTTCTCGTTCTAAAAGCTGCATGCGGTATTTAATATTGGCAACCAGCCAGATTATATAGGACAGAACAGGAACTCTGTTTAAAATACAGGTGTTAACAATAGTCTGATAATCTGCAAAGGCGTGACCGCCATCCTCAGAGGCAATTGTCATGAAGGCTTTTCTTGAGCAGATACCTAACTTCAGACTACGTTCTGCTTTAGAGGTTGAAAGCTCAATATCCGCACTTTCAGTGAAGCGCTTAAGCTCAGTTTCATAATTGAGCAGATAAATAAGGGCAGCAGATTCAGGATAACGTTTATTCTGAGTAAATCTGATTACTCCTTCCTTAGAGACTCTAGGTACAATAATTTTAGGATTGTTGGCAATATAAAGTCTGATGGTATCAAACAGAGTATCTACAATTGGTCGGGAATACTTATTTCTGGCCTGGAGTAAATCCTGTTTAAATTCTTCGGTGGTGCAGATATAGTCATGCTTTCTGACTACACAGGAGTCAATAACAAACAGAGCGTTTATCAGATAGAATATGATCAGCAGAGCTACACTGTTATCAGTCAGTTTCTTTCCTTTTTTAGTCTGGCGGTACTTCTCCAGATTATCCTTGAAATCAAAGAAAGAGGAGCCTTCAGGCAACAGCTGGCTGTATATATCAAGCATTCTGTTATTGCGCAGGTATTTCCACAGACCTCGTCTTCCATGAGTCATACAGCGGCAGCTCTTCAGAAATACGCCTTCAATTTTATTTAACTCTTTGATGCCGGCATCATATCCTGCAAAGCCATCTGTAAGCAGATATTTTGTTACAACACTGCCGTCCTGATTTTTTAAATCATTCTTGAGTATATCAATTACCACATCAGCACTGCGGGATGGAGATACACAGTACCAGGAAGCCTGTAATGCTGAAGTCCAGGATGAATTCAGAGTCCAGATTTGAGATTTAATGCCTTTGCCTTCTGCCTGTTTTATCCTAGCAGTCTCATTTACCCTCAGAGTGCTTTCGTCCATGATAATGACAGGACATTTGCTCAGGATATCCTTTTTAATCTGCTTGGTAACAGAATGCAGATAAGCTCTGGCGAAGGCGTTGATTGCGCCTGTTAAATGCTCTCGTCCCAAGTCAAAGCCGTTTCCTTCAAAGTAACAGAATATTCTGTTCTTAGGAGCTCCAAGCTGAGAGAACTGGGTTCCGCAGATGGCAAATAAAGCTGTAGAGAGTTTTGATTTTATAAAGGCAGGTGCATGTCCAAACACTTCAGCGTTAAAACCGAAAGGATTGATGACAGGAAGCTTTCCTTCTTCATGGATAAAAGCGTTCTCTGATGGCAGACTGTTGTCGGTAACTGCGTCCTGAGTGTTTCTGATTTGTCTGTAAAGCTTCTTTCGATTGCGTTGGACTATCGCTGTATTGCTTACAGAATCTGCGTCTGAACCAGAATGCAGAGTACCTGCTAAAGCTGATTCATTAGCGGTTTTATCTGTCTTAGACGCATTCTGAACGAGTTCAGAGTGTATCTCGGATATGTTCTGAACGTGTTCTGAACTTGCCCCGGATGCATTCGAAGCATTGTCTGAATTCTCAACCTGGGAGACAGAATTTCTGGTGAAATTTACCTGAGTAAATTCAGCAGGATTGATTTCATACTGGGCTCCACAGGTGCAGCACCTGACAAGCTGTACAGAGGTCAGGACCTTTCTTATACTCTGCAGACTGCCATCCGCAGTAAGTGTTTCATTAATGCGCTTGTTCTTATGCAGATATTTGAAATCACGCTGACATCCACATTCCTCGCAGTACATTGTAATATCCTGCTTGCCGCCGAAGGAGATAATACCTGCTACTGTATTGCCGGAGGTTGTGGAGACATAGTGTTTTTCTTTTCTTAAGGTTTCATTAAGACTGCTGGTATCATTTTTTATTTCTTCGGCTGAATTCTTAAGTAGAGAGGTTACTTCTGAAAGACCTTCAGCTCCTGATTTTATTCTGGTAGTACAGCCTGACAGGATCACATTATCAACCTGCTCAGGTGTCAGACCCTCAGGATTGTCTTTAACAGAAGCCACTTTTATTTTATCTGCAGGAACCTTTAATTCAGAGGATTGTTCTTCAAAATCCTTCTCATCACTATCTTCTCGGGTAAATGAAGCTGCTTTTTCAAGTTCAGAAGCTCCATCCTTCTGGGCTTCTGCATCAGAACTGTACTCATTATTATCCGTCAGGACCTGTCCTTTCTTAGTCTTTTCAGAAGTTCCAAGTGACAGGGCTACATTGCGATGAGTGTAAAGGGCAGAAAGGCTGTTTAAGAGAGTGGTTATCAGCCCCTCAAAGTAAATATTTAGTGATTTGAGGTTGTAGATGTCAACCGATGGGATATTTTCATCCTTGAGGCAGTCAAAGAAATCGTAATGACGCTCACGGACGTTATCCAGAGCGTTGGTCATCAGATCTTTGAAACTGTTAACTGTTTTGGTTAGTTTTGAAATTTCATCCTGCTTTTTTGAAATTTCTTCTTTATTTTTGGAAATTTCTGTTTGTTTTTGGTCGATTTCAGCCTGTTTTTGGTCGATTTCAGCCTGTTTTTGGTCGATTTTAGTCTGTTTTTGGTCGATCTCTGCCTGTTTTAGGGAAATCTCTCGTTGAGCTTTAGTATTTTCTTCCTTTGATTTTTCAAGCTCATTGGTTGTAAATGAAAGCTCGCTGAGAGTGGATTTGAGCTTGGATTCTGTATTGTTGAGGTTTTGTTTTACAGTAGAAAGCTGTTCTCGGGTCTGAGTTAAGGTATCTTCCTGATTCTGCAGCTTTTCATTGCTTTTAGTCAGTTCGCCTCTGAGATTCTGAATGATTTTTGTTTGATTTTCAGCCTGTTGCTGCATCTTCTTTTCATAATAAGCAGCTATTTCCTCTTTAGTCATTGAGGAAAAATCTACCTCTCCGGATTTAGTTCCGGAAGGTGAATTCTTAGCTCTTTTTCTGAAAAACTTAATCATGCTCTTTAGGTCTGAAAGTAAAATAGTTTTACTATCTTACTTAAAATTAAGAGCAATTAATAGATCCAAAAACTATACATATATTTCTACAGTAAACATATGCACTATAGTTTCTGGTTCAGCTAACAGGCTATCTTGAGAGGAAAAGCTTTGTCTGGTGCCGTACCTTCCATCAGAAGTGTCTCCAGCTCGTCGCGGGTCAAATGAATTGGTATCTGGTCCTCATCAAGCATTACCTGGAATCTGCCCGTGTTAAGAATACGAGTGGTACAGTCCACACCGCAGGGATCTATATGAAGTATCTTACAAATCGTTTTACGCTTATTGAAGGTAACCACTGTTATCTCATCGATACCATTCCATTTGACACCAAGTGAATTTGAGGAAATCATGGCTAATAGTCTGTGCATGCCAAAACGACCACAAACTGGTTCACGAACCATATAGATTCTGCCGGTTCCGGATAAAATAGACATTCATTCCTCCCTATGAGTTTATTCCACTGAGGATTCTGGTAATGACTTCCTCTGCTTCCCTTTGGGCAGGATTAAAGGTGATCTGAATGTCGTTGAGGCAGATTTTTATATAGCCATGGGGACTTCTGCTGTTTTTAAGGCTTTGCCTTGGTCTGTTTGAATGATGCTTATTTCGCTGAGGATACCAGCGATGAAAGTTCCTGCCGTCGAATCTCTCAGTTTTTGCGGGATGTGCTTCTTTTGCTACTTGTGGTGTTATGCGTCCTGCTGGTAATTTAGGTTCGCCCTCAACTTTAGATTCAATAGAAATCACCTGCACCTCGTTATCTTCAGCAGAAGTAGCTTCTTCAGATGTCTGGCTCTTCATCTTTTTGCTGATATCAAAAATACTTGATTTGGAGATACCAAGCTGATCAGCAATTGAAGTCAGAGAATAATTTCTGTCACGCAACTCTTTTATCTGGGCACAAAGACTTGCAAAGGCAAGCTTCTCTCTTCTAGAATAAATGTCTGTACCAAGATGATCTCTGCCAATACGGTCAATAGTCATTTTACTGAGCTTATACTTTTGTCCAAGCTGATATGCACTAAGAGTAGAGGTGGTGATATCTTTAATGATCTCTCTGGTTTTTTGAGGATCGATTTTAATTGTTGCCATGGTGATACACTCCTTAACAAATTTCGTTGCTTGAAGTGTAGTTTTTTATCAACTGAAAAAATAGGTACCTAATAGGCAACTGTTACGTGACGTCAGCTTCCTGGGAAACGTTATCTTTTACCTGATTGGAGCAGTTTGAGATTAGGAAGTCTTTTACAGTTTCATTGTCTAAAGAAGGAGTTTCTTTCCGCTTTTTCCCGTTCCTGTCTTTCTGAACCACAGATTCAGACTGCTCGATAAAATCTGCCTGATCTGTATCACTCAGCTCTGCTTCTCCTGCACTATCAAGTGCGGCAGCTCCCTCTCTCTGAGCTTCATCGTCAGCCGAATAGTCAGGACTTCCACCGGTATTCTTTTCACTATTGCCCAGATTCAGAGCTCTAGTCTGGTGAAGGTGAAGCGTTTCAAGAGCATTTAAGACTGTACTCATGAAATTCTCAAAATAGGAATTTAATTCTTTGATATTGGCTTCATCTACTGATGGAATTGCTTCTTCCTTTAGGAGTTTGTTGCAGATAAGATGGCGCTCTTTAATGTTGCAGAGAATGTTTCTGATTAAATCCGAAAAGTTTTTGTTGTGCTGAGTAAGTTTTTCTCGATCAGAATTTATGACCTCGATTTCTTTTTTCTGCGCTTCAATAATTTTGTTTTGAGCCTTAATCTCTTGCTCTTTGTCAGCAGAAATTTCTGAATTCTCTTTTCTCAGTGCCATAATGATTTTATTTTGAGCAGCAGCCTGCTCGGATAACTTCTTCTCGTAGTAATCCGCAATTTCCTCTTTAGTCATGTTTGAGAAATCAGGCTTGAGTGACATTTATGACTGGCCGCTTTTTAACAAATTAAAATCATTGAATGTTACGGAATATCTTTAAGATAAAGACTCCCTCAATACTTGATTTTATAGAAAAGCCGAGACAATTAATAGATCTAATTTTTATACTCTTGAAATGGCGTTGAATAGAGGATTAATGGCAGCAAAAATAATAAGAAAAGTTACCCCGTATTCAGTAAATTAATCGGGCAGCCCGAGACAACAGCACGGGCCACTAAAACAGTACTTCAGGCTACATTATCCAGCTTCCTTGTTGGGAAAGAGCCATTCCCTAGTAAAGATTCAAGTTCATTTCTGGTTAAATGAATTGGGAGTGCATCTTCCTCGAATAATACCTGGAACAGACCGGTATTGAGAATTCTGGTTGTACAGTCAACTCCATACTGATCTATATGCAAGACAAACACCACATTTTAGAAAACACGAGATTATGTCGCAGAATGGCTTTTAAAAGCCAAACAACTACTTTCATTTCTCGTGTTTTCTGTTTCATAAATACTTCTCTATACTGAAATTGCAAGGATTTTTCTAATATGGAGATTATTTATGATTATTGAAATATTACCACCAAATTCTGCTTGTGGCATAAATGCCAGCCTTTATCATGTTTCGAAAGATATCGTTATAAAGAGCTCTAAATACAAATGTCCGGCGTGGGCAGAAAGACACATTGCTTGTTATCTTGGTCGTACAAAGCTTGGCTGTCGAAAAACAAATGCACTCGCAAGGTCAGTATTCCTTGGCCTTGTAGAATATGCTGCGTCAAACGGGTGTAACGAAATCTCAAAAGTATCAGAGGAGATTGTTAAAAATTTCCTAAATAATTGTCATAATAAATATCGCAATGATGTCCGTGTTCTGAAACGGATTGTTCTGTGGTTGGCAGCCTTAGGAGAATTACCAACAAGTATATACCGAAATCTGTTTTTGTCTGGAGAATCTGCAGAACAATTTACTGAAATTGAAAGGCGCTTCGGCGGAATTACTGCAGCTAATGACTTCCTGGATTTAACTGAGAAAGCACCGAGTCGACTACCTATTCCTGAATGGGTATTGGATGTTATTACAAAATACTGTGATGTACAGAAAGAAGGAGGGATCTACTCTTCGATAACGACTCACAAAACCAGAATTGTACAAGCATTAGTTGCTGTAAGAATCCTTGTCAGACACTATGGCATAAGATCTTTCAGTGAGCTTATCCCATCGCATGTTAGAGAATTCAGAAAATGCATGGTTGCCAGTACGGCATGTTATCATTTCTCAGCTTTTTTTACTTTTCTCTCCCAAAACAACATCATCAAAGAATGTTTACTTGCTGCTTTCTTAACTAATTTTCCCAAAATGCACCTTCTTAATAACATGGATTTATCAAGTTATCCAGATGGCTACCTGTCAGCTGATGAGTTCTATGCTCTCAGAGATGAGGTTCGCATGACTTTTCTGAAACTTGGATACAAAGAAAGCACGATATCGTGTGCAATGCATGGAATTGAATTACACAGCCATTTTTTGATAGAACATGGTCTGTGTTTTTCTTTGACAGGTGCACTGTGGTGGTGCTCCAAGTTGTCAATTAAAGGCAAGCGAAAAGGGACTTATAGAACTGCTTTGTATTTTGCTCATAAACTATCACTTGGAGAATCTATAACACCAGACGTTATTCTAGAGGAGCGTTATTGTGCTCTTAAATGTAAAATTAAGTTTTCATCTTGGGCTGAGGCCACTTGCCTAGGATTTTTTCAACAGCGCAGAAAAGATGGGCTTGGAGAGCGTTCACTAAAAGAGGAGCAGTACAAGTTACTGCATTTTATAAGATATCTTGACACTAGAGCGATAAGCTCATTTTCTGAGCTAACGACAGAGCTAATCCATGATTTCAATCGAGACTGTAATCCTGGAGGTGCATCATACAAAGCTGATATTAACTGTAGTGTAAGATTGTTCCTGTTATATCTTGCAGAGAAAGATATTGTTAGATATACATTGCCACTTGCTGTTCCGGTTCAGTCACGTCAACGCGAGCAACTAGTAAAAACATTGAACCATGAACAATTACAGGAAGTATACCGTTTTTGTAAAGATGCTAATGGTGAAAGTGGTAAACGTGTTGCATTAGCTTTCAAGCTAGCTCTAAATATGGGCCTGAGGTCTGTTGACATAGTAAACTTGCGATTCGACTCTATAGACGTAGAAAAGCAGGTCCTTCGTTTTGTGCAACGCAAAACCGGTCGTTTTATAGAGCTCCCAATTCCATCAACAGTACTCAATGCTCTGTACGAATACCTTTCAACTACCCGCAGTAATTACAAAAACGAACGTGTTATGTTACGCATTAACGCACCGCACTGCAGGATCAAGAGTTCTCCTGTAATACGTCAAACAGTGGATTCACTCAACTGCGAACACTTTACACTCCATCAAATGAGGCGAACTTTTGCTTCCTTATTGTTAAAGGCTGGTACTGACTTTGAGGAAATAGCTGAATGTCTTGGGCATTCTGATGCCAATACTGTCCATGTCTACATCAGCACGGACACCGAAATGCTAAGGCAGTGTTGCTATCCGTTTACTGGCTTTGAAATGGAGCTGGAGGCACTGAAATGAAAGCCGAGCATTATTACAAGAACTACACATTCTGCTCCAAACTAGGAGCAAAGATGCAGGAATGCATAGAGAACAGGCGCCGTACGCATGAGACTGCCTGCAACGATTACGCATTAACACTTCATTCGTTCGATACCTTTCTGTTAGAAGGAACTTTCGATGACGGACTCCTTAGCAGGGAGGCTTTTGACGCCTATATGGAGCAGATTGCTGCCAGAGGAGTGAGTGGCTCATACCTGCATAATATTAACAGTTGTATTAGATATTTTGCATTTTTTCTGATAAGACAGGGGATCGATTGCTATTTGCCACCAAAAGGAAAATTCAGAAGATCAAGTCCTAAAAAAACAATCATACCGAGTGTCGAAAAACTGAAGGAATTTGCAAGGTTTGTCGATGCTGAGGCAACTTGTGTACAGAAGACAAAAAACTGGAAGTGTGCCGTCAGTTATGCTGTGGTATTTAGATTGCTATTTCTACTTGGTCTTAGGATTAGTGAGGCATTGGATTTGCAACGACACGAGGTAAGATTTACTGATTGCACACTTTACATTCGCTGCTCCAAAAACAATAAAAATCGTATCGTAGCCTTTGATGAGGGGCTAGCTAGCCTTCTACGTGAATATGATAATGCAATGGAACAGCAGCTCCCTCAACGCCCCTATTTTTTTCCAGGAAATGCTAAAGGAAGACTTGCAATGGTACCATTTGAAAAATGGCTCAAGCGCAAGTGGAAAAAATGTTTTAAAGATAGTTGTGAAGGTGATCTGATTACTCCTCACTGTCTTCGTCATGCCTACACAGTGCATATCGTTGATCTATGGGCTTCTCAACATATTGATTTCAAAAAAATGTTACCAGTACTGAGCAAGAGCCTAGGTCATTCCTCTGTTGCAAATACCTATTATTACTACCACAGCGTCAGTCAGAATGGTCAGGCCGTAGAACGATTCATTATGGAATCTGATGATGTGATCCCTCAGGAGGTGAGAGATGCGTTTAACAACTAATGAAAAAGCTCTAATTGGTGCTTATATGGAGAGAGCTTCTCAATCCCCACAGAATGAGAGAATACCACTTTTCTGTGATCACACTCTCAGATACCTAAATGTAGAACTGAAGAGATTGCAACGAAGCAAGTTCACCATAAATTCCATTACAAGCTCTCTAAGTCTTCTGGTGCGCTACGCATGGCAAGTCAGAGGATTAGGTCCTGATGTATTCAGTATTTCACACTGTACTTCTGATTTTATCCGGGATTGGTTGAATTACGAAATCACAGAACACAAAATATCGGCAGCTACCCGCAATCTGCGTCTGTCTCATCTGCGTTGTTATGTTGTGTTTGTGGCCGAGTTTTGTTTTAAGGCCTGCTCTATATACCTCAGTATTAAACAGATCCCAAAGATGAAGGTGATTCAGCAGGAGAAAACATTATTGACAGAGGGCAATATATCCTCAATGCTTAAGGCTGTTATCACTACTGAAAAGGGAAAACGAAATGCATTGATACTGCTTATACTGTATGAATGTGCTATGAGAGCCTCCGAGCTGACAGCTTTAAAGGTAAAGGATGTTATAAACATCGACGGTAAATTCAGGCTTAATGTAATGGGGAAAGGAAAAAGGCAGCGTTACACGCCAATCAAGGAAGAAACCGCAGAGATGCTTAAGGCTTATCTCAGAGTATTCCATGAATCATCGTCACCAGATACGCCTCTTTTTTACAGCATACGCAAGGAAAAGCCCGTAGCATTGACTGTTAAGACCGTAGAGACTATAGTAAATCAGGCAGCAGAGTTAGCTCGTGAGCATGATCCAACCATCCCCAGACGAGTACATCCTCATGCATTTCGTCGTAGTAAGGCTACAGCTCTTTATCAAAATGGAACTCCAATCGAGATAGTCTCTTCATTTATTGGACATTCCAGTACGGAAACGACCAAAATCTATACGACCCCATCAGAAGAACAGTTAAGAAAAGCCATGGAAAAATGCGGCTTTCCTGACGAATGGAAGAATGCTAAGGCAAACTATACAGAGGATGATCTGAAGAAGAAGATCGTTGCCTGTGGATTGACACCATAGCCAAATAAAACACCACATTTACAGGTACTGTTTGGCTTTTAAAAGCCATCCTGCGACATAATCTCGTGTTTTCTAAAATGTGGTGTTTATACTTAAATACGAGATCTCGTATTTGAGTACTTTGCAGATACTTCTTTTACGATTAAAAGTGATTACGCTGATTTCATCAATACCGTTCCACTTTACACCTATTGAGCCAGAGCTTATCATGGCCATCAGCTTATGAATGCCAAATCTGCCACAGACAGGCTCACGAACCAATAAAATCTTACCTGTTGATGATAATATTGACATGGGTTACTCCTGCAGCAAGCTCATAATCTTGTTAACAGTCTCCCAGATTTGTGGCTGTTTGGGATTAAATGACAGCTGAACGCCATTCAACTGGATTCGGGCGTAATCAGAATCTGAGCTGACATTGTTCCTGTATCTGTTGTGTCTGTAAAAGTTGTTGCGCCTCATTGGCTCTTCATTTTCTATAAGAGGGAGAAGTGAGGTCTGCTCAGAAATCTCCTGATTGGACTCTGGATGCTCGACTGAGATAACCTGAAGTAACTGGTCAACCTAAAGCAATTGACGAATTCGTCAATTGCTTTAAATTTCCAACCAAAATCTAATTGCCGAACTCTTATATGTTGCCTAGTTCAAACAATGAGTTATCAGAAAAAAATTCGGCAATTATTTTTTTCATACTTTTAGCAATCCAATTAACTTTAAATTAAAGGAGAGATTGCTATGGACTTTTTCAACCTTAAAAACAACTATCCTCAATTGCTCCGTTATCTGGAAGAAAATAGCTATTCGTCTAGCTACATCAGCCGGATGAAAGCAGGCATCGAGTGGATCTTAGATCATGATAATGAACCCTGGACGACATACTGCGACGTACTTGAAGCCAGAATAGCAGCTTGTTCAAGTCAAAGTCCAATAGTGCATAAGGTTATAAAGGCAATCATCAGTGCTATATATCGGTTCGATCTTTATGATGAGCTTCCCAGTCGCAGCCGTAATTCGAAACATAAGTTGCTCCCTATATTTGCCACAGACAAGCTCAATCCCTGTTACCGTTCAATCATTGATCGATTCATAGAAGCGGCAAGAATACACGGTCTTAAAGCAAGTACTGTAGATACTATCAGAGAAAATACCGCATGCTTTCTTCTTTCCATGCAGGATAAAGGAAAAACATCACTGGAGATGATCTCTGAAGATGATCTGCTAGAGTACACACTAACCGGCAACAACGGAGGCAGATTCTGCGCCGATACACCTCGGTTCGTGCGTTATTTTTTTGCAATACTCAAAAATGAACCAGAGTGTGCAAGATTGGCGGTCTTGGTGCCAAGAATAAAACAAAAACGCAAGAACCAGCCCATACTCACCGATGAGGAGGTGACCAAGATCCGGAGGGGCCTGGATAGAGAAGACCTAGGTATTACACTTCGAGATCGCTCCATGGTTATTATGTTGCTTAGGCTGTGGCTTCGTCGAGCCGATGTGGCGAATCTACGTTTCAGTGATATAGACTGGAAGCAGGAACGTATTACCCTGCGTACAGAGAAAACCGGTGAGATTTTTGATGCGGTGGTCCCTGTGGAAGTTCTTAATACCATATACCGCTATATAACCGAAGAGCGACCTCAATGTAGCGAAGAGGAATTCGTATTTGTCACTAAAGTGCCTCCTTATAACCATGTTAGCACGAAGGCTCCTTATCATGCTGTAACACGGGTATTTGCGGCTATCGGCATTCGTCAGGAACCTGGAGCACATCTAGGAACCCATCAATTCCGACGCTATGGAGCCACCGCAGCTTTAAAAGAAGGTATACCCAGACCACTGATAAGTAGTGTTTTGGCTCATGCCTCACCATCATCCATAACTCCCTATCTGAGGGCTGACTTTGCCAATCTTAAGGCATGTGCCCTGAGTATTGAAACTTTCCCTGTAGCCGAGGAGGTATTCCATGAGTAAATTTAAATCTAGACTTTCACCTCTGCTAGATAAATTCGTCACCTACCGTGATGTCATCGGACAATGGAATAGTAGCTATGATTGTATATTGAAGCGTTTCGATCGCTACTGTCTGGAGCACCATTTCGATGCAGACCAAATTACACAGGAGATTGTTGATGGATGGAGCTCAAAATATGAAACAGACTCGCAAAATTCACACTACAGACGTTTGTTTCTTATATGCTCCTTCCTCAGGTATCTGTCAGATCGTAACCTACCCTCAGCTCCTCTTCCGGAGGTGCCTCGCTATGTAAAAAACGTACCGGCCCCACACCCTTTGTCTGATGAAGCGTTAAGCATGTTTTTTGCTGTCTGTGACAGTGATGATTTTTATCGGAATATCAGATCTCCAAAGACAAGGTCTATCAGCCGTATTACAATTCCAGTATTCATGAGGTTTCAATATTCCACCGGGATGCGACCTGTGGCAACAATCCATCTACATAGGAAAGATGTGGACTTAAAGACAGGGGTTGTGAATGTTGCCGAGGATAAGGGGCACAATCAGCACTATATTGTTCTCCATGACTCCATGCTACAGCTTATGCAACGCTACGATCAAGATATTGAGTCAATGCAGCCCGATCGTACCTACTTCTTTGAGTCTCCCAATGGTGGAACCTATTCCAAATGTTGGTCAAGCACAATTTTTCATAAGTTGTGGGCTCGTGCCAATGGATTGGACAGTGGAGTGCATCTTTACGATTTGAGGCATAACTATGCAACTCAGAACATGCTGAGGATTAAGGGGGACACTGACATGTTGGACCAGCTCACCTATCTCAGTATGAGCATGGGACATAGTTCGATCAACTCTACTCTGCGTTATGCAGATTTAACTCCTCAGCTGGCAGACAAAATCAGAGAGATTTCCGGGGAAACTTTTAATCGCATTGTACCGGAGGTGAACAATGAAGTCGAATAAGGAAGCACTTAAGATTGCAGGTCTTATATGTACCTATCTAGAAGATTGGGCTCCTCAGAAAATTAGTAGTAATCAAGGAACTCTTGACAACCATCGTTATGCTCTGAGTCTGTACTTTGAATACCTTGAAGAAAAAGGGATCACCTCTCATAACTTAAGTCACAAGCATTTTGAGTGCTCTGTTATTGAGGAATGGAAAGGCTGGTTACAGCAAGGTAAACATAAATGCAGTCCTGCCACGGTAAATAATCGTATCTCATCTTTACGGAGCTTTGTGGGATATTTAGGTAATCAGGATGTGACCTGGAAATATCTGAAGGAGGATGTGAGGGATGTAGCAGTAATGAAAACACCTAAGACACATGTCAGTGGGATATCTGAGCATGGAATAGAGATACTCTTTACTCAGATAGACAGGTGCTCCCGTATCGGACGTCGGGATGCAGCGCTGTTCATAACTCAGTATGATACGGCCTGCCGTATCTCCGAATTGCTCACCCTAACCATTGAGTACACCCATCTTGAAGGAGAACATCCTTATATCTGGGTTAATGGTAAAGGCAATAAGAATCGAGCTTGCCACCTCAGCGCTCGTACCGCAGAATATCTCAGACGGTATATTGCAGAGTTCCATGGCTTACATCCAAGGCCTCAAGATTTTGTGTTCTATTCTCCCTGTGCGAAAATAGTAGTACGCAGGCTAACCACCGACGCCGTTGACAAGCGACTGACAGGGTATGCAGTTAAGGCTCATCAAATCTGCCCAGAAGTACCTGCAGATTTAACCAGTCATCAGTTGCGCCATGCGCGAGCAACCCATCTCATTGTAAAACACCAGGTTAACATTTTAGCAATTTCAAAGATGCTTGGGCACGAGCAGGTTGAGACTACGATGCGCTATTTAGATTTCACTGCTAAAGATAAGGCCATAGCTCTGGCAGTTTTGAAGTCACAATCAGAAGAGGATAGCTCTAAGACCGAGAAACTATGGCTCAACGCTGACGGCTCACTCAAGGAGCTCATAAAACTAAAAGCACGAAGAAACTGAAAAAAATAATTGCCGAACTTTTTCAGATAACTTATTGTTTGATCAAGGCAATATATAAGAATTCGGCAATTAGATTTTGGTTGGAAATTTAAAGCAATTGACGAATTCGTCAATTGCTTTATTTAGACCAGTTACAGT
>Ga0256407_10009127_pt1 | contig 14289 bp, 13 predicted proteins | sample RumenRJG_04DNA_FD_193489 | JGI IMG/M metagenome (GOLD analysis project Ga0256407, IMG submission 193489) | Bovine rumen microbial communities from Lethbridge, Alberta, Canada - RJG_04 | ecosystem: Host-associated > Mammals > Digestive system > Stomach > Rumen | place: Canada: Alberta... | reverse complement strand
ACACGACGACCATCAAGAGTGTACCACGCATCACGTTGAACATTGAGCGTTGAACGCTGAACGTTTTCAATACCTGTAGGAGGCACATCCGTTTCTTTCAGCGTACAGAAAGTAAAGTAGGTCGGCTTTACCGACATCCTGAGCCTCCCACTGGGCATTGCCCTCCATGTTCGACTGTCCGAAACAGATATATATATAGAAGTTAGGATCTACCTCGGCCTTTGCCCCCAGCACACAGCAGAGCAGCATTATTGCTGTCAGAATGCAATGTTTCATACTACTTGACTACTATTTTCTACCTGCTTCAAAAGTCCGAACATCCTCCAAACGTGTTTTTATTTCGTATATTTAAACTCCCCATAATTTCCTAGGTTCCCAGATATTTCCAACAACATTAATGCTGTATTGTTTTACCCACTAAAATCGCATGCCACTCTGCACTCAGAGACCTGGGGCTGTTTACAGCCATCGGCAATACTTGAATGCAAAGATACAAAGAATTTCGAATTATTGCAAGATTTTGGTCAAAAGATTTAGTAAGAGGTGGGAAATGGTGCTATTTATAGTATATTTTCAGTAACAGCGAGCCAGGTACCGTGTGACACGTATTACAGCCTACAAAATTAATAAATATTTCCGAGACCACAAAACTTTGTTGGAAATATTTGCCTTAGTAAACCACAATCTTGGTACAAGTAGTGCCGGAAAGGCAAGACATAAGGAGAAAATTCAGAAATTCAGAATTCAGTTTCTACAGGGACAGGTTAATATGATGGAAATTGTTGAAGAATATTCTATTATTATATATAATATATATATTATATATAATAATACTACTTTTCTCAGTCTGATGTATGGCAGCCATAAAAACTGAATTTCTGAATTCTGAATTTATTGGCTCGTCATTTCAGCAGACACCCCCTAAAAACTATGCTGTTTTTCAACCTGCCCGATTTTCAACACGAAAACGGCGTTTTTCCACCCAAAACGGCTAAAAATTTGGAATCGCTTTGAAAATTTCGTACCTTTGCATTGTCAACAGGAACGATGGATTTTGAGCGCAGGGCACCAAAAATTTGTTTTCAGGCCTGACAAAATTTTCTGCCTGCCCAGAGCGTAAAAAAGTAGTCGCGAATGGAGACGAAAAAGAACCAAAACAAAAACTAAACTAACAACAAAAAAATTTAACAAACTAATTAAAAACTAAATTAAGAGGAGACAAGATTTATGGCAATCAAAGTGAAAGCAGTTGAGCGCAAGCTCAAGTTTACGAAGAACGAGAACGACCCCGGGGGTCTACCCCATGTGTTCCTGTTCAGCATCAGCACGCTCTACTATCAACTCGGCGGCTGTTCGGCCATGAACAGCATAGTGCAGACGATTGGTGCTCACCATCGTCTTATTTTGCATCATCTTGAAGAAGAGCCTTGTTGTTGGCGCATCACGATTATAATCAATGGCTGTCGCATAGATGTCCGTCAGTTTCTGATAGAACCGTCGCTCAGACAGGCGAATCTCACGTATTTCTGCTAACAGGTGTTCAAAGTAGTCCTCATCCAAGAACGTACCGTTTTCCATACGTTTTCTGTCCAACACATAGCCACGAATGGCATATTCACGCAGTACACTCGTAGCCCATTGGCGGAACTGAGTAGCCCGGATGCTATTGACACGATACCCCACACTGATAATCATGTCCAGGTTGTAGTGGCTCATGTTTCTTCGCACGCTCCTGTTACCTTCCTGGCGAACTAACAAAAATTTTTTGTGAGTTCGTTCCGCATCTTGTTCACCATCGGCATAAATCTGCTTAATGTGGTAGCTTACGTCCTGTTGTGAAGCATCAAACAGTTCCATGATCTGCTCCACGTTCAACCAAACATCTTCGCCCTCGAATCTTACATTGACTCGCGCAATCCCGTTTTCATCCTGATAAATCAGGAAAGCCTCATTCCTCTTCTCTATTTCGTTTGCCATATCATTTATAACGATTATATTCCTTGTTCAATTGTCTGATGCTCAGATGCGTGATAGAGTACCTGTCCCTAGTGTCACATGGTTCATTTCAAACCTAAAATACAAAACTCGTGGGGAAATAGTTTCCTCACCAGCGTACTGGGCACCACCATATCTATTCTACTGATGTTCGATATGACACGTACCAGGTACCTGTCAAAAAGAGAAATGAATAATCACGCCCTTGCCGATGCAGAAGCTTGTGCCTGACGAGAAGAAGGAGTGAAACAGAATCTGTCCCAGTGTTCTAGAGACGAATTAAGCTGGATGACGCTCTTGTTGGTGATATTAAGGATTCCATGACTCCATGGGAGAAACGGCTCTTTGATGGCCGCCGCTTTGCTCGTAGATTTTTTGTCTGATTTCCTTCATCTTGCGCTGGATGCTCCTCACCTCACTGGCGTTGTAGTTCCCGGAACTCTTCATCTTGATCAATTGATCTTCATAGCCGCTGTAGCTCCTGTCAAGTGACCGCCAATTGGCATGGTTGGCTTTGGTCTTGGAAGATGTTCCTCCGCTACTTGTCTTCGAGGAACTGCTGAGACCAGCACTCTCAGAATTGTCGTATGTTGTGGTGGAGGCACCCGAGGTGCTTAGGCCGGAAGCCGGGGCGTCCACGCCCTTGACAGCCGAATAGGTGGCAGCACCGAGGGTGATAATGGTCGCAGCAATCTCCAGTCCTGATGTAACCCTGTTCCATCGCCGCTCGTTCCTGTTTTTCTTGGCAGCGTGTAGGTTCTGACTGATCAGCTCATTGTCAGGTGCCAATTTATGGGCGAGCTTTAATTTCCTCATCCCCTGGGCATAGTCTTTGTTATTGATGTCCATAATGGCAAGGTTGTTCAGCGACATGACATGATTGGGGTCGATGGTCAATATGCGTTCGTAGAGCATACGGGCTTTGGCTGTATTTCCTTCGGTGTCGAGCCGCAGGCCTGTATTGCATATCTCGTCCATAAACGCAGGGGCGACATGTCCGTTTGCGTCAATGGTTCCCGTTATGCTGTCCACGGAGGCTGTCGTCTCGCCATTTTCAAATTCTCCAATGCTGTCAAAAAGAGGGTTAAACAGACGGTCGCCTTTGTATGTATATAACCCATGGCGGTTTAAGGAGTCGCTAACGATATAGAGATGATTCGCTTCGTCATATTTGATGTTTGAGAACCGGCACGGTATAATCATGCGATTGTAATTGTCCTTGATTCCGTGGAATGTGCCATCGCTAATAGGCATCGTAATCAATGGCTGAATCCACAGCGAATCAGATATACGTTGCTGAGCCTCTTTTTCGCAGCTCTTCAGTTTGTTCCAAACCTTGTCGTAGGCATGGTTGTCGAAGGCTTCCTTGACGGAGTCGCGAGCATGGCGATATAGCTTGTTGGAAATGGGAACCGTAATCATGGTCGCTTTAACGGGATAGTTGCATGGTACCACGATGTCGCCTTTCAGGTCTATTGCACCGAATTTGCCGTTCATTTTGACAACGGCCAGCATGTTGTCCTTAAAATTCTCAGCATAGTCAAACTGGGCAGCAATGATCATTTCGCCCTTCTTATTGATATAGCCATATTTGTCTCCCCTTTTTACGGCAGCAAGACCCAGGCTGAACCCAGTGAGTTCTTTGACAGGTTCAAATTGGGGCTCAATGATAAAACGATTATTGATATCGATAAACCCCACCCGTCCGTCAATTTCCACGCCTGAAACTTGCTCGGAGAAGTTGGTGGCTACTGCATCATACAGTGGCGGGATGACCCAGTCGATGGCATCGGCATCGCTTTTAGTCAATAGCGACGACCCCATTTTGCCTAATGTGTTGACGGCAAATTTCTTAATGCCCTTTACAGGACTTTTCCTGTTTTGTATCTTGCTGGCATACCCCCACTTTCCGGTAATGGGGTCTTTCATGTCCATGATTTCGTCTTCCTGCTGGGCAAAACAAGCCGCACATGACAATAGCAGACAACAGGTTGTAAGCAATTTTTGAAGTGTTTTTGTCATATTCTAATGATTAGTTGAATGGAATAAAGGGAGCTGTATCCGACATGGAGTACAGCCCCCTCTCTTTATAAAACGGAAACGTAAAGATCAGAGATTCTCTATTTGACGGCACGTACGCAGCGACCGCTGAAGCGATTGCTGGCGAAGTTGCCGTAGTGGACGGCTATGTCGTCGAATCTGAACTCCAGGCACCATACCTTGTTGGGATTGTTGGTGTAGAGGGATGACGTCCAGTAGATGCCGTAGATGGCACGGAACTGTATGCCGCCATAGTAGCGGAAGCCTGTGATGGGCAGGAATATGGACTTACCGGTCTTCTTGCCGGTGACCTTATAGCCGTTGACTCCATCCTTGGTGGTCCACTCCCATTTGCAGTTGTCGGGGTTGACCAGCTCTTCGTACTCTGCATCGGTGGGCGTGCGCCATTCGTCGCCCCAGTTGGCACGTGCTGCGTCGTCGGAGGGGTCGAGCTGTGTCTTTCTGTCGGCAGTGGAATACTTGGTCAGGAACTGTGTCTTGCCCCTGCTCCACTGGTAGGAGTCCCAGGAATAGAAATTCTTGGGCTTGGTCTCGCCCCATGCAAAGTATGTGCCGAAGTCGGAGGGCTTCTTGGCACCCACATTGACGTTGGCCCACTTCACACTCAGTCCCAAGTCGACAGCTTCCACTCCGTCAGGAGCGGTGCTCTCAGGGGTTGTCACATTCACCTTGGCATTCGACACCGTCCAGCAGGACATCACAGCCAGTGCCACAATCAGAAACTTCTTCATATTATAGTTTTAAAGTGTTTATTGATGCTTGTTTATTCCAGCTCGTAGGGACCTGTGGGGACGGTGCGCTTGAGAACCTCAAGCTGAAGGTCCACACCGGGTATCACCCCATGGCTGCGCAGAATCGATTCCACCGTCTTGCGTGCCAGCTCGGGATGGTTGTTCTCTTCGCTGAGGTGGCAGAGCCAGACGTGCTGCAGGAAGTCGGACATGTTGTCGACGACAGCCTCGGCGCACGACTTGTTTGACAGATGGCCTGTGCCTGAGAGTATGCGCTCCTTGAGGAACTGCGGATAGGGTCCGCTCATCACCATCTCGGTGTCGTGGTTGGCCTCGATGACCAGATGGCGGGCACGCTGGATGTAGCACTTCATCTCGTCCGTCACTACACCGGCGTCGGTGATGAGGCAGAAATTGGTGCCTTCCGCCTCGATGAAGTAGCCGACGTTGTCGCTGCTGTCGTGGGGTACGTTGAAGGGGGTTACCTGGAAGTCGCCCAGCTGGTAGGTTTGTCCTTTCTCAATGTTACGGGCCATGTCCGGTGCTACTTTCTGGGCTACGCAGTAGTTGCGATTGATGCCTGCGTGCACCTTGGCTGTAGCATAGACAGGACAAAGGTAGTCGTGGCTGAAGGAGCCTACGGACTTAATATGGTCTGCATGGTCGTGGGTGACGAGCACATGGTGTATCTGGCTGAGACTGAACCCATATTCGCGACTGGCTTTCTTCAGTCCCCGCAACCCTACTCCCAGGTCTATGAAGAGGGCGTCGCCAGGTGTCTGAAGCAAGTAACAGTTTCCACTGCTTCCACTACCAAAAGATAAGAATTTCAGCATTGTTTGTTTTAATTTCGTGCAAAGGTACGCAAAAACGAGCGAAATGCAAAAAGAAATACAGCTTTTCTTTCCAATGAAAAAGGGGAAATGGAAAAATATTACTATCTTTGCAGCATGAAACATTTAAAGATGATGATTGGTCTGCTGCTGCTGACTGGTTGCGGCGAGGCGACTGAGAGCGACGACGCTGCCCGCCAGGTGGCTCAGGCCTGGGGCGATGCCTACTTCAACTGCGACTATCACGAGGCAGAGCAGTATGTGACGGAAGAGAGCGGAAAGTGGTTGCGCTTTGCAGCGTCGAACACGACGGAGAGTGACCTGGAACTGCTGCAGCGCCAGAATGCGACGGTAGATGCCGACGACTATTTCCCGGTGGCGACAGACACGCTGCGCGTAGTGCGCCTGAAGGTGGAGAACTATCTGAGCCCGACGGCTCTTGGCGAAGCGTCGCGACAGGAGGAGGAAGGTGTGTTCGAGGTGACGGTGGTGAAGCGTGCCGACAGCTGGCAGGTCAGAATGGAAGGCCTACCGCGAAGTGAAAAGCAAAGTCGCGACTGAACTTCGGATAAATGATGGGGAAGTGGTCACGGCTGTTCTGGTAGACAGGATTGACGGCTTTCATACCCATGTCGAAACGGAGGATAAAGAAATCGAAATTGAATCGGAAGCCGAGTCCGTAGCTGACTGCCAGCTGCTTCCAGAAATCGTTCAGACGGAACTGTCCCTCGGGCTGTTCCTCATGGTTGCGCAGGTTCCAGATGTTGCCTGCATCCACAAACAGTGCGCCACCGAGTTTCCAGAACAGGTGGGCACGGTATTCCAGATTGAAGTCAAGTTTCATCTCGCCAGTATGCATCAGGAAGTCGTATCCTGCGTCTTCATTGTCGTATCCGCCGGGGCCCAGGCTTCGCACACTCCATCCGCGCAGGCTGTTGGCACCTCCCGTGAAGTAGGTTTTCTCGAACGGCAGCTCGGTGCTGTTGCCATAGGGGTAAGCCAGTCCCACCCCAATGTGGAAGACAAGCTGGTTGCGATAGTCAAAGCGGAAAATGCGCGTGAAGTCGAAATCGCTTCTGATGTATTGTGCGAACGCCACATTGAGGAATGTCCGCTCACCCTCATCGTTTCTCTTGAAGTCGAAGGCATTGCCCAGCAGGCTCAGCAGGTTGCCACCCGTCTCGATGTTGGTCTTGATGGCATAGGTACCATTGTTGTAGGCCCAGCGCAGACCCGTGCGCATGATGAAGAGGTCCTGATAGTTGAAAATCAAGAGTGCGTTGCGTCTGCCGGCATCACCTAAATAGTCGTCCCTGAACTTGTCGCTGATCCAAGGCATGGAAATGAAGTTCAGGGCGAGCAGGTCGAGCTGATAGCGGTCGTGGCGGTTGGGGTCGTTCCACTTGTAGCGCCAACCTACCGAGAACACACGGCGCCGGAACTCGGGGCGGTTCTGCAGGTCGTAGAGCATCGACACTTCGCTGGTGGCGACGATGCGCTGGCGGAAGGACCGTGCCAGGAAGGGCGCAATGAAGCGGGGGAAGGAGAGCTTCGTCTGCAGACTGTACTCCAGGAAGTTGGAATTGGAATATCCCTCGAGTCCGCGGATGGCTTCGAAGGCACCACGGAGCTCAATGCTCAGCGACTCGGAACCACGGAACAGATTGCGGTTCTGATAGGTCAGCGACGCTGCTGCACCCAGGTCGCCTGCCGTATTGGTACCTTCGGGCTGGAAGGAGATGGTAGAGGGCTTGTTGGTGCTGATGGTGACGTCGCAGTCAAGCAATGTCGAGTCGGGATGCTCGCGCAGGGAGATATTCGTATAGCGCACAATGCCCAGACGGCCAAAGTGGTTGTAGGTGCTCTGCAGGTTGCTGGAAGAATACATTTCGCCAGAACGGATAAAAGTGCTTCCATTCAGCACGCTGGGTCTGAGATGGATGGTCGTGTCGTTGTCGTCGCGGTTGCCGCTGTGGAAGTTCACCTGGCTGATGTGGTACTGCTGGTGGGGCACGTCCGCTATCTGTCCGTCGCGATAGCGGTGAAGCACCAGCGTAAGGTCTATGTCGGTAGTGCCAGGCACCGAGTCGGCTCGGAAGGAGATGAAGTCCTTGTTGAAACGGTAATAGCCCTGGTTGGTCAGCAGCTGGGTGATGCGCTTGCGCTCTGCCTCGAGGTTGTCTACATTGAACTTCATGCCGCCATGAAGCCCGCGATGGAGGGTGTCGTCCATGCAGAGCAGGCGTGAAATGGCTGTATCCTGGATGTCGTAGTCTACATGGCGTAAATAGTATGCCGGTCCAGGGTGGAGCAGGTAGATGGTGCGCAGTTTCTTGCCCTTGATGTCGTTGTAGACGCTGACTGACGAGCGCAGATAGCCCTTGTTCTGCAACTGCTGGTTGATGCTAAGCATGGACGCCTTCGTCAGCAGGGTGTCGTAAAGTACGGGAGCCTCGCCGATGGAACGCAGCATGCGGTTGAGCCACCGGGTGGTGTCACGACCAGCCAGCGAATAGGTGTAAAGGGGAATCTTCAGAGCCGAGAACCATCGGGAATTACCTCTTTGGCGCACAAAAGCCTTCAAGTCGGCAGGCACCACATCGCTCAGTGTCGTGTCGGGGACTATCTTCACGCGGTCCAGCAAATAGCTGCCCTCAGCGACGTATTTCGTCTCTGAACAGGCTGCCAATAACAGGACGGCTATCAGTGGTATAATGAACTTGATGCGCATTTTCGTGCAAAATTACAAATAATTTTCGTAACTTTGCGCTCAAAGTAAGCAAAAATGTCAAAAATATGATCTCCAAGAACCAAATGAAACTCATCCGCTCGCTGGAGCTGAAGAAAAATCGCAAACGTGAAAACCTCTTTGTGGCAGAGGGCCCCAAGGTGGTTGGCGACCTGTTGCGTGGGGGATATCTGCCCCACTCCATCTTCTCTACCGGACAGCAGATAGAGGCTGGCGGAAGACGTTACGAGGTGCAGAACGTGACGGAAGACGAACTGCGAAGAATCAGTTTCTTGCAACATCCGCAAGAGGTGCTGGCGGTGCTGGAGATACCGGAACAAGGCAAAGATGTAGCCAAACCTTATGACTCTGAACTGGTTCTTGCGCTGGATGGCGTGCAGGACCCGGGCAATATGGGTACCATCATCCGCATAGCCGACTGGTTTGGCATTGGAACTATCTACTGTTCACAGGATTCTGCTGACGTCTATAACCCTAAGGTTGTACAGGCCACGATGGGCAGTCTGGCGCATGTGCAAATAGAATATGGCAATCTGGAGGAGCTGATACGGCAGGCCCAGTGTCCTGTATATGGTACGCTGCTGGACGGCGAGAACATCTATGAGCAGACGCTGACAAAGAACGGCATCATCGTGATGGGCAACGAGGGAAACGGCATCTCGCCAGCCATTCGGAAGCTTATCACCCATCGGCTGCTGATACCCAACTACCACCAGGACAGCGAAACGGCAGAGAGTCTGAACGTAGCCATTGCAACCGCCATCACCTGTGCTGAGTTCCGCAGGCGATGAACCGTGTGTGTGGAAATAAGGATTGGCTGCTGGCTATTCCTCGTCTTCCTTCAGGATACACCCGATGTTACGACTGAAGGCGGGAGACTTCTCGACGATGTTGAAGTTGTAAATGAAATTGTCCTCGTCAAACGTCTCGAAGTGCTGCTTGCCCTGCAAGGTATCCTTAGGTGTTTCCCAGATGATGTTCACGAAACGGTCTGCATCAACAATGCTCTCAGTGCGCAACAGACAGTCTGCAAAGTAGTAGTCGCAGGCTGGTTCTTCCTCCTGATGGGACTGGCCCATGACCACATCGGCATCGTAGCCTGTCACCAGCGTGTTGGTGCATAACAGCATCATGGGCAGGTCAGAGGCCATGAAACTTAAAGCAGCCCCCCGATTGGCAGAGAACGGATAGAACTGTGCCAGCGTACAGTGGTCGACAGCTGCCTGACAACCCTCGAAGGAAAGACAGTCGTCTGCCGTATTGGCCACCACACAGTAGCTTAGCATCACGTCGCTGTTATGAGCAGTCACTCCCACACCGCCACAATTGTATATAGCCGTACGGACTAGCGAGAGTTCTGTGCTGTCGCATTGGATAGCATCGACGGCATTGCGGATTTCACAATTTTTCAATTCATTGTGCCCTGATGAGGGGCAGATAATGATGCCGTCCCACTGGGAGGGTATGCGGTCGTAGGGAAGATAGTCGAACATGTGGTCAAGACGATCGCCACGGAAGAGACAATTGTCGGCTATCAGTCTGCCGGTGACAAAGATTCCGGCGCCATCGTGGAAATAGAGCTCGGTATTGCGCAGGGTCAGCGTTGCGTCTTCCCCGATGGTAATGCCGTCGCCATAGAAGATGATGGGTTTGGAAGACTCGATGACGGTATCGCGGAGGATGGTAAGATTGGTGACCTTCTGTGCATCCCAGCTATAGGTGCGCAGGTTGATACGCTGCTCTACCCCACTCTCCAGCGTCAGCAGCAGATTGTCTTCTACCAGCTGGGGCTCCCGGGCGTGATTCTCGTGGGTGGTCACCTCGACAAAGACAAGGATGCTGTCACCCTTGCGCACCTCGAAGTCGGTAGCTACCGGATTGAGGTATGTTCCGTCAATATTGACACGAAAGCCCGACTGCGTACCGCGTTCCAGACGGGCTGTCTGAATGCGGATGCCGTCTGACGACTCGTTGTGAATCCAAAGGGTTCTTGTGGACGAAGGTACCGTGCTGAACAGGGTGTCGAAGCGAATGGTATCTTTTTGAAATGACAGTCGGTTACCCGACGACACCGAAAAAGAGTCGTTGTCCGAACATGCTGTCAGCAGAGCGGCAACCAGAAACGTGAAAAAGAAAAGTCGTCTTACCATACAATAGATAAAACGACTTTTTCCCGGGTTTATTGCCTCAAAGGCTGTTACGGCCTTCAGGTTTTTGACTTTTTTTACCTTTATTACTTGCCAAAGTAACGCTTCAGCAGTCCTGCGAAACCGGCACCGTGACGGGCTTCGTCCTTTGCCATTTCGTGAACGGTGTCGTGAATGGCGTCAAAACCGGCTGCCTTGGCATTCTTGGCAATGCGGAACTTATCCTCGCAGGCACCAGCTTCGGCTGCTGCACGCTTCTCCAGGTTGGTCTTGGTGTCCCACACACACTCGCCCAGCAACTCAGCAAAACGGCTGGCGTGGTCTGCCTCCTCGAAGGCGTAGCGCTTGAAAGCCTCGGCAATCTCAGGATAACCCTCGCGGTCAGCCTGACGAGCCATAGCCAGATACATGCCAACCTCGCCACATTCACCGTTGAAGTGGTTGCGCAGGTCCTGAATCATTTCCTCTGACACACCCTCGGGCTTGCCGTCACCAATCTTGTGAACAGTAGCGTAGGTCATGTCGGCATCGTCTTTCAGTTCAGAGAACTTGGAGGCAGGAGCCTTACAGATGGGGCACTTCTCGGGAGCAGCATCGCCTTCGTAGATATATCCACAAACGGCGCAAATAAATTTCTTCTTCATTGTCTCAAAAGTATTTGTTTAGTTAGTAAAAAAATGATTTCTTTTCGCAAAGATACGGAGAAAAAATAAATCCCGCAAATGTTTTGCAGGATTTATTTTCAACAGATGCTTTATTTAGTTTTTTTCCATTTTGCAAGGGTTGTCGTTGGTACGATACTTTTTCAACAAGGGTATTTCAGCACACAGGGCATCAGCCAGCCGGCTGGCCACCTGATGAGCTCCCCAGATGTTGTAGTGTGTATTGTCTTGACGACCCTTGGGAAGTGCCGGATGTTCTCCAGGCTTGTACCACATGTGAAGTTTCTTGGAACCTTCTACACCCAGCGACTGCTCGAGTTCGGCAGTAATCTGATTGGCATCGACGAAATGGCAGTTCATGCGCTGGGCAACGTCGCGAGGAGCTACTCGGTACAGTCCGTGGGTGTCAACCAGCGAGTCGCCTTCCACCTGTTTGGGGGCATCCTTGAAAGTGGTGTTGCGCAGTGCCTCGTCGTCGTCGTTCTTGGCTGCTTTTACAGCAAAATTACGACGTACCACGGGATTCATCAGCACGGGAATACCTCCTTGTTCGCGGGTCTCGCGCACAAACTTGGCAAGGTTGTAGTCAAACGTCGAGCCTGGATCGGTGTGACGATCAGCTTTAGGCTTCTCGTCGTTGTGTCCGAACTGAATGATGACATAGTCGCCCGGCTTGATGAGCGAACGCACTTTCTCCCAGCGACCTTCGTTGATAAAAGACAATGAGGAACGTCCGTTAACAGCATGATTGTCAACACGAATGAAGTGTTCGTCAAAGTAGCACTGTAAGGCCATCCCCCACCCTCGTTCAGGAGAGCCTGTGGAAAGGTCCTTCTTGGCAGCGGTCGAGTCGCCAATGACGAAGATGGTGGTCACCTTCTCCTGAGTCATTGATGTCAGCACAAACATGGCCAAAGCAGCAAGCAAGAATTTCTTCATCTCACAATATTCTTAATGATTCAGTTTCTCAATGACTTCTTCTGGTGTCAGCATCTGCTGTTCGCCAGTTGACATATTCTTCAGGGTCAGCTTGCCTTCCTTGATTTCGTTCTCGCCAGCCAGCGCCACAAAGGGAATCTGCTTGGCATTGGCATAGGCCATCTGCTTCTTCATCTTCGCTGAGTCTGGGAAAATTTCAGCACGAATTCCTCGCGCGCGTACATTATTTATTATAGGTAGGCAGTAAGCCGTCTCCTGCTCACCAAAGTTGATGAACAACACCTGCGTAGCGGTGACAGAGTCTTTGGGATAGAGGTCAAGCTGGTTGAGTACATCGTAGATGCGGTCGGCACCAAACGAGATGCCTACTCCGGACAGACCAGGCATGCCGAAGATGCCTGTCAGGTTGTCGTAGCGTCCGCCACCGGTGATGGATCCTATCTGCACGTCCAGTGCCTTCACCTCAAAGATGGCACCCGTATAGTAGTTGAGTCCACGGGCCAGCGTCAGGTCGAGCTGAATCTCGTTCTTAAGACCGGTAGTCTTCAGCACGTTCAGAATAAATCGGATTTCCTCAACGCCTTTCAGACCTGTCTCGCTGTCTTTCAGCACGTCTGCAATGGTGGTCAGCTTCTCGTCGTTCGAGCCGCTGAGTTGGATGATGGGCTGCAACTTGGCAATCTGCTCTTCTGACAGTCCGTCCTCGCGCAACTCTGCATTCACGTTGTCAATGCCAATCTTGTCCAGTTTGTCGATGGCGACAGTGATGTCGACAATCTTGTCTGCAGCGCCAATGACCTCAGCAATGCCGGACAGAATCTTACGATTGTTAATCTTAATCTGAACACGGATACCGAAACGCGAGAATACGGTGTCGACAATCTGCATCAGTTCCACCTCGTTCAGCAGGGAGTCTGAGCCCACCACATCGGCATCACACTGATAGAACTCGCGGTAGCGTCCCTTTTGAGGACGGTCCGCACGCCATACAGGCTGAATCTGATAGCGCTTGAAGGGCAGCTGCAGTTCCTCGCGGTGCATGACCACATAGCGGGCGAAGGGCACTGTCAAGTCGTAGCGCAAACCCTTTTCGCAAAGCTTGGCTGCCAGATGCAGAGAGTTTCGTTCCTGCAGTTCCTCGTCTGTCGTTTTTGACAGGAAGTCGCCTGAGTTCAATACTTTGAAGAGCAGTTTGTCACCCTCTTCGCCATACTTGCCCATCAGTGTCTGCAGTGTTTCCATGGCAGGCGTCTCAATCTGCTGGAATCCATAGAGCGCATACACCTCGCGAATGGTGTTGAAAATATAGTTGCGCTTGGCCATTTCTATAGGGCCGAAGTCACGTGTTCCTTTGGGAATACTAGGTTTCTGTGCCATTTACTTTCGAACGATGGTTTGTGCTCGGTCTGGACCGATGCTGATAATCTTAATAGGTGTCTCGAGTTCCTTCTCCAGGAATTTGATGTAGTCGCTGAACTGCTTCGGGAACTGTTCTTCGCTGGTGAACTGTGTCATATCTGTCTTCCAGCCAGGCAATTCCTGATAGACGGGTTCAATGCCTTTCTCAATGTCATAGGGGAAATCGCGTGTCTCTACACCATTTACCTTATAGGATGTGCAGGCCTTGATGGTGTCGAAGCCGTCCAGCACGTCGCTCTTCATCATGATGAGCTGGGTGACACCGTTTACCATGATGCTATAGCGCAGGGCAACCAAGTCAATCCAGCCGCAACGGCGCTCTCGGCCTGTTACAGCTCCATACTCATGACCCAGGTCACGAATTTTCTTGCCTGTCTCGTCAAACAGTTCTGTCGGGAATGGACCGGCGCCTACACGTGTGCAGTAGGCCTTCATGATGCCGTACACCTCGCCAATCTTGTTGGGACCAATACCCAAGCCTGTGCATGCGCCTGCACAAATGGTGTTTGAAGAGGTAACGAAAGGATAGCTGCCGAAGTCCACGTCGAGCATCGTACCCTGAGCACCCTCGCAGAGTATACTCTTGCCGGCACGCAGGGTCTTGTTGATCTCGTGCTCGGAATCTACCAGATGGAACTGGCGTAAGTAGTCTATGCCTTTGAGCCACTTCTGCTCTACCTCATCAATGTTGTATTCAAATCCCATGGACTTCAAGATAGCCTCATGACGGGCTTTGTGGGCTGCATATTTCTC
>Ga0256407_10009126_pt1 | contig 14289 bp, 16 predicted proteins | sample RumenRJG_04DNA_FD_193489 | JGI IMG/M metagenome (GOLD analysis project Ga0256407, IMG submission 193489) | Bovine rumen microbial communities from Lethbridge, Alberta, Canada - RJG_04 | ecosystem: Host-associated > Mammals > Digestive system > Stomach > Rumen | place: Canada: Alberta... | reverse complement strand
ATTATGAATGAATTTGTTGATATGCATGTCCATTCAAAATTCTCAATTGATGGAATGTCTACGATGGAGGATTATTGTCTGATTGCCGGCAAAACGGGTACAAGAGTTATTTGTTTTACTGAACATGGGGACAGAGAAAGCGCTTTGCAGACGGCAAGGTCTCCGTAGCCTACAAGCGGTTCCTCGGTTATGACAAGGGCGCTGACGGCAATCTGGTCATCAACCCGGAGCAGGCCGTTACCATCCGGCGCATCTACCAGCTTTTCCTTCAGGGAATGACCTACAACAGCATCGCACAGGAGCTCACCAAAGACGGGGTGCTCACACCGGGCGGCAAGACCAAGTGGAGCATCTCCACGGTCAGAAGCATCCTCTCAAACGAGAAGTACAAGGGTGACGCCCTGCTGCAGAAATCCTACACAGTCGACTTCCTGACCAAGAAGACAAAAATCAATGAGGGCGAGATTCCGCAGTACTACGTCGAAGGCAATCACGAAGCCATCATCGACCCGGACGTGTTCGAAATGGTGCAGCGTGAGATCGAGCGGCGCGGCAAGGGAAAGAAATACCACAGCGGAGTCCACGCCTTCTCCAGCAAGATCAAATGCGGCGAGTGCGGCTGCTGGTACGGCTCAAAGGTCTGGCACTCCAACAGCAAATACCGGAAGGTCATCTGGCGGTGCAACCACAAGTACGACGGCGACAAGACCTGCCGCACACCGCACCTGACGGACGAGGAGATTCAGGCCGCCTTCCTTAAGGCAGTAAACAAGCTGCTGGAGACGAAGGGTGAGGTTATCGCAAACGGCTACGCCATGATCCCCGTCCTCTTTGACACCACAGCGCTTGAGGCTGAGCACGATGAGCTCCTGCAGGAAACGCAGGTAGTTTCCGACATGGTGCAGCAGTGCATTTACGAAAACGCCCATGTTGCTCTGGATCAGGCCGAATACCAGAAACGGTACGACGCCCTGACGCAGCGCTTCGACAAGGCCAAGGCTCGCCTTGAGGAAGTCACCGAGCAGATCAGCCAGAAGCAGACCCAGCGAGCCAACTACGAAGCCTTCCTAAAGGCCTTTGAAAAGCTGCCGGATCAGCTGCCTGAATTCACGCTGGAAACTTGGCACGGGCTGGTGGACTACGTCACGGTCTATGCCGAGGACGACATCCGTTTTACCTTCAAGAACGGGCAGGAAGTCAAAGCCTGAACGACCCGATTATGAATCGGGTGCAATCATCGCCTCCAAGTGCTACTCTAAGCGCAAGGAGGCGATTTTCTTATGAGTACATTTTCGGAAAAAATAAGGATACTGAGAAAGAACAAAGAATGGACGCAGGCTCAGCTGGCTGACGCCTTATCTGTATCTGAGTCGGCAGTCCAGAAGTGGAGACCGCATCCGATTCTGTGTAAACGACATCTTCCGACAGTATGATGATGCTCAGATTTGACCAAAATAAGGTAACAAATCAAAGGAAAAAGGAGCAATCATTATGAACGCAGCACCGCAGGATCTGTTGAGAGAGTACGTCCGGAGCCAGCACTTCACCAGCACCGCCGATGTTATGACAGCCATGAAGGAGATGTTCCGTGACGTCATCAATCAGGTGATGGAAGTGGAGATGGATGAGGAGCTTGGACGGGAGCGCTGTCAGCGCGCCCCAGAGAGCGAGCAGCGGCCGAACTACCGCAACGGCTACTCGAAAAAGAAGGTCAAGACCCAGCTGGGCGAGGTGGAAATCAAAGTGCCTCGTGATCGCAACGGCTCCTTTGAGCCGAAGATTATCGCCAAGCACTGCCGCAATGCCGATGGCATGGAGGACAAGATTCTGTCCCTGTACGCCTGTGGCATGAGCCAGCGGGATATTTCCGAACAGATCAAGGAGCTGTACGATGTGGACATCTCTCCGGAGCTGGTCACCAAGATCACGGAGAAGATCATGCCGGAGGTTGTGGCGTGGCAGAATCGTCCTCTTGAGGCGGTGTATCCCTTCGTGTTTATGGACGCCATCCACTACAAGGTGCGGGAGGATCACCGCTATGTCACCAAGGCTGCTTATGTGGTTCTTGGCATCACCATGGACGGCCGGAAGGACATCCTCGGCGTGTGGATCGGGGAGCACGAGAGCAGCAAATTTTGGCTGAATGTGTTGAATGACCTCAAAAGCCGGGGTGTTGTGGATGTTTACCTGTTCTGCACGGACGGCCTGTGCGGGATGCCCCAGGCCATCCAGGCTGTGTATCCTCAGTCCCGACTCCAGCGCTGCATCGTTCATCAGATTCGCAGCTCCACCCGCTACGTGAGCTACAAGGACATTCGCCAGGTCACCACTGATTTGAAGAAAATCTACACCGCAGCCACCGAAGAAGAGGCCATGCAGCACCTGGAGGATTTTGCCGAAACCTGGCGTGGGAAATACCCCTCCTGCGTCAAGAGCTGGGAGGAAAACTGGGACGTTTTGAGCACGTTTTTTGAATATCCCCAGGAGATTCGGAAAATCATATACACGACGAACATTATCGAAGGGCTGAACAGGCAGTTCCGTCAGATGACGAAGAACAAGCCCTCCTTCACTAACGATGACTCGCTGCGCCGGATGCTCTATCTGGCCTCTCAGCGGATAGTGAAGCATTGGCATGCCCGGTGCCAGAATTGGGACTTGATTCTGAGCCAGTTGGAGATTATGTTCGCTGACCGAAGCGCCAGTTGATTCCCCTGGCCGCAGGGTTCCCAGCTGCGTCAGGCAGCATTCACGCCCTACGGGCGCGCATACTGCCTGCCACGACTGGAATATGGGTGGCCAAGGGAAATCAAGGCGCAGAGTGTGCCGAATCTTAGCATCAGCGCTGTTTTGGTCGAATATCGCTTACACAAAGTTTTACGGAGTGCCCAGAAGTGGGAAACTGATAAAAACACACCGCCCATCTCGGAAGTGAAGCGGCTGGCCGAAGTTTTCTATCTCCCGGCCACGACTCTCATAGATGATACTGTGGAAATCCCGGAATTCTTTCTACTCGAGTCACTGGCGGCTGATGAATTCTGGCCACGTCCCGCTGCGCTGGATTCAACACCGCACAAGGTATATGACGCCGGGCTTATCAAGAATGCCAATCTCCATCGGTTTTTGAACAAGGCCGGTGTTCCATACTCCGCGATCTATGTTGGCAGGAACGAGATGCTCTCCTGCGAGCGTGATCACGAGCAGGGCATGATTGACTACTGGAATCAAGGATGAAATACGCTCCCGATCATCGGTTTATTACACCAGTGACCGGGAGCGTTATTGTTATAGGTCAATACCATTCTTCTTGGCTTCATCATTCAATAACTGCGCGGCCTTCATCAGCTTTTGCAGTTGTTCATCCATCGGTAACCCTTCAAAGGATTCATCATTGATAGCTGCGATCGCCTGATCTGCTTCAGACTTTTCAGTGTTTTCGAGGGCGTCAATTCTGTCAAGCGCCAGTTTGAGTGTATCCACATCAAGCGTGTCCTTCCGATCAGCTATAAACCGAATCAGATCATCTCGACTCATTTCCGTTATATTCATAGTCTCCCTACATCCTCCTGACTCATTCATCTTCAACCACAATATCAAAGAGGCCTTCATTCCTGAACTTTGCCACCATCTCCAGCATATGGATGCCGATCTTCTCTGGATCATTGTCCAACCCAGCGCAGACGACACGGAGGCCATCCGGTGTCAGTATCCGGCCATGCAGCTTGTCTGTCTGGTACCGCTGATACTTCTCATATTCTTTATTCGATATCTGCTTCATAAGTACCTCAACCCTGTGCTGCTATTCTCAGCAATTTCTCAACGTCTTCTTCAAGATTTAGTTCATGCATTTTCGTATGGCAGTTTGGGCATAGAGCCACTGTGTTCTCAATTGAATCATCACCACCGTCTGCCAACCATATGACATGATGTGTTTCAAGAAACGGCTGGCCGTCCCTTCTGTTAAATGGAGCTGGCTTTCCGCAAAGCTGACAAATCCCATGAGCACGCCTTTTTGCATATTCACTCACATAACGATCCCTAACATATGAGCTTGTCGATTGATATCGAAGGATTCCTGCCCCAGAATGACGAATTGCTTTTCTTCTTAGCTCCTCTTCAGAACAGTCCAGATCAACTTCCTCATCTGACGAATCAAAGTATATAAGAATCATACAGTCGCCATTTTTACGGAACTTATATTTTTCATCCAAAAACTGTAGCCGCAGGGCTTCTGGATAAGAAAAAGCATCTGTCATTTCATAGAATTTATCGATGATTCTTTCTTTCTCACCATACGGCATCGCCGTGCAAATCACATTACCATTTTTCATTTTCCACAATGCACCATGATCCAAGAGATTGGAGTAGAACGGTGACATCTGATTTGACCCTTCATCGCTTTCTCGATTGTATCCCCTTCCAAAGCCACGTGCTCTGGCGGATGACCCTTCTTGAAGTAACCTTAAGAAATATGATGCACTGATAGTCGTCGGCTGTCCCCAGCAAACTCGGATAATATTAAACTCGTCTATGAACCTGTAAAAACGATCAACATAATTTATGTAATATCCATGAGCATCAAGAACATGATCTTCAATCTTATGAATGTACTCAAACTCCATAGCCACACTCTCCATTTCTAATATAAAAACGCGCCGGTCTGTAAAACCGACACCCCTAAGTCCTATGCGACACCCCTGAGAGGGCAATCGTTAATTTGTATCAAATTTTGAGTCTTGCTTTCCGCCATTTTTTCACCGATGACGGGCTTTATCATTTTTGCCATAAAATCGGTAACGGCACGGGGTGTGTAAAATTCACCTGCCGAGCCTGCACTCTGCAATTCTTTCAGGATAGATTCATAAATATCGCCAAATGCGTGGCTTTCCTCGTAATCATCGAGTTTCAGTTCATCAATGACATTCACTACCTGACGGAGCAGAACACCGTCTTTCATATAATTGTTGGTATCTTCAAAGGTAGTCTTTACGATAGCCTTGTTGACAGGTGTTGTCTTGGAAACTTCTATGCCCTTTAATGCCGGAAACAGCCTGTTATTGACAAATTCCAGCAAATCATCACCGGTCTTAGCCGTACCCTTGCCGTTATCCGCCGCCCAGTTACGCCAACGACATTCTTCAGGAATGACGGATTCATAATCATCATCATCAAATTCCCAGTCTTCTTCCTTTGTATCGTATACTTTGAGAAACAACAGCCATGCTATCTGTTCGATACGCTGTGCATCACCGTTGATACCTGCATCATTTCTCATAATATCCCGTAATCTCTTTACGAAATTACCTAAACTGCTCATTATTCTTTCTCCTTAATTGTATTATCAATTTTTATGTTTAGTCCATACGCTTCATTAACTCTTTTAGTCTGCTCTAATAACAGATTATATAGCATTGTTTTTGTAGGGTATATTCTCTGAGGTGTACCTGTTTCTGTACTTACTATAGACGCAATTACAGGAGGCATATGTCTGATACCGTAAGTACATGGATCATTTTCATCAAGAATCCCGCTTTCATTTGAAAATGAGTGATTCTTCAATGTATTATCTTCAACAGTTATCAAGGCAATTCCATGAGCTTTTGCATACTGAATTGCACCACTTTGAAAATCACTTGTAGAAAAAATAATGCCTTTATTTGCTCCGATACTATTAAGTTTGTTATGTAAAGCAGTGACTGTTTCTCTTTTTATCGATGATGTATATTGTTTACACTCACATAAAACTTTGATTTTTGAGTTGAGTGCAGTAAATTCTGCATAAACATCAATTTGATATTTTCCATCATATGTTTCAATCTTTTTATTATGAGTTGTTGTAAAGTCTTTAAGACTTTCTTCCTCCGCATATCCTTTCAAAATTTTATAGCAATACTTTTCAAATTCAGTTGGCGTAAGGCTTAATACATAGTCATTACGCATTATCATACCACCTTATATATTTCTTCTTCAAGCTCTCTTACAGCCTGCCTGTATCCGTCTTTACCGCCAAACAGCCTGACAATGGCGGCAGGCTTGCCTATTTTAACAAACGGATTGAGTTTCAATACCTGTGTATTTTCTATCTGATAAATCCCCTCGTCGGAATACATATCCAGCAATGCCTCTATTACCTCTCTTGCCGTACCGCTGTATTTACTGATATAGTCACGCTTTTTCACATTATTGGCACGCTCTCTGCGTGTCAGCGGTTTCTTGTCGAACGCAATATGAATGATGAAATCAAAATCATCTATATTGCTCATACCTTGCCCGTCTTTCAGGGCTTGCAGGTCAATACCGTGTTCTTTGAACAGCTCCGTTACCGTCTTTTTCTTCTCCTCACTGTTCCAACAGCGGATAAAATGCTCTAAATCGGCGTATTCTCCAAGAATATTCGTCTTTGTATAGTCTATGATGTTTTCGTGTCGCAAGAGCTTACCGTCTGTATCATATACAGATACCACCTTGTCAATGATACGGACGGTACAGCCGTTTACATCAACATAGGGCTTTTCCTGCGGATTGACCGCAGAAGCAGAAAACGATACGGGTTTATCCGGATTTGTCTTTGCCTGTGCGTGGTAATCCGTATCTATCTCGATCGGGCCGTCCCACTTCTCATCGTAGAATAATCTTGTGACACCTCTGAAATCCATAACAACAAAATGCGTTTTGCCCTCTTTCTCCCGAAGCCTTGTACCTCTGCCGATTATCTGCTTAAATTCCGTCATTGAACCGATATTTTCATCAAGTACAATCAACTTTGTCATTTTGCAGTCTGCCCCTGTAGACAACAGCTTTGAAGTAGTCGCTATTACAGGATACGGCGAAGATACGGAAATGAAGTAATCCAGCTTACTTTTGCCGTAATCGTCCGAGCCTGTGATACGCACCACATAGTCGGGATTTTTTGCACACATATCCGCATTCAAATTGACAAGAGCCACCCTCATGCGTTCGGCAGCGTCCTCTGTCGCACAGAATACTATCGTTTTCTGCATACGGTCTGTGCTGATAAGATAGTTCGTTATTTCCTGTGCTACCTGATTGATACGGTCTTGTATGATGATATTATAGTCATAGTCGGTATTGTTATATATCCTGTCCTCTATCTCGTTGCCGTAATAGTCACGCTGTCCTTTCAGCGGTCGCCACCCGTCACTAATATCCGTCGTAATGCTGATAACCTTGAACGGAGCAAGAAAGCCGTCCTCAATGCCGTTCTTGAGAGAATATATGTATATCGGCTTGCCAAAATAGTCAATATTGGAAGTATATGCCGTTTCCTTTGGTGTAGCCGTCATACCAATCTGCGTAGCCGAAGAAAAATATTCAAGTATTCTTCGCCACTTGCTGTCCTCTTTGGCACTGCCTCTGTGACACTCATCTACAATGATAAGGTCAAAGAAATCTTTATCAAACAGTTCGGAAAAGTGTTCCTTATCATCATCACCGATAAGCTGTTGGTACAGTGAAAAATATACCTGATGTGAAGTGACGGTAGTTCTGTTATCCTTTGATACATTGATTTTATGGATAACCTTTTCAAGCGGTGAGAAATCCTGCTGTATCGACTGGTCAACAAGTATGTTTCTGTCGGCAAGATAAAGTATCTTCCTCTTCATACCGCTTCTGAGCAGACGGTAGACAATCTGAAATGCCGTATAAGTCTTACCCGTACCCGTCGCCATAACAAGCAGAAGCCTGTTCTCTCCACGGGCAACGGCATCAACAGTACGGTTTACGGCTACACGCTGATAATATCTCGGCTCATAGGTGTTCTGGCTTGAATAATACGGCTGATGGATAACGGCAACCTCTTTGGCAGACAGACCTTGCCCGTTATTAGCTCCTGCTTTGTACCGCTCTATCAGTTCATCAGGTGTGGGAAAATCCTCAAGAGCAATCTCACGCTCCTTGCCCGTCAGCATATCGTGTTCGCAGAACGCATCGCCGTTGGAACTGTAAACGAAAGGTATGTCCATCATCTGAGCATAAGTAATAGCCTGCTGTAAGCCGAATGATACGCTATGATGATTGTTCTTAGCCTCAACAATCGCTATGGGAAAACTGCTGTTCCAATAGAGTACATAATCGGCAAATCCGACACTTTTCTTATCTCTATACACAAAGTTACCGTTCAGACATATCTTGCCATCGGTAATTTTGGTTTCCATCGTGATTCTGCTTTTATCCCACTTAGCAAGAATGGCAGGAGTAATATATTGCAGTTTTATATCTTCTTCAGACATATCCTTTTTTGTGAGTATGGTCATAATTTGCACCTCCACTTCCGATAAGTCAAAAATACGAAAAGTTATCCTTATATATAATATACCAAAATTTATACAAATAGTCAATTATTCACCATACAAAATCAGAGTAACCGCATAAACAAACTATACTATCTGTGAAAATTACCTGAAATTTTTCAGTATATAACAAATGCCATAGGAATCAAAATTTTTATTGATTCCTATGGCATTCCGGATATTGAGGGAGAAAATAAAAATGTAGGAGTGTATGTACTTATTGTTGTAAGATAAACAGCATTTGTCATTCCCACCGTATACAAGTACTGTGATATTGATTTGAATTCCTACTCTTGATAACCGTGACAATAAAGCGATTTGTTTTATCAAAGTACCTGCACAGCGGACAGCAGTAATAGATATAATATCCGTATACCGCTGAACAGTTGAAAACTTCGCCAAAAAGTTTACTCTGTTTTTTATGGAAACTTATAGGGTACAGGACTTCCTCCGAAAAAATTTTATATTGTGTTGAAAAATTACTATTTTACAGGGGGTGTATCTAAATAGCATTCGGGATTGGGATTATTCTGACGATATTAGGAAATTTACTTACAGAGGAAGTCTGATATTTATGATAATCATTAGGGAACCTCTAAAAACCCCCTATAAAAAGGAAAAAGTCGCCTAAAGCTGGCGACTTATGATTAGAAATCGAGTAATATGAAAAAAATGGGCAATTCCAGCAATGATAAGGAGTTGTATAAGCCCATTTCCGTCCAAAGGGCACACTTACCCCTTGGACGGTTTTGATCTTTTCAAAAATTCATACCTATAGAAGTTGTAGATCAGATTTGTCAATCCAATATTGAACCAAGCCCTATCAATACCGATAGATCGAATTGTAATACCGTGCATGGAATTTGTCATAAATCCGAATATGTGTTCAATGCGGCATCGTGTTTTTGATTTCTTAAGGTTGGATTCTGATGGTGTATAATAAAACTTGACACATTCCAAGCAACAAAAGTATACTAAACTAAAGAAGGAGAGTGTCAAAAGTGGGAACAGGAAAACAATACGATAAAGAATTTAAGAAGCAGGCGATAAAGCTGGCAAAAGAGATAGGAAATACAGTAGCAGCCAATGAGTTAGGTATTTCAAAAGGAACATTGGGGACATGGTTAAGAAGAGCCAAAGAGGGAGAAATAGATACAGGAACGGGAACCCGAACAGTGGAAGAAAGTCTGAATCTTGCAGAGCAATTACAAGCAGCAAACAAACGAATTAAAGAGCTGGAGAAGAAAAATCGTGAGTTGGAAGAACTGAATGAATTTCTGGAGGAAGCCTCTGCTTTTTTTGCAGCGAGCCGTCGGAAGTCAGGAAAGAAGAACGGTTAAAGTTCATTGTCCGAAAGACGAAAGACGGCGAAATCAAAGGAAAAATCCGTTTTTATTGTAAAGCTCTGAAAGTTTCCGGAACAGCATTTTACGATTACATTGACCGAAAAGATAAGGAATGGAAATATGAGCAACCGGCAAAGGAAATACTGAAAATACACGAAGAAGATAAGTATAACGACTGTTACGGAAGAAAAAGGATGTATATGGCGTTGATACAAAAGAAAGCCGCAGGAGAAATCGATGTTGATATACCTTGTGAGGCAACGGTTCGGAAGGTGATGGAAAAGATAGGACTTATCCATAAGCCGAACAAAAAACCGAACGGTATTACCAAAGCTGACAGGGAAGCACGGAAATCTGAAGATTTACTGAAACGGAATTTCAGTGCGGATAAGCCTCTGGAAAAAGCTATAACGGATATCAGTGAACTTAAAGCTAAAGATGGAAAAATCTATGTTTCGGCAATATTTGATTGTTTCGATTTAATGCCACTGGGACTTTCTATCGAAAATCATATGAGAGCTTCGATTTGTTGTCATACCCTCGAAAATGCAAAGAAAAGCTATCCAGGTATAACAGGCTGTATTATCCACTCGGACAGAGGAAGTCAATATACGAGTGCGGAATACCGTGCGGTGGTACAAAGATATGGAATTATTCAAAGTATGAACAGTGCAGGAGGAAGATGTCACGATAATGCACGATGCGAAAGTATGTGGGCGAGAATGAAAGAGGAACTGTTTTACAGTCGGAACGATAAATCTGAAAATTACACGATGGAAGAACTGAAAACAATAGTCTGGCGGTATTATATGAGTTATTGGACAAACAGACGCATATGTACAGCTAACGGTGGATTGCCACCCGCAATCAAAAGAAGTCTCTATTATGAAGTAAAACTTTGTGTTTCCTGAAATTTGGTCGAATAAAATGTGTCAAGTATTATTGACAATATCAAAATGAATATTTGAAACATTATCAATGTTTTTTACTTTATGAAACTTGCAATATCTGTATTCAAAAAGATTATTTTCTTTCAGAAAAGAGATTGATAATTATGAGATTTTTTCTTTTTGATTTTTCCACAAACTGATATGCACCGCCAAAATGATGTCTGATATAGCATATAACAAAATCGGAATGCTTAATCATCCAGTCATTTCGGTGAGAAATAGCAAAACGCTTGGGAACATATTCCAGACCGTCAGGGTAAAGGGAAATGTTCCCATATTTTTTATCCATAGTTTCTGACGGCATATAGGCAAGGACAACGGTATATTCAATCTGCGGATAAAATTCCTTAAGTTTTTTCAAAGATGAAAGAACCATACTGTCAAAATTACCCTGATTACCGACATAGAAGTATCGGACATTCTGTTCAAGTATCAGTTTTTCTGTTGTTTCTGTAAGTAAAGGTTCGACACTCTGCGGAGTGTTTCTGTGACCGAAAAAACAACAGGACTTTTCAGAAAGATTATTTTCAGACATAGTATCACCCTTAAAATAATGATAATAACGAATAACATACAATAATATCGTTATTATAACATAATTTCAAAGTGATGAAAAGCCAGCGGAAAAGAAATTCTCCGCTGGCTTTTTGGAATTTAAGGGATATTACTCAAGATTGTTCAGTAAAGTATCCAGTACATCAAAGACGAGCATTTGGTTTTTGTCAGACAGTTTTTCAATTTTATCGGAAAGTTTTGATTCCTTGTTTCTGTATCCCGAAGTGATGACATCTTCAAAAATATCGTCTGCTGAACATTCCAGAGTGTTCATAATAGCAATCAGCTTGTCAAGACGGGGAAAACTTTTTCCTCTTTCCACATCTGACAGATAATTGGTGGAAAGTCCGAGTATTTCGGCAAATTCCTGTTGGGTATAGCCTTTGTTTCTGCGTAACAGTCTGATTTTGTTTCCGACTTTCTGTTCATCATTCATAATGTGTTTTAAATCCTCCTGAAACTTAAACTAATGCCTTTATCGGTAACGGCATTGGTCTAAGTATAGAAAAACAACGAAGATTTATACACAAAGTTAAAGCGAACAAATAATGATTAAAGGATTGATACATCGAAAAATATTCAGGCTTTTTCAATGATTCTCGTTTGAAAAAGCTCTTTTTTTATTGCAAATATCAGAGTGAGATATTTTTTTACAAAATATTTAAAATGTGATAAAATCTCAACAAGTTTGATTTTTATCCTTAAAGTGGTGCTGAAGAAAAATCTTCAAATAACAGCACTTGTTGATGTGAACTAAAATCAAATATAAAATTTAACAGACGGAAGGCTTTTTGTGATGATGAATGCAATGAGATTATTCAGGTCATCTATCAATCATCTTGAAAAGTTAAGTCTTGTCATTGATATTCAGGCAAATTGTTGTTCGCAGTGGCAAAGCTATATCGCCGAATATCCGTAACTCCTTGATTTTTATTTTTTTGAATAAAAGTTAAAGGAGAATTTTTATGGACAAAATCCCGTCTGACTTCATAAAAGAATTTGAAAAGGACTGTAAAATCATCGATTTGCAGAAAGAATATCCGAAATATCAGGGGACAGTAAAATATGCGGTTATCAGCAGGCTTACAGAAGATGAACTTATTCGGTGTTATGGGCAGGTACTTGTTCAGTATCAGCCGTACTTTGTACTGAGCAATGATATCGGCGATGTATTCCATAAATATTGGAAAAACGAGAACAAATACCGTATGAGATACATACGCAATACAGATGGACAGGGTTACAGAGAAGGAACAACAGAGCAGTATATTTCCGAACTGAAAGATAAATTTTCAGAAGAACAGATACTTTCAGAATATGTGAAATCTTTGTTGGAAACACTGACACCTCTTGAGCAGGAACGCCTGATTAAACGGTTTTATCAGGAAAGAACACTGCAGGATATCGCTGACGATTATGGTTGTTCAGCACGGGCAATCAAATACTGTATTGATTTTGCAATAAACAAATTGAAAGAGTTTTCGGAATAATACTTCAAAAACAGGTTTTCCCTGTGCGTATAGGTAGGGAAACAGATTAAAAAAATTTTGTTTTAGCAGTTGTAAGAAAAAAATAAAAATTTTTTTGAAAACATACTTCAAAAACAGGCTTTCCCTGTGCATATAGGTAGGGAAACAGATTTGGAAATCCTTGTTTTATCTGTTGTATGAAAAAAATTTAAAAATTTTTTCAAATCATACTTTAAAAATAGCCTCTCTCTGTGGATATAAGTGGGGAAACAAATTTGGAAATCCCTGTATAAAAATCAAAAAATTAAGGATGAGAAATTGAGATAACAATAAATATCTCATAGATACGATTGTGCTTATTATTCGATTTAAATACAGAGAAATATGGCAAAGTAAGAACCTGTATAACATAGGGTGCAGAAGTCCTCCTTCAACATTTTGAGATTTAAAGATTACAAAATGTCAGGAGGACTTCAATTGAGTTACAAAGTAAAAAGAATATTTATCAAAAATGACAATGACATATATACCGAATTAAGTTATCAGGAATGGATTCACAGTACAGAAAATCGGAATTTGTTGAAAAACAAAAGATTTATTGCAGCAGGCGATAATGCGTTGATGGAAGTCAGCGAAACAGAGTACAGAGATTTTACCCGTTTAGAAAGACACCTGAGATACCTTAACTATTTGGACAGTATTCATCATCTCGAACGCTACGGAGCAATTATCACAGATATGAACGCACAGGAAATCAATGTTCAGGATGCAGATGATGTATTTGAAGAAGCAGAAAAAAAGATTTTACTGAAGAAACTGCGTATTTGTTTGTCCAAGCTCAGTGCCGAACAGCAGGAACTGGTACAGGACATATTCTTTAAATTCCTTACGGAACAGGAAGTAGCACAGAAACTTGGTATATCACAATCTGCCGTCAGTCAGAGAAAAAATACTGTACTTAGAAAATTGAGAAATCTTATTGAGTGTTCAGAGGATTGAATTTTCAGCATTCTCGTTATTTTTGAAAATTTGTAAAAATTGTCAAAACAACAGTCAATACACCTCAAAATGTGTTAATTGTTGTGCAATTATACAAAGATTGATTTTTGGAAAAAATTTTAAAAAAAATCCTTATGAAATATTCCGTTTTTTGCCAAGTAATAGTGAGAGGGGAAATATCCCAAATATTTTTACGACTGAATATACAGCATATCCGCTACATTTTTTCTGTTGCAGTTTACAAGTAACGCAATTTTGTAAAAAGTAGAAAATGTAAAAGTTCCGGTTATTAAAATCTGAAATTTCCGGCTGTATAGGTGAGAAGTAAAAAAGTTCTCAAAGTACCTTGACAATTGAATATACAGCATATCGGATACATTCTTTCTGCTGTCCGGGAGTGGACAAGCCACACAAGCGAACGCAGCAGCCTTTAGGACTTGGACATTACAGGGTACTGTAATGAGGGCGATGACAGGCAGAGAGGACAATGATACTTCCGTCCAGCCACAGACTCAAGCAATGGGGGCGGTTCTGAGAGAACCTCAGAATGGTGAGATTCCAATGAGGCTAAAGCCATAGCCGTCCGGTATGTTCCCTCTGTCGTGGGGTATCGTGGATAAATAGCGACAGGAATGATTGATAAATGACTGTATGTCAG
>Ga0256407_10009124_pt1 | contig 14290 bp, 10 predicted proteins | sample RumenRJG_04DNA_FD_193489 | JGI IMG/M metagenome (GOLD analysis project Ga0256407, IMG submission 193489) | Bovine rumen microbial communities from Lethbridge, Alberta, Canada - RJG_04 | ecosystem: Host-associated > Mammals > Digestive system > Stomach > Rumen | place: Canada: Alberta... | reverse complement strand
CTTCTTTCAAATTTTCTGGGATAACCTTATACATGCATCTTGCCAAGACAAGGATAACAGGACATTTGGCTTTCAGCAGAAAGTGCAGCACATCCTGTTCCATTTTACTGCTGAAGCCGCTAACCACACACCCTTCATGCTTCCCTGCAGCCCAGTCATAGCATTTCAGCACCATATCCGGCGGTATGGTGCTTGATGCCAAGAATGCTGTCTTGTGCTGCTTCAGCAATTCCTTGTTGCCAAGATATTCCACGTCCATATACACATTTCTTTATGCAAAGATAGACATTATTTACAAATTGTACAAATCCCTGAGTAATTATTTCCGCAATAGTTGCGTATTTCATAAACTCTTTTTACCTTTGCACTATGGAACAAGAATTAGAATTCATACCAGACGAGATATATGGAGAAAGGCTACTAATCAGTACTCGTGCTGACAAGACAGAGCTTAATGACAACATCCGTGTCGCCAGAGTTCTTTTACATAGTTTTGTAGATATGTATATACGCATCAATGAACATCTGCTGATTATCGGGCATAAAAACCCAGAATACACTATCAATGGGAAACTTGGAGACAGGAAAGGTGTAGAAAGCGAGAATGGTATTAAGTCCGCTTTTCGTAAAGCCAAACTACAGGGTTGCAAAGTTGTAGTTCTTGATTTTGACATGCACATGTCTGAAAGCATACTGAAAACGCGAAAGATAGTTTCCGGGCTCTTGGGTCGCCACGAAGACTTTTCTGATGGTCTACTTGACGAATGCTATGTAGTTCATAACAGAAAGGCAGTAGTTGTTAATTCTGCTAATTTTTCTTCACCAGATAAAGCTGCCATCAAGCAAATTATTTCTGAGATTATAGAAAAACTGAGGACATAACCTTGTGGGCTATGTCCTCGTAGAGTGGTCAGAAAGGTCCAGCTTGAATATTGCTTTGAAAGCAAATCGTTCGCGCCCTCTGACGACATTCTGACGCTGCAAAGATAGGAACTTTTTCTGAAACTTCCAAATCTTTCAGCCTTTATTTTCTGTTTTGAGGAAAAAGCCTTTCTTTTTTATTCGTTATCGTTTAATTCATCGCCCAAGGAATCTCAGAATCTCAGGGACAGATCAACTGATACAACTCCTTAGCGTGAATCAAAGTTCCTGTCCCTGGTGATTCACGGTTCTACCATTTAGTCCATAGTCGAAGAAGCATCATTGCGATTCTTAAAGTTCGTTTCTTTACACAAATAGCTCTCCCATTGCTGCAGATAGCGAGACTTTACATCTATCACAGATGTCTGTAATAGTTGCACCACTGGAAGATAGTCCATAGAAGTTGTCTTCGCTAATGAGTACATATTCCCATTCACGATTCATTCGCTCTTCGGGCTTCAACTCGTTTATTTTGCGAGTCCATTCAACAGTAGCCGTTTGCTTCTGTCGAACGTTTTTATCAAACAGCTTGTCGTTCCCCTTCGTTTCTATCAGATAGATCTTCTTATCTGTACCAACTATGAAGTCTGGATGATAAGTTGCCATAAGCCCATCAGATCTCATATAATAGATAACGGCAAAGGGATGTTGGCTCTCATTGATTTTCAAGAAGCGTTCCACATCTCCGTCTCTGTCGAGGAATTCAACAAACGCCTTTTCGAATCCGCCACGACTTGTGGGATATCCCAATCGTTCGTAGATGCACTTGCTGACCTCTAACGAGAAAGACTCACGCATCTTGATTTCTGTGACAGACGAAAACTTAGTATGAATCACCTGGGCATCCGTCGTCATGATGTTATTCTGAATGTTGAAGATAGCTCGTGCCATCTCTTCGATGATATGCTTTGTAACAATAGCATCCTTCGACAAGAGTATCTTCCAGTCGCTACCATTGAAGGGATTGAAGGGCTGAGCAAACAGACTTGTACGGATATACATATCTACAACAGCTATCATACGAGCCTCGTTAATCTGAAGGTTAGGTATAGGCATCTCTTTATGAGAAGATATTCTGTCAAATCTCAGCGTAATGGTACGAAGCAACTTCTGCAAGAACTCATTATAACTGGTGGCTGTGAACAGATTGGCTGTTACCTTATATCGTCCAAACTGCGTCTTTGACAATGCCTCTTGAGAAATGAAAGTCTCACCTTCAATAGCCAAGAACTGACGCAACTTGTCCAAAGGAAAGGCCGTAAACGGCTGGAGTGTATTGATGTCTATATCCACATCCTCCAACTCCTCTTCCGCTTCTCTGACTATCATAGGCCATTCAAAGTCAAACTGCTCATATCCATCTCGAAGTCCCACTCTGATTAAGTCGCCTGTTGCACCACTTGCACCAGTCTCGCCAGTATCCTCGGCAGCCAGTCCTTCGGCAAACAATTCTTCATAGAATTGTAGGAAGGCAGGGTGCTCAATGATGCTCAGCATATCAATATAAGTAGTGGGATGAGTATGTAGCTGAAGTACTCGCTTTCGGTCCAGTTCTTTGATGCTCTGATATTCTGGTTCTCGCCACATCAGGCGCAAGCCTCGGCCTATAATCTGCTCCAACAAGATAGGAGCCTCCGAAGAGCGAAGCGGAACAATCACACAGATATTGTTTACATCAAATCCCTCACGCAGCATCAGCACAGAGATAATGACCTTGGGCTTCTGGTATTTGTCGATGTCGAAGAGTTTCTTTTTGGTTTCTTTCCATTCCTCTTCGCTTACCTCACCTTTGGCATTACTGTCTATGGTTACGACATCCTCCTGTGCCAGACCATCCTCCAACATCAGTTGGTTTACAAAAGGAGCCACAGACGTGTCTTCACAGATGACCAACATCTTGGGATTTTTCTTCTCATCAACAGCCGTAAACTCTGTTTCCAGTCTCTTCAGTTTTGCCAAACCTGCACGCAGCATCAGCCGCTGTCCGTCGCTCAGGTCGCAGACCTTATTCCGTTCGTCACGAACAGCCTTATAGTCCAAATCCTTCAGTTCTGTCAGCTCTTGTCTCCTATCTAAAAGCAACGTCTTCACCAAGCCCTTGCGCATTGCTGTTGCCAAATCGAAATCTACGACAATATGGGGAAAATAGCATTTTTGTGCTTTCTTGCCAGAACCTCTCTGGTCGTAGGGGGTAGCCGAGAAATCCACTTGGAAGAATCGTTCACCTTTCTTCTCAGAAATGACATTCAATCCTTTTTGCCATTCTACTTCCTCTATCTCGCCATTCCGCTTCAGTTCGTGAATATGGTGAGCCTCATCATTAATCACCATAATGTCCTCCAGACTTGCAAGATACTCCAGTTCCGAACCTCGCAGATAGCGGCGATCCAGCATTCCCAAGTCATTGCCGGCAGCCTTGCCAGGACGGATTGGCAACAACTTGTCAATAATTTCCGAAGGTGTCAGTTCTCCGTCTTTATCTGTGTTATCTTCTTCTATCTGGTTTTCAAATAGATGCCAGTTGGTGAGGGCTATCAGTCCGTCGCCCGTTGTTTTTCTTCCAATACCTTCGTCTTTGGTAACAACATTGTTCTGAATGAACGAAAACACCTCTTGCCGATAGTGAACAGGTATAAAGACTTCCTGGTTCAGATAGAAGTCATTCGTTTCAATATCGCGTTCCTCCCTGTCTCTCTTCATTCTGCCACAGAAAGCATCAAGAAGACGATCATAGACGATAAGACCTGGAGCTACAATCAAGAAATTCTTGGTATAGCGCCCTGACTTCACATCCTCATGCCTTGCATTCAGCATCTGCCAGATCAGTAAGGCATGCATCACCCAAGTTTTACCCGTTCCTGTAGCCATCTTGACAGCATACTTAGGCATCTGGTATTTCTGCTGACTCAATGTACCTAAATCCACAAGAGGCATCATGTCAGGTGTCACTTGCTGGTAATATTCAAGCACACTCTTAACTCCCATGACCTCATGCAGATAAACAATGTTGAGAATGGCCTGACGCTGACCTGCATGGAAGTTGCGGTTTCTTAATGAACAGTATTCCTCAGAGAACCAGAATTTAAGCAGATCCTGAGTAGTAGGCGTTACTTGTTCTAACAATTCGCCACTCTCCCATGCACCATTCACTATCTCGCTGAGCCTTTTGGCTAATTCCAATGAGGCATTTGTCTCGTTTGTCTTCATACGCTCTCAACTACTTGACTTTCAAAACCAAATACATCTACCGCCTTGATACAAACCTGTCTGCTTTCCTTGTGCGGAACCCTCAAGCGAGTCTTATAGACGCAATGCAATGGATCGTTATCGTTCTCCATATTCTCCCTGTAGTCCTGCCATGTAGAGCGGAAGGTTACGCCATCATAGTCTGGGTCAATGCTCCAGTATTCTATCAGCGACAGCGGATCTTGCTCCAACACCTGTTGTAGTTTCTCCTTGTCCTTATCATCCAACGGAATATTATCAGGTGAAAGCAACACGTAATTCTCCAACTCTATATCAAGTTCATCATTCTCTCCCTGCGAAGTTACATTTACAGGTTTTGCCACCAAATATTGAAGTGACGAGAAACGTACAGACTTATCATCTATCAGTTTCTTATAGCCTTTCTTGGCCAATTTATCCAGCAAATCGGGTGGAATCACTAACACTTCAACCTTTGAGGCTTCATACTTCTGAATAGCCTGCGAAATGTCGAAAGCGAAGTTCCAGCCCAGCACAACCACTTTTTCCCAATCACCACCGAGCAGACTTGCTTTTGCTTCTACAGCTCTACGGATTGTGGCAGCAGTTGTCAAACGATTAGGCGAATCAACCATCACCAATGTTCGCGTACCTTTTATATATCCAAAGTTACGATCGTTTGTCTGCTCAGGTGTAAAGGGCAGCGCACCATATAGTCCCAGTACCACTTGGCTCAAATCACCTACATGCTTATAGCGTTTGTTGTTCCTAAACGCCTCCTTCTGGTAGTCGCCAATGCTCTGATAAAGGAACGGTTTTACTTCCTGGTCAATAAACCGCTTACGCATCACTAATGAGGCTGGTTTGCCAATGTCGCAAGTAATCCATCTTCTGCCCAAACGCTCAGCTACAGCAGCTGTTGTGCCGCTACCTCCGAAGAAATCGCAAACAAGGTCGCCTTCGTTGGAAGAGGCTTTGATGATGCGTTCGAGAAGTTTCTCTGGTTTTTGAGTGGGATAATCTAAGCGTTCATTCGCAGCTTGGTTTAAAATTGGAAGGTTAAACCAATCTCTTGGTAATGTCCCTGTACCTTCATCCAAATATTGACGATAGGTATTTTCATTTTCTTCTTTTGGGTCGTTTGTTCCATTTTTACCACGTAGCCTATACCTATTACCGTTTTCGTCAATATACTTGAATTTTTTAAGTGTCACTTCCGAATATGGCTCTGTAATATCATAAGGGTTGAATGTATAAATATCTGCCTGTTTATTTTTACAATAGAACAATATGTTATCATGTTTCCTGTTGTAATTTCTTGTTGACATTTCTCGCTCTTGATAGCACCAAATTAATTCATTGACAAAATTATCTTTCCCATATATATCATCCATTAAAACCTTTACATAAGCACATATATGCCAATCAATATGAACGTAGATGCTTCCTTTTTCCGAAAGGAGTTCTCTCATAAGACATAGCCTAGGGTATATCATTCTCAGATATGATATGGTCCCCTGTTCCCATGTGTCTGCATATGCAAATTGCTCAAGGACTGTAGGTTTTTGCTCAACATCTGTTCCTGGTAATGATATTTTTGTTCTATAGTCAGCTTTCGAATCAAACGGAGGGTCAATATAGATAAGTCCAACTTTACCACGAAGCGAAGGAAGCCCAGTCTGGGCATCACCAGCAAGCAGGGCCTGCATCGCCAAAAGATTATCACCATAGATGAGGCGGTTCATCCACTCCCCATTTCCACCAGCCATTGTGAAGGCATTGGGAATCTGGGGCGTGCTGCCCTTAAACAGCCCACTCACATCCTTACTCGGTAATACCAGTTCATTGGTCTGTAGTCCAATCTGCGTACCACTACTTAGCCGCTCCAGTATCTGTGCAGCCTCACGCCTGCCCTCGCTCACAATACGGGGCAGCTCCTCAATTAACGATTTAGCCATGTAGCATTATAGTTTTATAATGCGCCGAGCCAATAAACAAAACGATTCCTGCAAGCACCCGTATGGACACAAAACGTGGACGAATCCCCGTTCAGTGTTCCAGGTACTTGCAGGAAACCTTCACTACGAAACAGGAAAACGCCCACTATACAAGTGAGCGCGTCCATTATTATCGTAATGAGTTCTTTCTACCTGCAAGTTTCGGAACACTTTGAATAATAGCCAACGCTAATGTTTAACCCTCTAAAATCGTACTCCCATCCTGCACTCAGGATTCATGCCGAAGCATGGGTTGTTAACAACGATTGGGCGTACTTGATTGCAAAGGTACATAATTTATTTTTATTTATATGCGAAAATAGCAAGAAAAAGGTGAAAATCTTTTGATTCCCACCTGATTGTTATCTGTTCTGATGTGAAAGCAAATTGCTACTCCCACTCAATAGGGGTTGATATAGGGGTTATATACTGATATTCAATTAGTTCCATATTTCTACTATTTTTGAGTGGTCACTTTTGGTGGTCACAAATCAAAAAATGTTTCTTGCAGGCTATCAGGCAGTTAGGCCAAAATGAACCTACTAAATCTTATCTAATTTTTAATTCACCATCTAAAACTATGCTGCAAAGATAGTCATTTTCCACCTTATTATATATAATAGCAGGTCATTTTTTGCATTTCTTAATCATCATCTAAGTGCAACTTCTTCACTGCTAACCAATACATTTCGTTCTCAAAGAAATCCCAATCGTCTATATAGGTTTTACCATCATCATCTGTGTAATCGTCTATAATTTCATCAACGGCCTCCTTTATTGTCTTTTCATATACCGTATCATCAATATGGTCAATGTAATAATTTGACCCTATACCTTCACCAAGCCTTTCATAATAATCTTCCCTGTCCTCCTTATCGATTATTACACTATCATCCCAAGGGATACTGTCAATATAATCATTCTCTTTATCCATATTCAGATAACTTATAACTTAACGGGGGCAAAGGTACAAAGAATATTTGATTTAGTCGGCTATGATAACTATTTTTTGGAAATAATCACCACAAAAAACCTAAAAACTGCAAAAATTCTAATATTGAGACATCTATTAGCGAAAAAAGCAGTACCTTTGTAGCGCAGTTCAAATAGGACTGTGACATAGAGGAAAGCGTTTTTGCTTTATCCCAAGTTGGAAATCACCACTCCAAAAACTTGTATGTAGGATAAGACAAACGTTCTTTCCCTTGGCTTGGTTATATAGGTATATCCATATATTGAGCCTTGGGATGTAGGAACAATTTCTATCCATAGCATACAGGGCTTGTGGTGAGCCTCCCAACTTTATGGGTAGCAGAGTGTGGCCAACATCCCTTTTCTTTTTGTCACCCGTTAAACAAGATAACTGCACCATTGGCCATAAGGTGAACAAATGAAAAGATGAAGAATATTCTCATTTTAGCCATCCTAACGCTATCGGCAATAAAAGTATGGGCTGATGATAGTGGAGAATGCGGACTTGGACTAACTTACTATTATTCTGATGAAACTAAAACTCTGACTATATCAAAAACAGGAGAAGGAAAGGGAGCAATGACAAATTACCCATATAGAGAAGCACCTTGGCATAACTATTGTGGAAACATAAATAAAATAATTTTAGAAGAAGGGGTTCTTTCAATAGGCTCTTATGCGTTTTCAGGATGTAAGGCATCTTCTATTACTATTCCAAAGAGCTTGAAGTATATAGAAGGTATGGCTTTTGAATCTTGTCGGGTCTTAGAGTACGTTTATATAACAGACCTTGTTGCATGGATGAATATAGAGTATAATGAATATTTAGCAGTGCCTCCTTTTGAATATACAATAGGAGATAAAGGTCATATAATATTGAATGGCAATGAAATCACAAATTTAATTGTTCCTGAAGGAGTGGTAAGTATTGGTGATTATGCTTTCCATAATTGCGGTTATATAACTTCGGTGACTATTCCATCAAGTGTAACCTCTATTGGAAAAATGTCTTTTTGGAACTGTGATGGACTAACTTCTGTTCATATATCAGATTTGACAGCATGGCTTAAAATGAGTGGTCATGGTAGTTCTTCCCCTTTGTATTACGCTAAACATCTTTTCCTAAATGGGGAAGAAATTAATGATTTGACCATTCCCAATATTTTTACTATACTGACAAGTGGACTTTTTAGGGGGTGGACGGGATTGACTTCTGTAAAAATCCCATTTGGTGTTACTATTATTGATAATTTCTGTTTTTCAGGTTGCAAGGGGCTGACATCGGTAAACATCCCAAATAGCGTTACTGAAATTCATGAGTTCGGATTTAGTGGTTGTAGTGCCATTAAGGAGATAATCATAGGAAGTAACATAAAAAGAATTGACCAACACGCATTTACAAATTGTAGTGAATTGTTGGATGTATATTGCTTTTCAGAGAGTGTGCCAAAAATAAAAGAAAACATATTTGAGGGTTCTTATATTGAGTATTCAATACTTCATGTTCCTGCTAACTCCATTAATTCGTACAAGGCATCAACACCTTGGAATCAGTTTAAGAAAATTGTACCAATCGTAGCCACAGACCCACAGCCCATTACAGAATCTGAGAAATCATCCATCAATGGGGTACAAATAGGCAATACAGAAACCGCTAATGCCGTATATTCGGTAGATGGTCGGAAACTCGATGTGTCGGACACTTCGGTACTGCCTAAAGGTGTCTATATTATTAATGGCAAGAAACGTTTAATCAAATAATAATAAAAGTTATGAAGAAAAAAAAACTATTCCTATTACCTCTGCTAACCTTGGCATTGGTATTCACCACTTCCTGTAGTAAGGATGATGATAGTGGTAGTTTTACTGTTAGTGGCACAAGTCTTGTTGGCACTTGGGCTTATGTTGATGAATATGACAGAAAACTCGTTGTACCTTATTACTTTACTATAACAGATGACGGCTTGCTTACATATAACAATTATTGGAGTAAAAAGGCTTATTACAAAGGCGGGAATATCTATTCCAACTCTTATGCAGAAACAGATGCAAGATACCATGTTACCCTTAAAGGTAATGAACTCTATACGGATGACGGTTTACTGTTGGCTCGTATCAAGGTTATTGACAATAACCATATTCGTACATTTGACAATACCTACGGCAGTAATTATGAGGACTACGTTAGGGTAAATAACTTTATGTCATTAACTGATTATTAAATAGAAACACTATGAGTAGGAAATATAACTTATTAGCATTAGTGCTATTGGCTATTGTTACAATTCCTTCATTCGTTAGTTGTAGCAAGGATGATGACGGGTTTACCGTTGATGGAACTAATATAGAAGGTACTTGGGTGTTTTCTGAGGAATACAAAAATAATGACGGCAGTAAGGTGTCCACCTATTTCACTATTAACTCTTATGGCGAGATATGTTGCTATTACACTATAGCACCAACATATTTTGAAATACAAGATGGATACATTATAGATGACGGTAGAAAAGGGGATATATTATTTATTACTAACATAAAAGACGGTTCATTTTACGCTGATTATGGTTATGGAATGACAATGACTGCCAAAGTGGAAGTTGCAAACAAGAACACAATCAAGTTTATAGAGCACATTAAAATAAACTCTATGGGTGTTAATTCAGTTGAAGATGGCATAGAAGAATTAATAAGGATAAAAGGTGTCAAAGAGAAATCAGATGATGACAACATCGATGAAAAACTTGATAACCAACCTGTAGCACCTATCAATGGAGGTAGTGGAAATAATGACAACGGCAACAATAACGGAAATGATGACAACGGTAGCGGTAATAATGGGAGCAATGGAAATGTAGATTGGACGGGTAATTGGCAGAATGTTACAGATGATTTTAGCAAAACCATATCTTTCAAAAAGATAAGAGTGCTGAATAAACAAAGTAATAATGTCAATTACTGTTGTGCATTCTTCTCCCTCGACCCCAATGACAACACCACTAAAGACACCTATTACAACATCAATTTCTACAATTTGACTATTGGAGATAATATGTCACAAGGGCCAAACGGTATAAAGATTAGTAGTTGCACCCCAATTGGCGATAATTGGTATGAATATGAATTTAGCAACTATCTCTATTTCTCCCACTATCAGGAGAATACCCCAAGAAACCAACTATGGGTTTTGCCTCGAACAGAAACAAGATAAGGTGTAACCCGTCCGATTACATCAAGCCTGACTATCTAATATTTGACAGTCAGGTTTTTTGCTTCTTATAGAACACAAAGAAATAACTGTGATACTTACGGGCTATGTGCTGTTTCCCTCCACTATTAAGCAACCTTTTATTTGAAACTAAGATAAATTTATCCTTTAACTCAAAGCCCGTTTCAAATGCCGTTTGAACAACATAATCACTAACCCAAAGTTGTTTCATAGAGTAGGACACATCCATCGTTTTCATTACTAAAAAACCTCCCTTCCTGAGTTTCCTATATGCCAACACTATCATTTCCCTATTAGTATCATACATTTCTTCTTCTGAGTGGAATGAAGTAAACCTATCCGTTATCTTAGAGCCTATTCCTTGCACTATATAGGGCAAATCAATGACGCAGTTATGAAGTGTGTCATCAGGCAAAAGAAACGCCTCTGAGAGCGGTTTTACGTCCTCTAATTGAGGGTACTTATCAAACTTCAAATCGGGCTGTCTGATACCCTTCCAAAATACCCCAATGCTATATGTGAAATCACATTCATAATGGTTGTTATTGATGTAAAGTTGAAGGATGCTGTTAAGTATGGTGGTTTGTGAGTTAGAAACGCTCTTAATAATGTTTTTACTTTTTTGTAGGTCAAAGCCTGAATACTTGTCAGTAGAAAGATGATAAGGGAACTCCACCATCTTCATATACTTTTTAACGGTGTTGAGACTATACCCAGATAAACGTTTTATCTGTGATGCCGTATATTCGGGGTTTTGCTCTTGAAGCCTTTTGATATTAGTGAAAATCTTAAATATTTCATCAAACTTCCTATCTATACCACTATCCTGAATGTATTTTCGGATAGTTGCTATAGAAACACCATTGAGCCTTGCATTTTCGGCTATTGACAAGTTCGGATAGTATGATATTTCTTTCATCTTACTGGGTATGTTTTGCAAAGGTAGGCATATCTCAGCAAACCACCAAATAACAAGCCATAAAAGCAACCATTATTAACGGTCAAAGATTGATAATCTGAATTATTAATAAATGACAGTGCAAAATTCCCTCAATTGAGTACCTTTTAACCCTGTCATCTATCAATTAGTTTACTTGATCAAGTGTATTATTCTCTTTTGACAACTTTTTAGAGAGCAATTCTGAAACCTTGTTTTTTCCTATCTTATAACCCATATCCTTCAACGCCTTTAGGTTTGCATTTCTTGACAAGGTAACATCTATCTTATCATATATCTCAGCATAATCCTTATCATTATTACGGGCTACAACATCCCCTGCTTTCTTACGCTCATTGTATAGGGTCATCCTACACCTCTTGCCACCATATTGCTCCTTAATCAAGGAAATTTGGTGCATATAGTCACCTACATTTTTATACGTTCCTCTTTTAAGGATAACACCACTTTTAGGGGCTTTAGCCTTGGCATTATTGATAGTCTTTGAATCCTTATATATATCTGCTTTATAGGCATTTATTGTACGTCTGACAAGTTCTGCAATAGTAATAGGTTGTACGCTATTATCAATGAACCTATGCCAATCTATCACCATGCAATAAAACAGGGTGTCAATGTCTATTTCAGGGTCAATACAACGCCTTATCAGAGCTTGCTTAAATAACCAATCCCTTCTACCCTGACCATCCTTTAACATCTGCACCCTATAATCACAACGGATGTAGTCATCATCAATGAATTGGTATTTGTAATCTATCCAATCAGACTTTTCTTTACGGTATATGTATCGGTATTGATTACGGTATGAATGCCAAAAGACTTCATAAGACAGTTTGTTAGCATCATTAATAAGGCTTTCACTGATAGGGGTGGCTTCATGTACAAACTTTGATGCAACGCATTGGGTTCTTTTTTCTCTTACTATATTTGTACACAGAGCCACTGTATTACACCCTTTAACGTTGGATATACTGTTTACCTGATCAGAAGAAAGAAAAGAAGAAAAAGAGAAAACCTTATTATACAACTTACCATTGAAATGCTTCCCTGCTTTATTAGTACCGTGCATCATCTGATAGGCTAACCTACCACAATTATCCGTTACCTCAATGCCTAATCTTGAAGTTATAGCTTTATACAAAGCATCATAGAGTTCAAAAGAATAAATAGGCTCATCAAAGCAGTACAACAATCTGTACCTATTGCCATCTATAACATGGTTGAATGTCGTGTACATCATTGTCGGTAAGGTGTGAGATATGACCCCTCTTAATTCTTCCCAACAATAATCAATCTTGTCAAGGTCAACGGCAACTATATTAGTCTGTTTAAAACATTCCTTTTTTATTAACCCTGTAATTGTATATTCCCCTGATATACCAAAACAGCATTGTATTGTATGGCCGTTAATAAGTTTGTCAAATAATTCAGGAACAGTAATATTTTGCTCTACAAATTTGATAGTGGGATAATCCCCTTCCGTAGGCTTACTATCAAAACCTTTTGTGCTTGTACTGACGTACATTTGATCTTTGTATTTACCTCGCTTATTATTAATGGAGTGAAACTAAATCTCCATATCCTGCTTATTAGTTCTGTAGAAACATCCCCTATAAAAAGGGAAACCTTGAAGGCTAACAAGCAAGATAGACAAACCTCCAAGGTTTCAAAATAGTTTCTTATTATAAATATACAGAAAAGAATTTTATAATCAAGAAAAAACGCTAAACATGCCCCCGTACTATGTTTTTCTATAGACCGTTCCCAACACCGCCCCTTGACCTCCTTTACACAAAATATGGCTTTCACTTATGATGTTTGAAGGCTTAATGTTCTGATTATTATTAATATATTTTTTCTTCTGAAACTGCCAAACATTTTTGATATTTATTTGTATATTTGAAAAGAAATAATAATAGTAGTAATAACAATAGTAATGATGGGAAAAACTATGTTATCAAAGTATGACCCCACTCTTATAAGAATTGGAAAAATAGGTGACGGGATAATTGAACTTGTAGGGCAGTATATTGAAATGATTGAGAATCACACATTAGGTATTAAAAACACCTTTAAAAACGAATATGCAACACTTTATGTTATTCAGCAGACAAAGGCACACGTAGTTGCAGATGCGTTTAATAATAATGCAGACTTAGCAAATCCGCATATAGCATTACTACTTAGGCAGTACATCGATAGCAAGAAAGCACAAAATCAGAATATTCAAAGATATGTATCGACAACTACATGCTACGACATCTTTATGTGCGGCTTCTATGTTGATGTTGAAGTGAAAGATGTTATGCGACATCAGTTAGGCTATTATATGGATGATTCAATTATCAACCTAATGCAAGATAAATTATATGATGAAATGCAGGAACTATATAAATCGGTGGAAGAATCCGCTACGCACTATGATAGCAATGAATCCGCTGATGATTTGATGACCTTTAATGTTCATCCACATGGCTTTTGGAAGGAAATCACTGATAGTAAGATGATGGATGCAGAAACTTTTAACAACTTATTACGTTATACGATTGATGGTCAAAGAAGTGCAGATTTGTATGTTGTGGAAAGAGATAATCGTGTTGTAGGAAAAATTACAGTTGCATGGGGTGAAGGATGATGACGGGAAGTTCTATTCCGCATAGTTTATCTGACTATCTTTAATATAATTTTCCTGCTGACATGGCCAAACATTTAGCGAGAAAAATGAAGTAAAAAGCGATAAAAAGAGGTGAAATGTGCTAAAAGGCTAAGTGTGCTAATTTAATACCTAAATGTCAGATGGTGTAGGTGTGTTAGGTGTGCTAACTTAACAGAAAATCTTAAATGAGGCCATAAGGATGCAAAAAGACATAAAAAAAGAGTGCCTATCCGTATCGGTGGCACTCCCATATAATATAATGTGTGATTGCTATGCAGCTACAAACATTGACTTCAATTTTCGCAAGGTCATTATTGATGTTCCTGTGATAGCACTTGCATTGCGCAAGCTCATTC
>Ga0256407_10009123_pt1 | contig 14290 bp, 14 predicted proteins | sample RumenRJG_04DNA_FD_193489 | JGI IMG/M metagenome (GOLD analysis project Ga0256407, IMG submission 193489) | Bovine rumen microbial communities from Lethbridge, Alberta, Canada - RJG_04 | ecosystem: Host-associated > Mammals > Digestive system > Stomach > Rumen | place: Canada: Alberta... | reverse complement strand
AATATGAACGCGATGGCAGGGAACACAGCGGGCCATGTGGGACGGAAATCGACAGTGCCCCAAGTCTTGTCGCCTACCGTGTGACTGACGACAAAGTAACACACATACCATCCTACAACGAGCAAGGCATTAAACAGACAGAAGAGTGCCTGCAACTTGCGGTTGCGGTAAAGGAAAATGGTGTAGGTAGCAATCACCGTCGTAGGCAGCAGTATCGCAAACAGCGGCCATGTATCGAAATGATGCTTGCCCAGCGGATCGGTGAACCAGAGGTTATACACCCGTGCCACCTCAAGACCTGCTGCCTTGAAGGAACCGATCTGCATACAAAGACAAATGACGGTCATCACGATGGCCGCCAAGAGGAAAAGTGTCTGTTTACGCTGAATCATGACACGTTGCTATTAATTCTCTTCAGAAGAAATGTCACGAGTGGGGTCACGCCAATAGACCTTGTTCTCAATAAACTCCTGAGTAGCGAGGAGTGTGGGTTTCGGCAACTTCTCATAATAGCGTGAGATCTCAATCTGCTCACGGTTCTCGAACACCTCTTCAAGGCTATCGTTATATGAGGCGAACTCTGCCAACTTCTTGCTCAGGTCTTCCTTGATCTGAACACTGATCTGATTAGCGCGCTTTGCAATAATGGCTACACTCTCATAGATGTTGCCTGTATCATCACAAAGATCCATGATGTTACGGGTTACGGTATTAACCGGTGCTTTTGATTTCTTATAATCCATACTTTTATTTTGAACTTTTACTTTTTATTCAATACTAATCTTTTATCACTTTCTTACATTTGGCAATGTATTTCTCTGCCAAGCTCACGTTCTTTGACTCGGGAAACTCGTTGATGAAGCCATAACACTCATCCTCGGCATCACGATAACGCTCCACGCGCTTCTGATGGGTGCTGTTCTCGGCCAACTGGAACTTACTCTTCACGATAAGCAGCATGAACTCCTCGCGCAGACTGCAGTAAGGATAGGTCTTCAGGGCATTCTGTGCCGTGATGATGCTGGCGGTATAGTTACTCTCCTCGTTGGAGTTGATATTACCGAAATATCCACCCAGATTGTAATAGAGCTCTGCAGCCATATACTCCTTACGGATCAGCTTGTCGTAAAGCTCATACAGCCTGTCTTGGGCACGGGCCCTCATTTTCGAATCAGGATAGAGATCCATGAACTGCTGATAGGCCGTGATGGCACCATTCGTAGGCGACTGGTCCAGACGTGGTTCCGGCGAACTCTGATAGAGCGATTCTCCCACATAGAAAGCAGCGGGCTCGGCAAAGATGCCACGCGGATAACTGGAACCGTATTTCTTGAATGTCTCAGAAGCAACGTCGTAATCACGATTATTATACTGCGCCATCGCCAACATATACAAGCACTCCTGTGCCTCGTCGGAACCCTTCTTGATGGTTACCAGTTCCTCCAGAAGCGTTATTGCCTGCTGGAACTTACCATTTGCAAAGAACTCCTTGGCATACTCGTATTTGGCTTCATTGTCGCCATACTTATAAACAGCATTGAACTCCGACTTACAACTTGTAAGCAGGAGCGCCATACATGATAGGATAAAGATACATTTCTTCATATCGGGGTGCAAAGTTACATATTTTTTGGTACGTACAACGCGTAAGACACACTTTTTTTCAAAAAATTAATAATAAATGGAATATTCTACGCCATTTTTACTATCTTTGACCTTCGTCGAAGGTACTTACGTTCGAAAAAAACCAAATACATTTGTTTTTTTGCTCACTTATTCGTACCTTTGCAACTTGTTATGGGAAATTTTATACTTACATCAGACTACAAACCAACGGGCGACCAGCCTGAGGCTATCAGGGAACTGACAGACGGCATTGAGCGCGGCGACAAGTCGCAGGTGCTGTTAGGTGTCACAGGTTCAGGTAAGACTTTCACGATGGCAAATGTCATCGCCAACTGCAATCGCCCCACCCTGATTCTCAGCCATAACAAGACGCTGGCGCATCAGTTGTATGTGGAGATGAAGGAGTTTTTTCCTCAGAATGCGGTTGAGTATTATGTCAGTTATTACGACTACTATCAGCCAGAGGCTTATCTGCCCTCGACAGACACCTACATCGAGAAAGACCTTTCCATCAACGAGGAGATTGACCGTCTGAGGCTGTCAGCCGTATCTAACTTACTTTCAGGAAGAAAAGACGTGGTGGTCGTGGCTTCCGTATCCTGTATTTATGGTATGGGAAGTCCTGTGGCCCTTCAGGAGAATGTCATCGAGCTGCACGTCGGTCAGAAGTTGGATCGCAATGCTTTGTTAAGAAAACTGGTGCAGTCTCTCTATGTCCGCAACGACCTCGACCTGAAACGTGGCAACTTCCGTGTGAAAGGCGATACGGTGGATATCGCGATGGCTTATAGTGAGGTGGTGCTGCGCGTCACGTTCTGGGATGATGAGATCGATGCCCTTGAGGAAGTGGATGCTGAGACCTTCGACCGTCTGGCACGTTTTGAGGAATACAAGCTCTATCCGGCCAACCTCTTCATGACCTCACAGGAACAGACCAACATCGCCATCCGCCAGATACAGGACGATCTCGTGCAACAGATTGCCTTCTTCCAAGAGGCAGGCGACCCCATGAAAGCCCAACGCATCAAAGAGCGTGTGGAATACGATATGGAGATGATTAAGGAGCTGGGACACTGCTCGGGTATCGAGAACTACAGCCGCTATTTCGACGGACGGAAAGCGGGTGAACGCCCTTACTGCCTTCTCGACTTCTTCCCTGACGATTATATCCTCTTCATTGATGAGAGCCACGTGTCTGTGCCCCAACTGAATGCCATGTATGGAGGTGACCGCAGTCGTAAGCGCAACTTGGTGGAATACGGATTCCGCCTGCCTGCCGCCTTCGACAACCGTCCACTCAGGTTCGAGGAGTTCCAGGAGATGGTGAACCAGGTTATTTACGTCAGTGCCACCCCTGCCGACTTTGAATTGGCAGAGGCTGAGGGCGTGGTAGTAGAACAAGTGATCCGTCCTACGGGTTTGCTGGATCCGGAGATAGAAGTCCGTCCCAGTCAGAACCAGATCGACGATCTGATGGATGAGATTCTCACCCGTAGCCATCGTAACGAAAGAGTATTAATCACCACGCTGACCAAACGGATGGCAGAAGAACTGACGGCCTATCTTCTGGATCATGGTATCCACACCAACTATATTCACAGTGAGGTGAAAACGTTGGAACGCGTGCAGATTCTCAATGATCTGCGACAGGGGGTCTATGACGTGCTTGTGGGCGTGAACCTGCTGCGTGAGGGACTAGACTTACCGGAAGTATCGTTGGTAGCAATCCTCGACGCAGACAAGGAGGGTTTCCTGCGTAATCACCGCAGTCTGACACAGACGGCAGGACGCGCTGCCCGAAACGTCAACGGCAAGGTTATTATGTATGCAGACACGATCACCGACTCCATGCAACAGACCATCGACGAGACCCGTCGTAGGAGGGAGAAGCAGATCCGCTATAATGAGACCCACGGTATCACACCCAAGCAGATTGTCAAGAACATCAGTGCCGGTGCCCTGCAAAAAGAAGAGCGTGCCGATGTCAAGGAATTGCGCCGTGCCATGCAGATTCCCGCATCCCAGACAGGGTTGGCAGCTGATCCTATCGTGGAACGTATGACCCGTCAGCAGCTTGAAAAGAGTATTGCCGAGACCACCCGACTGATGAAAGAGGCTGCCAAGAACCTCGACTTCCTGCAAGCCGCCCAATATCGTGACGAAATCGTCAGGCTTCAGAAAGAACTGGAGTTGAAGTGAAAAAGTATGTTAATCCTTGCGAGGTTATCAGATTTTATTCGTATTTTTGCACACAAAACAAAATAATGAACATGATGAGAAAGTTTTTCTTAGCCATTTTGATGGCATTACCCTTGATGGCAGCAGCCCAGGACAACACTTGGGAGAGGATAGAACAAGAGCCCGAAGAGGTACAAGCTGCCACTTCGAAATATCTGGTAAAAGATGCAGTGCCCGTTGTTGATGGTATGGTGTGCTGGACCAAGACGATCTCTGCCCCAGGCAAGTCAGCACAACAGATTTACGACATCCTGCACAAGCAATTGGAGAAGATGATCAAGGAGCCCAATCAGATTGAAGGCAGTGCCATCATTGTCGATGATACTGAGAAGCATGAGATGGGAGCCGTTTTCCACGAGTGGCTGGTGTTTAAGAGCGGCGCTTTCGTGCTTGACCAAACCAAGTTCAACTTTGTGATTGAGGTGAAGTGCTCCGATGAGAAGGCCGATGTGGCGATAAGCCGTATTACCTACGATTATGAAGTGGGGCGTAAAAAGGATCATTATACTGCTGAGAAATGGATTACAGATGAGTATGCAGTCAACAAGAAGCACACGAAGCTATACCCCATCTCAGCCAAGTTCCGCAGAAAGACGATCGACCGCAAGGACTTTATCTTTAATAAGTTTGACACCTTACTCAACGAGAAGAAATGAACAAAGACCAGATCCGCAACATTCTGAACATCATCTTCATGATCGGTGCAGTTGTGGGAGTAATCCTCTATCTCTCCAAGAATGAGGAGAGACACAATCTTGGTCTGTATATCATCTTGATTGCCATGTGCTTCAAGATTGCAGAATCATCAATGAGAATGATTAAATGAAGGCAAGACTCACATTACTGTTTCTGGCACTTCTGTCGCTTTCCGGCGCCAAGGCTCAGGATGTCTATAACCAGATAGACGATATGGGTAACATTACCCAACGACGGGATAACCAGAATTTTAATAAGCACAACAACGATACCACTCGTAACAAGGAGATTCCCAAGGGACTCTATGTATGGACCATTGACCGTAAGTTCGGTGATATGATCCCTGCTGAGCCTGACACCCTATCCCATCTGTATATGAACAGCACGTTCAATACGGGCATGTATGGAGAGTTCAATACGACGGGTAGCAATTACACCTCGCGCCTGAGCCGTATCTTCATCAACCGGGAGGAGACAGACAATTTCATCTTCACGCAACCTTACAGCTACGTGGAGAAGCGTCCGGAGAAATACCTATTTATGAACACCCTGTCGCCCTATACCTGTATCAATTACGACAACTGTGGCGACAAGACCAATGGTGAGGATCATATCTCTGCCAAGTTTGGCGTCAATGCCGGCAAGCGACTGAACTTCGGTTTCGACCTCGACTATGCCTATGCCCGTGGCTATTTCAGCAGTCAGAGCGTCTCGCATTTCAATGCAGTACTCTTCTCGTCCTATACGGGCGACAAGTATAACCTCCATTTCTTCTTTAATGCAGGCCATCATAAGATAACTGAGAATGGCGGTATCACTGATGACAACCACATTACCCACCCGGAATCATTCCAGGACAACCTGTCGGAAGACGAGATACCAACCGTATTCAAACAGAACTGGAACCGTAACGATCACCAGAACATATTCCTGACCCACCGTTATAATATCGGTTTCTACCGAAAGGTGAAGATGACGGAGGCGGAGCTGAAAGCCCGTGCCTTTGCTGAGGCTTCCAAGAAGGAGAAGGAAAAGCGGGAAGCAGACAAGAAGGATGGTACCGATCAGAACCGTTCAACCAAAAAGAAAGGTAATGAACAGAAGTTCAAAGGCCGTCCAGAAGGTGCCCGTATTATGGGTGCAGAACCCAAGCGCGACTCTCTGTCTGTGGAAGACAAACGCATCAAAATCGAAGATCAGGCAAAGATCGACAGTCTGAACCATGCCCAAGCCATCCAGGACTCCATCGATGCCACGATGAAGAGTGAATATGTGCCTGTTACCAGTATCTTCCACACCTTGGAGTGGAACAACTACGACCATCGCTACCAGGCTTACCAAATTCCTGACGGCTATTATCAGAAAACTTATTATCAGAAAGGGCTCGAATTAGGTAACGATTCCATCAATGATCCCGTGAAGCACATGCAGGTGAAGAATACGCTGGGAATCAGTCTCCTGGAAGGTTTCAACAAATATATGAAGGCGGGGTTGAAGGGCTTTGTCACCTTTGACTATAACAACTACCAGATGCCCGACTCTACGGCAGAGGGCGTACTCCATCTGAACAAATGGACGGAGAGCAATGTCAGCCTCGGTGGTCAGCTCAGTAAGACTCAGGGAAAGGCCTTCCATTTCAATCTCCGTGCTGAGACATGGGTAACAGGTGCTCTGGCTGGTCAGTTGAAGCTCGACTTTAATACCGATGTCAACTTCAAGCTCTTCGGCGATACCGTTCAGTTGGCCGCCAATGCCTACTTCCATCGCATTGAGCCCGTGTTCCTGCAGAGACGTTTCCACTCGATGCATATCTGGTGGGACGACAATGACAAGTCGAAGGAGACCCGCACGCATATCGAAGGCCGTTTCAGTTACAAGAAGACCAACACCATGCTGCGTATCGGCATCGACCAGATTCAGAACTACACCTATTACGGCATGAGCTATAATGCCACTACAGATGGTCGTACCAACATGACGGCAGGTGTCTATCAGGAGTCGGGCAACATTAGCGTGTTCACAGCCCAACTGTACCAGAACTTCCGCCTGGGTATCCTGAACTGGGAGAACGTCATCACTTATCAGAACAGCAGCAACAAGGATGTGCTGCCTTTGCCCACCTTTAATATCTTCACCAACCTCTACCTGAAGTTCCGTATTGCGAAGGTGCTGAATGTGGAGCTGGGTGCCGATGCCACCTTCTTCTCAAAATACTATGCCCCCGACTACTGTCCGGCTATCAACCAGTTTGCCATTCAGAAGAATGCCGACAGCCGTGTAGAACTGGGTGGCTATCCCTTCATCGATGTCTATGCCAATATGAAGCTTAAGAAGGTGAGATTCTTTGTGATGATGACACATGTGAACAACGGATCAGGTAATGGCATGCGATTCCTGGCACCCCACTACCCCACCAACAGCAATGTGCTGCACTTAGGTGTCTCATGGCCTTTCTTCAACTAAGCGGCTATATCAGAAGCAATCCAAGACTCACACAGAGCCCATAGATAAAGATATTACGCGCTGTTTCTCCCAAGCAGAGATTCAGCGCTTTTCCTTGGTAGATATGCTTCATCTTCAGATAGGTGAAGACATGCAGCAGGAGATAGATCAGAGGCAACAGGGTGGCCAACGGATGGCCGTGCTGCCAGAACGTCATACCGAGAATCACAGCACCGATACCCACACCAAGATAGAGTTGCAAGCCCGCTTCCGCGCCCAGCTTAACGATGATGGTATTCTTGCCAGCCAACCGGTCGTTATCCCTGTCACGGAAGTTATTCACAATCAGCAACGCATCGATTACCAAGCCACAGGCCACCGATGCCAGGAACACCTGCCAGCTGAAGGTGTGTAACTGCACATAATAGGTACAACACACAGGCACCAGGCCGAAGAACACCAGTACCAACAGGTCGCCCAGTCCCTGATAGGAAAAGAAAGTCGTATAGAGGAAAGCAAACACGACACAAGCCACACCGACAGCAATCATCTCCATCCCTCCGTAATATGCCAAAGGTAATCCGATAACACAGGCCGCACAGGTGGTCAGGGCAATGGCTTTCTTCATGGAATCCAACTTCACCCATCCCTGCGCACAAGCCCTGCGGGGACCTAAACGCGTCTCCACATCGTCGGCGCCGTTCACATAGTCATAGAAATCATTGATAAAATTCGCATCGATCTGCATCGCGAAGGCAAAGAGCAGACACAGCACTGCCGCTGTCCAATTAAACACGCCCTCTTCATAGAATCTGGCATCGCAATAGGCCAATGCCAGTCCGATCATCACAGGTACCGCAGCACCGGAAAGTGTCTTCGGACGGGCTGCCAACAGCCATGCTTTCATTGAATTCGTCCTGATATTCGTCTCTTCCATCACTATTTTCTCTTATTTTTCTTGCAAAAGTAAGCAGAATTTCGTAATTTTGCAAAAATAAATGCGACTTTTTATGATTAACAAGACCCCAAGTCTGGATTTGGTTGAGTTCATCGAGACTCAGATCCTGCCCCGCTATGCCGCTTTCGACCGTGCCCACAATATGGAACATGTCACCCGTGTTATCCGCAGTTCTTTGGAACTGTCCCGTATCACAGGAGCCGACATCAACATGGTTTATACCATTGCCGCTTATCACGACTTAGGCATGAGCGGACATCGTGCCGACCATCATATCCGAGGGGGAAAGATCCTTGTGGCCGATGCCCGTCTCAAGAAGTGGTTCTCGCCCGAGCAGATCAAGGTCATGAAAGAGGCCGTAGAGGATCACCGTGCCTCCGCCAGCCGTGCCCCTCGTAGCATCTATGGTAAGATTGTGGCAGAAGCCGACCGCGACATTGACAGCGATACCGTGTTCCGCCGCACAATCCAGTTCGGACTCAGCAACTACCCGCAGTTTGACAAGGAAGGCCACTGGAAGCGTTTTCTGGAGCACATGCACAGCAAGTACTCCAAGGACGGATACCTTCGCTTGTGGATTCCCAACTCACCGAATGCCGCCAGGCTCAATGAGCTCCGCGCCATTATCGAGACGCCCACCAAACTGCGTGAGGCCTTCGATCGTCTGTTTGCGGAAGAGACTGCCGCTACTACATGAAATACAGGTAGTAGATGACAGCCAATGCAACAACCATCACCAACAGCACCACCGTCTTAATCATACACGAGGCTACCTTCTTCACCACGAGGAAGGCCACCATCAGTGCTATCAGGACAAAAATATAATAACTGATATTTCCCATCACTTGAACATTTTTCTGAATTCTGTAGGTACTGGTGTCTCAAACTCCATCGGCTCACCCGTCACAGGATGGTGGAAGCACAAGAGCCAGGCATGCAGACAAAGACGATGCAACGGATCGTCGCCATTGCCGTATTTGGGATCGCCACACACTGGATGCCCCATATCAGCCGAGTGGACACGGATCTGATTCTTACGCCCCGTCTCCAGCTTAAACTCCACCAGCGTGTGCTCGGTGGTTCGGGCCATCACGTGGTAATGGGTCACGGCATACTTACCACCATTATCCACAGGCGACGAATACGTCACGTAAGCCTTATTATCCTTCAGCCAATTAGCTATCGTACCCTCGTTATCCTCCATCTCACCAGAGCAGACGGCCACATAGCGACGGTCATATACGATGTCATGCCAATTATGCTCCAGAATCTGCTCTGTCTCCATATCCTTCGCATACACCATCAGACCGCTGGTGTCACGATCCAGACGATGCACCACATGGGCAGTACACTTCTGGCGCGACTTTTTGAAATAGTCGTCGAGCACCGTCTTCACGTTCAGACTGGAGTGACCTGCTGCCATCGAGAGGATACCTACAGCCTTCTCCACCACAATGAGCCACTTGTCCTCATACACGATTTTCACGTAACGGCTCTTGAAGCCCTGTTGATTGCGTTTGGTCTTACTTACAGCAACTTTCATACCTCGCTCCAGTGGGAAATCAAACTGGCTCACGGTCTTGCCGTTTACCTTGATACCCCTACCCTGCAGCGTCGCCTTGATCTTCGTACGACTCTGCTGAACGTTTGCCAACAGCCATTCCAGCAGCGGCATGGGCTCTTCTACGGTATAGTGGTCGTAGTCGCCCTCGCGGTTATATCCTGCGTTATATCTCATAGTTGATAATAATCCCTCCCCATCGGGGGGAGGGTTATTGATTAATAGAATTTGAAGTATCTGCGTGCGTTATTATAACTGATGTCCTCTACCATACGTCCCAGAATCTCCATATCGCAAGGCAGCAGTCCCTTCTCCACATCATTACCCAACAGATTACAGAGAATACGACGGAAATACTCATGGCGTGGATAAGAGACGAATGAGCGCGAATCGGTGAGCATTCCGACGAAACGGCTCAGCAGTCCCAACACAGAGAGGGCATTCATCTGACGGATCATGCCATCCATCTGATCATTGAACCACCAGCCAGAACCAAACTGGATCTTTCCAGGCTCACCGCCTTGGAAGTTACCCAGCATCGTGGCAATCATCTCGTTGGCACAGGGATTCAATGTATATAATATGGTACGCGTAAGTTTACCCTCCGTATTCAGCTTGTCCAGGAAGTGCGACATGGCCTTCGCTGTATTAAACTCTCCGATAGAGTCGAAACCCGTGTCGGCACCAATCTTATTATACATCGCAGTGTTGTTATCACGGATAGTACCATAGTGGTACTGCTGCGTCCATCCAGCGTCGGCATCCATCTCGCCCATCACGGTCAGGAAGCAATTCTTAAACTGACGGATCTCCAAATGTGACAGCTGCTGACCTCTCATAGCCTTCGCGAAGATTGTCTCGATCTGCGAGTCAGTGTATTCCTCATCATAGAACTCCTCGATACCGTGGTCAGAGAGTTTAGACCCCTGTGCAGCGAAGAAGTCGTGACGCTTCTGTAAGGCGTCAACCATATCAGCAAACTTCGTGATGCTCACACCACTCACGTTACTCAGCTGTTCCACATACTTCGAGAAGTCGGGTTTTTCAATGTTCATCGCCTTATCGGGTCGCCAGGCAGGAAGCATGACAGGATCGTCGGCAGCCTTATGCTTGGCATACTCGATATGATTGTGCAGATCATCCACAGGATCATCCGTCGTGCAGACACACTCCACATGGTAGTGCTTCATGAGACCACGGGCAGAAAACTCGGGTTGCTGTAACTTCTCATTACACTCATCGAAAATCTCGCGAGCCGTCTTGGGACTCAGCTGCTTAGTGATGCCAAAGGCAGTCTTCAGCTCCAAGTGGGTCCAGTGATACAGCGGATTACGGAAGGTGTAAGGCACTGTCTCTGCCCACTTCTCAAATTTCTCCCAATCGCTGGTATCTTGGCCTGTGATATATTTCTCCTCAACACCGTTGGTACGCATCGCACGCCACTTATAGTGGTCACCGCCGAGCCAAAGCTCTGTGATGCTCTTGAAACGATGGTCGTTAGCCACCATTTCAGGATTCAGATGACAGTGATAGTCGATAATGGGCATCTTAGCCGCATGGTTGTGATACAAGTCCTGAGCCACCTGAGTCTCAAGAACGAAGTTATCATCATTGAATTGCTTCATAATTTCTGCTGTTTTGAGGTTCGTTTCAAATTTTCCGCAAAGTTACGGCTTTTTTCCGACAAAATGTACTATCTTTGCAGAAAATATTCACGTAAACGTTTTATTTCCATGTCAAGCAAGGTACTTCTCATCTATACAGGCGGCACGATAGGCATGAACCGCAACCCGCAGACTGGAGCCCTCGAACCTTTCGATTTCGAGCATCTGCTCGTCCACGTTCCAGAACTCGAGCAGTTTGATACTGAGATCGACATCTATCAGTTCACCCCAGCCATCGACTCCAGTGATATGACACCTGCCCGATGGACAGACATCAGCCACTGCATCGCAGACCACTACGATGACTACGACGGTTTCGTGGTGCTTCACGGCACCGACACGATGGCCTACACCGCCTCTGCCCTCTCCTATATGCTCGAAAACCTCACGAAGCCCGTCATCTTCACAGGCTCCCAGCTACCCATCGGTCAGCTGCGCACCGACGGCAAGGAGAATCTCATCACCGCTGTCGAGATTGCAGCCGCAAAAGATGCCGATGGACATGCCATCGTACCAGAAGTGGGCATCTATTTTGGAGGTCATCTGCTACGTGGCAATCGCACCACCAAACAGAGCGCCGAGGAGTTCAATGCCTTTGAGTCGTTCAACTATCCTCACCTCGTAGAGGCTGGCGTTAACATCACCTATCATCAGAACCGCATCCTGACGCCAGAGTGGACCAAGCCGATGACACCACATTTCCGCCTCGACAACAATGTGATTATCTTCTCTCTCTTCCCAGGTATCCGCGAAGATCTCATCCGCCATATCATCCACACCCCCAACCTTAAGGCTATCGTTATGCGCACATTCGGTTCTGGCAACGCACCTCAGAGCCCCTGGTTACTCAATGCTTTGAGAGAAGGTACACGTAATGGTAAGGTGATTGTCAATATCAGCCAGTGTATGCAGGGCGCAGTAGAGATGAGCCGTTACGACACAGGCTACCATCTTCAGGAAGCTGGTGTCATCAGCGGCTACGATCAGACTGTCGAGAGTGCCGTTACCAAACTGATGTTCCTTCAGAGTCACTACCCCAATGATCCTGATACCATCCGCCGTCTCATGACCCAAAGCCTCCGAGGCGAGATTACCAGATAGAAAGCCAAAATTTTAGGCGAAATACTTGGAGGATTCAGAAACTTGTTGTATCTTTGCGGCATCATCAATTTTTTAACTAAGAACAAATACGAGTATGAAAGAACTGAAAGGTACAAAGACAGAGAAGAACCTGCAGGAGGCTTTTGCAGGTGAGAGTCAGGCACGCAACAAGTACAGCTACTGGGCTTCAAAGGCCAAGAAGGATGGTTACGTGCAGATAGCAGCAATCTTTGAGGAGACTGCCAACAACGAGAAGGAACACGCCAAGATGTGGTTCAAACTCTTGGAAGGCGGTAGCATTAAGAGCACCCTGGAGAACTTAGAGGCTGCTGCTGATGGTGAGAATTTCGAGTGGACGGACATGTATGCCCGTATGGCTAAGGAGGCCCGTGAGGAGGGTTTCGACGAGATTGCCATCAAGTTTGAGGGTGTAGCCAAAATTGAGGCTGAGCATGAGGCACGTTATCGTAAGTTGCTCGACAACATCAAGAAGGAACGTGTGTTCTCGAAGGATGGCGACGTGATCTGGCAGTGCGCTAACTGCGGTCATATCGTAATCGGCAAGAAGGCGCCAGAAGTATGCCCCGTATGTGACCATCCGCAGGCTTACTTCCAGGTAAAGGCTGAAAACTATTAAAGTAGCAAATGTCTCTTAGGCTAAGAGAATCTGAACAATGCGCTCTGCCGTACGACCATCCCAACGGTCAGGCAGGGCGCATTTCTTCCATTCCCCACTGACCATCTGGCTGACTGCAGAACGCAGTTTCTCTGCATCTTCGCCCACCAGCACATTGGAACCCACACTGACAGTCTCCTGATGCTCTGTGTAGTTATTGAGGGTGATACAAGGCACACCATTGAAAGTGGCTTCCTCGGAAACATTACCAGAATCAGTGATCACACCCTTGGCATGAGCCGTGAGCCAACCAAACTCAAGGTAACTAAGAGGATCTATGATCTGGACATGAGCGCCCAGCTTCTGGACAGTCTCCCGAGCCAATCCACGCAAAGGTGCGATGACTGGCACAGAACCTGCTACCTCTGTCATAGCCTGAAGCATCAGGGCAAGATTGTCGGTATCAGCTATCAAGGCCTTACGATTCAGGGTGAACACGATATAGGAGCCTTCCTGAAGATCAGGCAAGGATGCAGGACGACGGAACCGGCTATAATTGAAACGAAGGGTATCCATGAGGATATTGCCCACCATATAGGTTTGGGAATTCTCCGACTGTTCACGATTGGCGATGCCTGTACTACGGACACCAGCGGTAAAGAGATAGTCGCTGAGAGCATCGATAACCAAACGATTGATTTCCTTTGGCATATTGATATTGAAGGAACGGGTGCCCGCCACCAGATGAGCCAGACGGATGCCACGTTTCTTAGTGACGATGGCAGCTGCCATGGTAGAGGCAAGGTCGTCAACCACAATCACCACATCGACGGAATGCGCATCAAGGAAGCGATCGAAAGCTGCCATCACCAGACTGGTGATCTCATTCAGACTGGTAGAGCTGACACCAAGAAAATACTGCGGACGAGACATCTGCAGATCATCAAAAAGTGAAGGCTCAAGTGTAGGATCATCCTCACAACCTGCATATACAAGCATGCAACGAGCCTCAGGATTCTTTCCGATGGCACGTACCAATGGTGACACTTTGATGAAATTTGGTCTAGCACCAGCTAAGATACAAACAGTCTTTTCCATATATCTCTTCTATTTTTTCTGCAAAGTTAGAGATTTTCTGCGTAATTCTTGGTTCTTTGGCGGAAAATATTTGTTTTTGCTAGGATAATTGTGTTTTTTTTCGTATCTTTGCACCCACATACGGGTCGTGCCGCATAGATCGGGATACTCTACATTAAAAAATTCATTGAGACCGTTTCCCTTGCCAATGGCGGGCCACAGTCCATCCCTCAGAGGGAGAGCAGTAATGCCGGTGGATTACAACAGCAGGGAGCACTCATATCGTGTGAAACAGGAGTTTTCACCAAATC
>Ga0256407_10009122_pt1 | contig 14291 bp, 11 predicted proteins | sample RumenRJG_04DNA_FD_193489 | JGI IMG/M metagenome (GOLD analysis project Ga0256407, IMG submission 193489) | Bovine rumen microbial communities from Lethbridge, Alberta, Canada - RJG_04 | ecosystem: Host-associated > Mammals > Digestive system > Stomach > Rumen | place: Canada: Alberta... | reverse complement strand
ATTATTTTGAATTAATAAAAATAGATTTTCATCTGATAATTTTTCAATAAAAGAAAAGGGAGATATTTCAATTTTATTTTCATTTATATAAAATTCATTTATAAAAATAATTTCATTTTTTTGAAAAATATTTAAACAATTTTCTAATAAATAAACTGATTTATTATCTAAAGATTTAATATTATAATTATATTTTATTTTCATATTTTCAGTAGTTTGAAATGATTCACAAATTATAAATAAATCATTATCTAATTGTTTATTAATATTAAATAAATGTTTTAAAGATGAAATTATATTTAATTCAGTTAAATCTAAAATTTGTTTATTTTGAGTTTTATCATTAAATAAAAAATCTAATTTTGAATTTTCAAACAATAATTTTCCTTTTATAAAAAATTTTAATTTAAAAGAATTATCAAAATTTAAATTAATTTCTTTAATTTGTATTAAATCATTTATTTTTGGAGTTGGAAAAATTTCTCCTTTTATGATAATTAAACCTTTATAAATATAATTTTTATCTTCAATATTTAAAGAGATATAATCATTTTTATAAAAATGAATTTCAATAATTTTTCCAATAATACTTGATTTAATTTTTTTTTGTTCATTTTGACAAATTTGAAAAATTTCACTTGGAATTTTCATTTAATATAAATTTAATTATTTTTATGTTATATAAAAATTAGAATTATTATAAATTTAATTATTTATTTTCAAAAAAATATATTATTTTTTCTTTTCTAAAAAATTGAATATATTTATTTTTCTTTTTTTCTTTCAAAGAAACATATTTTCTTTTTTATGAAATAAGTCTTTTTATATAATGATTTTTTAATAAATACTAATTGTTTAGAATAATTATTCAAATAACTTTTTTTATGATAATTTGAATTTGAATTGTTAAATGAATTAACACTAATATTTCTCTTTTGATATTTATAATTAAAATTAAATTTCATTCACAAAATTTATCAGTTTATTTAATAATTATTCATAAATGTCATAATATTAATTTAGATTTTAAATTTTTTTAAAGATTTATTTATTTATTTATAAGATTTTTATAAGTATTTTATTTAAGTAATAAATTTTTAAAATGAAAAATAAATTTTTAAAAGTAGAAATTATAATAATATATAAATTTATATTAAAAATTTATTGTTCACCTTCTTCATTTTTATTTTCTTCTTTTTCTTCATTTTTATTTTCTTCTTCTTTTTCAAAATTATCAATATCAATAGAAACATTATTTTCTCCTAATTTCATAGCCAAAACTTCTTCATCAACAACTAAATTTTTTAAATTTTCCAATTTTTTTTGTAATTCCTTAATCTTATTAATTTCATCTTGTAAAATATTAGTTAAATTCATAGTATATTCTTTTAAATCACTATCAGGTTTTTGAACATCTCTTAAATAATTCATTTCTTTTTTAATATTTTCAACCATACTATTAATATGTTCTTGATGATTATTAACTAAAATATCTTCTTCTAATAAAATAGTATCAATTAAATTTTCATGTTCATTTTTTAAAACTTCAGCTTCTTCTTCATTATTAATTTGATAATTTTCATATTTTGAAATATACTCATTTGAATTTATATTATTAAAACTAGCAAATGAATTTTCTTGATTTTGACTACTTTTTGGTCTTTTTCTTTTAGTAAATGTTGTATGACTTGTATGAATATTATTTTCTAAATTAATTTCAACATCAGAATTATTATTATTAAAATTTGATAATTTATTTTCATGATTTTTAGAAGTAAAATTTTTTTTAACTTTCTTCCCATTTTTTGTACTAATCATATCACTAATTTTAGCAACTTCACCATTATTACTTTTAAAAGATATTTTCCCATTAATATTATTATTATTTCCATTATTATTTTTTTTTAAAGTAACATTATATTTAACAGTTTTATTATGTTGTCTAGGCATCATTAAAGCTTCAGCAAGTAAATCTTCTTTATTATCACTTCTATTTTTTTCATTATTACCTTTCCTTAATTCTTTAACTCGATCAGCATATCTTAAAGTATTTAAAGTATTTTCAGAACAAGATAAACAAGGACTTATATTAGCAATCATTAAAGTAAGACAATTTCCAATGAATGAATCTCTTAAAACTAAAGTTAATTTACTACCTCTAAATGGTTTATGTAATTTCCCTTGATCTAAAGCACGAATACATTCTTTTAAAGCTAATAAACTTTTATTAATTTCAGCACCATCAATTTTAGTTTGTTTATTAGTATCAATAGTATCAACAGCTCTTTCAGAACCAGCTAAATCAACAAATGTAATTTTACCTTTTGAATTCTCATCTTCATCTTGTAATTCAATATTTAAAATAGCATGAGAACGACTTGAGTCATCATTAGCACCAGTTACTCCTGTAGTACGTGATTTTAATCCAAAATCAATTATATCAATTAAATTTTTCATATTTGTAATTTGCTTTTGTACTAAACCAACAATATGAATTGTACCTTTACCATCTTCTCTTATTTCTAAAGTATTTTTATTATTAAGTAAATCAAATAATTTATTACAGTATATTTCATAAAATGAAACATAAATTTCATATTTTGAATATTCACTTTTTTTCAAATAGGAAAAAACTTCTTTTGCACTTAATAAATATAATCCTTCACTTGAATTTTCTTTTGAATCTGGATTTCCCATCATTGTATATGTTTTACCAGAACCTGTTTGACCATATGCAAAACAAGATATTTTTGTTTGATTTTGAAATACTGATTTTATCATTGGATGAACTGTTTCTTTATATATTTTTTCATTTGTTGAATTTTCATCAAATACTCTATCAAATGTAAAATGATGTTCTTCTATATATTTTGTTAAGTCAAGTTTATTTCTAAATTTTTTTTTATATTTTTTATTTTACTTTAGTTCTTTTACTATTAAGGATGTATCATTTTTTGTTTCTAGAATATCTATGTCATTTTTTTCTATTTCTTTTTTACTTGGTGGACGCTTTCTGACACAGACTCTTATTTTTGGAATTTTTTTTGTGTTTTCGTTTTCCATTTTTTTATATTTTTATTTATTTTAAATTTTATTTTAAAAATCATCATTTTTTTTAAATAATTTCTTATAAAATTAAATAAATTTTTTTTTTTATTGATTATTTATTTCTAACATATATCTAATACCTTGTGGACAAAAAATCCATCCAAAACCATTATTTTGATCAACGAATTTTTCTTTAAATTCTTCATAATTAAAACTTTCCTTATCGAAAAACTTTTCATTAAAAATTTCTAATAATTTTTCACAATCACCTAATTCTGAAACATTAATAGCTTCTTTTAACTCTTCATTAGTTAAAGGTTTGAATTTATTAGAAGATTTTGAAACTTTATTCCTTGCAGAAATAACAGCATAAGAACTTAAAATAAACAAACTTAATATAAAATCATCAAAATCATCACTTTTAGAAATTTTATTTTGATCATCTGAAAAAATATCAAATAAAAGTTTAATTTTTCCAATATTATTACTTAAACAATATAATAATCCCATTGCTAAAATATTTCTTCTTATAATTCTATTTGTTTCTTTATCTTTATAATGTTGATCTAATTTTTTTTTTAAAGCTTGATATAATTCTCTCAAACCATCAATACTAATTTCTTTTACTTCAGTTTCTTTTCCTATTATTTCACTTACTTCTTTAGATTTCATTATTTTATTTTCAATAAAACTTTGAAATTCATCAATTGTCATTTTTTTATATAAAAAATCATCTTTTGATGAAAATTTTGACTTTAAAGGTTCATCAAAAGGTAAAGTTGCAGTTTCTGGAGAAAAATTTTCTAACATATTAATAAATTCTATTAAAGTTATAAATGTTAAAACATTTTGATTTGTTTCTAATTTAAGAACAAATTTATCATTATTTGATTTATAATATTTAAAATCAATTTCCTTCTCATCTGGAGCTAAAGCATTAAAAGCTTCTCCTCCTTTTGAACCACAACATCCACAATTACAACATCCTCCCATTTTTTTATTATATTTTTTTTAATTTTTCCTTTTGAAATATATTATAAAATTTTTTAATAAAAATTTTTAAAAAAAAAATTGTTTTTTTTTTTATTTTTTATATTAATAATGAATTTGATATTTTTTATTATTACATAATTCAAATCCATCTTGAAATAATTGATACATTAATTCACCATCTTTTACTAAACTTTCTACATTTCCTAATTGATTTACTTGTAATAAAGGGTTTTGATATGATAAACAATTATATCTTTCTAATTTTTTTAACCAAATTGGTTTTTCTTTTATATTTATTCCTGATTCTTTTTGCTCTATATTTAATTTTTTTTTTGCATTTTTTAATTCAAGTTTTAATAAATTTTTCACATCATCTTTTAATGATTTTTTATGATATGCTTTGTTGAATTTTATATCTTCTCTAATTAATTTTAAATAATCATTTAAACTTTGTTTTCCTGTAAATTCTTTATCAAAAGTTTCTATTTTATTTTCTTCTTGTTTTGGTTTGTTATCAAATATTTTATATATATCTTTTATTTTTTTTTTTTGTTTTTCTTCATTATTTTTCATTAATTGATAATGAAATCTTTTTAAATTAGGAACTTTTAATTTAGAATTAAATATATATCCTTTATAATTTGAATTATTAATTAAATGATTAGTTGATTTACTTCCAAAATAGTTTTTCATTAATTTTGTTCTTATTTTTTTTTCTGATGTATCAATTGTGTTATAATCTTGTTTATTTATTATTTTTTTACTTGATTTTATATTTCTTACTTTTGAAATTGATGTACCTTGGTGTTTTATATTTGAAATTGAATTAATTTTTGGTAAATCACAATAACTTTTATTATGGCGTTTATTTAATGATAAATTATAATAATTTATTGAGTTACTTTTAATTGAATCTGAATTTGAATCATTTTTTATTGTTTTATATTCCATAATAAATTTAAAATTCTTATTATTTTTTATTTTTAATTAAAATATTTAAAAATTTCTTAAAAAACATGAATTCCATAAATTCATCTCAATTAGAGACATTTTATTCTTCATATGGTTACATCCAAGTATCAAAAGAAGAATATAATTCATCATCTCAAACAATAAAATTTACAAAAAAAGATTCATTCAGTGGTATAATAAATGTAAAAATAACTATTTATATAACAAAAAAATAAAAAAAACTAATTTTTAAAATAGAAAAATCAACTATCAAAAACAATAACAGTAAATTTAAAAACATTTTATGGTCAAAGGAAAAAATATCCTTTAATAGTATCAATAGACGAGCCAATATATCAATTAATATATCATTTAATATCAGCAGAAAGTAATAATAAAAATATAGAATCATGGAATATAAATTCACAATATAGATTAATATCATCAATATCATCTTTAAGAGAATTATGTTTATATCATACATATGAAGAAGAAAATATAAAAGATAATGAAATATTATTAATTTTACAACCAGAAACAATAAAATTTTCACCTAATTTAAAAACATCACATATTTATTTAGAAAATAAAAGAAAAACTGCAACTAAAATGGATATTGATGATTTTGAATTTTGTTTAGCTGAACCTGGATTTAAATATGGAAGAAGATATATTGAATTTACTTTAGAAAGTGAACCTTTTGAAAAAAATATTATGATTGGTATTAGTTTATATAGAAATAATTTTAGATTTAATGATAGTAAAGATTTTTTTGGTTTTTTATTATCTGAAAATCAAAAAATTTATAATGTTAATGGGAAAATGAAAACTGAAGATTTTGGTTTTAATACTAAAATTGGTGATAAAATTGGAATGTTAATTGAATTATCTTTCAATGAAAGACAAGTTACTTATTATATAAATAAAATTTTTGTAGGAGTTGCTTTTAGAGAACTTCCTAATGAAAAATTATATCCTTGTGTTTGTTTAGGTTTTCCTGGAACTAAAATTAAAGTTGATAGTAAAGTTGAATTTCCACAAAATGATAATTCAAAAATTTAAAATTTATTGTTTTGAATACTTATATAATTTTAAATGTAAAATTATATTAAGAATTTTTGAATATTTATTATTATTAAAAATAATAAATTTAGTTTTTTTTTAAAATTTAATATTTGTAAATGTCTCAAAAAATTTATTTTGAATATAGAATTTTTTTAATTGGTGAACCTAAAGTTGGTAAAAAATCTATAATAAATAAAATAAATAATTTACCATGTACACAAACAATAAAATATCAAAAAAAGAAAGAAAAGAAAAAAAATTCTAAATCAAAAGATAAATTTAAAATAAAAAATATGAAAATAAAAGATAATAATTTAGAAAATAAAACAGATGAAAAAAAAGAAGAAAAAAATGAAGAAAAAAATAAAAATAATATAGTAAAACTTTATAATATATTAAAATTTAAAATTACATTAATTTCATATTATATAAAACCTGCAATTCCAATTCCTATTGATTATGATAATGATGAACAAGATTCAGATTATGAAATTGAAAGTAATCAAAAAATAATATTAAAAGATATTAAAAAATCAATTAAAGAAAATTTATATTCGACTGAATTAAAAATTGATGAACATTCTTTAAAAGATTATCAAATTATAATTAGAAATTTATTTTTTTTTGTTTTTGATTTATCAAATTATTCTTCTTTTGAATATTTAATTTCATATTTTAATTCATTAAATAAATATTTTTCATTTAATAATGAAGAAAATAATATTTCATGTATATTAATAGGAAATAAATTAGATAAAAAAATAATATTTGATCAAGAACAACAAAATGATTTAAATAACTTTATAAAAAAATTTCAAATACCATATTATGAAATTTCAACAAGAATTTTTTTTCCTTTTGAAAAAATTTTTGAAAAAATATTATTAGAGAATTTATCACAAATTGAATCATCATTTAAAAAAGAACATATAATTCAAAATATGAAACAAATATTTGAAAATAAATCAACTTTTAATAAAGCATCAAAATCAACTAAAGATATAAATGAAGAATTTCCTGGACCAAAATATAATATAAATATTTTTGGTTATGATTCAGAAAATGAATTAAATAATGCTTTAAGTAATAAAAAATTAAGATTTAAAACAAAAATTTTTGTAAATAAAATTGGACCTATTATTAATAGAAATAAAAGTGAAATTAATGTTGTAAAATCTGTTATTGATAATGATAAATTTATTCCTCATTTTTCTAATGATAAAGATAATTATTATAAATCAAATAAAGGTTTTTCTTTTACTGGTCCTGATAAAAATTCTAATCATTTAAGTACTGAAAGAAAAGAAATGAGAATAAAAAGAAATAAAGAATTTATAAGTTCTTTTAATGATAAAAATATATTTGATTTAATGAATGATAATGAAAAAAATTTCCATGATGAGAAATACTTTGAAGAAATTAAAAAAAGAAGATTTGAATATCAAGAAAAAAAAATAAATGATTATAAACAAAAACTAGAAAAAATATTAAAAATTAATAAAGATAATTTAGAAAAAATTAAAGAACAAAAAGAAAAAGAAAAAGAAAATATATTAGATAATAATAAAAAAATAATAAAATCAAAATCATTACCAGACATATTAGATGATACAATTAAAAATGAAAATGTAAAAAAAGAAAGTTTTTATAATATATTATATTTAAATAATAAAAAACATTTAAAAAATTTAAAAAAAGTAATAAAAACACAATCATATTCTCCTGGACCAAATTCATATGATACAAGAGGAGATTTATTAAATTTAAATAAAGGAAAAACTTTAATTGGAAAAAGAAAATATTCTTTAAATAATAAAAATGATGTTCCATTTACTAATTTTAAAAGTAGTTTTGATATTATCGTAGAAAAAAAAAATAATATTAAAAGACCTTTTAATGAAAGATTTCCTCAAGTTACAAAAGAACCTATTTTAAAAGAAAAATATAATGATGAAACAATATGGAAAAAATGGGAATTAAATAAAAAAAAAACTAAAAATTTAAAATTTGAAATTTTTAAAAAAGAAAGAGAAGATTTTTTAAATAAACATAAGGAATTATCAAAAAAAATAAAAGAAAGAAAATTTGAAAAAATACAAAAAATAAAAAATTATTTAAAAAAAAAAGGACAATCAATTGGAAATAATTATGATTCAATAATTTATAATCAAATAGAAGAAAGAAGTCCTTCATATTCAATTTTAGGAAGACATTATGTAAAAGAAAAAAGTGATGATGATGAAAAAGATTTAATAAATGAAAATAATGAAACTTTAATAGAAAAAAATAAAACTTTATATCCAAATTATTTTATTGGTAAAGATAATTATCCTTCTTTTTCTTTTACAAAATCTGAAAGATTTCCTCGTCAAAAAGTTGAATATTATAATACTAGAATTAGTAATCTTTTTGAAAATGGAAATTATAGTTTGAAAGATAAAGAAGATTTTTCTAGTAAAGAACCTTATTCTTTTAATGAAGAAAGAGGTAATTATACTATTGATAATCATTTTCCTGGTCCTGGTTATTATAATATTAAATCACAATTTGAAAAAATTATTGAAGATGGAAAAGAAAAAAATGATAATAGAATTAGATTAATGTTAAAAGATAATAAATATGTTAATTTTAGTTAAAAGAGAAAATATTTTTTTTCAATAATAGAATTATGTATATATTAAAATAATAATAATATTATTTAAAATAATAAATAAAAAAAATTAAAAAAATTTTGAAAAAAAAAATTAAAAAAATTATTTAATAATATAAAAAACACCTAAAAAATTTATTTTTTATTTATCCTAACAATTTTAACAACTTTTGGTCCATCACTATTCATATAATTATCTTTATCACAATAAAGTTCATCAGTTTTATTTAAAGGAGGTAAAATTTTTTTAACCTTATCTCTAGAATTAACATTATAAGAAGTAGTTTGAAAATTTCTATATTTTTCATTATCATCATTTTCATAATTAAAAACATTACCATTACTATTATTATTCAAAACACCATCTTCATCAGATTTTTCTTTTTTATTTTCTTTTTGAATATTAACTAAATTTAAAATTCTACTAAAACCATTTCCAACTCGATTTGTTTGATTAAAATGTTCATATTCTTGTATTTTATTATGATTAAATTCATTATTATCTTTTAAATCTCCAATGTATGCATCACATGAAGCACAATGATATGAACCTAAAGGTCTTTTTGCAAGTATCCAATTATCACCATGATCTATTTTATTATATAATTCTATTATTTGTTTTATTTGTAAATCTATTTTTTTGAAATTTTTATTTACTTCTATTCTATTTGAATATGTTTTACTACTTCTATCTCTTAATTCATCTATTAAACCAACTAAGTAATCTTCTAAATTTTTCATTGAATCTTCATTTGCTTTTGATTTTGATATTTCTAATAATTCATAATAATTTTCTTTTTGACTTTCAATATTTCTTTTTATTCTTTGAATTTCTTTATCAAGTTCTTTTTTATCTTCTTCATATAAAACTCTATTAACGTAATTTTCTAATTTTGAATTTAAAATATTTAATGTTACTACATTTTGAGGATCTATTATTAAATTAGTTTTCATTGAATATTGTGTTAACATTATTTGTTCAATACTCTTACTGTGATTACTAATATCATTTTTTATTTTTTTTATTTCATCTGAATGAATATCTTGATTTTCTTTTAAATTTTCTATTGAACTATCTAAATGTGAAATATGTTCATTTATATCATAAAAATCTTGTTGTGATGGTTTTGAATTAAGAGAATTTTTCATATCTTCAATATCTTTTTTTATTTCTTCTAATTTTGAATATGGAGCATAATCTAATAATTTAATATCTAAAGCTTGTATTTTTTTTGAAATATGTTCTTTAAATTTTTTAAATTCTTTTATTTCAATTGTTGATTTTTCTTCTTGTTTTGGATTTATTATTGATATTTCTTTTTCAGTAAAATCATCTTTAATTAAATTATCATTTAATTCATTTAGACTTTTAATTTCTTTTCTAATAACTTCAATATCATCATTATGTCTATGAATTAAATTATTTAAAGCATCTTGAATTTTTTGAAATTTTTCATTAGAATCATTTTTATTCTCATTAATAGAATTAGTATTTTTATCAACAATATCTCTTAAATTAATAACAATTTTATTAGTTTGATCAGATAAATTATTTGAATTAAGAACATCATTTTTAATTTTATGAATATCACTTTCATTTTTTTTAAATCTTTCATCTTGTAAACTTAATTTTTTCATAACTTTATTATCTAAATTTTGAATTAAACCAGTAACAACATCAACATTAGGTCCATTTTCATTATTAGTATTTTTGAAAATATCATAAATATTAAAATCAGCAACTTTAACTTTTATTTCTTCTAAATCTTCTAAAATTTTTTTTATTTTATCTTCTAATTCATTATTCTTATCACTAATTCCTTTTAAACCATATTGATACTCATCTAAAATATCTGTTAATGTTTTTCCTTTATCTTCTGGGAATTTTGGTATAAAAGTATTTAATTTTGATAATTTTTTTTCTAAGTCTTTTATTCTTTCATTATCACCTCCTCCTAAATTACTTATTAAATCACTTGAAACACGAGAATGTTTTTCTTCTTTTATTTCTATTTTTTGTCCTTCTCCTATTTCAATTCCTTGATTTTTTAATCCTATATTTATATTATTTATAAATAAGGAATTTTGATTTGTTTTATTTTCTAATGAATTTAATTTATCTATTATCATTTTTTGATTTTTTGAAAATTGACCAAGTAAATTTTTTAATCCTTCAAAATTGTATGATAGAGAAAATAAAACATTTGGATCAAAATTTATTGTTTCAAAATTTGACATTTTATTAATTTATTATATTTAGAGGTTATGATAATATTAATATGATTTATTTTTATATTTAAAAAAAAATATAATAGGTTTGTTTAATTTCTAATTTAATAGTAAGAAAACTAATATTAATATTTAAATTCATTACAAAATATGGAGGAAATAATTTTATTAATAATTTAAAAATTTACATAAACACATATCTATTAATTAAATAAAAGAAAATTATTTTTCTTTTAAAAATATCTATAGAAAAATAATAAACATATTTTTCTAATAATTTGAATTTAGCATAATATTTCAGAATTATTATTAAAATATTGAATATTTTCGATTTGACTTATTTGTTTATTTTCATTTTTTTCATTAATTAATTTTTTACTATTATTACAAAAAATATTATAAAAACTTTTATAAGCAAAATTAAAACTATCAATATATAAATTTAAGTTAAAATAGTTATAAAGTTCAATTCTATTAGGAATTAATCCCAATCTCTTCCTAATAATTTGAATAACTCCAAAAGCAATTTGTAAAGGACTCATTTGAAGAGTAATATAATTTTCAACTAATTTATTAATATAAACTACACTCATATGATAAATTGAATATTTTTTATTTTTTTTATTAAATATACTTTCTTCATCTTCAAAAATAATTTTTTGATTTGAAATTAAAAAAGTTAAAATATCATATGAAGTAGTTATATTAAGATTATAATCTAATAATTGAAGAATATAATTTTCATCATTTATTAAATTTGTTGAAATTGATTTTGAATATTTTTCTTCTAATAATATTGCTTTATATGTTTTGTCTTCTAAAAATTTTGTTGATAAAATAATACAAAATTTTGCTAAAAGTTTTATTTGAAAGAGAACATTTTTATTTTCTATTAATTTTATTGATATTCGATCTAATAAAGATAAAGCTAAATGAAAAGTTTTATCACATAAATCAAATTCTTTTGTTATTTTTTTCATCATTGTAATTGTATTTTTTCTTAATTTGAAATATTCTTTACAATTATTCAAAAGAATTGAAGTATCTATCATATTTGATAATAAATTTTTAAAGATATCATATTTATATTTAAAATCATCATGTTCTAAATGAGTTAAATTCACTTTTAATTTGTTATTGTTTGGACAGATTAATTGATTGTTTGGGAAATTTGAGATTAAGTGATCATGAAAACATTTAATATTATTCATTTTTCTTTACAAAAATTATTAAAAAATACTATTTAAATACGTGTATTAAATATTTTTATTATTTATTTTATTAAATAATTGAACTTATCTTTAATAAAAGTTTAGAATAATAAATTATTAATTTAATTTATAATATTAAAATTTATGGAAAATGAAATTTATAATTTTAATAATTTATATTGTTCTATTTGTGGCTCAAGTCTTATATTTCAATATTTAAATGAAAATACAAAAATTTTAATTTGTTCAAATAAAAATGTAAATTTGTATTTATTAAACAAATAGTGTATTTTTCCAATAAATATTGAACAAATGCAAAGTTTTATTTTGGAAAATGGAAATATAAAATTATTTTATGAAAAAATAAAAAAAATAATACCAAATATCAATTTAAATTAAAATTTTATACTTTTACAATACATTAATTAAAAATAATTAATATATATATTTATAAATATATATTCTATTAATCAATTTGAGAAAACATTAATTAACTATTAAGCATAAATGTTTTATTTTTATTTGAATTTATAATCATAAATTGAGTTTTATTGATATTTTGAAATTTTAGATTACTCATTTTAGGAAAAATATAATGATAATCATAAAAATTATTCCTTTTTTTTATTAAATGAAAATTTCTTGACCTGATAAAATTATCATTGTTTATTTTTTCTATCTTTTTCCTAAAATTTTTAAATTCATCTTTTAATAAAATATAATCATTATTTTTTTTATGATTAAATAAAATTATTTTATTTTGTAATTTTTCACAAAAATCAATTTCATTTTGATTATTTGTAGACATTTTTTTAAGATTTTTAATATATTCAAAAATTTTATTTAATATATACTTTTTCTCTTTTTCAAATTTACTTTTTTGTTCATCATATTCAAAAAATATTTTATTAAATTTATTTTTAACTGTCTGACTTAAAGATTGAATATTTAATATATCTTTTAATTTCTTTTGTTTGTTTTTAAAACAATGAAATTTATAAAAAAATAAATTATGCTCTTTAGAAATAATATTATTTGAGTCGAAATATTTTTTTTTCTTTATTTTAATTTCATCTTCTGATAAATTTTTTGTTTCATTTTTTTTTTCACTTTCAATAAAAATTTTCATTAATTCATTTTCTTTATTACGTCTTTTTAATTCTTTTATTTTTATCTTTTCATCATTTTCAATTAAATCTCTTTCTATTGTTATTTTTTTTTCTATATCATTTTCTTTATTTATATCAATTGATGAAGAAGATTTATTTATATTTTTATTAATTGTTAAATTACTATATGTTTTTAATAATTTTTGATCAAATTGTCTTTTTTTTTTTAATTTTTTTCTATAGATATTTATAAATTTTTTGATAGGGAAAATATAATTTATTTTATTTTCTTCATTTTTCAAATTTTTTCCTACATTAATAAAATAAGAAAATTCTTTTTTTATTATATTTACTATATCTTTTTTTATAATTTCTACATTTTGAAAATTTATATATAAATTCCTTTGTAAAATTTTATGTATTATTTCTTCAAAAAATAAATCTTTTATTTCTGAAATATTTAAAATATTTTCAATTTTACCATAAAATATTTGTAAATTTTTATTTTGAGAATTAAATAACTGAATTTCATTTAAAAATATATTTGTAATAAAATTTGGGAATTCTTCATTTAAATAAAAAACATTATTTATATCTTTATTATTTTTATGATACAACTCTTCAATTTTCTTTTTGTTTTTTTCAAATTTATTTTTAAAATAATTTTTAATATTATTAAAGTCAAATATTTTATTTTCATTATTTAATGAAGTATCATTTGAATATGATCTTTTAATTGAATAAACTTTATGTGAACTTATGATTTTATTATTATATTTTAAATTGTTATCTAATTTTTTATTAATTTGAGAATTTAGACTACTTAATGAATGATTTTTTCCATTTGAAGAAAAACTTTTTTTATTTTGTTTTTTAAATTCGTTTAAAGTATTATGAAAAAAATTTAATTTATCTTTTTTTATAAAAGATAATTTTTTCTTTGGAAAATTATTAAATTTTAATTTTGTTTTATTATTTGGAACTTTTTTAGATAATTCTTTTGTTAAATAAAAAAAAGTAGAATTAGGTTTAAGC
>Ga0256407_10009119_pt1 | contig 14293 bp, 12 predicted proteins | sample RumenRJG_04DNA_FD_193489 | JGI IMG/M metagenome (GOLD analysis project Ga0256407, IMG submission 193489) | Bovine rumen microbial communities from Lethbridge, Alberta, Canada - RJG_04 | ecosystem: Host-associated > Mammals > Digestive system > Stomach > Rumen | place: Canada: Alberta... | reverse complement strand
TTTGAGGGTGCTGGAGCGGTTTACTACAATCCGTTCTTTACTTTTTTTATTTGGGTACTCTCTGTTGGATGCCTGAAATTTTCTTTTGTGCAGATATACAAATTTTCTGGGGACTGAATAGTTACAATAATACTTATAATTGCGGAAATTATCACGGTTTTTCGGATGCGATTTTAACCAACAAAACCGGCAGTCAGATGGTATATGTTTATGCTGTCAATGTAGGAGCCGGAAGTACTAACCCGTTTATTGGAAAATGCAGCTTATCCATTCCGAATAGTTCCGCTTCAAATATCAAAGGCTACTCAGATATTATTTGCGGTGAAGAAAATGCGGTATTTGTTGAAGGCTGGGCATTTGACAAAAACGATATTTCTAAGACTATTACTATTGATGTATATATCGGCGGACAGCCCGGTGATGTCGGTGCAGAAATGCATAAGATCACTGCTGATAAATTGAGAGCAGATGTCAATAATGCTTATCAGTGCGGAAAATATCATGGATTTCTGGAAGCAATATATACAGATAAGATCGGCATACAGCCTGTATATATTTATGCGGTTAATTTAGGAGAAGGCAATGCTAACCCATGTATCTGTAAGTGTTCTGTAGGAATTTACGATGAGCTTGTCATGTCAAAGGTTTCAAAAAAGGGCTATCAGATACTGCTTGATACAAGCAGATATTCCGGCGTATCAAAAGTAAAATTTGCTACATGGCTGTCAGGCAAAGAAAACGATATAACATATACCGATGCTGTTATTGAAGGCAATATTGCTTATGCATATATCAATACTAACAAACACACCAGTTCATCAGATGTTTACAATACATATGCTTATGCTTATGATTCATCAGGAAAGCTTATACAGCTTTATGACTATCAGGATAAACCGGAGGATTTAGGAATTCGTTTCCCTGTGCTTAGTCAGGATTACTGGCTCAAAAAAACAATAGATTATAACGGACATAAATATTATCTGATCCTAGCTGATATGAGCTGGACAGAGGCTCAGGAATGGTGCAAAAATCATAACGGTTATCTTGCGACTGTTACAAGTAAGAAAGAATGGGAGAAGATAAAAAATTTACTTGCTGAAAATAATGCATCATGCTGCTGGCTTGGTGCGGAAAATACAAGCGGTTCATGGAAGTGGGTTACAGGAGAAAAATTCAGTTATACAGACTGGTATACAGGTCAGCCCGATTGTGCAAACGGAAATGAATTTTATCTTGGTACTTATGAAGGAAGCAGAATGTATTCTTATCTTTGGAATGATTTTACGGATAAATCCGATTTGGTAGGATGTTTTATCTGTGAACAGCCATATCAGTATGATGTTTCCTATCATTTTACGATCGACAACGTATCTTATAAATATAATCAAAAGAAAACTTACGGAGAAGACATGCCGGTATGGGCAGATGTTCCGTCAAAATCACATTATGAATTTGCCGGCTGGAGTACCGATCAGAACTCTCAGACAGTAAAATATAAGCCCGGAGATAAATATACTGATAACAAAAATATTGATCTCTATGGGGTATGGAATATACGCCATGAATATAAAACGAGTGTCATTGCCCCGACAGTTTCAGAAGAGGGATATACGCTCCACGAATGTACTATATGCGGTTATTCCTATAAAGATGATTATAAGGATAAGCTGTTGGTCAATACTTCTGCACTTGCCGAAGATAATGTTAAAGTCGGCTCATATATCACAATTAACGCATCTGCAATAGGCGGTACCGGTGATTATAAATACGCCGTGTATTACAAGAGAGCAACTTCTTCAGAATGGACAACAAAGCAGAAATACAGTACAAATGCAGAGATCAGTATCAAAACGGCAGCAGCCGTGAATTATGATATAATCGTTAAGGTCAGGGACGGTCACGGAACGATCAGTGAAAAGGCCTTTAGTGTTAATGTGTTTGCCGGTCTGAAAAATACTTCCGCAGTTGCTTCCGAAAAAATAGTGTTAGGTGACGTTATCACTGTCAATGCTTCTGCAACAGGAGGACTTGGCGATTATCAGTATGAAGTTTACTATAGACAGGAGTCAAGCAGTAAATGGACGAAGAAACAAAGCTACTCTGCTAACAGTAAGATAAGCTTCAAGCCTAAAAAAGCGGTTGTTTATGATGTTTCTGTTAAAGTAAAGGACAGCCGTAATGCCGTAGTCAAAAAATATTTTAAGGTCAGTGTCACTGTACCTGAAAACACTTCTTCTGTAGCTTCCGATGAAATAAATCTTGGCGATACAATAGATATTTTATGTTCTGCAACAGGTGGTTCCGGAAAATATCAGTATGCCGTATATTACAGAAAGACCGGAGCTGAAACATGGAAAACAAAGCAGAACTATTCATCAAACAATACTGTCAGCATAAAACCTGCTTCAAGAACAAGTTATGAGATCAGTGTAAAGGCTAAAGATAGTTTGGGTAATGTATCAAAGAAATCCTTTACTGTTACTGTAAAGTAAGTGCTGAATCACGCTTTAAATGTATTTAACAATGACACCTGCTGCCGGACAAACAGCAGGTGTCATTTATTGTTTCAGACATCAGCAGATTTGTATATTGATAATATCGGTTTTCTGTGTTAAAATCAGTAATAATAACTGTTTTATTTTTAGAAAGGAAAGTTATGATGAAGCAGTATATTGTTACGGGAATGAGCTGTGCGGCTTGTCAGGCAAGAGTTGAAAAGGCTGTTTCAAAGGTCAGCGGTGTGACATCTGTTTCCGTGAGCCTTCTTACCAACTCAATGGGTGTTGACGGTAATGCAAGTGATGAAGATGTAATCAGTGCTGTAATAAACGCAGGCTATAATGCATCTGTAAAAGGCAGAACCGAAAAAAACGATGATTGTTCGTGCAGCTTTAAAGCTGAGGAAGAAGCACTTAAAGATAATGAAACGCCTGTTCTGAAACGCAGACTTATACTTTCAGCAGTATTCCTTGCTGTGCTGATGTATATAACAATGGGCGTTAATATGCTCGGTGCGCCTGTGCCGCCGTATTTCAGCCATAATCACCTTGCCCTTACTCTTACACAGATGATACTTGCAGCTGTTGTTATGATAATAAACCGCAAGTTCTTTACAAGCGGCTTTAAAGCTCTTTTACATGCATCGCCTAATATGGATACACTTGTCGCACTTGGTTCGGCTATATCATTCGGGTGGAGTGTCTGTGTTTTCTATGAGATGTGCGGACTTATTACAAACGGCAGCACGAATATGGAGCTTATGAGCGTTTATCACAATGAGCTTTATTTTGAATCTGCGGCTATGATACCGGCACTTATAACTGTCGGAAAACTTCTTGAATCTGTTTCTAAAGGCAGAACAACAAATGCGCTCAAAAGCCTTATGAAGCTTGCGCCGAAAACAGCTATTGTTGTGCGTGACGGGAAAAATACAGAGATAAATGCCGATGAAGTAAGGGTAGGGGATATCTTTCTTGTATATCCCGGTGACAGGATACCTGTTGACGGTGTAGTTATAGAGGGTACGAGCGCAGTTGATGAGTCTGCACTGACCGGTGAATCCGTTCCGGTAGATAAATCTGAGGGTGATAATGTAAGTGCTGCAACTATCAATAAGTCCGGTTATCTTAAATGTCGTGCCGTGAGAGTAGGGCGTGATACGTCACTTGCACAGATAATACAAATGGTATCCGATGCAGCGGCTACCAAAGCACCTATCGCAAGGATAGCCGATAAAGTTTCGGGAATATTTGTCCCTGCTGTTATAGCAGTTTCGATTATTGTTATTTTCGGATGGCTGATATACGGCAGTACACTGAGCTTTGCACTTGCAAGAGGCATATCGGTTCTTGTTATATCATGTCCTTGTGCATTGGGACTTGCAACTCCTGTAGCTATAATGGTAGGAAACGGAGTAGGCGCAAAGAACGGCATACTTTTCAAGACGAGTGAAGCACTGGAAAATACAGGACGCACACAAATTATCGCACTTGACAAAACAGGCACTATAACTACAGGTGAGCCGACAGTTACGGATATATTCCCATACGGTAGCTTTTCGGAAAAAGAACTTCTTGAAACGGCGGCATCACTGGAGCTGAAAAGCGAGCATCCGCTTGCAAGTGCGATAATTTCGGAAGCCAAAAGAAAAAATATTGTTCTCAAAGATGCGGTGGAATTTTCCGCACTTGCCGGAAATGGTCTGAAAGCCGTTATTGACGGGCATAATATTTATGGCGGCAGCGAAAAATATATAAGCAGTCTTGCAGATATACCCGAAAGCTTTTCAAAAAGATCAAGGGAGCTTTCAGATCAGGGAAAAACACCTTTATTTTTTGTGTCAGATAGTAAGCTTATAGGTATGATTGCAGTAGCCGATACAATAAGACCTGATTCAGCGGAGGCTGTAACTGAGCTGAAAAAGCTCGGACTTCGTGTTGTCATGCTTACGGGCGACAATGAACGTACAGCAAGGGCAATAGGCAGTCTTGCAGGCGTGGATGAAGTCATTGCCGGAGTTCTGCCCGACAGGAAAGAAGAAGTCATACGGGAGCTTAAAGAAAACGGCAGAACTGCTATGGTCGGTGACGGAATAAACGATGCACCTGCACTGACAAGAGCCGATGTCGGAATAGCAATAGGCGCAGGAACGGATGTTGCGATAGAGTCTGCGGATGTAGTACTAACTAACAGTACACTGATGGATGCGGTTTCAGCAATAAGGCTTTCAAGGGCGGTACTCAGAAATATCCGTGAAAATCTTTTCTGGGCATTCATTTACAATCTTATATGCATACCGCTTGCGGCAGGACTTTTCGGTCTTAATATGTCACCAATGATAGGTGCTGCGGCAATGAGCCTTTCAAGCTTTACGGTCTGCATGAATGCTCTGCGCCTGAACAGAGTTAAATTAAAATGTGCAATGTGCAATGTACAATGTACAATTGATGATAAGGAGAAGGGAGGGGAGAGTATGACAAAGACAGTAAATATCAAGGGAATGATGTGCGGTCATTGTGAAGCTACAGTGAAAAAGGCACTTGAAAAGCTTGATTTTATCGAAAGTGCAGAGGTAAGCCACGAAAGCGGCACAGCGGTTATAACACTTTCGGGCGAGCTTGACGAGCAGGCTGTAAAGGCAGCTATTGAGGACAGGGACTTTGAATTCTGTTCAATAGAATGATTTTCAAAGCGTTAGTATTACGCTCATAACAAAAATGACCATGCACTGAATTAACAGTGCATGGCTTTTTTCCTTGATTATTTTTCTGTGCAGAATTTTACTTCCTTGCCTTCAAGTATCATGTTTGTGGTTCTTACTGCACACATCTTTCCGCACATTGAGCAGGTGTGGCGGTCGGCAGGCGGTGTGCTTTCAAAATAAGCCTTTGCTTTTTCGCCGTCAATGGCTATTTCAAACATTCTGTCCCAGTCAACAGCGTGTCTTGCTTTTGCCATTTCATTGTCCTTATCCCTTGCGTGAGGTATGCCCTTTGCGATATCGGCAGCATGTGCAGCTATTTTGCTTGCTATTATGCCTTCCTTTACATCATTGAGGTCAGGCAGACGAAGATGTTCGGCAGGTGTAACATAGCAAAGGAAATCAGCACCGCTTGCCGCAGCTATTGCACCGCCTATTGCAGAGGTTATATGGTCATAGCCGGGAGCAATATCCGTAACGAGAGGGCCTAAAACATAGAACGGTGCATTGTGACAGATGCGCTTCTGGAATTTCATGTTTGCGGCTATCTCGTCCATAGCCATGTGGCCCGGACCTTCTACCATTACCTGTACATTTCTTGCCCATGCTCTTTCGGTAAGTGCGCCAAGCTCGATAAGTTCGGCGATCTGTCCTGCATCTGTGCTGTCATCTATACAGCCAGGTCTTAATGCATCTCCGAGGCTTATTGTAACGTCAAATTCTTCAAGTATGTCAAGTACTTTGTCATAGTATTCATAGAACGGGTTTTCATTTCCTGTCATCATCATCCATGCAAAAAGAAGTGAACCGCCTCGTGAAACGATGTTCATTTCACGCTTGTCACGCATGAAGGCTTCGACTGCACGTCTGTTTATACCTGCATGTATAGTCATGAAGTCAACACCTTCTTCGGCATGTGCACGAACTACTTTAAGGAAGTCTTCGGCTTTTATTTCAAGAAGGTCTTTGTCAAGATAACCTATTGCGTCGTACATAGGTACAGTACCTATCATAGCGGGAGATTTTTCTACAAGCTCACGGCGGAATGTATTTGTTTTGCCGTAGTTGCTGAGATCCATTATAGCTTCAGCACCGAATTTGAGTGCCATGTCAACCTTCTGCATCTCAACATCATAGTTTTTGCAGTCGCCTGAAATACCCAAGTTTACGTTGATTTTTGTTTTAAGACCTGCACCTATGCCTTCAGGGGAGATAGATTTATGGTTTATGTTGCAGGGTATGCATACCTCACCTTTTGCGACAGAACGCATTATTTCTTCGGGGGTTTTATACTCCTTTTCTGCGACTATCTTCATTTCGGGTGTTATGATACCCTTTTTGGCTGCTTCCATCTGTGTTTTGTACTCTCTCATTGAATTTTCTTCCTTTCAGATATCAAGTATTTATTCTGCGAATTCGCTTTTAAGAGCGAATGCATGATTCATCGGACCTGAACCTTTTCCGAGATCCAGCATTGCACCGAGTGCTCCTGAGATAAATGCTTTTGCACGTTCAACAGCTTCCTCGAGTGAACGGCCTTTTGCAAGATTTGCGGCTATTGCCGAGGAAAGCGTACATCCCGTACCGTGAGTATTGGGATTGTCGATTCTCTTTCCCTTGAAGTATGAGATACTGCCGCCTGAACAAAGTATGTCATTTGCATCGTTTATACTGTGTCCACCTTTTACAAGTACTGCACATGAATAGTTTTTTTCTATCATAAGTGCGGCCTTTTCCATGTCCTTTTCATCGGATATCTTCATTCCGGAAAGAACCTCGGATTCGGGGATATTCGGAGTTATTATATCGGCAAGTGGGAGAAGTTTTGTTCTGAGTGCATCAACAGCATCATCACTTATAAGTTTTGCACCGCTTGTTGCGACCATGACGGGATCTACAACTATATTATGTGCTTTGTAATAAGTGAGTCTGTCGGCTATAACTCCGATAAGCTCTGATGATGATACCATGCCTATTTTTACTGCATCGGGAAAGATATCTTCAAATACAGCGTCAAGCTGTTTTTTAAGAAAATCTCCTCCGACTTCGAGTATTGCCGAAACTCCGGTAGTATTCTGAGCGGTGAGTGCTGTAACAGCACTCATGGCATAAACGCCGTTCATTGTTATTGTCTTGATATCTGCCTGGATTCCGGCACCTCCGCAGGAATCGCTCCCTGCGATAGATAATGCTGTTTTCATAGAATTTTACCTCCGGTTTTTTTGTTTAGCATTATATTTTGTTTGTAAAGCGACAGAAGGTGGTGTCCCCGGTCTGCCCCTTTAATTATGCATTAAGAATTATGAATTATGCATTGATAAAAATGCCTGTTTAAGCTCTCTTGCGGCTGTCTGGGGATCGTCAGCTTTCATTATAGCCGATACTGCGCATATTCCCGAAATTCCCGAACCTTTAAGGACATCTATATTATCCTTATTCAGACCTCCGATAGCATTTACAGGAACGGATACAGCTTTGACTATATCCTTGAGTGTATCTACAGATGTAAGAACAGTTTTAACTTTTGTTGTTGTGGGATATATGGCACCTACACCGAGATAGTCAGCACCGTTTTTGCAGGCTTCAAGAGCCTGTTCAACAGTTTTTGTTGTAGCGCCGATTATCATTTTATCACCGACAATTTTTCTTGCGGTGTCTATCGGCATATCACTTTGTCCCAAGTGAACGCCCTCTGCGCCGACAGCCAAAGCAACATCTGTCCTGTCATCTATTATCAGCGGCACTTTATATTTTTGTGCGATACTGTGTACCTTTTCGGCAAGGGATATATATTCTCTTGTGGTTCTGTCTTTTTCTCTGAGCTGCATTATTGTAACGCCGCCCGAAAGAGCCTTTTCAACTCTTTCGAGGAATTCTTCTTCATTATATGGTGTGCTGTCTGTTATGAAGTAAAGAGTAGTATCAATCTTTTTCAATAATTATCTCCTCCGTTTTTATTTTTGAGTTATGAAATATCATCAAAAAACAGGGGACACCAATTTTTACGGTGTCCCCTAAAAAGTCATTATAAAACTTCCTACGGCGGCATTATCCGCATCAGGTAAAGGGTCGAAGCTTAAAGCTTCCTCTCAGCCTGTTTACAAGCTCCCCTGTTTGATTTACTCTAAAATTATATCATTGTTGTTTTGTACTGTCAAGTACCCGAAAAGTGATTTATTTATATGTATATGTAATAAAAAATACTTCATTCAGGTCGTAACAGTTTTTTATTTTCCTGTAAGCGTATTGAACAAGCCTTTACAGCCTGTAAGTATATCGTTGTAAGCTCTGTCAAAATCCCGTGTGTACCAAGGATCTGAAACCGTGCCGCCCTGTTCGGTGTAGTCCATGAGCATACGGAGTTTTGATTCGGTATCATTTCCGACTATACGTTTTGCGTTTTTCATGTTGTTATAGTCCATGAGTATTATAAGATCATAATAATGATAGTCTTTTAAAGTCATCTGACGTGCTGTTTTGCCGTCACAGCTTATTCCGTTTTCCATGAGCTTTCTTCTTGCAGGAGGATAAACAGGATTTCCGAGTTCTTCAGTTGAAGTTGCCGCAGAGGCAATTTCAAACATATTTTCCATATGATTTTTTCTGACTATATCTTTCATTATAAATTCCGCCATCGGACTTCGGCATATATTTCCATGACAGACAAAAAGTATTTTTATCATAGTTTCTTTCCTTTCATACAATTTTGTTTATCATATGATACCACATATTTATATGAATAACAATCATTTATGTTTACTGTAAAAGAAAAGCCTTTCCGATACATATATAATGTATCGGAAGGCTTTATCAAAAGGCATTTTTGTCAGTTTGTTGCACGGCGGTAATGTTTTACATAAAGGCAGAAAGAAATTACTGAAAGTGCAGCAAGTACACCTGCCCATATATAAAAGCTGTAAACAAGACCGTTGAAATAGTTTACAAACAGGTTATAGGTTGAAACATCGGTAAAGTTTATCTTATTGATCTTACCAGATAATAATACTATTGTCGGAAGAATCAGGACTGCTAAAGTTGCGCCTGCCAATGCATGGAACATATATCTGAAACGGCGGTGCTTATATTCGTTAGTGATAAATATTATCACTGTGATTATAAGTGCAGTAACAGTTAGAGATATGGTAACTATATTTAATGTAGACTTTAGTTTATATATATAGTTACCGATCACCGAAAAGAAGGGTATAGAAATATGACTTACATATATTTCCGCAGCCTCATTTACAAAGTAATTTATATTGGTCTGCGTTTCATTGTTTACCTTTATATTCTTTTCCGTGATATAGTTTTGTATTGCAAGATGAAGCTGCTGTTTGAAAGAGGTCGTATCAACGAGTGTATTGTCACCCGAATAGAATGCCGTGATATACTTTTCGACAGCACTCTGCATATCATAACCCTTTACAAAATTGTCTGCAAATGCTTTTTCAAATCCGCTTGCGTCACAAAGGTCTTCCAGACGGTCTCTGAACTCTGAGCTTATTGAAATATAGTAGCTGTTTGAACGCATTACATTGAATATATACTCTTTTGAAAATATAGTGGAGTATAGTACAGCGCAAACAGATATAATGAAGAGAACAAAAGCGAGGACAAATGATACAATGGAATAGGCAAAGGGCTTCACCTTTGATTTATGTCTGCGGTGTTTATGTCTGTGTTCATGCTCATGTTCATCATTATCATTTTCAGACTCAGAAGTTTGTTCCTGTAATGAGTCAAGTTCCTGCTGTTCATTTTCTGTTTCTGACATTCAAGACACTCCTTTCAACTTTTTTTGTCTATGACGGGACCTGAAACGAATTTAGCATAAACAAAAAATCTGTTCGGAGTAAGTCCCAGTTCGTCAAAAGGATAGCATGTATATAGTATAAGATTTTCCTTATCGGCACTAAGGTCATAAGCAGAACGGTCACTTTTATCCTTGACCTGCATATCGGTTATTTCATACTTGTAATTGCCGTAATTTGTGCGGATCTTTATTATCTGACCTTTCTGTGCATATTTCAAGCCATTGAAATATGTGTTGTTATGACCTGCAACGAGGATAGTTTTACCATATCCGGGTATAAAGCTTCCGTAGTATATACCCACGCCATTTCTGAGAGCCATATTGCTGTCACCAAAAAAGAGTTTTGCATTAATCTGACAGTCCTCTATAATCAGCTCACCAAACTGATTATTATACGAGGGAAAAGTAAAGCTTGAGATGCTTACAGTTTTTTTCTGAGCAGGCTTTGCCGGCGAAGAAGGGGATGAAGTGTCCTTTTTCTCTTCTGATGGTTCATCAACCTCGGACGGTTCATCGACAGGCACGAAAATATTAACATATTCGTTTGAAATATCATGCTTTTTATCAGAAAAAAACTTTCCGGCAATGGATGCATATGAATTAACGGACGGAATTAACACGACAGCACAGATTGTATAAATAATAACACAAAAAACTATGGGAAGAATAACAAGATCCTTCCCATATAAAGAATTTTTGTGTGAGTGATGCTTTTTACGCATTTTCATACTCGACCTTTTTCTTTGTTTTGATGAGATATACACCAGCTGCTGAAACGAGAAGTACGCCTATACCTGCAACTGTCACAACACCGGGGATATTGAACTCAAATCCTGTAGGCTTGATAGGATCGGGATCAATTATGGGCTTACCACGGTTGTCAAGCTTTACATCGAGCCATACTTTGCCGTCTTTGTCAATGATAGATAATTCCATTTCAGACTTATTGTAAGCGATAGTAAGATCTACAACATCAACAGTATACTGGCACAATGAGAAGAACTCGTCTATCTGTGCGTCTGTAAGACCTTTGTAGTTAGCTGCACCGGTGCTTGTGAGATAATCTTTTGTTGCTTCGATTCTGTCGATTATCTCATCAGCTTCTTCGTCTGTAAGATCAACAGTATTCAGATAATTTTCTGTCTGATTGATATAGCTTACAGGCAAAGACTTTTCAGTGCCCTGCATAGTAACAGTTGTGTGAAGCTCATCAAGAATCCTCTGTTCTGCATCATTTATACCGGCTGCAGAAGCTGTTACGGAAGCACCGGCAGCTACAGCGGCAGCAAGTGAGCAGGCAGAAAGAACTTTAAGAAACTTTTTCATATACATTTCCTTTCTTAAAAATAATATAAGAAATCTTCTGAAATCTTATTTACGATTATTATACTACCGATAACACTATTTGTCAATAAATTAATTATGCCATATTTTAGCATTTATAAAAAAACGTGTATTTTAAGCCTTTAATAAGGCATAAATGTATCACTTTTATAGTGTTTCCTGTGCATGGTTAATTGTAATAAGGTACTAAATTTCAAAAGTTAGTGCTTTGGTTAATTGGATTTGTAATATCATGGATAATTTTGGTTAATAGGTAAAATTCAGTACTTTTATATTGACATGAACTTTTGTTTTTATTATAATGTTTGTTAATGTAAAAATACTGTAGAATTTTATCGTTCAAATTATCTTAAATTTAAGACTGGAATGGTAGGAGTGTGCTTATGGAAGAAAAAATTGAGAAACCTGTCGAAAAAGAAATTGATTTGGGTGTGATCCTGAATATCCTTAAAAGAAATCTAATACTGATCGTTGTCGTAACATTAGTTTTTGGATTAGGAAGCTATTTGTATTCAAGATTTGTTATTGAGAAGAAGTATTCTGCAAGTGCAACACTTATTGTTAACAATAAATCTAATGATAAGACTACCTATAATACTACAGAACTCAATGCTGCACAGGATCTTGCGGAGGTCTATGCAATCATTATCAAATCAGATACAGTTCTTCAGCAGGTTATTGATAATCTCCATCTCGGTATGACTTATTCACAGCTGAACCAGTGTGTGAGCGTTTCACCGGTAAATAAGACTCAGGTTTTTAAAATAACAATGAATTACACCAGTGCTGAGTTTGCAAAAAAGGTTATGGATGAGATAGTTAAAGTTGCTCCGCCTATAATAGCGGATAAGGTCGAGGCCGGTTCTGTTAAGGTAATAAGTGAACCGAGAATTGATAACAACGGAAATCCTGTAAGTCCTGATTCAAGAAAAAATGCCATTATAGGTGCTTTGGTAGGTCTTGTATTGGTCCTTGCAATTATTATTCTCAAGGAAATGATAAATAATAAGTTCAAGACAGAAGACGATATAGTTAATACACTTCATGTTCCGCTTATAGGAATGATTCCGAATGTTGACAGAAAGGAGTTCCGTGAGATATGAATAAGAATCTTCGTAAACCTGTAAATAAGGAAATACTCAGTGTTGCTGCTGAAAATGCTCCTTTCAGTTATGTTGAAGCGTACAAAATGCTTTGTACAAATTTTGAATTTATTGCCGCTGCTCAGGACTGTAAAAATGTTATGGTCACCTCAACCCTTGCAAATGAAGGAAAGACAAATGTTTCGGTAAATCTTGCACTTACATTGTCAGGATATGAAAAAAAGGTCTGCCTTGTTGAATGTGACCTCAGACGTCCGAGTGCTCACAGACTTATTTTAATGAGCAGGAATACAGAAGGTCTTACGAATGTTCTTAAAGGAGAGATAACTCTTTCACAGGCTATAAGAAAGGTAGAAAATACAAACATGGATCTTCTCCTTGCAGGCTCTACTCCGCCTAACCCTTCAGAACTTCTTGCAAGCGATAAGATGAAGAAAGTTATTGATGAGCTTTCAGAAAAGTATGATTATATAATTTACGATACACCGCCTGTACTTCTTGTTACGGATGCGGCAACTCTCGGAAAATATATGGATGGTACACTTTTAGTTGTAAGTCATGATAAGATAGAAAAAAATCTTGTGCTGAAAGCCAAGAAAAATCTTGACTCAGCAGGTGTAAAGATACTCGGAGCAGTATACAGCATGTACAGTATGAAAGCTGCCGGTTCATATTCAAACTATTCTGCATATAACTACTACTATTATTACGGCTACGGAAATACTCCGAAAGATAAAGATAAAAAGTAAGAATTAATTATATATTATGATAGATATGATAGATATGCACTGCCATATTCTTCCGGGAATAGATGATGGTGCAAAAAATGAAAATGAAGCTATGGAGCTTCTCAGGGCTGAAAAGGAGCAGGGGATAAGTAAGATAGTTTTTACCCCTCATTTTAATCCTGAAAGAATATCACTTGATAAGTTTCTGGATATCAGAGAAAAAAGCTATGAGCGTCTGAAGAATGCGGAAGGTTTCTCTGAACTTGGTATTGAAACAAAGCTTGGTGCAGAAGTATATTATTCAATGCGGCTCATTGAAATGGATGTTTCAAAGCTTTGCTTTGAAAATACTAACTATATATTGTTAGAATTTCCTACTACTGAAAGGCCGTATGGAATTACGCATACTGTTCAGAACCTTATGGACAGAGGATATACTCCGATATTGGCTCATGTCGAGAGATACGGGTATTTTACAAATGATCCTACACAGTTATATGATCTTGTTATGTCAGGCTGTGTTGCACAGGTAAATGCTGCTGCAGTTGTAAACGATGCCGGCAGTAAGGGCGTAAGTGCATTACAGTATATTAAATGGGAAATGGCTCATATAATATGCAGTGATGCCCATTCGATAGAAAAAAGACCGCCGAATACAAAAGCCGCTTATGAGCTTGTTGAAAAAAAGCTTGGTGAGGATTATAAAATATGGCTCCAGAAAAACAGTCTTGACATCTATAAAGATAAGCTCTTTGATATTCCTGTTGTTCATAAGCCTAAAAAATTTTTGGGACGTTGGAGATAAATAACAATTAATAATTAATAATTATTAATTGTTATTATTTATCTTTTTTGGAATTATATCCGAATATAGTCCGTTTATATTGACATGATATTTATTATTATGGTACAATTTATTGGATATAAAAGAATTGTGTCGATTTTTTTCTTAATTAATATTATTTTCTAAGAAGATACACCAGTTTCCAAGTTTTTGAAAAGAAAAAGTGCTTATAGAGCGAAAGAAGCAAAAGCAAATAGATTTTTTGAGGATATAAGGTCAGTCTCGAAAGCGGTCAAAAATAATTCATGCCAAATAGTC
>Ga0256407_10009118_pt1 | contig 14294 bp, 12 predicted proteins | sample RumenRJG_04DNA_FD_193489 | JGI IMG/M metagenome (GOLD analysis project Ga0256407, IMG submission 193489) | Bovine rumen microbial communities from Lethbridge, Alberta, Canada - RJG_04 | ecosystem: Host-associated > Mammals > Digestive system > Stomach > Rumen | place: Canada: Alberta... | reverse complement strand
AAGGAAAGAGACAAGCGTAAACCTCGGCTGAACGCTATATAAATAATGCCGTTCCAATAGAATTACGAAAGGTCGCTCATGCGGTGGGCAGCGGTGGGTATATGAGCGATCATCTCAGTAACTCCTGAAATGGGGGTGATGAATAAATGGGAGTAATCAGCGATGCGATAGATGCACTGGAAGATTGGTGTAAAGACTTGTTCAAGGATGGCATTCAATCTCAGTTTGACGGCATTTCAGACCTTCTGACTGATACGTTTTCACAAACAACGGGTTCAGGCGGAAGCGGTGGGCTTGTCAATGATTTTGTAACGCAGCACCCGTCCGCTTTCACTGGTGGCGGAAGTGGCGGAACTACGATCTGGTCAACTATCGAAACGCTATGCAATAACGTAGTTGTCCCTATTGGTGGCTTCATACTGACTATCATTCTTCTGAATGAACTATGTCAGATGGTGCTTAGGGGAAACAATTTCAAGGACTTCGATGATTCAATCTTCATAAAATGGATCATCAAAGCCTTATGCGGTGTAATACTTGTCGCCAACACTTATTACATCGCTTCAGCACTATTTTCGTTTGGCACAACGGTATGCTCCAACGGGCTTGCCACACTATTCGGGACCGGAGATTATTTATCTTCCACGCTCTCGATCAATCCGTCTGCACTCAGCGGTCTGAGCTTGGGTGAGCTGATGACAGTGTGGTTCATATCCCTTATTGTTCATCTTGGAGTGCTGATACTGATAGTGGCTATTGTTATTACACTCGCTTCAAGAATCATTGAGGTGTTCATGTACTTATCAATCGCTCCTATCCCTATGGCAACCATGATGGACAGCGGTGAATGGGCTTCTATCGGTAAGAACTGGATAAAACAGCTTCTCGCTCTTTCTTTCCAGGGGTTCTTTATCGTAGTGGCACTCGGTATTTTCAAGACTTTGTTCAGCAATGCAATTGTCGCCCTGAACGCAAGTACAGACGGCGTGATCCTGCAAATGGGACTGCTTCTCGGTTATACCGCAGCACTTATCTTCACGATTCTCCGCACCGGAGCTATCAGCAAATCAGTGTTCAACGCTCACTGAGAACAAGATCGGAGGTTATTATTTGGCACATTATGTACCGATCCCGAAAGATTTGAACGACATCAAAGAGAAGTTCATCATGGGATTCACAAAGAGACAGGTAATATGCTTCGGTATCGGTCTTGTTCTTGGTGCGCCTGTGTACTTTCTCACAAGAGCGTCTATCGGAATGTCGGGGGCTATATTCGCTATGGGCGCGGTCGCCGCACCTGCGATACTCTGCGGTATTTACAAGAAAAACGGAGTGTTCTTGGAGAAACAGGTGAAGTTTATGCGTGAATACTTCACAAGACCACGAAAGCGATATTACAAATCAACCAACATTTTCGATGCTGTCGAAAGGCAGATCGAATACAACAGAATCAAAAAGAAGCTGAGAGATGCCGAAAGAAAAGGCGGTGCATAACGCTCTCAGCGTTAGCACTTTCCCTCTCCTATTATAATAGTGTAACTTTCGGTGTCTCCGCTTTGAATATAAACGGAGGTCACTATGGGCTTTAGAAAGAAAGATGCCAGGAAAAGTGATAACCGCAGCAAAGCAAAGGTTATCATGGGCAAGCCTGCCTCTCAGTTATCAAAAGAGGAGAAAAAGATACTATCCGCAAGAATGGCGGAGATCAGGAGTGCAAACGGCGGCAAATCGACTGTGCAGAACACGATTCCGTTCCTGTGTATGTATAAGGACGGCGTGTGTCAGGTCAGCGAGAACTTCTTTTCCCTGACGGTGCAGTTTTTCGATGCCAACTACTCCATTTCGGAGTTTGAGGAGCAAAACAATATTTTCAGTAAATACTGTGATGTTATCAATCTCTTTGACAACACGATCAAATTCCAGCTTACCTTTGAAAATCAGAACAGGTCAAAGGAAAAGCTCGTAAAAACGGTGCAGATACCCGAACAGGAAGATGATTTCAATGCGATCCGCAAGGAGTACAGCGAAATGCTTACTGACAAGCTCATGAAAGGCTCTAACGGTCAGTCGGCAAGAAAATTCCTTACATTCGGTATCGAATCCACATCATACAAGGCAGCAAGGGCAAAGCTGATGAGCATTAAAAATGACGTAATCAAGGGTTTCAAAGCCTTTGGTGTCGAAGCCGAGCTGCTTGACGGCAGACAGCGCCTTGAAGCTCTCTACTATGCTCTGAACCCTTACCGCAATTCCCCATTTCTTTTCGATTGGGGTGAAATGCTGAGGGCAGGAATGGATACAAAGGACTTTATCTGCCCGCCTTCGCTCAAATTCAATAAGAGCGATTTTGAGATTGGCAATGCCTACGGCGCTGTTTGGGGTATGAATATCCTTGCCGGAGAACTGCCCGATGAGATACTCAAGGACTTCCTTGAAATGCAGAACCTTTTCTGCGTGAATATCCACGTTGATCCGCTGGACCAGATAGATGCCCTGAAATTTGTCAAGAAAAAGCTCACCAATGTCGAGCAGATGAAGATCGACGAACAGAAAAAGGCTTCGCAGTCCGGCTATGATCCCGACATTCTTCCGCCTGCGATTAAGATGTATATCGAGGATATTGAAAAGCTCCTCGGAGACCTGAACAGCAAGAACGAACGCCTTTTCCATATCAGCATTTCGCTTAGAGCATACGCAAAATCAAAGAAAGAGCTGAAACTTCTTTCTGAGATGCTGAAAAGAACGTGTCAGAAAAACAACTGCATTATGTTCCCTTATGACTATCGGCAGGAGCAGACGCTCGTTTCCACGCTTCCGCTTGGATATAACGAGATTCCTGTCCGCCGTGAAATGCACACTTCGGGCATTGCGATTTTCGTGCCGTTCACCACAAAAGAGCTGTTTCAGGACGGACAGGCTACCTACTACGGTATCAATACGCTTTCGGGCAACATGATAAGAGCAAATCGCTCCCGATTGAAGAACCCGAACGGTCTTATCCTCGGTACGCCGGGTGCGGGCAAGAGTTTCAGCGTAAAGCGTGAGATTCTCGACTGCTTTCTGACAACGGTGGACGATATTATCATCTGCGATCCCGAAGGCGAGTATTTTCCGCTTGTTTCAGCTCTGCACGGACAGCTTATCCGTATCGCTTCAAACAGCGAACAGCACATCAACCCTATGGACATTACCATTGATGACTATATGTTCAGCAATCCTATGGAAGTCATTGCGAATAAGTCTGACTTCCTGATTTCGCTGTGCGAGATCATTGTCGGCGGTCGCTACGGTCTTTCCGCTGAGGAGCGCTCGGTCATTGATAAGTGTGTTCAGCGTATCTACAAGCATTTTATCGAGAATGAGCCTACACCTGAGAAGATGCCGCTTCTCTCCGATTTACAGCAGGAGCTTCATAATGAAGGCGAAGTTGCTCTGCGTGTGGCAAATTCCCTTGAAATGTTCGTAAACGGCAGCCAGAACCTCTTTAATCACCGCACCAACATTGATATGACAAACCGTATCATCTGCTTCGATATTAAGGAGCTTGGCAATCAGCTCAAAAAGGTCGGTATGCTTATCGTGCAGGATACCGTGTGGAACAGAGTTTCCGCTAACCGTGAGAAAAAGAAGATCACTCGCTACTACATCGACGAGTTCCACCTTCTGCTGAAAGAGGAACAGACAGCGAAGTATTCCGCTGAGATCTGGAAGCGTTTCCGTAAATGGGGCGGTGTGCCGACAGGCATTACGCAGAACGTCAAGGATTTGCTTTCTTCTCAGGAGGTCGAAAACATCTTTGACAACTCGGACTTCGTGTATATGCTCAATCAGGCTGCCGGAGACAGAGACATTCTCGCTGAAAAGCTCCATATCTCAAAGGAGCAGATGAAGTATGTCACGAACAGCGGTCCGGGCGAAGGGCTTATCCGCTATGATAAGGTCTTACTGCCCTTTACTGACCGTTTTCCCACTGATACAGAAATGTATAAACTCATGACCACGAAGCCCACTGAGAGTGCGTAAACTGCGCAGAATGGAGGATTTATGAGCTTACAAAGAAAAGAGAATAACCTCCGCAGAGCGCAGGCACGTTTCGATAGAGTCAGCAGACGGTCGAAACAGTTTCAGATAGACTTCCGCCGTGAAGCAAACAGCAGAGGTCGCTTTCGTACCCGTCCACATATCGTCCGTGGTGAGAAAATGCACCACGGCGGTCGGGGTATCATTCACAAGGTCGCTAATGCAAAATACCGCATTACTGGCGATAAACCGTCCGTCACACGAACTATCAAATCATGGCAGCCTAAGACACTCAAGGGCAAGCTGTTCAAGGCAAACGTCCGTGCTGTGAATTTTGCGGTACATGATGTAGCTCAGACGGCAGTCGATACAGCTCTCGCAGCGGAAACAGGCGGTATCAAAACCGCCGATACCGCCCAGCGTGAAGTCCGCAACAAGCTCAAACAGAAATACACCCGTGAAGCGGTGGACGATTATCACCGTGGTGTGTTTCTCATGGGCCGCACGGCGGTCGATGCCGTCAAGGGTACGCACAATCACCTGAAAACTAAGAAGCAGTACAAGCTCGAAAAAGCGAAGTTACAGCTAAAGAAAGCCGATAACAAGCTATATAAGGCGAAAACGCAGAAGCCGAAAATGGCTGCAACTAAGGCTGACCTGAGAAAAGCGAAAGCGGAGTATCGGGCGAAGGTAAAACCAGCCCACGGCAACAAGCTCCGCAAGGCGATGAACAAACGCCGATTGCAGGCATATAAGCAGACAAAGCGTGAGCTGAAATTTGAGCGTAAGCAGATCAGAACGGAAAGCAAGTTCCGTATCAAGGAATACCGCAATCTAAAGAAGATCAAAAAGCTCAGTGATCCGGGACTGCTTGCATTGAAGCCTGCCACATATACCGCAGGCAGAATGAAAGCGTCAGCTTGGCAAAAGGCGGTCAATGAAGATCAGGACAACGACTTTGTTCATGCTATCGACTCTGCCAAAAGGCGTGTGGTCGAACCGGCTGCCCAAAAAGTCAGCAAGCCCCAGCGTTTGCAGAAAAAGGAGAAACAGCGTGATCGTCTGAATGACAAGAAGTCGAAGTCCAACAATCGCCTGAACCGTCAGGAAAGCAAGCTCAAAGAGAAACACGACAGCTACAAAAAGCGGAAAAAGCCGAAGCCCAAAAAGAAAAAAGGTGCGAAGGATATGATTTCCGCTGCTCTGAAAGCCGCTTGGAAATTCGTGAAGAATGTTTATGAGCAGGAAGTCAAGAAGTTCTTTCTTTGTCTGGCGATACCTGTCATTGTGATACTGCTTGTATTTGCGATATTTACGATGATATTCTCGGCTACTTCCTCTCATAGCGGTTTCACCCTCGGCACATACGCAGCTCAGGACTATGACCTGAGTGAAGCAGAGAAATACTACACGGAACTTGCCTATAACCTGAATCAGAAGATACGCAAGGTCGGCAGTTCTACTGACTGGCAAAGCGGTCTTGCAGCTTTCGGTGCAAATACTGGCGACTTGGAAGATACTCCTGATGAATGGGTATGGGGACAATCCTCGGTCTATGACTGGACTCCGCAGTATGACTTCGACACTTACAAGCTATGGTCTTTCCTCTGTGCGTACTACTATGATTTCGATGCCGATAACGATGATATTTACTATTGGGAATTCGACGGCGATACGGAAGATCTGCTTGAAGAAATTTTCAATGATGAATATGAGTTTGTGTATTGGTACGATAATCAGTCCCGATGGGAGGAACTTGACGATTATGTTTATTTCGGCGGCGGTAGCAGTACGGACGGCAGTTACTACTACTGCGAACAAGATGCAAGTAAAAGTGACGGTTCTTGGACTTACAAATTCAAGCCAACTTCCTACACATCGGAGCTTGGACAGTACCTTGACGGTGACGGCTATTGTTATCTGAACGGCAATTACCGTGTTTTGAATGCCAATAAGAGCTATGCTCTGACGGGTTATTATGTGCTTGACAACCGCTATTATGCGGACAGCGCACATACAAAAGCACCGTTTTACTGGATAGACGGTGACGGAAACTTCTTCTTCCGCAATCATGACGGAAATAATCAATACCGTTCATTCTACGGGTGGACCGGAGATGATGCGTGGTTCATGATAACCGAAGCCGATGCAAGAGCTTGGCTCGGTGATGATGATTGTTCCGCACTGTTCGGATATGTGCAGAAGCAATACTGGAAAACTGAGTGCAAACTCTATTATAACGTCAAGCAGAATAAGACCTTTGATGAAGTCATTGCTGAAAAGCTCGGCGGTATGTCGCATTCTGATGAGCGTTTGCAGTATTACAGCCTGCTTATCGGTACAGACGGTACAGCTTCAATGTACGGTAATCATCAGACATTGCATAATCTTCTTCCGGGTGCCACGATCCGTGACTATGACCTGAAACGTGAGTTCGGGTATGAAATGACGGGTTGGAACACTGACAGCGATGGACTGTATCAGGGTATCAAGGTGTACTGCACCAACGGCGATAAGCTCAAAGCTCCGTTCAAGGGAAAGATCACCGATGTTGATACCGATGATAACAAGATCACTATCCGCAAGGACGATGTGGAGTATTGGTATGATGGCACCGGAGGAACAAAGCGTGATACTGAGGTGACTATCGCAAACGCTGTGCTGTTAAGCGGTTTCTCTGAGGGCGATACGGTAAATGACGGACAGGAGTTCGCTAAAACAACAGCAGGAAATGTGAATTTCCATATTTATATAGACACTGACGGCTACGGTTGGGACTACATTGATCCCCGACTTGTGCTGTATTGACGGAGGTGCTGAATGGCTCTTTATGATGCAAAGATCGAGAAATTCAGCAAAAAGGTAGAGCAGCTTGAAAGAAATATCAAGCGTGATACAGAGGAACGCAGACGACTTCTCTCCGAAATCACACGCCTGCGTTATCTCTCGCTCTGCGAAAAGCTGAATTGTGAGGGAGAGGAATTAGAAACCGTGCTTGCCAGAGAACATGAGCAGATTCAGAATATGAAGGCTCGTGGTCTGACCGATGATGAGATAGACGATCTCGGCAAAGGCGGCAAATACGAAGAACAAATGAGTTTTTACTCTGAGGAGGACAATGATGAAAACAAGAATGATTAGTGCTGTGATGGCTGCTTTCATGCTTGCAACAGCAAGTGTCGGCGGTATTACCGCTTCTGCCGCTGAGAGGGCTTCTGCCGAAGAAGGAACAGCAGAAACTACTGCGGTCGATGATGAGGAAAGCTCGGCAGAGACTACGGAAACAACCGCTTCTGAGCCTGCGGACGAAAGCTCCACTGTAACGGAAAGCTCCGATGACATGGAGAAGTTCCGTGAGGTCATGAGTGAGCTTGCCGAGGCTGAAACAACCGATGTTGTTCCCGACTATGACGGCGATCCATATTACGATACTGACGGCAATGCTACCCTTATCAAGTCTGAGCAGATCATCTACAATACCGAAGAAATGCAGTTCATCGCTGTGACCACAAAGGACGGTCACGTTTTCTATGTGCTTATCAACTATACCGCAAAGAACGGCGAGGACAACGTGTATTTTCTGAACAAGGTCGATGATTACGACCTCTACGCGCTTCTTTATGCAGGAGCAGAGGAAAAAGACGATAAAAAGAAGATCACACCCGAACAGGCAGCTCAGGCAGCGGAAAGAGCTAACGGCAGAGTGCAGTCCGGCAACAGTGCCGATGCAGACTATACCGAAGATACCGCTGAGGACGGCGAGGAAACATCTGAGCCTGAAGCTCAGGCAAAGCCCGTTCCTATGAACAAGAACAGTATGATTCTCGTTTTCGGTGTGCTTGCTCTGATCGGTGTCGGTGCCGCAGGATTCTTCCTGATGAAGAAAAAGAACGGCGGTACAGCAAAGACTGCGGTTCAGTTTGAGCCTGAGTATGACGATGATACCGAGATCACTGAGGACGAGGACGATATGAGGTTCTACGATAATCAGGACGATGAAGAATAAGAAAGAGAGGGCAAAAGAATGGGAAAGATGAAGAAGATCGGTGTATGTGCGGCAGCGGTGGCAGGAGCCGCAGGAATTGCAGGCATTACTGCTAAGGCAGTTGAGGGCGTAAGAAAGAAGTGGTTTCTCCGTGGGTTTGAAGCAGGACAGTTTATCGGCAATCTGACCGCTGCGGAGAACTTCGCCCGTGAAAAGACCGTGATTCAGCAGAAGTATGACAAGCTCTGCGAGGAGTTTGAGGAGCTTCAGGAGAACTACAACGATCTTTGTGAGGACTACTACGAAGAATAATCAACTTTGAACCCAGTGGATTCAAAGTTCCAGACAACAGAACAGATAACATAAGACAATGAGAAAAGAGAGAGAATTTGTCTAATGAAGGTACTCAGCTTATTTGACGGCATTTCCTGCGGTATGCTTGCTCTGCAAAGGGCTGGCATACCCGTGGAGTGCTATGATGCGTTTGAGATTGACAAGTATGCCGTCACGGTCTCAAAGCGTAATTTCCCCGTAATCGTTCATCACGGGAATGTATATGACGGCGATTTCACGCAGTTCAAAGGATATGACTTACTGCTCGGCGGTTCGCCCTGCACTTATTGGTCTATTGCCAAAAAGGACAGAGAGATCGACTGCAACGGCGAAGGTTTCAGGCTCTTTAAGGAATATGTGAGAGCCTTAGAGGAATCGGGCTGTAAGTATTTCCTTTACGAAAACAACTACTCCGTTCATCAGAATATCAAGGACGAGATCACAAAGGTTCTCGGTGTAGAGCCTATCATGATAAACTCCGCACTTGTGTCGGCACAAAACAGAAAACGCTGTTACTGGACGAATATCCCTTTTACTTCTTTTCCTGAAGATAAAGGCATTTTACTGAAAGATGTGCTTGAAAGCGGTGTCGCTTGGCAGGACAAGTCCTATTGTATGACAGCTTCTTATGACGGTGCAGTATTGTTCAATACACTTGAACGCAAGCAGCGGACTATGGTCGCAGAGCCTATCCCGATCAATACATATCAGGGTACGGACAAGTCCCGTACTGTCATGGCAGGCTATCACAAGTACGGTGAAGCAACTATCATCAAGAATTCAGGCTTCAACGGCGGTACTACGGCGATTGCCACTCCCGTCCGTATCGGACAGTACGGCAAGGGTGGACAGGGACAGCGTATCTATTCTGTAATCGGTAAATCTGTTACGCTTTCAGCCAACGGCGGCGGTCAGGGGGCTAAGACAGGTCTATATAAGATTGATCTCCCTGATGGAGACTATGTTATTCGCAAGCTCACCCCCATTGAAGCGGAGCGTTTGCAGACTCTCCCCGATAACTACACGGAGGGCATTTCCAAAACCCAGCGATATAAGTGTATCGGCAACGGGTGGACGGTAGATGTAATCGCACATATCCTTTCTTTTTTGCCGGAAAGTGAGGTTGCGATATGAGGGTACTCAGCTTATTTGACGGCGTTTCCTGCGGTATGGTCGCACTTGAAAGAGCCGGTATTCCTGTGGAGCGTTATGTTGCTTATGAGATCAACGAACAGTCTATCGCTGTCAGCAAGAAGCATTATCCGAATATTGAGCATAAGGGCGATGTGAATGGTGCTGACTTCTCGGAGTATATCGGCTTTGATCTGCTGATTGGAGGCAGTCCATGTCAGGATTTATCTGGTCTGAACACGGTTTACAGGAAGGACTATGAAACAGGTCTGAAAGGAAAAAAGAGCCGTCTGTTTTACGCCTATGTTGATGCTCTGCAAACGGTCAATCCGAAGTTTTTCCTTTTTGAAAATGTCGCAAGCATGAAAGCGGAGTGGCGCGATGCTATCACAAGTGAATTAGGCGTTGAGCCAATAATGATAAATTCTGCCCTTGTTTCAGCGCAGGAACGCAAGCGGCTGTACTGGACTAATATCCCAAAAGTTACGCAGCCTGCTGACAGAGGTATAGTGCTTGAGGATATTATTCTCCATGCAGATACTATTCCTGAAAAATATTGGTATCGTGATAGAAAATATACAATGCATGGTGAAGACGATCGTGTTATCGCCACGCTTGACGAAGGACACTTATTCTCGGAAAACAAGCGCGTGTTCAATCTGAAACATAAATGCGGAACGCTGTGTGGTGATGGTGCAGGCGGTAATCTTCAGAAAAAGGTCTTTCAAAATGGTGCTGTTCGCAAGCTAACACCTGTCGAATATGAGCGCTTACAGACACTTCCGGACAATTATACTGAAGGCGTAGCGGACTCACATAGATATACTGCTATCGGGAACGGTTGGACGGTCGATGTGATCACTCACCTTTTGGGAGGGCTTCACGATGCTTGATGAAGCCCTGAACAAGTGTGCCGACAACAACAACTACACCATTTATACCAGTATGTGCAAGGCACAACGCATACTGATGAGGTCTTATGATCCAGTGTGCAGTATCAGCGGTGGTTCTGACAGCGATATTGTCCTTGACCTGATTCACAAGGTCGATGAGGACAGCAAGGTCAAGTATTTTTGGATAGATACTGGACTGGAATACTCCGCTACAAAGGAGCATTTGGACTATCTTGAACAGAAATACGGCATTACCATTGAGCGTGTCAAGCCCGATAAGCCCATCCCGACTTGTGTACGGCAGTATGGTGTTCCTTTCCTGTCGAAATATGTCTCCGAACAGATGATGCGTTTGCAGGCTCACGGATTTCAGTGGGAGGACGAACCTCTTGAAGTGCTGTTGCAGAGATACCCTCGGTGCAAGACAGCTCTGCAATGGTGGTGCGGAGAGCGATACTCTAACAAGGACGGTATTCAGAAAATCAGCAGATTTTCTATTTACCGCAATCGTTTCCTGAAAGAGTTTATCATGCAGAATCCGCCTGATTTCCCCATATCCAACAAGTGCTGTGAGTACGCCAAAAAGAAGCCTGCAAAGCGTATCGTCAAAGAACACGATGCAGACTTGGATATAACAGGTATTCGGCAGGCTGAGGGCGGTATTCGTTCCGCAGCTTTCAAGACCTGTTTCTCAGAGTGCAAGTCTAAGGGGTGCAATACCTTTCGTCCGGTATTTTGGTACACGGACGGCGATAAAAAGGACTATGAGCAGATATTCGACGTTAAGCACTCCCGATGCTACACGGAATATGGTCTGCGGAGAACAGGCTGTGTAGGCTGTCCGTTCAGCAAGCATATCAATGAGGAGCTTGCGATCATCGAGGAACATGAACCAATGCTTTATAAGGCAGCAGTCAATATCTTCGGCAAGTCTTATGAATATACTGCGAAATACCGTGCTTTTGTAAAAGAGATGAAGGCAAAGGAAAAGGAGCAGAAGAAACGTGATAGACTACTCGGCATTAGCGGAACATCTGCCTGTGATACTGGCAGTAACGGCGGCATTGGCTCTGTTGATCGGAGTGCCGTATCTGCTGACAAAAACGCTCCTGAAATGCGAGAAGGAGCGTGATGACGATGTTCGATTCTGACATACAGAAGAAAGCAATCAGCCTTATCATGGGCTTTATTATGGAGTTTTCGGGAGTATCTTCCGAACCTGAACCGATCGAGCTGACAGCGGATAACCTGAATGTATCGACTGTTTCTGTTTCCTGCCTGAAAGTCTCATGGGATTCTGAGCCTGACCGTGACTATTATGTAAGCTGCACGGCTCACGATGATAACTATGCCTACGGCGATAATATGTACTTTGCGTTCAAAGGTAATGACCTCTGCTACATAACAGGTCTGCGTGAGAATACAGAGTACACGGTGACGGTCGAGCCTATTCTTTCTGAGGAAGAAAAAGACGGATACTCCGTTATTACTGCAAGTGCTGACGGCAAGACAGAAACGGTCGAGGTTATATACGATTTTCCGTATGAGGACGGCTGGACAAACTGCTTTGCAGGCGAAAGAGCTTCGGGGCTGACGGCTATGCCCAGCTCAGGAGCAATATACGGCTCTAAGGTCGATACCATAACAGGTACCGGAATACGCCGTGATGAGTACGGAGATTACTGCTGTGCTATGGGCGTATGGTACGGATACTGCGGAGATCGTTTCCTGATCGAGCTTGAAAACGGTACGCAATTTACCACAAAGATATGTGACAGCAAAGGTTTTGCCGATGATGGAGAGGGCAAATATCATAACTTCGGCGGCAGCGGAAAGTGTATCGTGGAGTTTATCTACGATGACGGCAATCTTCCGTCCTGCGTGGCATTCTCAGGCTCTTGGGGTTATTACAACTGGAATGGTCTTGACCTCGGAGCGAATATCAAATCAATCAAGAAAATCAACTACGGTGAACCCGTGGAATACTGAAAAATATGGAGGTTTCTATTATGGACGTAAAGAAGATCATCAAAGGAATTGTCGGACTCGGTGCTATTGCAGGCGTTGCCTACGCTGCATATAAGATCGGTGAAAGCAACGGCAAGATCAATGAGCGTTTCCGTGAGAAGTACGGCGATGACGAGGACGATATTGAGCTTGACGATGATGAGGACGAGTACAGGTTCTATGACAATCTGGTCGAGCCTGACGATGAGTGCCTTGCACCTAAGAAGGATAATAAACCTTCTTTCTCTGTAAGCATACATAACTTTGCTCCGCTTGATTCCGTTAAGGTTGATGGCGTAGCGGAGAAAGATATAGATATGCTTGTTTACCATATCTCGCTTGATAAGTACACTTCCAGCAAGCAGATTCGTGAGTGGCTTGAGGTTGACAAGGATACCGCTGCAAAGGTAATCACTGCTCTCAGAAAGGCAGGATATATCGGTGACGAGTATTCTAACTATATTATTCCGGTCAACATCACAACAGAGGTGTATTTCCGACTCAGAGGTGATCTGCATTGAGTATCCTGATCGTGGGCGAAAAGCCCAGCGTAAGCCGTGCAATCAGTTCCGTGGTCGGTGCAAACACCACTAAGAAAGGCTACACCGAAGGAAACGGCTATATCGTTTCATGGTGTGTTGGTCATTTGGTGGGCTTGAAGTTCCCGAATGACTACGGCAACGGCTGGGAGCAAAAATGGAGCTTTTCTCAGCTCCCTATGATTCCCGACAACTGGCTGTTTCAGGTCACGGAAAGCACAAAGGCTCAGTATCATATCCTGAAAGAGCTGATGAACAGCGACAGCGTGACAGAGATCGTCTGTGCGACTGATGCTGACCGTGAGGGAGAATGTATCTTCCGCTATGTGTATAATATGGCTCGGTGCCGCAAGCCTGTGAAGCGTTTATGGGTATCAAGCCTTGAAGAATCCGCTATCCGCAAGGCTTTGACCTCTATGAAGCCCATGTCTGCATACGATAATCTGTTCAATGCAGGGTATGCCCGTGCAAGAGCTGACTGGCTTGTGGGTATGAATGGTTCAAGACTGTTTTCCGTCCGATACGGCGGTAAGCTGAATATCGGCAGAGTGCAGACACCTACCCTTGCGATGATAGTCCAGCGTGATGCAGAAGTAAACGGCTTTGTAAAGCAGAAGTATTATACGGCTGATCTTAACTGCGGTGCTTTTACATTATCATCTGCAAGGATTGATGATGAGAAGTCCGCCGATGCCCTTGTATCTGCCTGTGACGGGAATACGGTCACAATCAGCTCGGTGAAACGTGAGGTCAAGACTGATAAAGCTCCGAAACTTTATGACCTGACCACCTTACAGCGTGAAGCAAACAAGGCTTTCGGCTACACGGCGCAGCAGACGCTTGACTATACGCAGTCACTTTATGAGGGTAAGCTCGTCACTTATCCCCGTACCGACAGCCAGTATCTCAGCGATGATATGGCTCAGACTGCTCTTGAAGTGACGAAGCTCTGTGACAGCTATTTCGGGTTCGGTATATCGCATACTCCCGATATAAAAAAGGTCATCAATAACAGCAAGGTATCGGGACACCACGCAATTATCCCCACAAGCGGTATCGCCACGGCTGACCTTTCTTCTCTGCCGACAGGTGAAAAGAATATCCTCACTCTGATTGCCACAAAGCTGATCTGTGCGACGGCTCCGGCTCATAAGTATGAAGCTGTCAAGCTGACAGGTATCTGCAACGGTACGGAGTTTACGGCAGCAGGCAGAACCGTCCTTGAAATGGGTTGGAAACGCTTTATCCGGCAGACTGATGAGGAAAAGCCCGATGAGAAAGCTCTGCCTGCGGTATCTGAGGGGCAGCATTTTATCGTGACAGCAAGCAAAGGTGAACACTTCACAAGTCCTCCGAAGCCATACACCGAAGATACGCTGTTATCTG
>Ga0256407_10009117_pt1 | contig 14294 bp, 12 predicted proteins | sample RumenRJG_04DNA_FD_193489 | JGI IMG/M metagenome (GOLD analysis project Ga0256407, IMG submission 193489) | Bovine rumen microbial communities from Lethbridge, Alberta, Canada - RJG_04 | ecosystem: Host-associated > Mammals > Digestive system > Stomach > Rumen | place: Canada: Alberta... | reverse complement strand
TGATGGAAAGTACATGGCAGCTGCCCTCTCCGATGGCTGCATCGATGCCGCTGCGGAAGGTCTCGAGCATGTCGAGCGGCACAAATGCCTGTACCGTGCCGGCAAAACCGCCGCCGTGGACACGATGGGCACCGCGGCCGCCGAGAAGCACATCACACAGTGCAAGGGCTACATTGACCGCCTGATTGCGGACACTTCCCTCCACAGCTGTGTTCTGCAGATACTCATAAGAGGAGTGACCGGATTCATTCACAAGCTTCAGGAATCCGGAGAAGTCACCCGCGCGGAGAGCTGCTGCCTCCTGCTGTGCGCGCTCATTGTCCAGCACAAAGTGCATGGCGCGCATGAAGGCGCGGTCACCGCAGGTCTCGCGGATCTGCGGGGTCTTTTCCATGAGCTGCTGCACTGTGATGCCGCGAAGATATTCCTGGCCGAAAAGTGCCGCAACACTCTTCATTTCCATAGGAATGGAAGCATAGGCATCTGTCAGATCCGCATGACTGGAGCGGGAATCGACGATACAGAGCGCATAGCCTTCCTTTGCAAGATTGAGATCGATCTTCTCAACGACGGGCTTTTCCACATCTGCAAAATCGATGGCTACAACACCGCCGACGGAAGATGCCGACTGATCCATCAGGCCGCTGGGCTTTCCAAACCAGTTGTTCTCGGTTTTCTGGCCCATCTTGGCGATCTCCACAGCGTCAAAAGTGTTGTCACAATAAAAATCATTGAGGATGACGCCTGTCAGCGTCTCGAAAGCTGCCGAGGAGGAAAGTCCGGAGCCGCCCAGCACGCTGCTGGTGCAATAAGCGTCAAATCCACTGACCGCAAAGCCGCGGGCCTGTGCCTGTGCCGCCATACCCCGGATCAGGGATGCGGTGGATTCCTTCTCGGATTCCACAGGATCTGTGCTCGCCAGGTCAACCTCGATCATTCCGTATCCTTCAGAAAAGAACCTGATCACATTTTTGCCGTTGGGCGCAGCTGCTGCCACAGCATCCAGATTCACACTTGCCGCCAGAACACAGCCGCACTGATGGTCAGTGTGGTTGCCTCCGATCTCGGTACGTCCGGGTGCACTGTACAGGCCGAGCTCTTCCGTGTCATTCTCAGGGAAAGTACTGTCAAAACCTTCCGTCACCCTTACCAGACGCTCTGCGTAATCATTTGTCTCCTGCCCTGTGCAGCCATAAACCTCTTCAATTCTGCTGTTAAGCGCGCCCGCACCAAGCTCCTGTGCCAGTGTCTTTCTGTCATGCATACTCTGTTTCCCCCTTTCCGGTCTCAAACTCGGATTCACTTCAAAATGCAAACTCTCAGTATTCCTGTAAACAAACTCAAATATATCCGTCTTTAGGATATATTATAGCTTCCCTCATATGTGAATTTGTATAGAATAATGGCTTCTCTTTATGCACTTTTAAAAACTTAAGAAGTCTGCAGACACCTGACACTCTATTTTTATTCATAGACAGGATCGAATTCGCGGTTTCCGGTGATGACTGTATATTCCTGCAGGTATTCGCCGTTTTCGGTGTCCTGCCAGCCGATGATCAGACCGTCCTCTTCACGCAGGGTGGTCGTCTGTTTTTCCCCGTAATCCGCGGTCGGGATGAATCCCATGGATTCTCCCTCTTTCACGTAGTAGGAAAAATCCCCCCATGAAAAATGGAAGAGCAGTCTGCAGTAGCTGTCGGGGTCGGAATAGTAATCATGCATAAACTCCAGGCGGTCCCGGATCAGCGTCCGGACCAGATCAATGCGGTCCCGATAGACCAGGTCCTTGCCCCAGCGAAGGTAGTTGAGATTGGTGTCCTTTTCGAGCATGTCCACGTTCTGTTCGAATTCATTCTCCATGATGTCCCGGATGATGGGCTCGAATTCCTCGAGGAAAATCTGCGCGACACGCTCCCGGAACTCCGGAAACTGTTCCATCCTGTGGAGCCAGCGCTTGCGTCCGTCCCGCAGCCACAGAGTCTGTGCGGAAGTCTTGTAATAATCGCCGCAGTTCATGTTGCCCAGGCACAGGTCGAAATCCCAGACCGGGCCGCAGTAAAGGAGAGGATCCCCTGCCGCTTTGTAGAAAAAGAAACTGTAGTATTCGTCATCCGACTGGACGGTAAAGTCCTGCACGAGATACATGCGGGCCCAGGAATCCATGTCAAAATACTCCCAGAGGTTTTTTCCTGTATCGGGATTGACACCGTCCTCTTGGTCGATCTCGTCCTCTGCCGCCTCTCCCTTGTCATTGAGCACGGCGCCTGCAAAAAGGGCTTTTTCCGCCTCACGCAGATAGTCGGACATATATTTATATTCCCCCACGGAAGGGGCCTGCGGGGATTTGAAAACCAGGTATCTCGTCTCGGACTTGAACCAGACCTCTTCTTTTTCGTAGCGATTGTCAAACTCAATGATATAGCCGCCCGTGATGTCCTTGGGCTCCTTGCGGAAAGCATAGGCGATCGCCTCGTTTCCCTCCTCATCGGTATCCATGACGACCGTCTCCGGATCTTCGTCTCCGCTGTTTATCTTTTCATTTTCTTCATCAAGGTCTGTGACATGTACTGATCCGCCGTTGGCATTGATCCTCTGCGTGAGAAGGCACAGACTGTGATAACGTCCGTTGAGATATACATTTACAAGACGTGTCTGCGGAGTGTAGGCAAGTCCCAGCCTCTCAGCCATCTCGAAAGCATAATACTGCCGTGTCTGGGAAGAGTCCCAGAAATTCGCGATCAATGCAAGCTTGGAACAGCTGTCCATTCCCAGAAGAGAATTTTCATTCTCCAGTTTCAGGTTATAGGGTTTCTTTGCCAGAGACCAGGTGCTGTTGCCTCTTCCCTTGATCACACATGTTCCGCTGGCATCCTGCGCCCCGTCTGTCTGAAAGATCCGATAAGATGCCATCTCCTCTGTCCGGTGCTTTTTGTCTTTGTCGACCGCATCCATGGAGCCGCTCTCCGTATCAATGTACATGGACGGCACATTCTCCGTATATAAAAAGACTGCGGTCCCGCTCTCCTTTTCTTTGCCTTCATCGCCGGGCCAGGAATATGAGAAGACATACTCTTTCCCTTCTGCAAAAACCGGCAGGGCATCTCCGGACGAAAAGGTTCCGGAAACATCGTCTCCCTTGATCTTCAGGCTTCCCTCACTGTCAAAAAACACATGCAGCGGCCCGTTCATCTCAGCGGGCACATAGGCATAAAAGATACCTGTATCCTTTTTTTTGACCAGCCCGAACCAGCCCCCGTCCGTCATCAGGGCATCTTCAGCGGAAAACAAAATTCCCGATAAACCATCCGGTCTCTTCAGAACAGTCTCCTCAGACACAAGCTGCCAGGGATCGGGTGGCTCTTCCTCTTCAACAGTAGTCTGCGCATCACGGAACAGTACTGCGCAGATGATCAGTGCCAGTGTCATCCATAAGACCACCGGCAGTGCAGAATATCCTTTTCTTCTCATAAAACTCCTGCGTGTCTCCCAGATTCTCAGATTCCTTCATTATTTACAGAATTCACAGACTGCGTTTTCCCTCACGAAAAAAGTTCCCCATCCAGCGGAACCTGCCGGAATACGATTTTTCCATCCGGCCCATGTTCAAGGAAATTGGTGTGTGTAAATCCGCAGTCAATGGCCGTACGCACTGCATGGTCAAAGCCGCCGTCCAGAAGCTCCTTCTGATGAGCATCCGAGTTGATCAGGAGCTCACCGCCGAATTCCTGCAGGTTTTTTAATAGGAAGCGGTTCGGATAAAGCTCCGCCTTCCGGCCGCGGTTATATGCCCCGCAGTTGATCTCAAAGGGAATGTCCTTTGAGATGAGATATTCCATGGCCTCCAGCGCAGGCCCGTAATAGCGGGGATCCGATTCGTCCAGATAATGCAGGTCATCGTTGAAGCGCGTGATCAGGTCAAAATGACCGATGAAAGTGCAGTGCAGCCTGTCACAGACCTGTGCCTCAAGGTCATAATATGCCCTTGCAAGCCGATAATAATCACCGCCGAAATGCTCTCTGCAGCCCTCTGTCAGGCGCTCCGCTGTGTCATCCACCGCAAAAAAATTTCCATCTGCACCCTGCACATAGTGCACGGACCCGATCAGATATTCCATCTGTTCCAGAAGTCCGGCCTCCTCCTCATCCCGCGGCTGAAAGAGCACATCCAGTTCCGCGCCGCGCAGAATATCCAGCCTGCCGCGGAAGGTCTTCTGCAGGCGGCTGATCTCCTTATTATACTCCTTCAGTTCCATCCTGATTTCCGAATCCATATGCCCGGAAAAGCCCAGATGGGTAAAACCAATCTCCACGGCCCTTTCCGCCATCTCCTGCGCCGTATTTCTGCCGTCGCAGAATATCGTGTGTGTATGAAAATTTCCTCTGAGCATATGATCATCTCTCCCGCCAGGGTAAAACTGCAGCACAAAAAACGACATAGATTTTACACAGAATTCTCATAGACAGCCGGAAAAACTGTGATATTATGGAATTCAATCAAATTGTAAAAGATTAAAAGCTTACCGGAAACAGACCATTCAGTTGAATATTCGTTTGAATGTAGAAAGGATACTATTTTGTTTAAACACGATCATACTCTTCTTCACAGATCTTTTGCCATGGCTCTGGCCGCCGCCATTGCCGTAACCGCTGCGGGCTGCTCAGGGGGAGCGCATACCAGTTCCGCCCCCTCGGATGTCCCTCAGGCAACAACCGTAACCGCTGCGATTCCTGTACCTGCAGATGCCTCCACTGTCGCGGAGACCTCCGCTGCAGCCGATACAAGTGCAGCTGCTTCCGCTGAAACAGACAATGCTGCGGCATCTGCCACAGCTGCTGCTTCCGAAACCGCAGACGCATCTGCTGCAGCCGCGGAAAACGCCGCCGCTGATTCCACTGCAGCCGAAACCGCTGCAGCTGAATCCATGGAAGACGGCCTGCCCGGGCGTGATACAGCCGACACAGCACTGAAAGAATCTGTTCTTTCGGAAGCCCTCGTGGAATGTACCGGATGGGGACAGTCTGCCGGCAGTTCTCTTCGCGCCGCCACAGCTGCCGTCCTGCTCCTTCAGTGGGCAAACGAGGCCGATGCGGCCAACGCGGATCCCGCGCTCCTTGCCGACACTGTCAAAGCAGAAGTCAACCGGCTCTCCGATTCCCAGAAGGAAAACCTGAAGGCCAACTGGTCTACCATCTCTTTCGATGCCAGCCTGCTCCTGGACTCCTATGATGAGATCAGCCCGATCCTGGAAGACGCCGGCTGTGCCGAAGCCGCAAAGAGTATCACCTCAAACAAGAACTCTCTGTCGAACTGGGAAGCTCTTGAGCACGCCCTGGATGCGACTCTGAAGTAATCCCTTTCTTTCAAAAAATTAAATACCCTTTTTTTCAAAACAACTCAGTATCAGGTCCGGCAGCTGCCGCAGAACATCCATGTTCCCGGCAGCTGCCGTTTTTTTCATCAAAAAAGACCGTTATCTGAAAAGACTGTTCAACACCTATTAAGCCGTCAATACTTGTTAATATGAACCTTGTTGAAAGGCAGGCTCTCCGGAGCTCTGCCCGGCAGTTCTTCATCCGGCATCCCAAGAGAGAGGATCGCCTCGAGGCGGCATTCCGCGGGGAACTGCAGAATCCGGCGCAGGAAATCCTCAGTGGTCTCCCCGTCAATCGCCTCGCGGTCCCGGCCCTGGATCCAGCAGCTGCCTACGCCCAGCGCAGATGCCATCAGATGCATATTGGCCATCACCACACTGCAGTCCTCGATCCAGACATCGGAGCGCTCCTCATCACCGACCACGACAATAGCCACATCCGCTCCTGCCAGCATGCGGGAAGAACCCTTCAGGCGGCATCCGGACATCTCGATCAGCTTATCCTTGTCTCTCACAACGATCAGATCCCAGGGGCGCGCTGCCCTGCTGGATGCCGAAGAAAGCCCCGCCATGATGATCTGATTGAGTTTTTCCATGGGAACAGCTTCCCCCGTATAGCTGCGGACACTGCGTCTGTTTAAAAAAGTTTCCAGCATCTGTTCGTTCATTCTTTTTCTCCTTTTCTGCTATGGATTGCAGTTCTTGCAGGGTACATACCCCATTTCGATCAGCTCCTCTCGGGAGCCATTAAATCCCTGCCTGTTTTTCCGGCTCATTTTCTGTACGGATTCACAGCCGGGTCGATGAAATTTACGGGAACTTACATTTATAATGTACTTCCACTCTCCAATATCTGCCTGGTCCTGCGCCCCCTCCGCTGAGCGGTTCGGTACACTCTTGTCCTGCTCATTCTCTTCCGCTTCCGTCCCCTCCATCCCGCTCCGGACGATTACGGTCCCGGTATTTCCGGTCTGCCCTGAAGCCGCATTTTCAGAAGAATGATTCCCGGAAAATTCAGGTCCCGAGCTCTCTCCTGTCGCATAATCGATCTCTATGCCGGGCTGGACGTTATAGCAAAAAGCACAGAACTGGACCAGGGGATCCTCTACCGATCTTGCCTCCATCAGGACTCCGTCGGCAAGCAGATTGTCTTCCCGAAAGACAGGAGTCACACGGTACAGCACATGATTGCCGGTTCCCTTTACATAGGCCAGAACTGAATCCTCATAGGGCAGCATCCCTTCCACATTCATGGAACGAGTCCCCGTGATCAGGTTTTTTTCGTTTGCGTCCTGCCCTGTAAGCTGAAAGCCGATCAGATGACAACGGTTATACAGATAATTGCCCTCAATCCCGTCGTATTTTACGGTGTGCCAGCCTGTGGGCTTGATCATGCCTATATTTCCCCGTCCTTCCTGCGGCAGCGTCTCTGTTCCCACAAGCGCACAGGCACCTGTACAGCGTCCCAGGGCATCCAGTTCCCCATAAGCCTGGTAGGAATACCCCTGCCCGTTCTGCAAAGATAAAGCCCCTGCCATCCGGCGGGCCGCCTCCATCTGCTTTTCGTCAAAAAACGGAACATCCTCATTTACATCCGCCCAGATGCTCCCGCTGTACTCCGGCACCATGGCCGGGTCAAAGGCATCCGGGATTCCCGGAACAGGAAGCTTTGAATCATCCGTTTCTGCAGTTCCTTCCTCTGCAAATACCGCTTCCGCAGTTTCTGTTTTAGACGCTTCTGTCTGTGCGGCATCCGATTTCGCAGAATCAGAATCTGCAGTATCTGCTTCTCCCGCTTCTGCCTGCCCGGTCTCTTGTTTTACAGAATCTGTCTCTGCAGTATCTGTTTCTACAGGAACGGCCTGTTCCGGCTGTGCCGGATTTGATAAAGACCTGCAGCCGGCAGCAAAAAAGACCGCCATTAACACAGGCAGCACTCGGCACACAATCCTTTTATACACTTTCATATGCCCGCCTCTTTGGCGTCTCTCAAAAAGCTGTCCCGCAGAGTGCGGGAAAAACCATCAGATGTACGATTCATTATTATGATGTTAAGGTCAAAAGGTGGTTAAGGTTACACCCTTATTATACCATGGACACCCGATCGTCATAAAGAGCAAGGAAAAAGACCGGCTCCCCTGTTTGCCGGGGAAACCGGTCCGTATTAAACGATATAAAAATCCTGTATGACCCGGATTCTTTATCTTCTATTTCATCAATCCTGCATCAATCCCCTTCATTATCACGGGTATCAATACCGGAAACGGTAGAAACCGCTGCGATAATTCCCACAATAACTGCGATCAGTGCCATAACTCCGAATGCCGCAAGACCAATGATAGCTCCAAATTCCATAACTGTCCTCCCCGCCTAAGCAAGCTGCTGAAGAAAAATGCTTTCACGATGCTCTTCAATTTTCCCACACAAAGCCGCAAAAGGCAACCCTATGCATTCAGCACTTCGTGGTTTTTGTCTTCATGCATGTGCTCCATGGCAAGTTCATCCTCCAGGGAGACTGCGCAGGCACCCGGCACGAAGTACTGGCGGTACCAGACCAGGAAGGTATAGACATTCCAGATGTGACGGCTGTAATCTTCTTTTCCTGCGCGGTGGGCATCGAGGAGCTTCATGAGCTCGTCCGTGTGGAAGAAAATCTCTGCCTCTTTGCTGCAGAAAGCCTTTTTCACAATATTATAATACTTATCCTGGCGCAGCCAGATACGGATGGGCACCGGGAAGCCGAGCTTCTTCTTCTCGGCAGCCGCCGCGGGCATATAGCGGTGAGCCGCCTCACGAAAAGCGGTCTTGGTATTGGTATCGCTGATCTTTTCTTCCAGAGGAAGATCCTTTGCGACCATATATACACCGCGGTCCAGGAAGGGGACCCGGCTCTCCAGACCGTGCGCCATGCTCATCTTGTCCGCTTTGAGCAGGATATCTCCCTGCAGCCAGAAGTTGAGGTCGATGTACTGCATTTTTTCCGTATCCGTCAGATCCTTCACTCTTTTGTAAAAAGGAGCGGTCAAGTATTTGGGATCCGAATGAGGGGAAGTATGGCGGAGCACCTTGTTCCTCTGCTTCACGGTAAAAACATTGGCATTCCCGATAAATCGTTCCTCAACGGACTTGGAGCCTCGCATGATAAATCCCTTGCCCTTGGGGTGGCCGGGAATCCTGGAGACCACACTGGCCGCCGCCCTGCGCAGGACCTTCGGAATCTTCTGGTATGCGTCGAGGGAGAGCGGTTCATGATAAATCACATAGCCGCCGAAAAGTTCGTCAGAGCCCTCACCTGAGAGAATGACCTTGACGTGCTTCGACGCCTCGCGGTCGACAAAATAGAGGGCTGCCGCAGAGGCATCCGCCAGAGGCTCATCCATAAAATACTGGATCCTGGGGAATTCCTCCCAGTATTCCTTTGTCGTAATGATCTTGCTGTAATTCTCGATCCCGACCTCTTTGGAGAGGGCTTCCGCGTAGGGGATCTCATTGTAAGTCTCGTAATCGAAACCGACTGTAAAGGTCTTGGCTCCGCCGAAATTGGCCGCCACATAGGAAGAATCCACACCGCTGGACAAAAGGGAGGCAACCTCCACATCGCTTACCATATGATACATAATGGATTCCTGCACCGCGCGGTCGATCTGGTTGACCAGCCTCTTGTGCGCGTGATCCGCGCTCTTCCTTTCGTCGGTCTGTCCGGCATTATCTGCCCTGTTTCTGCCATCGTTTTTATCAGATGCCGCAGCTGTCCCAATGCTCCTCTTTTTTCCGACCGGACGGGGGGTCAGCATGGGGTCAAAATATCTGTGGATTTTGAGCTTTCCGTTTTTCCAGACCATGTAATGGCCGGCCGGCAGTCTGTAGATACCTCTGAAAAAAGTCTCCGGCAGTACAGAATACTGGAAGGACATGTACTGCTCCAGTGCCTGCAGATTGACCTGGCGGTCATATCCGGGATACTCCAGTATGCTCTTGATCTCGGAGCCGTAGACAAAGTTACCTTCGATTTCCGCATAGTAAAACGGCTTGATCCCGAACATGTCCCGGGCGCCGAAAAGCTCCCTGCGGCGTGCGTCCCAGATCACAAAGGCGAACATGCCGCGGAGCCGGTTCAGGATCCTGGGGCCATATTCGGTGTAGCCATGCAGCAGCACCTCAGTGTCCGAGTTTGTCAGGAAGGTATGTCCCTTGATCTTCAGGTCCTCGCGAAGCTCACGGTAGTTGTATATCTCGCCGTTGAAGGTGATGACCCTGCTCCCGTCAGCCGTCGCCATAGGCTGGTCACCTCCCTTGAGGTCGATGATCGACAGACGGCGGAATCCCATCGAAATCCCGCTGTCGATATACTGCCCCGCACCATCAGGTCCGCGGTGAATGATCCGGTTCATCATGTTGGTCAGGACCTGCCTGCGTCCCTCCTCATTCTCCGGGTGTCCGGTGATTTTCACTTTTGTGTTCTGTGACGACCTGCTGAGCAGCGCCGCATCTGCACTTGTATTCTTTTCCAAGTTCCATCCGGCAAGATCTCCGGTAAATCCGCATATTCCACACATATAATTGTTCTCTCCTGGTCATGTGTGATGATCGTCAAATGTCCGCAAATGCCCGGTCATATCGGGCTTTTGAACTTTAGTTTTTGGGTTTTTGTTTTTTGGTTTTGGGGGTTTTGGGATTTCTGCGGCACCTGACTTTCTGTTTTCATCCATATTGCGATAATATAACAGATTTACGCTCTAAAGAAAACAAAACAAAGGTGTAAATAAAGCGAATCTTGTGTGAACACGTTACAAGTCACGCCTGCTTCTGCCGGTTCGGCCGCAGATGTGTTCACGCAGTTTTAACTTGAAAACCGGCGAATAAGGTGAACACTCAGAGGAGATTCCGGCTTCAGCACCCTTTACGACCATGCCGCTCGCCAGAGCTGCCCCGAGGAGAAATACGCATTTCAAAGCCTTACGTATAAGGGCTTTGAAATTGGCGTTTTCTCCGATGGGATCAGCGGAGCTTTGGGCCGTCCCGCGGCACAAAGCTCTGGAGTGAAAAAACGCTGTCGAGCGTTTTTTCACTCTTTGCACAGCAACAGAGAAGGGATGCTGTCCGGCTTGTCCTGCCTGCGATCAACATCCCTTCTCAGGAATTCTTGTCCAATGGTGCTTACCTCCGTATTCAGTTATTTTTTTGAGAGACTGGATACTGTATCAGTTAATTTCTCTCCTGCATTTCTCGTCTGCAGAAGGTACCCGGAACTAATTTCATCACTCAATAGGATGTTCTTGTTCTCTTACTACTGACATTTTATTCAGTTACTCTCTTGAAAACCATCCTGATCTTGCAGATTATCTATCTTCTTCATCTTCCGAATTCACACCAGCGGATTTGTCTAAGACTAATCACTTCTTCACAAACACCTATTGTGATTCTCTGATGCTGTTTTACAAATATCATCGCGAGGTCAACATCCCGTCAACGAAATTCGTTCTTTGAAAAATACATAAACTACATTTCTGTTGCAAATATCACGTTACTCTTGCAAATTCTGCCCCTTCACGAACTATCTGCAGTGATCAGATGATTTCCGATACGAACTTTATATAGCTAAGACTTGTTAGATAATTGGTCCGTACCTTCCTTTCATAAATTCCAACAGTTCAGATTCTGGTTTGTTTGGTGGAAAAAGTTTAGTTGTACTTCGGTCCGTACCTCCTTTACCCAGATTCCTTCGCTACCGGCCAGGTCGATCGAGATCAACCTTATGAAATTAAATAAAATACTTCAAGACGTTTACAACAACCAACTGCTCCTTGACTTGACATCAGTTTAAATCGACGATTGTATTTTTTTTACCCGGGTAACGTCTATCTGTTTGATGTAACTATTATACCATTTAGCATCAAATTGTCAATAAATTTAGCTTGTTTTGTTGAATTGTTGGATTTTTCAGACTTTTACGACAGTTCTCACGCCCACTCCATCCCGAATACTTATGTTTTCTGAGATGACAGGCCCATTTGACATTCCCGACAAGTCCGCTACAATACAATGATGAATAAACATAGAGGAAAAGCCTGATGGGCATCGTACCTGCACGAATGCCTGTGTTCAGTTAGAAAGGAGCCTGCCGGCATGCCAAGTACTTTACTATCATATGAACAGCTCCCCAACATCCGGGATCTGGGCGGGATGCCCGCAGAGGGCGGACGCTCAATTCGCTGCGGGCGCCTGATCCGCTGCGGCCACCTGGGAGCGATTTCCGACAAGGATCTCGATCAGCTCTCCGGTCTCCTTAGCGTGATCGCGGATTTTCGGACGACGCGCGAGAAAACCAGGCAGCCGGACCGGGACATCCCTGATATAGCTTATTATCACATCCCCCTCGTAGATTCACTCACGCCCGGTATCACCCGTGAAACAGAGGCTGACGAGAGTATCGTCAGCCGCCTGCTCTTCAAGCCAGCCCGGGCCCGCACTTATATGTGTCAGCTCTACAGCTCCATGGCGACGGGCAAAACACAGCTTGCCGGCTACTCAAAATTCCTCAGGATTCTGAAAGAACCCCATGACCGGGCGGTCCTCTGGCACTGCACCGTAGGAAAAGACCGCGCCGGAATCGGTGCGGTCCTTGTCGAGGAAGCACTTGGTGTCCCCCGCAGCGAAATCTTTGCCGACTACCTGTACACCAGAAAATGCCTGCACAGCGAAATCAAAAACCTATGTGACAGCATAAAGCAAAAAGCTGCCACCGACAGCCCGCTCGCTGATGAGTCTCTCAGTTATCTCTTCGGCGTCGATGAGGAATTCCTGTTCTCCTTCTACAATACAGTAAAAACAGTGTATGGCGATATGCCATCCTTCTTCGAAAAAGGACTTGGCATTACAGCCGGGGACCGGGCTGTCCTGCAGGAGATGTATCTGGAGTAAGACCACACTCTTTCCAGACATCCGTATCGTTAAGCCCGATGCTGCCCTCGTAGAAAACAGGGTCGAGGCCTGCTTTCTTCTGCTTCTCGTAATCGTCGAGGGCTGCGAAGGCTATGCGGCCGAGGAGGACGATGGCAATGATATTGACGACAGCCTCCAGGCCCATGGTGATATCCGCAAGGCTCCATGCGACATCCAGGCTGTTGCCGGCACCGATGAAGACCATGATGGCTGCGGCGATGCGGAAGATCGTCATGGCAGTCTTGTTCTTCGTGATAAAGAGGATATTTGCCTCCGCATAGAAGTAATTGCCTATGATAGAGGTAAAAGCGAAGAGACAGACAATGACTGTGACAAAGTGGATGCCAATGGGACCAATGACTCTGGAAACGCACTGCTGAAGGAGGGGGATACCCGAATAGCCGCTGAAAGCCCAGTCTCCGGTCAGGAGAATCAGGAAGACGGTCGTGGAGCAGATCAACAGGGTGTCAATGTAGACCGAGATGATCTGGGCCAGACCCTGCTAGGCAGGGTGTGAAACCGTCGCGGAGGCACTGGCATTGGGTGCAGAGCCCATACCGGCCTCGTTGGAAAAGAGGCCTCGCTTAATACCCAGCACCATGCAGGATCCGGTAAAACCTCCGAAAACCGCCTTGAAGTCGAAGGCATCTGCCAGAATGAGCGCCAGCACAGACGGAATCCGGGTGATGTTGGTAATGATGACAAAGACACCGATCAGAATATAGAGGCCAGCCATGACCGGCACCAGGACAGAGGAAATCTTTCCGATGACGTCGCCTGCGAAGAAGATTACCAGCGCACAGACTGCAAGGATGACACCGATCACTGTCGGAAGGATGCTTTCTTGCAGATTTCCTACATAGACTTCAAAGGCAGAGACAATATTGTAGGCCTGCAGGCCGTTGAAACCGAAGGCAAAGGTTGCGATCAGGGAAATTGCAAAAATAATTCCCAGCCAGCGGGCATGGAGGGCACGCTCGATATAGTAGGCGGGGCCTCCCTTGAAGGAATCGCCTTCTTTCTTTTTATATATCTGTGCAAGCGTACTCTCTACGAATGCAGATGCAGAACCGAGTACCGCCATCAGCCACATCCAGAAAGCTGCTCCGGGACCTCCCATAATGATCGCGGTAGCAACGCCCGCCATGTTGCCCGTGCCTACGCGGGAAGCAGTGGCGATCATCAGCGCCTGGAAAGAGGAAACACCCTTGTCGCCCTCTTTCTTTTCCATCATACAGTTCATGGCATCCTTGAAACGCCTGATCTGCACGAAGCGCGTGCGGATGGAAAAATAGATACCGCTCCCGGCCAGCAGATAGATCAGCAGCCAGGTATATAAGACATCGTCAACCTGTACCAGCAATGTTGCAAGATCCATGGAGCCCCTCCCGATTATCTGTTTATTTTACTATTCACGTATCAAAATTTTGATAATTATACCATGAAACGCTCTCCTGCACAAAAGCTAGCCAAAAAAACAACCTCCGGTCTTCCAGGTGACGGGACAGAGACGGTTGTTTTGTGTGACTCTTTTGTGACAAAAAAATGGTATAATGTTAACTATAACAAAGATTGATCGTGAGGATGGAGGCCTGGTCTATGAGGTGGAGTTCCTCCATAACGGTATCGAATATGAATATGACATCGATCCCCTTACCGGCGCTGTCCTGAAGGTTGACAAGGATCTGGATTGATCCGCTGGTCATAGCAGCGCATTCACAAGACCGTTCTGCTGCAGGAAACATCTTTCCCGCAATAGCGGATGAATATCATATGAATATCATGAAGCAAGGCAGGGCTGACGCCCTGCCTTTTCTACGTTTGTGTTCAGTAAACAATATTCATACAGGAATCTTCCTTGCATCCGAATCCGAATGCAAAATGTGTACGATGTGTTTGGTCTCTGTGCGGATCTCTTCCGGCGGAATCTTTCCGTTCTTTTGTTCGGGATGTGCCATGTCGAAACGCGCAAGGGACTCG
>Ga0256407_10009115_pt1 | contig 14295 bp, 1 predicted proteins | sample RumenRJG_04DNA_FD_193489 | JGI IMG/M metagenome (GOLD analysis project Ga0256407, IMG submission 193489) | Bovine rumen microbial communities from Lethbridge, Alberta, Canada - RJG_04 | ecosystem: Host-associated > Mammals > Digestive system > Stomach > Rumen | place: Canada: Alberta | collected... | reverse complement strand
AATCTCCAATCACCAATCCCCATTGATTTTGACAAAAATTTGAATTTTTAAATAATTAAATTAATTTAAATGAAAATTAAAAAATTTAAATTATAACCTAAATCCTAAATAAATAATAATTATTTGAAAAACAATAAATATCTGGTAACTTCTTAAATTTTAAATAAAATGAGCAACGAAGAAGAAAAGAAAGATCCAGGAGGAGAAGAAAATCCTCCACCTCAGCAAGAAAATCCAGAACAACCACCAGAAAATCCTCCTCAAAATGCTCCAGAGCAAGAATCTGCCCAACCCCCAAACGAAGCAACTGAGCAGAATCCCCAATCCTCTCCCCAAGAAGGGGAAAATCAGGATCCCGCACAAAAAAATCCTGAAGAGCAAAAGCCGGAAGAAAAAGCCGAAAACCCCGAAGCTTCAGGACAAAATCAACCAGAAGTAAAAGAGAAGGAAAACGCGGAAGAATCTAAACAGACAAATCTATTAAAAAGAGATAACCAAGAAAACGCCGAAAATGAGGGTGACGGGGAAGATATGGATTCTCCTGAGGGGGAAAATGAAGGCGAGGAATATGAAGATGGAGAAGAAGGTGAAGAGGTAAATTCCGAAGAAAAAAAGGAAGAATATAATTCGAAAGAATTAGAAGATTTCTTAGCTATATGTGATCATGTTGTGAAACCCCTGGAACAAAAAGATATAATTAATCGTTCTTTGACCAATTTCCAAAACAATATAAAGAACTCGCTAGATCAAATCGATAAAAATTTCACATTACAGAGAATAGATCTCCCAAATATTCCAAACAAAGAAATAGCTAAAGAGCCTCAATCAGTCCGCGCTTTAGAAGAAGTTGTCAAAAAATACACAGAGTCAATTAATATAGCTCAAGATCAATTAATTAATTATCCAAAAAATATCACAAGTGCTATGATGGAAATAGATAACAGAAAACGCGCTGTGTCAAATTGGTCAATCTTAGCCCAGCAATTAAAAAGTGAAAACACTCAAAGAATTGTCGATATATTAAAACTCAGTGAAGAAAGTCAAAAAGGAAACACATTCGAAACCAAAATTTCAGAATTCGAGAAAACCTTCGAAGATGCCAATGATTATTTAAAATTCCTCCAAACATTAGAACGTTCAATAAAAGATTTATCCTCTGATGATTTAGCCGTAATAGAACATTCAATCCCTGGTATATTCCACAATTTGAAAATAATATGGATGATATCAAAGCACAAAGACCCAAATAAATTTGGGTTTTTATTGGAAGTAATGGCCAAAGAAATCTGGACTAAAATTTCAGAAAAAGTTCAACTCAAAGCTTTATTTAAAACAAACCCTGATGAAATCGACGCAAGTATTCAACTGATAACTCAAGCCAATAAAGTCGCGACCCAATGGAATTCGAACTATTCCGATACAAAAAACAAAACCAAATGGGAATACGCCCATAATAAAATAACAAAAGATTTAGAATATGTTAAAACAATTTGCGGTAAATTAAAAAATGGTCTGAATAAAATAAAAGGATTTTTAAAATTCCTTGGACACGATTTAGAAAGAGTTATAGGAGGAGCATCTGAAAGAATTTATCAAGAAAAAGAAAAGGTAATGAAGGCTTATTCATATTTCGAAAATTATAAATACAACATTTTCAATTCTGAAACCGATAAATATTGTAGTGAAGTTTTCGCTTTATTCGATCAGGACATGAACGGCTTAGAACAAGACATAAAAAAATTAATCGATGATACTTTCGATAACTTAAAAAACGCCGAAAGTGCCTTTGATTTATATACCAATTTCGATTCATTAATAGACCAAGCTGAAATAAAAAGCGCCATGAAAGAAAAATATATCAATATATTAAAACGTTTCATATCCGAGGTCAAAAACTACGAAGAAATATTTTTAAAATACAAAGATAACCCGCCCATATCAAAAGCCAAATCTGAAACTGCAGGAAAGATAGCTTGGGCAAGACAATTATATGTTAAAATGAAACGCCCTATAAGTAAAATATTTCAAAAAAAGGACCACTTTAAACAAATGGCGGATAACCCAAGAGATGTTAAATTACAAACAGAAAAAGAATTAGCCGATGCGTTTTTAAAAGTCGCAAGACAATTGCGTGATTATGAATTTAAAATTTTCGACGATTGGAAAATCAATTCCCTATCCCAATTCATGGGGTATTTGCGTCTTTGTATTCTCATAAAAAAAGATAATCATTACGAGGTCAATTTCGACAATAGATTAAAGCTTATGATTCACGATACAAAATTCTTAGACCTTTATGGCTTTAGTGATATCCCTCCAAATATTATAAACATAGCGCATCAAGAAATCCAATTAGCGCAATATTGCAACATGCTTTCTTTAATGCTAAGGGATTATGATAATCTTACAAAGTCAATGAAAGACCATCATCAAATGCTGTTAAGAAAAGACTGTAATGAATTGCATCTTAAAATCGAAGTAGGTACAAATACCCATAATTGGACAGCATTAGGTATTAAAGAATTTAATGACGATTGTAAAAATGGTATAAAGAATTTAAGAGATAAATTCGCCAATGTTATCAAAAGCGAGGAAAAAATCCTTAGTGTTATTAAACAAATATCCAATGCGACATTAGTCCGCGATTTTAATAAAAACGTTGTAAATAATCGTGAATTAAATTCATTCCTGTTTTATTATGAAGAACATAGGCAAAAAGTCATTGGGGAATTACTCAATAAATATCAGGAAATCACTGCCACATTAAAAGATATCGAAAGAATGACATTCGAAGGCACAAGAGAAGAAGGCGCCAAGGGTAAAAAAGAAAATGAAGAATTAGGTGAACGTGCCGAGATGGTCCAATATTATCATTATTGGGAAAATTGTATGTTGAATGCTTTATCTAAATGTATTTTGAAAGCAATGATAACTATTAATGGGTTATTCACTATCGATGCTAACTCGAATTTTTTAACTCAGAAACAAAAAGAGCAAAATGTTTTATTCACAGTAAAATCGAAATTTATTACGAGTAAGGAAGTTTTATATAATCCAAACTCTAACGAAATTGATATGGAATTAAAAACACGATTAATCACCTGTTTCCAAAACACAGGCAAGGAATTCATTCGTTGGATGAATGGTACATGCAAAACCCCCTCTATTGAAAACGTGGAAGAAAAAGACAAGGAATATATCCGTAATAAATATTCATACGGAACTGAAATTGATGATAATCAAGATCTTAAGACATTAGTGTCAAAATTATACGAAAGATTAAATAAAATAACGAACTCGTTGGATAATAATAAGGCTAAATATATTCGCGAATATGAAAGTGAATATTTTGGCTACTGGAGTCAAAATGCTAGAAGTATTTATGAAAATCAATTAGATAAAAATAAAACGTTGAAAAATTTCGAAAAGAAAGTATCGTTGATTTTAGCTTATGCTAATGACTTCGAAAAAAAACGAGAAAAACAAAAAATCTGTAGTGGGAATTTCCTTATAAATAATGAAGAGCTAATCATGAAAGGAAAAGATCAAATCGGAAAAGTAATAAATGAAATTCTAAAAATATTAGTAAAAGAATTAGAAGAAGAAGACATGAAAAAATTTAACGAAATTATTACCACAAATAAAGAAAAATTAAAAGAAAAAACAAATTCGAGTGATGAATTAAAAAAGGTGTTGGGATATGTGTCTAAAATTAACGGAAAAAAATTATCAATGGAATTAAAAATACATTCAATGTCCGAAAAAATACATTTTTTGAAATTGCATAATTATCCAGGATTAATCGAAATCGAAAAGCATTTTAAATTACTCAAAAAAGAATGGGATAATTTACGAGTCAAAGCTAAAAGAAAAGACGATAATTTACTCGAACGTAAAAAGAACTTAGCGAAAAAGACTCAAGAAGAAGCCGAACAACTCCAAATTGAAGTTCGGGAAGAATATAAAAAATACAACGAAAAAGGTCCACTTAATGACATCGATTTAGCCGAAGGCTACACCACATTACAAAATTCCTTCGCTGTTTTAGAAGAACTCAAAAAGAAAAAAGATGATATTGTCGGTTCACAAAAATTATTTAATTTACCAATAACAACATTCCCTGAAATAAATGAAATGTACGAAAAAAACAAAAAGGTCGAACCGATATATAAAACCTTCCATGACTATGATACATTTTTCAATGATCAACAAGAAAAAGCCTGGTCGAAAATCGAAACTAATTTATTAGAGAAAAAAAATGAAGAATTGCTCAGAGCCAAACGTGAATTTGACCGTGAAGGACTTTCATCATATATACCTTATAAAAAATTCGAAGATGTTCGTGAGAATTTCAACGATAATTTAAAAGACGTCATTCTCCTTTTAAAATCTCCAGTAGTCAACGAAAGAAATCTTACCGAATTTATCAAAGAAAATCGTCCAGGTCGACTCACAGTAAAATTCGACACGATGACTTTACGTCAAGTGATGAAATTAGACTTATTAAGTATAAAAGACAAAGTCGCCACGATGGTTAACGATGCAAAGGAAGAAACCGATGTAAAAAATAAATTAGATGAAATCAAGAATTCCTTGGATGAATTGAAATTCCAATTAGCTCCACATAAACGTGGCAATGAAGATAAAGGATATAAGTTCAAAGATGTCACGGGTGAAATGGAAATAATAAAAGATAATATTGAAAATTTGCAAAATGTCGGCGCGAATAAACATGCAAAAGCGTTCAAGAAAGAAATCGAAGATTTAGAACAAGAAATGAATAACATGATGGAAATAATAGAAGTCTGGGTCGAAGTCCAAAAAAAATGGATTTATCTCGAAAGTATCTTTGTAGGCAGTGAAGATATTCGTCAAAAATTAGTAAAAGAAACTCAAGAATTCGATGTGCAAGATAAGAATTTCAGAAAATTAATGACTTCGATATATAAAAAACCCAGTGTTAGATTCCAATGTCGTGAAAAAGATCGTAAATTCGAACTCAAAGGATTCCTAACCAAGTTCGAACAGGCCGAAAAAGCCTTAACTAAACATTTAGATTCGAAAAAGAACGAATTTAGTCGTTTTTATTTCCTTACCGAACAAGATTTGCTTCAAATTATAGGTAGTTCAGATCCACTTGATACACTTAATCCCCATCTTATCAAAATTTATTCGAACTGTAAAAGACTTCTTAGTGAAAGAAGAAATATAATCGGTATGGCATCACAAGAAGGCGAAAAATTCATGTTCGATAAACCGATCAGAGTCGAGTCGCAACAACAAGTAGGACAATGGATGAACAAAGTCGACGAAGAAATGAAAAATACTTTAAGGAATTTCCTCAAAAAAGCAATTCAAGATTATACCAAAGAAGAATTGCATAAATTTATCCATAATAAATTAGGACAAATTTGCGTATTCACTTCTGAATGTTGGTGGACCTTTGCTTTAGAAGATGTTTTTAGAAAAATCAAACAAGAAGGAGATAAATACGCCATGAAACGCGAATTAGAAAGACAAAGTAAAGGTTTATTAGATCTTGTTGTTATTGTAAGAAAAAAAGATATATCAAAAGAAGACCGACTTAAATTAAATAATCTTATTATTCGTACTGTACATGGAAGAGAAATCGTTGATAAATTTGTACGTGATTCAATTTTAGACGCCAGAGAATTCGAATGGGAAAGTCAACTCAAATTTTATTGGGACAAAGAAAAAGATGATTTAATCATAAGACAATGCAATGGTGAATTTAACTCATGTTATGAATATCAAGGTCTAGAAGGACGTCTTGTTGTTACTCCACTTACTGATAGATGCGTTATGACCATAACTACCGCTCTAACCTTTTATTTAGGTACCGCCCCCGCCGGTCCTGCTGGTACTGGAAAAACTGAAACAGTAAAAGATTTAGGAAAGGGTATGGGTATAAGAGTCGTTGTACAAAATTGCTCGGATACTTTAGATTATCTTTTTATGGGTCAGTTCTTTAGTGGTTTATCCCAAACAGGTTTCTGGGGATGTTTCGATGAATTTAATATGATTAATAGAGAAGTATTATCAGTCGTAACAACCCAGATTAACTCTATTGAATTAAGTTTAGCACAACATAAAGAAAGTTGGTTCCTTATGACCAAAGAAGTCAAATTGCTTCCAACTATAGGTATTTTTATCACAATGAATCCCAACTATGAAGGACGTTCCGAACTTCCCGATAACTTAAAGGCCTTATTTAGACCAGTAACTATGGTAACTCCAGACTTTTTACTTATCTGTGAAAACATTCTCCTTTCATTCGGGTTTGCCGATGGAAGAAAATTAGCCCAAAAGATTTGCAAATTATATGAACTTAGTCAGGAACAATTGAGTAAACAACATCATTATGAGTGGGGTTTGAGAAGTATGAAAGCAGTATTAAGCTCGGCGGGAACTTTGAAACGAAATCATTTGGATTGGGCCGAGGATTTAATTTTAATGAAAGCCATGAAAGATTTAAATATGCCGAAGTTTATAAAAGATGATAGTATTTTATTCGAAGGATTATTAAAAGATCTTTTCCCCGATTTAGTTTCCGATGTGCCAGAAAAAGGAGGTGACACTGTTCGTGAAATAATGAAAACAATGGGATTAAAAGTATTAGATGGTCAGGTAATAAAAGTACTACAAATGTACGAAGTAATGAATATACGTCATTGCACAATGATTTGCGGTCCTCCAATGAGTGGAAAAAGTATCATTATCGATATATTAAGAAATGTCTTTCAGAAATTTAAAAATATTGATAATATGGTCAGTTACTTAATAAACCCCAAAGCCCAAAGTGTCCCGAGATTATTCGGTAAAAAGAACGAAATCAGTGACGATTTCGAAATCGGTATTTTATCCAACATTTTCCAAATAGCGAATGCCCCCTTGCCAAATAATGGCAAATCTGAATTAAGATGGATTATACTCGATGGTGATGTTGACCCTCTATGGATCGAGAAATTAAATTCGGTCATGGATGATAGTAAACAATTAACCTTGGAAAACAAAGATCGTATTTTGATGCAAAGTTATTGTTCGATGCTAGTCGAGGCATATAATATCCATCATGCTTCACCTGCTACTGTTTCACGTTTGGGGATGATCTATGTCGATTCCTCTTTGTTACATGGTGACGCGGTTTATTATAAATGGCTCGAAGCCAAAGACCCAAAAGAGTGGGATGAAACTATCAAAGGATATATGAATGATAATTATACGAGAATGATGCCACCATGTTTGAAATATATTTTAAAAGGAGCTAAAGGAAATGAAGAAGAAGGTATTCCATTTAAATTAATTGTACCACAATATGAAGCCGCTATTGTCAATCAATTGACTAATTTACTTGACTCTTGTTTGGTTGATTTAGAAGTTTTACCTTCTGAGGCGGCGCAATTAGAATCGATTTTCACTTTCTGTTTAGTTTGGTCTGTTGGGGCTTGCCTTACTACTAATGAAGATAGGGAAAAATTCGCCAAATTCTTGAAGGATTTACCAAGTGGAACTGCTACACCTCCATCGAAACCATATGATTCAATGTATGATGTTACTACTGGTAGATTTATCGAATGGGATTCTGAAAATTTAAATAATACTATAATTCCAGAAAATGATGGTAAAAATCAATCCTATAACGAAATAATAATTCCAACAAGCGATACAAAGAAATTCACCTATTTATTAAAAAATCTCGTTCACATACATAAACCAGTATTATTCGTAGGTGAAAGTGGTACAGGGAAAACAGTCACAATTAATAACTATCTAAAATTCTTAACAAAAGAGAAAAATTCTCCTTATGTTATATTAAACATGAATTTCTCATCCAGAACTAATAGTACAGATTTCCAAAACACAATGGAGGAAATATTAGAAACGAGATTTTTGCGTACAATGGGACCACCAAGTGGCAAAGAGTTAATAATTTACGTAGATGATTTAGGTATGCCAAAAATTGACCGTTTCGAAACACAACAGCCAATCGCCTTTATGAAATTACTCATCGAGAAGAAATGTTATTACACTAAAGATAACAAAGATCTTATTAAATTAATCGATACTAATTTCGTCGGAAGTACTTTACCCCCAGGTGGTGGTAATAACGCAATCGATCCAAGATTTATATCTTTATTCAGTGTATTTAATATCTCAATCGATAACAACGCCGTCAGTAAAATATATGACATTATTTTAACGAATTATTTATCAGGATACGATGAGGGATTAGATATGGCTTCATTCAAGGATAAATTAATATCAGCCACTGTGCAATTATATTCCTCAGTAAAAGCAGAACTTCCTAGAACGCCAATAAAATTCCATTATGTTTTTAATATAAGAGATGTATCAAAAATATTCCAAGGATTTTGTTTATTAAATATCGCTGATTATCCCGCTAAAGAAAATCTACTCAAATTATGGAGACATGAAGCCTTAAGAGTATTCAGTGATAAATTGCGTGATACTAATGACCAAAAACGAGTCGAGACTTTGATAGAAAAAAACATAAATTCAAACTTTTCTGATTTGGCTGAAGTTGCCTTGGCGAAACCATGTATACATTGCGATTTTATGAAGGTTAATTTTTATGATGAAGATGTGGATCCTGTAACCAAATTACCAAAAGTCGAAGATAGAGGATATAGAAATGTCCAAACATATGAAGAAGTAAAGAAGTTTTTAGATAATGCTTTAGAAGCATATAAGGATTTGGAAGGACAAGCTATGAATTTAGTTTTTTATGATGAATGCATCGATCATTTAATTCGTATACATAGAATTATTCGTATACAAAATGGCAATGCGTTATTAGTAGGTGTCGGAGGCTCAGGAAAACAATCGTTGACTAAAATCGCGACATTTATTGCAAGATATGATTTATGGGGAATAAAAATAACCTCCAAATTCGAAGAAAAACATTTCAGAGAACAATTGCAAGAATTATTCAGAAAATTCATACCACAACAACCAATGAAAAAAATCACATTTTTATTCACGGATGAACAAGTCCTCGATGAAGGCTTTTTAGAATTAATCAATAACATCCTCACAACTGGTATCGTTCCCGCCATATTCGAAAAGGCCGAAAAAAATCAAATCATCGATGAGTATAAACCAACCGCTGTTAAATTAAACCTTCCAGAAACGAAAGACACAGCCTATAATCTTTATGTAAATAGAATCAAGGAAAATTTACATTTGGTTATATCAATGTCACCTTCGGGAGATAATTTGCGTAATAGATGTAGGAATTTCCCTGGATTAATTAGTAGTACTACAATTGATTGGTTCTTCGAATGGCCTAGAGAAGCTTTATTGCAAGTAGCCAATTTCCTTTTCACTGGATATAAAGCCATCGAGGCTGATGCAGTACCTTTATTATGTGAACATATAATCAAAGTTCATTCATCCTTAAAAGAATTTTCAGCTGAAGCATTCAACTCCCAAAAAAGAATTATATATACAACACCCAAGAATTTCTTAGATTATATTAAAAACTTCCAATCTTTATATAAAAAACATTTCGATAATACTCAAAATTTAATAACACATTTAGAAAATGGGCTTCAAGTCTTAGCGGATTCTTCTAAGAACATAGCCGCTTTGAAGAAAACTGTAGGAGAAGAGGAAGAAAACGCCGCGAAATTATTAGTTAAATTAAATGAGGTTTTGAATAATTTAAAAGAAGCTACTGCAAAAACTGAAAAAAATAAATCAGAAGCCGAAGCGAAAGAAAAAGAATTAACCGTAAAAAATAAAGAAATCAATGCTGCTAAAGCTGAAATAGAACAAAGTTTAGAAACTATTTCAGCCCTTGTCGAAAAAGTCAAAGAAGAAGTAAAGAAAATCGATCAAAAACAAGTAGATATGATGGCCAAATTAAAGACATTCGAAGGTGAAAATATTATAGTAAAGGCATTAATCTTTACTATTAAAGATGTCGCGATAAAATGGGATGCAATGCCCGATAGTGATGTCTCAAGTAAACTCGGAGCAACTAAGAAATTATTTGCTGATTTGACTGATTTAGATCGTACCTTTACGAACATATTAGAAAAAGTTGGTAACATCAATCAATGTGAAATTGCTTATAATAAAGTTAAAGACATTCAAGTCGATAGAAATAAAAACAAAGTCATTTTCCAATTGCAATCATATGTAATAAACTTCTTCGAATTTGCCACAAAGTCAAAGAAAAGAGTCGAATTACAACGTGATCTCGATAAAAAAATCAAAGAAAAAGAAGAAGCCGAAAAGAGTCTTAAAGAAATTAAGGAACAATTAGCCATACTTACAGCCGAAAGTGAACGTCTCCAAAAAGAAAAAGATGAAAACGAAGAAAAATACAATATCGCAAATGAACGTCTCAAAGAACTCAGTGCTCGTTTAAGTACCGCAAATTCCCTCTTCGATGGGTTAAAATCCGAACAAGTCAGATGGAGCGAAGATAAAGTCAATTTAGCCAATTCAAAAGGTAAACTTCCCGGTGACTGTCTTTTAGGTGCGGCATTTTTATCTTATTGTGGTCCGTTCTCTTTCGATTTCAGAAAAAGAATGATATATGAAACATGGAAAGCTGATTTAATCGAACGTAAAATCAACGTCTCAGAAAATTTCACAGTTCAAGGCTTACTTACTTCAGATCAAGAAATATCCCAATGGAATATTGATGGACTCCCTGATGATGAATTATCAACACAAAATGGTATATTAACCGAAAACGCAAATCGTTGGCCGTTGGCAATAGACCCGGAAAATCAAGCTATTGTTTGGCTTAAGAGAAAATGCGGAGTTAATTTAAAAGTACTCACTTTCACTGGAGATTATATGAAATATGTAGGATTGAGAGTACATAATGGAGGAACTGTTCTTATTGAAAATGTAGGAGATACCATTGATCCAAATATTAATCCAGTTTTAGAGAAAAATTACATAATTAAAAATCAAGTTGAGTATATTATATTAGATGGACAAGAACAAAGTGTCAGTGCTGATTTTAAATTATATCTCGTGACTAAATTGCCCAATCCTCATTACACTCCTGAAATTATGGCAAAAACTACCATAATTAATTTCAGTATTACCATGGATGGTCTCGAAGAACAATTATTAAATGAGGTAGTAAGATTCGAATATCCTTCGATCGAAGAAACTCGTAAGAAAATAGTTGAAGATATGAACAAGAATAAAATCTTCCTGAAAAAATGTGAAGATAATTTACTCGAGGCCTTAAACGAATCAGCTGGTACAGATATATTACAAAACACAAAATTAATCGAAACGCTTAAATTCACCAAAGATAAAGCCCAAGAACTCAAAGCCTCATTACAAGCATCAGAAACTACGAGAAAAGACTTATATTTACAACGTGCTAATTATATCCCGGTTGCAAAAAGAGGTTCAATATTATATTTCACCATATGTGGCTTGAGACTTATTAGTTCAATGTATGAATATTCATTAGCGTCTTATACTAATGTTTATAGAAACGCTATTAAAGAAGCTCCGCCAAATATGATATTAACGAATCGTTTAGACTCGATTAAGAAAAAACTTACTAATTTATTATATGAATATATTTGCTTATCCATTTTCGGTAAACATAAATTAATGTTTAGTTTCCATATGCGTACTATGATAATGAGATATGAAGAAGAACTTGATATGAATGAATTACTCTTCTTTTTAAGAGGATCAATTACTGAAAGCAAAAATCAAAAACCGGAAAATATGGATTGGCTCTCGGATGATTCTTGGCAGGATTTAGAAGGGTTGATTAACTTAAATGACAAAATGAAGAAGGCTGGAAATTTATTTAAATCGAATGTTGAAGAATGGAAAAACTGGGTTGATTTAGAAAGGCCTGAAGATGTCGAATTACCCAGTGGATTAGAAGAAGATTTGACTCCGTTAGAAAAATTATTAATTGTTAGAGTGTTTAGAAAAGACCGTGTATTTAATGCTATTAAGAATTTCATAAAAATTACTACTGGAACTGAATTCTATATCACTCCACCACCTATGAAAATGAATAAAATATTCGATCAAAGTAGTGTCAATACTCCTGTTCTATTTATTTTATCACCTGGTGTCGATCCATCATATTATGTAAATCAATATGCGATAGAAATGGGCTACTTCGAAAAGAAATATCGTTTCATGTCTTTGGGACAAAAGCAAGAAACAGAGGCTAAAAACATGATAATGGACGGTATAAAGCGTGGTTTATGGATTTTATTACAAAATTGTGATTTATTATTTAAATGGTTAAAAGAACTCGAAAACATGATTGATAGTGTCGACTCACTCAAGCCCAAACCCGAATTCCGACTTTGGTTGACTACATCCCCTCTCGAGAATTTCCCCATCGGTATTCTTCACAAAAGTTTCAAAGTTGTAACTGAGCCCCCTGATGGTTTAGGTCCAAATATGAATCGTGTCTTCGGTTCAATGAAAGCCGAGTCATTTGAGAATGAGTGTCCTCATCCCGCATATAAGCCTTTAGTCTTTGTGACGTCATTTTTCCATTCAGTATTACAAGATCGTAAAAAATTCGGAAAAATTGGATGGAATGTCATATATGATTTTATGGAAAGTGATTTCACTATAAGTAAAAGATTATTAAGTATGTATCTTGGAAAGATAGGACCAGATGATCCGATACCATGGGCGTCTCTTAAATATTTAATTGGAGAAGCGATGTATGGAGGTAGAGTCACGGATGATTATGACAGAAGAGTCATGATGACTTATTTAAATGAATATATGGGTGATTTCATTTTCGATGTTAATCAGAAATTCTATTTCGCCAAAAGTGAAAGTTACGATTATGAAATTCCAGAAGAAGGCATATTTGATAATTATGTCAAATGCATAAACGAAATGCCTAATACATATAGTCCCGAAATAATAGGACTTCATTCCAATGCAGAAATTGATTACTTTACTCAAGCATCAAAACGTATTTGGGAAGATATGATTAAATTGCAAAGTTCCACAGGAGGTTCCTCCCAAAAGAAAAAAGAAGGAGAAGATTCAACAAAACAAGTCGCAACCAAAGAAGAAATCGTATTAAAAATGGCCCAAGATTTTTCAGAAAACAAAGTCCCTCCTAAATTCGATATGTTAAATGTCAACAAAAAATTCCAAGGAGGGAAGACACCAATCGAAGCGGTACTTACACAAGAAATCGAGAGATATAATATGCTCAATGATAAAATGACCGAAACATTAGCAGATTTAATTTCTTCACTTAAAGGTGAAATTGCCATGAACGCGGAAATTGAAGAAATAATGAATAGCATATATAATGGTCTTTTACCAAAACAATGGCGTATGTTAGCTCCAGAAACACAGAAATCGTTATTGAATTGGCTTGAACATTTCAGAAAAAGATATAATCAATATTTAGACTGGTTCGAACACGGTGAACCGAAAGTCATGTGGCTTAGTGGATTACACATTCCCGCATCGTATTTAAAAGCCATAATTCAAATCACCTGTAGAAAAAAAGGATGGCCTTTGGATAAAGTCGCCACATATACAATCGTTTCTAAAATATACAACGTCGATGAAATTAGCGAAAAGCCTGAATTCGGTTGCTATATTCAAGGACTTTATTTAGAAGGGGCTGAATGGGACACTGAGAAAAATTGTTTACAAAGACAATTGCCTAAGAAATTGATATGTAATATGCCTTTAATACAAGTAATACCCGCTGAAGCTAGTAAAATTAAATTGAGGAATAATTTGAAGACGCCTGTTTATGTAACACAGAATAGAAAAAATGTCAAAGGTGAAGGATTTGTGTTCGAAGCTGATTTGAGAACTTTAGTACATCCGAATTTGTGGATTTTACAAGGTGTTGCGTTGCTGCTGAATACTGTTTATGGATAAATAAGAGATAATCAGATGAATAAATAATTAATATTTTTAATTATTAAAATAATAAAGGCCAACTTTATTAATAAATTATATTAAATATATTAAATTAAATTATTTTAAAAATTTATGCTTTCATTTGGGGATTGGGGATTGGGGATTGGGGATTGGGGATTGGGGATTGGGGATTGGGCCCAATCCCCAATCCCCAATCCCCAATCCCCAATCCCCAATCCCCAATCCCCATTCAAATAATTTTTAACAAAATAATAATTTATAAAAATAATTAATAATAATTTTTAACAATCATTTTATGAACAAAAGTTAATTAAAAAGCAATAAAATCTATAAACAAATTTAATTAATTAGAAAAGTGAATAAATGATA
>Ga0256407_10009111_pt1 | contig 14301 bp, 3 predicted proteins | sample RumenRJG_04DNA_FD_193489 | JGI IMG/M metagenome (GOLD analysis project Ga0256407, IMG submission 193489) | Bovine rumen microbial communities from Lethbridge, Alberta, Canada - RJG_04 | ecosystem: Host-associated > Mammals > Digestive system > Stomach > Rumen | place: Canada: Alberta | collected... | reverse complement strand
TCTTTATTAAGAGAATATAAAGTAAGAATAAATAATATGGCACATACAATTGATAATTATAAAAAAGAAGAAAAAGAAAATGAAAAAGTAAATATTATAAATCATAAAGAATTTGAACCAAAATTTTTAATTTTAAATCATTTAGAAACTAAAAAATTATTTTTTTCAAAAAAAATAAAAAAAAACTAATTTTAACTTTGACTAGGAGTATTACTACTAATTTCATTAATACTTTTCCCACTTTCTTGTATAGTACCTCTATCTATATTCCCATTATTTTCATTTTGTTCTCCTTTAATTTTATCTTTAACCTTATTAAAAACATTAGAAACGCCTTCTCCAATTTTTGAAGCACCTAAAGCAATTTTTTCTCTTCCAGGAGCAGTTTTTTCTGCAATAAAATTCCCTGCTTTTTTAAATCCATTTATTGCTGCATTACCACCATTTTTTATTTTATCTTTTATTTGAATTTCATCTATTTTATTAGAAATTTTATCCTTTAAAAATTTTAATTTATTTCCTACTATATTTAACCATTCAGGAGCATTTTTAAAAATTGAATTTTCTTCTTCTATTTTATTTGAATAATTTTCAAACTCTGGAAATAAATTAATTGGATTTTCTACCTCTTCATTTACTTTTTCTAAAGGAAAATCAATTTCAATTTCTTTTTCTCCTAAAACTTTATTTTTTAAATTTCTTCTATAATAATCTAAACCATAGGTTTTGTATTTTTTTTCTATTGGCAATGATAAATCTATTTTTAATGTATCACAAGTAAATTTAAATTTTCCATTTCCTCCTTTTTTAAAAAAATTAAGAATGTATTCATCAATTGGATCTGTTAATTTTCTAATATAAGATATTGAATTTCCTAATTTTTTATGTTCTTCTGCACATTTTTCACATAATGTTATTCCATTGTTTACTGATATCATTCTTGGATTTTCTGAATTACAATCTGCACATTTTCTATTTGCTTCATATAAATCTAATATTGGATTTCCTTTTATTGGTTCTTGTTCTAATGTTTCTAATGGTTTTGGTGTTGGTTCCATTGGAATTATATAATTGAAAGGGAATTAATTATTATTTTTATTTTAGGTAATTTTTATTAAAAATATTATATGTTTTTTTTTAAGGAAAAAAAAGGTAATTTAATATTTTTTTTATTTTAAATTAAATTAGTCATTTATTATATTTTTTTTATTTAAACATTTTATACATTCCCATATCATTATTGCTGCACTTACATGAACATTAAGTGATCTTACTTCACCAAATTGATTTATAATTATACAATTATCTATTAAATCAATTATTTCTTGAGGAATTCCTTCTTTTTCATTTCCTAATACTAAAACCATTTTTTCTTTAAATTCAAATTTTTTAATATCAATTGAATTTTGAGTTTGTTCTAATCCAATTATACTATAACCTAATTTTCTATACGCTATTATAAATTCTTTAACTGTAACTTTTGGTATACTTAATAAGGGAATTAATTTTTCTGAATTAGATGATGAAGAAATAAAATTTTTATCATTTAAAATATCTTCTGAAGGAATTGTTAAAGCACCAATATTAAATATTTCACATGTTCTCATTAAACCAAATAAATTTGGTATTTTTTCTAATAAGGAACCTAATATTATTATATCATATCTTTTTTTTGGAAAATTATTTATTGGATTTAATACTATTTCTTCTTTTATTTTATTATCGAATATATATTTATAATTATTTGATAAAATATTATAATTTTGAGAATCTAATTTTATTTCATTTTGAGATAAGAGTTTTAATTTTGAATTTATATTTTCTGATATTGGTTCTTTATATATTTCATCATAAGAGTTTTTTAATATGTTATCTACTGAAAAATTTTTTAAAAGGAAAATATATGATTCGTATTTAGAATCAAATTTTTTAAAAAATTTTTGAATATTTTGATTTTTATTTAAATATTCTAAAAATGAATTACTTAAATAATTATTTGAAATTGAATTAAATTGATTACTTATTTTATTAATAAAATATTGTGCATAACCTCTTATGTTACATATATTAGATGTACATTGAATTGTTATTGCATTTATAAATTGGTTAATTTCATCTTCATTTATAATATACTTTTCAATTAAACTTATTGAAGAAATTATTAATGATGATGTTACAATATATGATTTTGTCTCTGGAAGAATTAATGAATTTAATAAAAAGATTCTAAATTCTTTACAATATTTTAAAAAGATAATTGAAAATAAATAAATATAATAATCTACACTAAATATATTTATTTTTTGAAGAATTGATATTAATGAATTTGAAATTGAATTTATAATTTCATTATCTTTTATAAAATTTATTGTTTCTTTATTAAAAATAGAACCTAAAGTTAATAATAATTGACTTAATCTTAATTTTTTTCTATGTTTATCACTTAATTCCAATTCTGGTTTAAAATCAGATAATAAATCAATTTCTTTTATAACTTTATTAATTGTATTAAGAATTGAATGAATTAAAATTTGATTATAATTTAAATTATTATTAATTAAATCTTCATAAAATTTTAATATTTCAATTCTTACATATAAATCAAATTTAGCTATTTCATCATTAAATGGTAATATATTTTTTATTTTTATATTAAAAGGACTTTTTATATATAATGGACAAGTTTGAATCATAAAAGTATCCTCTCCTCTTAATTCCCTTATTTTTGAATATTCAACTAAAATTTCATCATAAATTAAAATTAAATTATTATCTTCTTTAATATATTTAATTAAAATTTCTGATGAAATTTTTATTAATAACCAAGCTTTATCATCATTTAAAATAATGAATTTTTTTAAAATATTTTGAATAACATTTGAATAATTTTCATTTGAAATTTTATTTTTATCAATTATAGTTAATATAAATAATAATACATTTATGTAATTAAAATTTTCATCATTTTTAATTAAAATATTTAATGATTTATCAATAAAAGTTTGAAAATTTTCAATATTAGAATCATCATATTTTTTTTGAAAGAAAATTTGAAAATATTGAAATAAATAAAAAATATCAAAATTGTTCACAAATTCATAATAAATAAAAATTTGATTAATATCTATAAAGTTAATTTGAATATTTAAATAATTCATTAGTAATAAGCATAATGTCAAATTTTTAAGATATAAAATATTATTTATTTCATTTAAAGAAGGATAATTTTTAATTAAATAATTATAAATATAATTTATATTTGAGAATAAATTTTTATTATTTATTAATTCATGATTTTTGAAAATATTATAATGTATCATACATAATAAATTATAATTATACATTTTTAAAAAAAGTAAATTATATTTTAATTGTTGAGGAGTATTGACTATTTCTATTCCATTAATTAAATAATCTGGAAATGGTTTTTTAAAAATTGTAATATAATTAAAAAGTAATTTTTCATATAAATAAAAACCATCAATATAAAAATTATTACAATTTTTTAACATTGTTTTTAAATTTAAATAAACATCATTTATGAAATCAAAATTAGGATTTGAATAATTCTTAAAAATTAAAGATATTTCAAAGATACAATTTATATTATTTAGAATATCTTTTTTCATATTATCTTTAATATATGAACTAAAAATTATAGAAATATTATTATTAATATAATCATTTAAAATTTCACTAGATGAAATTGAATAATAAATTATATTTTGGTATTTAATTGAATAATCTTCTAAATTATTATCTTTAATAAAAAAATTTTTATCTGTGATGTTTGATAAATTCATATTTGATTTTATATATGAATTCATTTTATGAATTGCCTTTAAATATAATTCATTTTTTATATTATTTTCATTTAAACCAAAATAAAGATTATAAATTGATAAATAATCTTCATTAATATTTAGCATATAAATAATAAGTTCACAATAAACTATATTATAAATATTTTTATAATTTTCTTCTGAGTGAATATTTGTTTTTAATATTAAATTACTTATTAAATTCCAAAATGTATATTTATAATAATAAGATTTATTGTTATTCAAAAATTTATCAATTAATATTTCAATATATGAGATTAATTTATTATCAATTGTATCTTTTATTTCTTCTATTTTTTGAATTATATTTTCAATAGATTTAACTAAATAATAACATATAATTTCATTAGTAATATATTTTCCAATTCCATTTAAAAAATCAATAATATATTTAGGATATTTCGTGAAATATTTAGTATAAAAATTTTCAATTATTAATCCTAATTTAAAATCATAATTATCTATTTCATTTTGTGGATAAAAAAAAGGATTATTGATAAGTAATAGAAAATCACTTAATAAATAAGAATTGAAAATTTCATTTGTAACATTCATTTTACAAAAAAGTTTAACAAAAAATTTTTGTATTTTATAATTTCTATTCTTTAATAATTTTTTAGTAAAAATTATCAAATAATTTATTGGGCTTATAAATAAATTTTTTTCATCTATTTCTTCATTTTTAAAATTATTTTTTTTGTTAATAAAATCAATTATAAATTCAAAATCTTTATATAATGATTTGAATTGTTGATTATTATATCCATCTAATGTATCATAAATAAGAATAAATTTTTTTAAAAAATTAATATCTAATATTTTATTTTCCAAATTTTTATTTAGAATATTTAATGCTATTTTATGAAGAAGTTTGCTATTTGAAATTAAGATATTAATAGTAATTAATGTTATTTGTGATGAATTATTTTTATCATTATAAAGAATATTTTCTATAATATATACATAATTTTCATAAAATAAAGTTTCTTTTTCTAATAATTTTTGAATAAAATAATTTTTAATTAATTCAAATTGATTATTATTTAATTTCTGAAGTAAAAAAAAATGTTTATTAAAGATATAATTAAAAGAATTTTGAATTGAAGAAATTATTAATTTAATATCATTTAATTCTAAATTTAAATTTAAATTTAAAATGTTAGGAATAATAAAAATAATATCAATATAATTTGGTTCAATTAATAAGTCTTTTGATTGTGTTATAGAAAATAATACACAATAGAAAAGAAATAATAAAATATTTATTTTATTATTTTCATTATGTTTTATTATTTCATTTTTAATTACCTCAATAAAATTAATAATATCATTATAACAATTATACAATCCCTTTATTATTATATTAAAATTTTTTTTAAAAATTGAGAAGTTTAAAATAATTCTTTTTAAATTATAATTATTTAAAGTAATTGAAAATAATTTTAAATAAAATTCCTTTATTAAATCTTTATTATTATTTTTTTCAATTAAAAATAAAATATAAATCAAATTTAAATATTCATTTTCCATATTATCAATAACATCATTTTCGTTAAACTTTTGAATTTCATTTAAAAAATAATCATTCTTTATATTATCATCAATAAGATTTTTAAAAAGATTCATGAATTTTTTAATTACTTTAAAAGAAGAATCTTTAATAACATCTTTATTAATATAATATTTTTCAATAAAATTTTTAAAATTATTATTCTCCATATTGGAAATAAAAATTAATTAAAAAATAAATTAAATAAAAATATTTTATAGTAGATTATCAATTAATAAATAAATATTTAGAAAAAAATGCAATTTTCAAGACATATTAGAGGAAAAAGTGACACTGATTTTTTTACTGATAAAAGATATTTAGATAATATCCACTATAATATAAAATCTTTTAAATCTCCAATTCAAAAAAAGAATAAAAATGAAGTAGACACTTTAAATGGAAATGGATTAAAAATTAAAAAGAAAAGTGTTAAAAGATATTCTGTTGATTTTATACCAAATGTTCAATATATAAATATTGAAGAAGACTTCAATGAATTTTTAATTAAAGTTTTATTATTTAAAAAACACTTTGATTACAAAGTAATACAAAATTTTATAAGATCAGAAAAAACATTTTTAGATACAATAATTGAAATAATAAGAGAATTAATAAGAAGATTTAAACAAAATTATGAAGATAGAGATAATTTAAATATTAATGATGATGATATTGAATTACTTAATAAATTTGATAAATTTGATAATGTTCTTGAAGCAATGATTGAAACAAGACCTGAAGAATTTTATAGAGAAGTAAAAAATATGATTTTAAATGAATTTGAAAAAAGTAGATATGAAATTGCTCAATTTTTAGATAATTATAAAGGGAAAAAAAAGAGAAAAAAGAAACTTATTGATATAGATTTTTTTTCTTCAAATAGTCGTTTAAATTCAAATTTTGAGTCAAAAGATGCCTTAAGTAATGAAGAAATTACTCAATTTATTGTTTCAATTTCTCAAAGTTGTCTTTTTGTTTTAAGTAATATATTATTTAAATTGGATTATTATTCTTTAACTATGAATTATTTATTTGAAAAAATTAAAAATTATATGAGTGTTTTTATTGATTCTTTAATAAAGGAAAATGTTCTTATACAAAAAGCTAAAATAAGTCAAATGAAAATATTACATTTTATTGAACATATTTTTTCTTTATCAAAAACTTTTACTACTATATTATATAATGATAATGATGATGATGATAGATTAAATTTAAATATTTTTTCATCATCTGGAAAATATATTTTAAATAATTTTATTGAAATTGTTTCAAAATGTAATCATTTAATTTTTTCATCTGATGAAAAATTTGAAAAAAGAAAAAACTTGTTATATAAAATAATATTTGATAAAAATAAAAAAGAAATTATTCAATATAAACAATATTTACAAACTTTATATATGCATAATACAAAAATGAATAATACAGAATTAGAAAAACAATTTCAATATTATTTTAATACTAAATTAATAGTTTGGAAAAATGTTTTTTTAAAAGTAGAATCTAAAAATTTATATGAAATATGTAGAATATGTGAACATCAAGTTCCAATAAATGAATTTATATTACATGTTAATTATTGTAAAGAACAAAAAATATTTTATACAAAAATGAGAATAGTAAAAGGAAATTTAATAAAATTAGTTTCAACATTAGAATTTTTTAGAGATACAATGAATTTTACAAAATCAAATCAAAATAATCTTATAATTTTTTCTCCAAAAAGTCAATTAATGAAATTTTTTAATAAAAATACTGGAAATACAATATTAGATAATTCAACATTTTTAATGAATGGAAGATCAAAATCAAATCAACAATGGGATAATAGTAAAAATAAAAGTTTTACTTTTTTAAATAATTTAATTCGAATTTATGAATATGAATGTGAATTACCATTTGATAATTATGAAAGAAATCCAAAAGAAATATCTCATTTAATATCAATGATATATTTTACCTTATTTTTATTTATTGAAAATCAAAAAGCATTTGAATTTTCAAAAGAAGTTAATGAAATATTAGGAGGAATATTTCAAATTTTAAATAAGAAATTATTATCAGTTCAATTTATTTTAACAGTAATGGAATTAAAAGCAAAGAGTAATATATATAATTTAAATTCAGCAACAATGTTAACAAAAAGTAATTCAAGAGATACTTATATTAAATATATTGAAAGTAGGAATGCTTCACCTGTATTAAGTACTTTTTCTAATTTATATAGATCAAATACGAAATTTGCTCCTAGAAAGTCATATAATCCTTTAATTAATGATGATAGAAGTGAAAGTATTTCTTCTCAAAAAAGTGATTTTTCAACTACTATTAAAAGTGTTAAAAATATTTTAAGTGTAAATAATACTATGAGTAATTTTTTTAAACTTAGAAGAGATACTTGGACTAGTAATTTAAATAAAGATAGGAAATTTAATCATTTGTTTTTATCTAGTAGAAGTCAAACTGGTGATCTTGAGAAACCAAAAAAAAAAAATAATTATAATATTAAGAAATTAAATATTAATGGAAAAAATGAAATTTTTGATAATAGTAATTTTCAAGAAGATGAATTAAGTGAAAAAAAGAGATTAAATAATATTCTTTCTATTAAAATTTCTAATAGTCATAGTTTTATTAATGTGAATAAAAGTATAAATACATCTCAACCAAATATTAATAATAACATTCCTAAAAATAAAAATAATACAACATTTACTAATCAGAATAAAAATAATATTGAAAGTTATACAGATTATAATAAAAAAAAAATCAATTCTGAAAATACAAATCAATTCAATAAAAATAATAATAATAGTTATATACTAGATAATAAAAAAAAATTAAATTTAAGAATGATAGTTCCTCCGGGTAAAAATGAAAATGATAAAAGTGAAAATAGTTCAAGAAAAAATAAACAAATAAATAAATATCCCCAATTAAATAAAGTTGAAAAAATAAATACAAATAAAATCCATAGATATACAAATAGTGAAAATATCCCAGAAAGATTAAAAAAAGAATTAAAAGATGATTCAGATGAAGATAATTTAGATAAAAATAATATAGAAATAATAAATACAGATTCAAATAATTCAAAAGGAGTAAATATTTCAACAGAATTTTTTAGTTCACCTAAAAAAAGTTTATTTGGGAATAAAATAGGAACAAGTAAATTTAATAATATAGGAGAAAAAAACAATTTAAATTTAGATATTAAAATTAAAAATACTGATAATAATAATAAAAATGAATTTTTAAATAATAATATAAATAATAATCAAGATACAAATCCATTTTTTAATATGTTAAAAAAAAGTGCTGATGTTAATTTTAAAAGAGATTCCCAAATTCAAATTGAAAGAAAACCAATAAAAAAACATTCTTTATTAACGTTTGATTTATTTAAAAATAAAAAATTTTCTACTATTAAAAATCCAGAAGATGAAACAGAAGCTGTAATTAGAATAGAATCAACATATAATGATGATGATGATGAATCATCTGGTGTAAATGTTTTATTGAATTCTAAAAAAAAATCAAAAGGATATTTAAAAAGTGAAATTGATGAAGATGAAGAAGAAGATGAAGAAAATACAGAGACAATTGAAAATATTGATGAGAATATTTATTATATTGATAGTTTTTATGGTTTGAGTAAAAAAAATGAAAAAAAAAATAAATATAATGAAATGAATGAAATTTATTTAGAATTATTAGATTATGCTAGAATTACTGAAAATAATATTTTAGGAAGAAATTCAAGTTATTTTTCTTGTAGTGATTCAGATTATAGTCAAAATGATAGTGCTTATTTTGATGGTTCTATGGTTATTGGAAATAAAAATGATAGTTTTCATTTGACTAATATTCAAATAAAAAAAAATTCTAATCTTTTAAATAAGAATGATAAACCTAGAAAAACTAGAGGTTCTATTATTGGTTCTAATAGATCTAAAATTCCTAGAAATAGTTTAAATCTTTCTAAAATTATTAAATCTAATAATGAGTATGATAGTTCTTTTTCTAATCGTCATCTTATTAGAAATAATGAATATAATTTTTCAACACGTACTGTTAAAGAATATGAAACCATCATGAAAAATCATAAAACTCTAACTAATCATGATATTATTAAACTTTATAAAATTGAAGATGAAATTGATAATAATATGAAAAAATTTAATAAAAGAAATAGTAAAAATTCAAAACGTAGTTTTAATAGTCAAGAAGATAATAAAAATGATAATAATAATAATAAACAAAATATTAATGATGATGATAATGATAATTATTCAGACAATAATAAAAATAATAAAGAAAGTACAATAAAACAAGATATAATAATCTCAAATAATCAAAAATATAATAATAGATTAGATATTGGAAATAGTTCAAATGTTTATAATAAAAATATTTTAGATAATAGTTCAAGTAGAAGTAAAAAAGAAATTAATAATTATTCAAATAGAAGTAGTCTGGGATATAATTCAAAAAGAAGTAATAGATTAGATATTGATGATCATACAAATCGTAGTAGTAAGGGTAATAATTCAAAAAGAAATATTAGACTAGATATTGATAATAAATCTAATAGAAGTAATAAAAAAGAATTATCAATTAATACAGACAACTTTATTCCAAAAAAAGATTTATTTCCCAAATTTGTTTCAAAAAAAAGTACTCCAATAAACACATTAAATAATCAAATAAATTTCTTAAATAAAAGAAATTTTACAAAAATAATAAGTCCAATTAAAAATAAATTAAATCCCCCAAGAAAAAGACATCTATCATTATGTGAAAGTTCAAATTTTTCATTAGGAAATTCAATATTTAATTTCAAATTAATAATCCAAATTGCAAAAGGAGGATACGGAAATGTTGCTTTATATAAAAAAATAACAACAGGTGATATGTATGCAATTAAAACTGTAGATATTCAAAAAATGAAAGAAAAAAAATTATCATCAACTTTAAAAAATGAAACTTCAATTTTAAATGAAATTAATAATGATTATGTTGTTAAATGTTATTATATTTGGAAAGATAAAGTTAATTTTTATTATGCAATGGAATTTATGCCAGGAGGGGATTTATTTAAATTATTATCTTCAATTGTTCTTCCTAAACCAACAATTCAATTAATTTCAGCAGAAGTTATTCTAGCTTTGAATTATTTACATAGTTTAAATATAATTCATAAAGATTTAAAACCAGAAAATATTTTAATATCAAAAGAAGGTCATTTTAAAATAACAGATTTTGGTTTGAGTCAAAATGATAATAGAAAAATGAGTATTTATAATATGATAAATATTGAAAAAAATGATTCAAGTGAATCAGAAGATAAAGAAGATAAAGAAGAAAATAAAACTGTTGGTACATTAAATTATATGGCACCTGAATTATTTACAGATGAATATGAAATTACACCTTTAATTGATTATTGGTCTTTTGGTGTTTTATTTTTTGAATTATTTACTTTTAAAGTTCCTTTTTATAGTGAAAGTCAAAGTGAAACTAAAAATAATATTATTAATATGAAATTTGATTGGAGTGCTATGGATGATGAAAATGTTATTAAAACTTATAAAAATTTAGATGATGCTAAAGATTTAATTAATAAATTTGTTGTTAAAAATCCTTCTGAAAGATGGGGTGATGATGATATTGATAAAATTAAAAAACATAAATTTTTTGAAGGTTTTAATTGGGATAATATTAAAAATATTCATGATAAAGCTGTTATTAATTTTTTGAAAAAAACTGTTGAAGAAACTAATAAAAAAATTAAAGAAGCAAATGTTGTAAATGAAGATAATAATAAAAGTATTACTTTAGAGAAATTTAATAGTGATGTTGAAAATGATAATAATGATGGATATTATTGTGAAAGAGTTGATAATTTATATACTAAAAATCAAGAAGTAATTAAAACTAAATTTAAAAAAAAAGAATTTAATATTAATGATACTGAAGTAGCAGATTCATTAATGATAGATTTAAAATAATATTTTAAAAATGATTAAATTGAAAATAAATCTAATTATGAAAAATATAAATATGTAATAGTTTATAGATTTTTTATATTTTATTTTATATAATTTAAAATTTACATTTTTTGATTAACTCTATTTTTAAAATTATTTTAAAAAAATTAATTTATAAAAAATTATAAAAAAATATTAAATTAACTTATTTGATAATAATTTTTATTATAATATCTTCTATCAGGATGTCTTAAACAAAATCTAATAACACTATTACTAACTTTAGAATAATTTATAAATGTTAATCCCATTTCTTTATCTAAAGAACCCAAATTACCATTTTGTAAAATTTTAATATCATTATCAGTTAAATTATTACCTTTTACTTTTAAAAATTTTAAATTTGTAATAAAACCAGATGCTAAAATTTTAAATCCATCAGTAGAAATTTCATTATCTTCTAAATTTAAATCAGTTAAGTTACTCCAAGGACATTTTGCCATATGTTGTATTCCAATATTAGTAATATGATTATTTTTTAAATTCAATATTTCAAGATTGATTAAACTTCCATTTGATAAATATAAGCAACCCTCATCTTCAATATTATTATAACTAACATTTAATTCAATCATATTTGAAATAAAATTAGATTGCATTAAATAAGACATTCCTTCTTTTCCAATATTATTTCTTTCCAAATTTAATCTATTAATTAAATGTAATAATCCAGATGATAAATTATAAATAGATTTAGCACTTATTAAATTAAGTCCAACATTTAAATTACTAATTTTCTTTAATCTACTATAAACAATATATTTAAATCCTACATCTTCTATATTATTACCTTCAATATTTAATTCAGTTAAATTATTATTAAAGTTAGCTTTTCCTAAATATTCAACACCACTTTTAGTAATTTGATTAAGTGAAACATTCAATCTTTTTAAATTATTTAAATTCCCATTACAAATATAATATAAACCTAAATCACAAATATAATTATCAGAAACATTTAAATATTCTAAAAAATTTAAATTTAAAGTTCCAATCATTTCAGCTCCTTTAGTACAAATATCATTATGAACAATTGACAATTCTTTTATTGAAATATAAGGTTTTTGTGCTATATAATAAGCTCCAACTACACCTAATTTATTATAATCACAAATTAATTTTTCTAAACTACCAAAAATTCCATTTATAATTGCGTCAATTCCTATTGGTGAAATATCATTCCAACTTATATTTAATTTTTTTAATTTTTGATAATTACATTTTGTAAATAAAATAATTCCATCATCACCAATTTTATTACTTGCTATATTTAATTCTATTAATTTTTTCATATTTCCTTTTATTAATTCATATGCTCCGTCATCATCAATTCTATTTCCTTCTAAATTAAATATTTCTACATTTTTAAAATTTCCATTTACTATATATTTAACTCCTTTTTCACATATGTCATTTCGAGATAAGTTAAAATCTATTACAGTTGTAAAATTACCTTTTGATAATATTTTACATCCTTCACTTCCAATTTCATTTAATGATAAATCTAATTTATTTAAAGTTTTATAATCTATTTTTATTAATTCTTCACATGATTTAAATCCTAATTCATTCTCAGCTAAATTTAATTCTATTAAATTTTCACACATTTTCTTATGTTTAATTAACATTTTAATACCTTCATAATTAATTTCATTATTAGATAAATCTAATATTCTAATTAAAGACAAATCATAAGAATTTAAAATCATTGTCATATCTTTACCAATAATTTCACTATTAGACATTTCTAAAATATTAGTTTTTAATAAAGTATCTTTTCCTTCACTTTTCACAGAAGTATATGACATTTTCAAATTATCATCTAAACCTTTTGGTTTAACAACAGTATAAAAATGAATCCATCTTAAAATTTGATTATAAATACTATTAGTAATAGGAATTGCTCTATTAGTTCTATCATATACTATTTTATCATTAGTAATATAACTATTTTTAAATTTATTTTTATTTAAATATAATAATTGCATTTTTGTAAATGAACAATCCAATGCAAAAATTTGAATATCAGTCAATGGTAATGAAGGAAAAAAACTTATATCATTATCTTTTATTTTAAAAATAGGAGAACCATCTTGACCATTAAAAGTATTACCATTAAGATATAATAAAAATTCTTCTTTAGAATCTAATCTTAATTCCAAATTACGACCTTTAATATTATAATCTCCTAATTCACATCTAAAAGACTCATAATAATTATCAATTTTATTATTAACATAACCATAAAAAAAACCATTACTATTTTTTTCTTTATCATAAGGACATAAACCAAGATATCCACCAATTAAACCTAAATTTTGTTTTAATAAACAAATAGCAAAATCAAAATTTTCTTTATTTTCATATTCATATTCATCAGGATAAACAAAAGTTTCTACTTGAGATTCTTTTAAATAAACTCCATTTGTTAAATCCATATAAAAAGTTATATATTCTGCTTTTTTTTTTAAAACTGGAGAATAAATATTATGTGCACAAGTTAAAATTATTTCAGGTGCGATTAAAGTTGCTGTTCCATATAAAAAATATCCTTTTCCAAAATCACTTTTTAATAAACCTATTGCGCTTAATGGGTAATTTAATTTTGGGATATTTTTTATTTCTTCATTTTTTTGATTTTCTATATTATGTATTTTGGAATTATATTCATTTGGTGATGATGGAAATTTTAATCCACTCATTTGAAGTTTATTTGTTGTCTCTAATGAATGATTTATATTTTTGAGAATTTCATTATTCTGTGATATTGCTAAAATTTTTTTTTCTTCTTCTGTTTTAATTTCTTTTTCTTTTTCTTTTTCTTTTTTTATTTCTTCTTCTTTTTTTTTTTCTT
>Ga0256407_10009110_pt1 | contig 14302 bp, 14 predicted proteins | sample RumenRJG_04DNA_FD_193489 | JGI IMG/M metagenome (GOLD analysis project Ga0256407, IMG submission 193489) | Bovine rumen microbial communities from Lethbridge, Alberta, Canada - RJG_04 | ecosystem: Host-associated > Mammals > Digestive system > Stomach > Rumen | place: Canada: Alberta... | reverse complement strand
CCAAGATTTCATACATTACGATTTAACTAGGCTAGTTATCTGACAACTTATTGAATTGTCAGACTATTGTTTATAGAAATTTAATAAAATAAAGTATTGACAATTATATAAATATATGCTATAATACAGATAGTAGAAGGGATATAATACCCATGTGATTTATATGCCTACTATTTGTAGGTTCATATAGATAAGAATTCTTTTATAAAATGCCTAGTTAACTAGGGGAAAGGAAGTTATGGCAGATTACGAACATTTGGGAATCGTACAGGATTTTGAAAGATATGTAAGAGATAAGAAAGTATCATCAAGGTACTATTATAGGTACTTACTTTCAAGAGTCATAAAAATGTTCCAGTACAAAAATCTCCCAGACACCATACCACACGAGATACTTGACCGGTATCTGTTTGAGTATGGAATTGCTTGTATTACAGAAGTAGAAGGTAAATTACTATGTTTTTATGGAAATCTAGGTGGAGAGCAAGATGCTTATTACAGACCATCAAAATTTATAGTAGCAAATCCTCATATCAAACAAGACTTTTCAGCTGAAGTTGATATAGTTTATCCTAGTCAACTAGCCGACCCTACAATGCCAAAAGAAGGAACTCAAAAGGGTGTACTTATGAGGAATGATGCTGATTGGGTAGGGTTGCATCCGTTACTAGCAAGATATGCATACCTATTAGCAGAAAATACATTGACTATAAGAACAGCCGATGTAATGCTTAGAGTTGTGGCATTTCTTACTGCTAATACAGATAAGGAAAGAGCATCATGTTTAGAATATCTTAAAGTTATAGAAAAAGGTGAGATGGGGGTTATAGGTAATAGTCCGTTCTTTGATGGTGTAAAATTACAATCACCACCTTCCAATAATGGCTCTTACCTAACCCAGTTCATAGAATTGCAACAGTATTTAAAGGGTTCATTCTTTAATGAGATAGGATTAGTAGCAAATTATAACATGAAGCGTGAAGCAATAGGTAAAGGAGAATCTACACTAGATACAGATTCAATATTCCCTCTAGCGGAAAATATGTTATATACTAGAAGAGAGGATTGGCAGAAAACTAATGATATGTATGGTACAAAGGTAGAAGTTGACTTCTCATCATCGTGGCTTTCAAATCATCTAGAATCAATTATAATGCTAAATTCAAATATGAAGGATATTGTATCATCAGGTCAGCCTAGTCAACTAGCCGATAATCCGGAAGAAACTACTGAAAATAGTCAATCAAATGAGGCTCCGGAAGAAAATACTGAAGATAATGCAGATGAATATGTGGCATATGAGCCAACAGAAAGTGAAGAGTCAGAGGAAAATCCCGAATCTATTGTAAATGATGAATCAGTAAATGAAGATTTGACAGAGTTACTTGATGAAATTGAAAATATGCCTAGTCAACTAGCTGAGGAAGGAGAAGATAATGAACCGGAGACAGAACCCACCGAAAATAAAGACCTTGATACCCTTGACTAATGGAATATTCTCTCATATGGACTATACATTTAGGGAAGAGGTAACAAAAGCTAACTTAGATTTACAATTTGTTGCTAATAATGGCTTAAGGAATGTATCACCGATAATGGAGTTGATAGATGACGGTGACGGAACAGTATTTGATAATACAAAATTAAATACATTAGCTGGTCTTATACTTGAAACATATAAACCTAAGTGGGATAAGTTAGGAGAAATTTACGATATACAGTATGACCCTATACACAACTATCTTGACCAGTGGGAAGAAACTGATGATATTGATGGAACATTATCTGATAACCGTATAAGAACTGATACATTTACACATGGCAAGATTGTGACACAAGATATCAGTAGAAATGATATAGGAAGTGGCACAACCACAAAGAGCCAAGATACTTCAACAACAAGGACAGATAATTTATCATCTACTGAAACTAGAGACTTAGATACTTCAGCTACAGAGACAAATAATCTACAGGAACAGACTACCTATGGTAAGACTGAAACTAGAACAGACAATTTATCAGAGGCAACAACAAAATCAGAGACAGATACTAGAACCGACAATTTACAGGAAGAAACTTTCTTTGGTAAGAGTGATACAAGAACTGATAATCTTACGGAAGAGGTTACTTATGGTAAAACTGATACTAGAACTGATAATTTAAAGCATGAGATAAAAGGTAGTGAAACTACTACTCCTAATCTTACAAATTCAAGTTCTGTATATGCAATAAATTCGTCAGTAGCTGTTCCAACAGATACTAGTGCTCAGACAGGAACTCAGACACTATCATTTTCAAATAGAGAGAATGATGACACCGGTACACAAACTAGTGCTTTATCTGGTAAGGATACTACAAAGAATACGGGAACACAGACTAGTCAACTAGCTGGTTCTGATAGAACAAAGAATACAGGAACACAACAGAATGCTGTTTCCGGAACAGAAACAACATTAAACACAGGAACTCAAGCAGATGTTAGTAGTGGTAGTGATGTTACTGCAAACACAGGTACTCGTACAACTGCCAAGACTGAAGATGGTACGGTAATAACAAATAATACCGGCACTCAGACAGTAGTTGGAGACAATGATGAAACTGTAACATCAAGCACTAGTAATTCAAGAGCAACACATGATGTAACCGGGTACACAGGTGCTGACACTTCAAATGAATCTACTAGTAAATCAAGAACAACCACTAATGACATAGATAAGACAGGAAGACATTTCGGTAACATTGGTAATCTCACAAGTCAGAAACAGATATTGGAAGAGATTAACCTTTGGAGATGGAACTATGTGAATGAAATTCTTAATGATGTAAAAGAATTTACTACATTACCTGTCTACTTAGATGCAACAAGTTACTACTATTAAGGAAGGAGAAACAATTATGAAGAATTACACCGGTGGCTATCAGATTATTGATTGTGGCGGACTTGACCTCACTGATAGCAACGAACAGACAATTACGGGTTTATTCGCAAAAGCAAAGAAGGCTTGTGAAGATGGTATGTTTGTATTAGCAAGCGGATGTGTATGGGGTGATAATAGCGATGCTCCTTTAACACCTCTTCCTTGTTTCTTACAGATGTGGACATCAGAACTTATTGTTGCTACTTGTAGTACAAAATCAGTTAGAATAACTAAGACTGATAAGTGTACAGTTGTTGATTTGGCTAGTTAACTAGCGTGAAAGGAGAAAGTTAATTATGGAAGTTACACAGATTGCTGATATTGTTAATCAGACTACTGCTGAGGTTACAGGTACTGAGGCTGTCAGTGATGTAGACCTTAATAAAGTTGTTGAAACAGGTGCTGAGGTTCTCGATAACGATAAGATGATTGACAACTATGTCAAGACACTTATTGACCACATTGGAAAGGTAGTGTTTGTAAATAGACCTTACACCGGCTCTACACCCTCTGTAATGATGGACAGTTGGGAGTATGGTGCTATCCTTGAGAAGATTCAGTATGAGGGATTACCGGAAGCAGAAGACAATGATTCTTGGAATCTTGTTGATGGTCAGAGTTATGACCCTAATGTTTTCCATAAGCCTACTGTATCTGCAAAGTTCTATTCAGAGAGAAGAACATTTGATATTGAAATGTCATTTGCTCGTAGACAGGTTAAGAGTGCTTTCAGTAATGGCTCACAGGTACAGGCATTCTTTGCTATGATTGAGACTGCTATATCAAATGGTATGACAGTTAAGATGGATAGTTTAGTACAGTTAACACTTGCTAATGCTATTGCAACTGTTTATAACAACAGACTTACAAAACCTGTTCAGTATTATGATTTAGTTACTGCATATAAGACAGCAACTGGTGATAATACTGTAACACCGGAAAACGCTATGGTAACTCCTGAATTTACTCGTTGGGCTTCAATGACAATGAAGAGAGTTATAGCAAGAATGAAGAAACTTAGTACCCTCTTCAACGCAGGTGGAAAGTACAGACATACTCCTCTTGACAGACTTCATCTTATTCTTCATAGCGATTTTACAGCATCTGCTGAGGCTTATCTTTATGGCGATACTTACCATGATGATTTTGTTAAGTTACCTAAGGCTGAGGAAGTTCCTTTCTGGCAGGGTTCCGGTACAACATTTGCATGGTCAGATACATCTAAGATTATTGTTACACCTACCGGAACAAACAACCCTGTTACTGTAAACAATGTTGTAGGTATTGCATTTGATAGAGATGCTCTTGGTGTTTCAAATCTTGATAGAAGAGTTACTACAAATTGGAATCCTAAGGCAGAGTTTACAAATAACTGGTATAAGTTTGACGCTGGCTACTTCAATGATTTTAATGAGAACATTGTTGTATTCACATTGGGTGAGCCTACTAGCAGTAACAATACTAAGGCAAAGGTTGCCACAAAATAATTGTGGCTAGTTAACTAGCGAGGGATGAGAAATCATCCCTTGCTATACTATAAAAGAGTAATTTTATCGTTATTAGAAAGGTGGTGTTGGAATGGCGTGGGAATTTGTTGGAAGTGTTTACATTGGAAGTAATCAAGCCACATACTCAATAGGCTATCAACAAATAATCAACCAAACTATTGAATGTATTAATCAAGGCATAACAAGAGGTTGGGATTTAAATCCTGATTATGGAATTGACTTTGTTGTGTCTTGTGATGATAATAACGCATATTTTAATACAAATAGTAATTTTGACAAAAATTTTGGTCGTGGTATGCGTTATTTGTTTGAAGATAGTACATTAAGAATATATGTTAATGATACACTAATAACCACTATATACCCATTTGTTTCTGATTATGACGGACTAATTTGTTTTTATAAAAATGTCGAACAATCAAATGGTGGAATTTGTTTATATAAAGTAAATAGACCCGGGCATTATAAACAAATTAGTTTCCAATTTTTTGCTGGTGGAACAATTTATGATTGGATAATTGGTGAACCCGTACCACCTGTTGTTTATACTTGGCAAAGTGTTCCTTCCATAAGCGGTAAAAATGGGATTTTATCGGATAACTCATTTTGGAATAGCGACAGTCCAATGTTGCTATCAACCATAGATTCTGAACAATTAGCTAACTTAGATGTTGATACTCCGGTGACCGGATTAACAGAAGGATTTTCAATTAAATCTCCTTCATTATCAGCACCCTTTACTTCATTCGATACTAAATGGTTAAGATTATCAAATGATAACTATGCTACAATAACAATGTCAGCATATGGTATGACAGGTAATACATTCAATTTAGTGTTTAGAAGAGCTAGTGATGATGCTACCATAGGAAACTACACATTTAATGTAGGAGTTGGAGATGGTACACCCTATTTAGGATTTATAATTGATAATGAAAATGATGCTGCAAAACTAAACATTATATTTGAAAAGCAAGGCTATGACCCTGTAACCGGCTTGTCTAATAATTATGTTGATTTTAATACAATATCTATGTCAGCACAAGAAATGTCTGATATGTATGATTGGTTAAATGGAAGTTGGAGTGAAGAAACAGACCCTGATGAAAGTGAAGAAAATATACCACAAGGAAATGATGACAATGACCCTGTTGTAAATAATCCACTTGATTCTCTTGAAAATCCTACATATGGTGCATTAGGTAGTGGTTTTATAAAACTATATAAGATGACGCCTAGTCAACTAGCGAGTTTGGCTGATTATATGTGGGACGCTAATTTCCTAGAAAATTTAGTAAGATTATTTAGTGACCCTAGGGAATTAATTGTAGGATTATCAGTATTTCCGTTATCCCCAACTAATACAACATCAGCAACAGTTAGAGCCGGGAATCTCAGTACCGGAGTTTCTGGTGAACTATTAAATAGTGAGTATATGACGAGATATGCCGGTTCTGTTAAAGTTCCAAAAGGTAAAAGTAACTTTATGTCATTCGGACCGTTTAGAAGAGTTAGAATATTTGTTCCATATTGTGGAGAGCATGAATTAGACCCTTCAGCTATATACGGAAAAACACTAAAGTTATATTATCATTTAAGTTTCTTTAGTGGTACTTGTGTAGCAGAATTAAAGAGAAATAATGAACCATTTATGTTCTTTGGTGGTCAGATAGGTTTCCAAGTACCTATAAGTTCAGTAGACTATACAAGAACTATATCATCCATATTATCAGCTGGTGCAAGTATAGGAAGTGCCATAATGACAGGTGGTGGTAGTTTATTATTTGGCGGTGCTTCTGAAGTTGCAGAAGATGATGAAAAGAAGAAAAAAGATAAGAAACCGGCTCCGGGTTCTCAAGTGTCTAGAATTGTTAATTCCTTAGCAAAGGGTTTTAGCCCTAATGTAACATATAATAGTGCTGGTGGAAGTACAACAGGATTCTTAGGTTGTCAGCAACCATTCTTGATATTTGAGGAAAGTATACCGGCTTTCGATGGAGAACAATCAGATTTCTTAGGTGCTGTTCAGAAGAAAGTAAAAACATTAAGTGACTGTGAAGGATATACAAAAGTATTAGATGTTCATCTTGAGGGAATAGGATGTACTGATACCGAGCAAAATGATATTAAAAGGCAATTAATGTCAGGTGTTATTATTAGAGATGGAAGTAACACTCCTTCAGCATCTAGCAATCAGCTTGTTCTTTTAAAGAATCTATCAGAAAATAATGTAATAGGTAAAACATGGGATAGTACAACAAAAGTTGTAACATGGCAAAATTTGCATGACCAAAGTATCTCTAGTCCATCGTTCTTTATAGATGGTGATTGTACAGGTTTTAACTATGTATATATACCTCTGTTTAATAGATTCTACTTCATAGTTGATTACAAACTTACTAAATCTAGTTTACAGGAATTAAGACTTCAAGTTGATAGTTTACAGAGTTTTAAAGATGATATACTTAATTGTAAAGCTGTCATTGATAGAGGAACCGGTAAAAATAATGCCTTTATAGAAGACCCTTATAAATGGACACAAGCAAATAAAGAAGTATCAACAGTTCCATTTACTAATAGTGGTTTCCCTGTAAATTTTGACCATCAAGAAGATTGTTATATTCTAGCCATAGCAAGTGGAAATAATTAGGCTAGTTAACTAGGGAGATATTTATGAATATTGAAAAAAGTAAAACAATAGAAATTAAGGAAACAAGTGAATATTACACCTCGGAGCATATTGATAAATTAAATGCTCACTATAATGTAATATTTGGAAAAAGAAGTAATGGTAAAACCTATAATCTATTATATAAGATAATTAAAAACTATGCTAAGAATGGTGAACAAGGTGCTTATGTAAGAAGATATAGGGAAGATTTCAGAGGTAAGAGAGGTAATGTTCTATTTGATGGTCTTGTTGCTAATGATGTTATATCAGAACTAACAGACGGAAAATGGGATTGTGTAAAATTCTATTCTGATAGGTGGTATCTCGCTAAGCATGAAGAGAATGACCCTAGTAAGATGATTTCAGATAGTACACCGTTCTGTTATGCATTTGCTTTAGCACAAATGGAACATGATAAGAGTACAAGTTATCCTCTTGTTACAACCATTGTATTTGATGAGTTTATAAGCAGAATAGGTTATCTTCCTAACGAGTTTGTTTTATTCATGAATTGTCTTAGTACAGTAATAAGACAGAGAAATGATGTAAAAGTATATATGTTAGGTAATACAGTTAATAAGTATGGTTGTCCTTACTTTGAAGAAATGGGATTAGGTCATGTTGAAAAGATGGAACCCGGTACCATTGACATCTATAAATATGGTGAAAGTAAGTTAAAGGTAGCAGTTGAGTATGCTGCAAATCATAATGTTGAAGGAAGAAAAAGTGATGTTTACTTTGCCTTTGATAATCCTAGTTTGGAAATGATTACCGGTGGTGTTTGGGAACTTGACATATACCCTCACTTGACAGAGGATTTGGAGTTTGATAAAAAGAATGTAATCTTTTCATTCTTTATAGATTACAGTGATAACATTTTACAGTGTGATACTGTTGAAAAGGATGATAATACTTATATGTATATTCATAAGAAATCAACTCCTATAAGACACCCGGATGAAGACTTAATTCTGTGTACAGAATATTCTGCTAAACCTAATATGATTAGAGATGTAATTCATTCTACTAATAAAATATCAAAGAAAATACTTGAGTATTTTAAGAATGATAGAGTATTCTATCAAGACAATGATACCGGTGAAATAGTAAATAACTATATGATGTTCTGTAAGAAACTTGCATAAGAAAAGGGCTAGTTAACTAGCCCTTCTTTCTTATTTCTGATATTTAATAAATATTTCCTTTAAACACTTTTCACAAACATGAATCCATTTTCCGTTTTCTTTTTGAACATATGTTTGAATTGTATCATACCTACCACAGTTGCAACAAACATCCATATCCATAAAAGGAATATCTAATAAATCTGTAACCATTTTACCATATAAACTATTCAATTTAGTTTTAGATTTTCTCATCTTCTCTCCTTTACAACTGTATTTAAAAACTCTAAGTAATCATCAAGCCCCATATTATATTCCTGTTGTTCCATGTGTATTGCTGACTTTTCACTAACTGTCATTGTCACTCCATTATAATCAGTACATTCTACTGTAAATGGTTCATCAATATAACTTAATGTGCTTTTACCAGTATGCTCTTTTGGAAATACTAAATTATTATCAAAGTGATTTAAAACATTCTCATAATCAAGTATCCCCTTTTCTCTAAGTGACCTAAGAATCTGCTTTGCTTTCTTAGATTTTTTCTTTTCATCAACACTTGGATTGTATACTATCTTCATTAATTTTCTAACTCTATCTCTATCACATTCTCTTCCATTATACCCATATGTATCTATTAAATATGGCACTCCATACTTCTTATTTACACCAGATATTGTATGATATAATATCCCATCAACTTCATAGATATATCTCTTAGCCCCTAATGTCTTAAATATATTATATTCATCTTCAATTTCCCAATGACCTAGTGGCTTTGCTTTACCCTTTTTAGTTAATGGCTTAATTAAATCTTTTGATATTTTATACCGGTCACACATTATCTCTAATTTTCTTGTGATGTCTTTATTATACTCTTCAAAGTAATGCATATGTTTATCAAAGTTAAATCCTTTTATTGAATCAGTATCAGTGTATACATAGTCTTCTCCAAATTCAAATATAGCACTCCATAAGTTTCTTCTAGCATATGCTGTAATCCAAACACCCCAAGGATAAAACAAGAATCTATTATATGAATTATTATATATATCTAGTTGCGTCTTTTCATCTGCTTTCTTTACTACCCACTCATCATTCTCATATAATATCTCCTTTCTTACAATGTCAGTTACCATCATTCCATAACAAGCATTTAACATTCCTTTTGAATTCATGTACTGAATAATCTTTTCTGCTATATCCTTTAATGTTGTTTTGTCTGAGTATAATTTTAATATACTTAAAATTAAACTTTTTGGTAAGTAATCAGAGTGATAATACCTTAACGAATCTACTTCGACATCTTCATCAAAACTGTAACACTTTTCAATTATCTCTAAGTCTACATTTGTTACAACTATGGCTAGTTGACTAGCCGAATAAACTCTACCATTGTTTACAACATAATCATCAGATATTTTTAAGCATTTGGATAGTGATATGTATCCCTCAAATAGAAACTCAGGGTTTAAATTGTGTAATGTAATCATACACATAAAGCAATAATCTTTTCTCTGTAATTCATGTAACTTATCTAAGTTTGATTTTCCTACAAATATACCTCTACCCATAGGAAATTTTTCTGCACATGCAACTGTCGGATATGAACTACATAAATCTGCTCCAAACATTTTTCTAAGAATTTTGCAGGCATATAACATCGCAGCATGTGTAAAACCACCACCAAAAGCACATTTTAATTCCTTATATTCATTTACTGACCCTATCTGCAACGCTTTCATTTTATCATGGTATAGGAATGATTGAATCTCTCTAAGTTTCCGGTCAGTCTGCATATTTGTGAAACAATATTCTCTGCAATAATTTCTTACATATCCGGTGTTAGTCAATGGTATTACTGCTATATTTCCTTCATTTTCAATCTTCTCTTGAATGTATGAAGTAACAACCTGTACATCGTGAACATTATACCAAATTTCCGAATCGGCTAGTTGACTAGCCGAATGCCTAACTAACTGATAGTCAAGATTACCAACATCCTTAGCGACTTTATACTTATTTATCATTTCATCTCCAAGATATTCAAGTGAATAATTGGACAGTTTGTATGAACATTTGAATATTATACCGTCTCTCAAGGTTACACTAAGAATATGTCTGTTCTTAATTGAAAATGTTTTCTTTATACCCACATGTTTTCTAAACCACTGAAATTCATATGATAAATTATGCACATAGATTATAAGATTCATTCTTGATGTGTGAAAAGCATTCTCCATTATACACAAGAGTTTCTTAAATTCTTTCCATGTTCTTCCTATAACAGTTGAACCATTTATGCACATAGCCCAAAGATACATTGTAGCATATTTATCTTCTCCTATTTTAAATGAAGAAGTTTCAATATCAAATGAAGCCGGCATATTCCACCAATCTTTTTTCTTATAATGTATCCATTCCGGATTTGAATTTTTAATTTCTTCTAACCACTCATATACCCTATCAAATGTGAAATAGTGGTCATAGTTATTATACCCACTCCATTCCATAATTTACTCCTCATTGTTTGCTAAACCTTTATATGCTGTTTCCATCTCCTCAAATATCTCTTCATATTTATTCATTATATCCTCTTCACTCATACCGATTGAAAAGTCATAGTCAATATCTTCCAAGATATTTTCAGAATCATACTTACCATGTGAAGATTGCCATTCATCTATAATTGCCTTAAATCTCTCTTCACCACCAAATCTTTCCTGTAATCTTCTATAAGCACTATATGTATCATCTTTCTTTGCTTTACCAGCTGTCTTGGGATTGTATTCTTCCCAAAATGGCTTTCTCCTACTTGTCTTTCTTTTACTCTGCTCACTTCTCTCATCTGATAAAAATGCTCTTATTCTCACTATCTCTCTATTCAACTGTTTCTGTGTTTTAATATCAGTGAACGAGAATATCTTTCCATACTTTCCTCTAGATTTTGACTTGCTCTTTTGTGCTCTCCTAAGTGCATTACTATCTTTTCCTTTTAATTCCTTAACTCTCTTTTGAGCCTCTTCTAACTCCGGTATATACTGTAATATTAATTTTTGTAATTTTGTTTGTCTCCTAGGCTTTCTCATTTATTTCTCCTTTCAAAAGAAATGCCCCTAGTTGACTAGGGGCTTTGGTTAATTTATATCACTCTGCAAAGTCACCAATTTCATAATTTTCATCAATGGTACCGGGTTCAATGTCTACAAAGTGAATCTTGTAGTAAGTGTCTGTTGTCTTGTAAGTTTCAATAGTGAAACCTGCCTCACCTTTTGCTATTGAAGCCATCGCTTCGGGCGATGCAAGGATAGTCTTTACTGTTGCTAACTGATGCTGTGGAATGTTAACATTAACTCTGTTAATGATTGCTACCGGAGCTTCCTTTACATAATCAGACTTTGTGTTGATGTAAAAACCTTTGATTACATATACCCTCTCCTCTCCATTAAGTTCATAGAGTTCCTTTAAACCAATGTAGTTATTGTTGAAATCCTTGTTCAACGATTCAAAACTAAATCCCATCTTTTCCTCTTTTCCGGCTAGTTAACTAGCCTAAATGTATTTGGCTTTCTCGGCTCAGCCTGCCAGCAAGGTTATTTATAGACATCCAAGCAGTCTTTAATTCACCATGTGATTGTTAATACTCCGGAGCGTTCACCTGTTATCATTCCGGAAGATATCTTACATTTATATCCAAGACCCTCATATCTTTTTGCTAGAGACTCTAGAATATCAAAGGTTAATATGTCATCTGTTCTGACTGTTGCACTAAACTTTCCACACTCGGATGTTATCTTAATTAGATTGTCAACCATTTCAAAACTTTGCTTTCTATTTTCTTCAATTTTTGTTTCTGATATTATTCTCGCTTGCTCTGCACTATAAATCATTTTCTGTATACCTGTACTCCTTTCATTTCATATACTACACATTCCTCTGCTGAAGAAAAGTTAAATCCATAGTTCTTAATAAAGTTTTGTACCTCATCCATTGAAGTGAACTTCTTTTCAATAAATACGGTTCTCTCACTATTCTTTTCTCTATGAGTAAATGATAGTATGTATACTTTATAATCTATCTCCTCTTTCTCTAGTACAAGTTTAAAATTCTTACTCATAATTAATTCCTTTCCTCTACTCTTGTACCCGACTGGCTAGTCAACTAGGCTTTACAGAATCTGTGTCTGTATACGCCTTAGCATGAGTTTGACCAGAATAGAATGCTTTTGCAAGTTCTGCTCTTTCTGTTATTGTAAGTCCATAGAGTGATGATAACTGTGTTTTCATATAATATCTTGTAGCACCTGTTATCTTTGACATCAACTTAAAATATCTCTTTTTATGCCATTGTGCTAATCTATATCTAATACTCATATCACACCTCACTAGTCAACTAGCGTTATATTGTTAACTTCTATCTTACATATTGATTCCGGTATCACCTTTGCTACAGCAAAATCTACTCTTGAGTATGGAGTTTTCTCTTTGTATCTTTTGACAAACTCTATTGCATCCTGTGCTGTTGGAAATGTTTGTGTTACTAACCGGGGACTTTCATTTGTGTTGATGTTCTTAACTAAACAATACATAATTAATTCTTCCTTTCCGAATTAATACCCTACCGGCTAGTCAACTAGGGAAATTAATTCTTTATGATGTTTTATATACCCTACCGGCTCTAAGAAATTAATTCTTCCATTGTTTCTAAATACCCTACCCATGAAAATTAATTCTTTCCGGGATTTTTTAGTACCCCACCGGCTAGTCAACTAGTCTTGGTTGAAAGTGTGTGAGTATGCGTGTGATTTGGTGGTTAGTTGACTAGTGAAATTTTGGGCGATTTTCGTTGCCGGTAGAGCCGGAAAAATAAACTGACAATTCTGACAGAAATAAAAATATTTTGAATTTTCTAAATATATAGAAAATTCTGTCAGCTTTGAGAGTTTTCAGAAAACTCAGACAATTCTGACAACTTTCGGAATTGTCTGACAATTCATGCAATTCAGACTACTTGCCTAGTCAACTAGCCTTTGTCTGTCAATTCTGACAACTTGCTAGTCAACTAGGCTTTGTCTGACAGAGCCTAGTTAACTAGGCTCATTGTCTGACAATTCAACTAACTCATTATATTCTGACAGATACTTTGCTATGTCTATTAGTGTCTGTCTCTCTTTTCTGTAATTAGGAGATTTAAGAGGCTTGATGTCTGACACTTCTAATATAGATACAGCATAATCGTACAACTTCTGTCTTATATCGTCAGTGAGGTCAAGCACATACTTCTGAGGCTCTGACTTCTGAGGCTCTGACTTCTGAGGCTCTGACTTCTGAGGCTCTGACTTCTGAGGCTCTGACTTCTGAGGCTCTGACTTCTGAGGCTCTGACTTCTGAGGCTCTGACTTCTGAGGCTCTGTGCTATCTCCTACTTCTTTTGAGGTACTGTCTACTGTATTCTGAATGGACTTAATCTCTTCTTTAAGTTTGGATAATGGAAGTAAGAGATGTAATCTATCTGACATAATATAGTCATTGTAGAAGTCTTGTATAGCCTTTTCAGCCTCTTCTTGAGTTATCTTATCTGTATCTTTATTTACATTTACTAAGCCGACAGCTTGTACTAGATTTGTTATAGAGGTATTCTGTGGTATGGCTGACTTCCATCTAAAAACCTCAGAGGATAAGTCTCCAAATACTATACCAACTCTCCTGTAACTGTTGATTGTAGTTTCTGATAGGTCATCATGTATACTGTGTACCATCTGTGCTACTGTCTTAAATCCGTTTTCCTCAGCGATTGCTTTTTTCAATCTTGCTAACTCAATGGCAAGTGCTATGTTTGACTTCTTATTCAGATTGATAATGGCGTCAATGTTTGATAACCTTGCTACAGCATACTGATTTGTTACTGTTACTGTTGCGACTTTGTTTTCTCCCTTTTCGGAATACTCTCTAGTAAAAGAGTAGATATCCTTTTCGTTGATAGATACAATGTGTTCATTTTCGCTAGTCATAACTAGGCTTGTTATTTGGTTTTCTGTCATAACCTTTTTCTCCTTTTCTCTCCACGCTCTGAGTGGTGGAG
>Ga0256407_10009109_pt1 | contig 14302 bp, 10 predicted proteins | sample RumenRJG_04DNA_FD_193489 | JGI IMG/M metagenome (GOLD analysis project Ga0256407, IMG submission 193489) | Bovine rumen microbial communities from Lethbridge, Alberta, Canada - RJG_04 | ecosystem: Host-associated > Mammals > Digestive system > Stomach > Rumen | place: Canada: Alberta... | reverse complement strand
AAACATTTTCCTGTAATTATGCTTACAGGACCACGTCAGGTTGGCAAAACGACTTTGCTTGAGAAAATTAGCAAAAATAGAGAATATATTACGCTTGATGATTTAGAACAAAGAAGACTTGCCAAACAAGATCCTGCATTATTTTTGCAAATCCATAAGCCACCATTATTTATAGATGAAATTCAATATGCTCCTGAACTATTTTCATATATAAAAATGTATGTTGATAAAAATAAAACAAACGGAGATTTTTGGATTACAGGTTCACAAAAGTTTCATTTAATGAAAAACATAACAGAAACTTTAGCCGGCAGGGTTGCAATTATTGATTTGCTTGGAATCTCTCAGGCAGAAGAGCTGGGACGAAAAGCAATCCCGTTTTTGCCTGATAAAGATTGGATTGAACAAACTTTAAAAAACAAATCAAAAAATCAAGATATTACAGATATTTACGCAAAAATATTCAGAGGAAATTATCCAAAACTTGTTGCAGATAAAGACATGCCAAGAGATATTTTTTACAGTTCTTATGTTCAAACCTATATAGAGCGCGATGTAAAAGACTTGGTGAAGATAGGTGATGAACTCAAGTTTTTGACTTTCTTAAAAACTATTGCAGCAAGATCAGGGCAGCTTATAAATTATGCTGACATCGCAAATAATGTTGATGTAGATGTAAAAACTATCCAGAGCTGGACATCAATTTTGGAAACATCAGGCATTATTAAAATGCTTTATCCTTACTATAATAATTTAACAAAAAGAGCAATCAAAACTCCTAAAATGTATTTTTTAGATACCGGGTTATGTTCTTATTTGTGTGGTTGGGATTCCCCGACTACTCTTATGAACGGCTCTATGAGCGGTAATATTCTCGAAACTTTTGTTTTTGCTGAAATTTTAAAAAGTTACTGGAATAATGCACAACAGCCAAATATATATTTCTACAGAGATACTGATCAAAAAGAAATAGATTTTGTAATAGAAACGAATGATACATTATATCCGATTGAAGTTAAAAAGACAGCGAATCCCAACGGAGTAAAGCTTTGGTTTAATGTATTGAAAAACACCGGAAAACAAGTTGGCAATGGCGCTATTGTTTGTTTGTATAATTCAATTTTACCAATAAAAGAAGATATTTATTCTATTCCTGTAAATTATATTTAGTCTTGTATATCTTGCTTAATGCCTATTCCCATCCACCATGGTCTTCTTGGACTGTTATAATCTGGTGGCAGAACTGTCTTTCCATATTTTTTTGCAAGTTTTTTAAGTAACATTCTATAAAAACCAGCAAGCGTTGCTGCATTTAAGTATGGATGGCCAAAATGGTAGCCGGTTTCCTTTATTAATTCCTTTGAATATTTTTTAATTAATAATTCAGTTTCACCATTTATGGGTATTCCAATATCGGCAAGTTCATCGTAATAATTTTTATGATAAATAAATTCATATTCTTTCATTGCAATATGATGCCCAAATGTATCATAAAAAGGTACTCCATATGCTCTGATCCAATCCCACATAATTTCAGGATCACTTATATTTGGATTTTCAATATGACAGCGATGGCACAACAAAACTAAATTGGATGGTTCATCTTTTCCGCCCAAGGATTCCGGAATTATGTGGCATCTTTCCAATCTTTTTTCACATCCGCAGCGCCAGCATCTTTCGTACGCTTCTGCTGCATCTACACTCAATCCCGATTCATCAATCATTTGTTCAAAGAACCAATAATTTACAATATCTTCTTTTGTAGTTTTTATACTTTGTTTTGTCATATGTTCTCCTTTTATTAGATATAATCTTATTATGAACAAAATTTGGATTAAAATGTTTTATAACAAACTAATCGAGGCTGAATTATCAGGCTCTGACAAAGAAATTGAAAAATGTTTGGAATATAAAAAACAGCATTTACCACGTTATATATATAAATATCGCTCTTGTAATAAAAATTCATTTAATGATTTATATAATAATTTTGTGCATTTATCATATCCTATTGTTTTTAATGATCCACTTGACTGTTCATCTGTATGTACGTATGAACAAGCTTTATTGCTTTCTTTGCTTGATGAGAAAAAGCAAAAACATAATCACGATGATATTATTGATAACTTACAAAATCATTTTTGGCCAGATGATTATGTCGAATTTGTTAAGACGGAATTGTTAAAAGGAAAACCATACAAACCTATCTTGGTGAATAGAATACAGGAAATGGGTGCTTTTAGTAAGTGGGAAGCTCAAAACTATTATAAACATTTTAAAAAAGAAATAGATAAACAAGTTTTAATTTATAATGATGATTTCAAAAGAAAAATTCTACTTTGTAGCTTCGCTGCAACTGTTAAAAATAATTTAATGTGGTCACATTATTCAAATTCGCATACAGGTTTTTGTGTTGAATATGATTTATCACTTCTTGATAGAAATGAAGAGTTTTTACATGCTCTTTATCCTATTATATATACCAAAAGTCCTATGCTTGCAAATATAAAATCTTGTTTCTATACAGACCCTACAAAAGATATGCTCACTATAATGAATAAAAGTTCCGATTGGAGTTATGAACAAGAATATAGGCTATTTTGCTCGTCTGAATTTAAACAGGACTATTTTATGCCTATCTTACCATCAAGAATATTTCTTGGACTCAATATAAGTGATAAGGATCAAGAAAAAATAATTAAGTTTGCAAAAAAATATTATATAGAAGTCCGAAAAATGAAAATAAACGCAAGTTCTTTTAGCTTAGCACATGAACGCGTGTATTAAATTCCATTTGTCTATAAGTTTATTCAAACTATATCTTGCGTTAGCGGGGCTTGTTGACGGCATTTTATAACAAGTGTATTTTTGTAATAAATCAGGAAAATATTTTTTTAAAGCAGAATATGATTTATTCCCGTTTAAGCAAATTGTTTTAATATTGGGATATTTTTTCAATAATCCATTAATATCGTTTGGAATTTCATTTTGGATGCCAGAATCCAAGCTTCCCTCACGTTTACATGTTTTTATCGTATCCCAAAGCGCAATATTATTTTTCAAAAGTGTCTTTAATTTTAAGTCATAATCGAATTCATATAGCTTTGGCTCATTACAAATAACACTCATAACCCTCCAAAATCTGTTTTGCGGATGAGCGTAATATTCTTGTTCATATAGTGATTTAACTCCGGGCATTGAACCTAAAATAAGAACTTTTGAATTGTAATCGACAGATGGTTTAAAACTTTTACAGTTTCTCATAGAGTTATTATACCTAAAAATTGACTACAAAGGTGGATTTATAACGATAATTCATAATTAAGAAACATTTTATTATTCCTTAATTTTGTTGAAATATAAGCAATGTTTAACCTTCCGACTAACTTCCAAGTTTAGGGGTGGGGAGTTTCAAAACGGACTTTTTGTCCGGAAAGTATCAACGGGGAACGTGGCTATATATTTAGATTGCAGCGATTTTGCCGGATATATAGTGGAAAGTTGCCGCCAAAATATGGACAATAAAGTGACTTTTGGAGTAGTTTCAGTCAACCACTCGGAAGGGGATGTAATTCAAACGTAAAGCCGAAAGTCGGCAGAAAAATATTTTTTCAAATGTCCCATTAAAACCCAAAAACCCACTTCTCCAAAGATGTATCACGACATGCAGTTTGATTAATATAAACAGTAAGTTTGACAAACTCCCCAGGTCGGAACCGAACCAATGTGATTAATGTTTATTTAGGGGACGAAGGAAAACGAACCCGATTTTCTCGATTATGATTTTTTGAAATTTGCAACTTTCAAAAAATATTTTTTACATTAACACTTTAACTCTGTTTTAATCACATTTCAAGTCCCTGAACATCTTTTTAATATCTTTCCTGAATAATTATGCAAATCGTAGTTTGTCAAACACTCACAATAATAGAGACTAATTTTACAAAAATTTGAGAGCCGGAAAGCATTGATTTTTCGTTCAAAATCTGCATAATTATTACGAAGAAATATTACAGAACTATGAATTATCCGATAAAAATTTTGTATTTTCTTTAGAAATCATATCTGCAAGTTCTTCTTCTGTCGGCAATACCGTTTTATATTTGCTTGCAAATATTTGCTGACTTTCCTGAAGAACGGAATATTTAACCATAGTTTCAGATTTATCTGTACACATAATTATACCAATAGTCGGGTTGTCATCCGCTCCACGTTTTAATTCGTCAAACATTCTGACATACATATCCATTTGCCCGATATCTGAGTGCGATAGTTTTGTTGTTTTTAGGTCAATAACAACAAAGCACTTAAGTAAATAGTTATAAAATACCAAATCAGCATAAAAATGGTCAGTTTCTGTGCTAATTCTAAATTGACGAGCAACAAAACAAAAACCTTTACCTAGTTCAAGCAGGAATTTTTGTAAATTACTAATTAAGGCTGATTCTAAAGCACTTTCTTTGCCTTCAATATTTTCCGGTAAATCAAGAAACTCCAAAACATACGGATCTTTTATAAATTCTTTTGTATCAATTACAGCCGGCAGACATTTTTCTTCATTACTTGAATTTTCTTGTGTAGATAAAATCCTGTGATAATATCCACTTTTGATATTTCTTTCAAGTTGTCTTGAAGTCCAGTTTTGTTCTGCGGATTCTTTAAAATAATAATCACGTTCTTTTTTATCGTCAATTCTGATAATTGTTCTAATATTTGTCCATGATAAATTCGCTACGCACTGCGTATCGAATTCAGGATATGTCAGATAAAATTGACGCATATTCTTCAAATTGGCTTCAGAAAAGCCTTTGCCGAAAGTATCGGTTAAATATTTTGACAAATTCTCAATAAGTTTTGTCCCGTATTCAGCTCTTGAAGCTCCACCTTGTTCCTCTTCAACAATTCGTTGACCGATTTTCCAATAAGTTTCAACCATAATGGAGTTAACTGTGTGATATGCTTTAGCACGTGCAATATTAAGTAACTCTGCTATATCACTATAAATTTTAGAAACTTCATTTGCCATGAATACCTCCGTACATCTTTATTTTAGCATAAATACACTTACATATTAATAAGTAAAGTTTTGTAAAATAAAGGTATAATCTACCTTTACAGATTTTGCCATGCTCTATTACTATAATTGTAATAGAAATTTTTATATACATTTTTGGTACCCAATAGGTGTATACACGGTATACAATTGCCGAAAAGTGCTTGTAAAGCAATTAAAAATAGTAAATAATAAATACAGTAAATACTACCCTGAATAAAAAGAAAGGAAAAAGAAATGCATTACAACTACTCTCTATTTCAACAATTACAACTATTCAAAGACATGTACGATTACACTGATGCATGCAGAACAATACGTAATCCTTGGAAATCAGATTTTGAAAGATTCCACGCCTGCCTGACAATCGGTCAGTTTTGGAATAAGTATGTTAAATATTAAACATATTATATTTGGGATTTGTATTTGTCTTTAATATAACGAGCAATATTATCATAATCTGCAAAAATTGTTTTTTTATTTATTCCAATTAAATCAAGAGATTTTAGAATTTCTGCTCTATTGTTAATTTTAAATTTGTAATTGTGTAATATCTCTTGTTCAACATTTGCAGGACAATTATAAATTTCATCATTGTTGCTACAAAATACTTGATATATAAATAATCCATGTTGATTCCTTGCACGTTCAAATGTTAATATTGGATTATATATGCATATCGGTAAAAATTTAATCGTTTCGCCATTTTGTTCATTTTTTATTGTATTAAGGTAGAATAACAATAACAATAAATAATCTATAACTTTGACTTGTACACCCTGCTCAACAAATATTTTAACATATGCATCATTACCTGTGTATAAATCATTTATACGGATATTCTTGTTTTGAGCAAAATTTGTTAAATTTTCTGTATATAAGTCTAATATTTCACAGTGATTTTTAAAATAATCATTTAACAACAATATTAAAGGCAAAACAGTTTTTATATTGTTATCAAAAAACATACTGGTAACGTACTCATGACTAAAATTCTGTACAATGCTTGTAATATCTAGTGTATCATCTATTTTGTAGCAATAAATAAAACCCTCATCACAATTTTTATTTTCAAGACAAGCAAAGAATAAAGCAACTAAAGGGGATTTTGTTATATCCAACAAGTTTGTAGGTAATCCATGATGCTGAGCAAATGCAAGAATATCTTTGGAATACTCTTGTGGTAATTTGTGAGCAATTTCCCTATGAAATTCATTTAACATTGTTGTTACAGGATATATTTGTTTGCCATTAAATTTATTCTGACTTCCTCGGTAAGCAGTAGCACTTCGGCTTGCATAATTTCCATTTTCCCCACGAAAATAATATTTATTACTATCTATTTTTTCAACTTCTTCTATATAATCAGTTAAAGAATTTATTTCTATATCAAACATCATACCCTCTTATTTATGCCGTTTCTATAATATTTATTTCATCTGTTGTTAGGTTATAGAGTTCATAAATTATTTTATTGATTTCATTCTCGTATTGTTCACATAAGGTGTTATTACAATCAACCTTTTGTTTTTCTTCAAAAATTTGTTTTACTAAATTTTCTATATTGTGTTCCAAGTTTTCATTTCTTACAGGCAAAGGAAATGGCTTTAAATATTCAGTTTTCATCGTTCTTGCATCTCCTTGCAGAGTATCACCGGTATTTTTTAAGAACCACCAAAGTACATTTGAATTAAGAATAGCAAGCAAATATTCATAGCTATATATCACGTCTGACTTTTTAACAAAACTATAAACTTTTGTGTTGTGATATAAGTGATTATCGTTTAATGTTACATTAGGGTGATTTGAACAAATTTCCATAGATGATAATTTTATTTGTTCAAATTTATTTAAATTCTTTGGATAAATATAGGCATACCAAGTATCTAATTTACTTGCTTTACCGCTTTCTCTCTTTTTAAATGCTTGTTCATTATCCATTACATATTGGTAGGTTAAAGGATAATCTTTTTGTAATTCAATTATATTAACAATTTTTGCTTCACCATCAATAATTTTATATGGGAAGAATACATACTTATTTGTTTTTAAATATTCATACTTATGTACGTCTTGACCTTTTAATATAGGCTTAAATAAATCCTTTTCTACCTCATATTCTTTTCCACTTTTGGCAATTTTCAATAAATATTTATTATTATATTCTCTTATTAATTCAAATAAATATATATCATCACCACTTGTTTGTAATCCTACAAAAACATCGCTAAATGTATTTTCAATATTTTCATTATTATTTTTGTATATTTTTTCAAATATATTAAATTCAGTATTAGTATTAAACAATATCCATTGATTACTGCCATATAATTTACTGCATTGTTTTATAAATTCATAAGGAATAAAATTGAACAATTTTTCGTTACTAATTTGGCTTATAAAACTTGATTTAAATGGGAATTTTCTAAAATATATGCCATTATTATCTTTCTTGCTATATTGCAAAATGCAAGTATAAGTATCGGCACTTGAAAATATCATATTTGCACCAAAATGTGTAATTTTATCAACATAGTGATTATTTAAAAGATATTCTCTTAAATACTCGCCATTACTTGAATTTAAGAACTTGTGGGGGAAGATAAATATATTTGTAGAGTTTTTATGTATTAGCCTTAAACTCAATTCAATAAATAAATTTGCCAAGTCATAAGAACCATGGGCTGTTATGTAATTGTCATTTTCGTAAAATTCTTTTGCAACAGGTTGAGTTTCTTGAATTTTTTGCACTCTCATATAAGGAGGATTTGCTATTACAATATCAAACCCATTAAACACACCACTTTCATCAAGCAATTCTGGAAATTCAATCATCCATTCCATAGAATTTTGATATACACCTTTATTGTTATTTTGTTCAAACAAACTTAATTGGCGAGTTGGAAATATTTTGTTTTTGATAGTCTTAATTTGTTCTTTTAAGTCTGATTTTGAAATTTTGCTTTCGGTATTTTTGTATTCTGCTACAAGATTTTTGTATTCTTTTATGCTTTTGGCTTCGGCAGTTCTGCCGTCAAGTGATTCTAATGCACAATGTCCTACTTTTACCTCATATGCAGATACAAGCGAGTTACCACATTTGATATTTATATCAATATTAGGTAATATCTGCATTTCATCAGTATTGCCGATATAATAAGTGTTTTTCAAAAGTTCTATCCATAAACGCAAACAACATATTTGTACAGAGTTTGGGTTAATATCAACACCAAACAAACAGTTTTCTATAATCTTTCGTTTTTCATCAAATATTGCTTTTTGTACGGCTAATGATTCTTGATTATTGCGTTTATATTCAAATTGCGTTTCTCCGTCTTGTTCATAAATTACAAGTGAATCATTTTGTATTTCTACCTTATTGCGAACAGGCAACAAGCCTAATTCACTTTTCAGGGCAACAATATAATTCAAAACTGATACCAAAAAGTGTCCTGAACCAACAGCAGGGTCGCATATTTTTAAACTGTCTATAATTTCGTTGTAAAAATCTCTGCGTTCTTTAATATGTACATCATAAGAAATTAAAGATTTTAAGTCTTCAATAGTGTTACAAGGTGCTTTTTCTTCACCAAATGCCTTATTGAATTTCTGCAAAACAATGTTATTTATTGAAGTTTCTGCCATGTATTCGGTTATATATGCAGGTGTAAAGAATGAACCGTCTTTATAGCCGTTTAATTTTTCAAATATCAAACCTAATACAGAAGAATTAATGATGTCTTTTTTATCATCATTTTCAGTTATGTTTGAACTAAAACTGTATGCTTCAAGAAAATCCAGCAAGTATTTCAATAATGTTGGATTCTGGGGATAATTTTTGACTTTTGATAAAATACTGCCTTTGCACAAAGGTAAAGTTATTTCGCTATCAAGGTTTGAAATATTACCGTATTTTGATTCAAGTTCTGACCTTTCAAAAAGCGAACTGTTTAAATACGGTATTTCGTGTTCATCACGTTCGCTTAATGGTTTTCCTAAGACATTAAAGAATAATCTGTTTAATTTAGCAAATGTCGGTATTTTGTCAAAATTCAAAAAAGCATAAGTTTTGTTATTGTCATTAAAAGAAATTAACTGACTTTCAAACAGTTTCAAGAATAACAAACGGTTTAACCATACAATAATAAGATTGATAACATCATCAAATCTATTACAGCTCAAATCATAAGAAATTCTATCCCTCAATGTGCCTTTGATGTCAGAAGCCACGATTTTCTTTTGATTTTTACCTTCTTCTTTTAAGCCTAAAATATACAATAACTCGTTATAGAATTTTGAATTTAATTCATTTGAATCCTTTGGCGAATATTCTCTTAACAAGAAATCCGGATGTAATGCTTTGTACAAATATTTAAGCTGTCTTAAATCGTTATCGTTTAATGAATTGTTTAAAATCTTTGATTTGTATTGTATTAAATCAAATTCAGCATAATCAAAAGAAATACATTTTTCTTTTATCTTTGTTCCGATTTGGTCATAAAGAGTTTTTGTATCAGTATAAGCAACTTGATTATTTCTGAATTGCAAACAAATACGTTCTAAATCTTTATTGCAGAATTGTTTTGGATTGAAGAAAAATAAGTGTTCGGTATCTGTAATAATGACATTTTTAATGTTGTAACTGATTTCTTTACTGTCTTGATTGTAAAAATACCAAATAGCCTCCTGCAAAGCTTTTTTATTTACATCTTCACTATCAGCTTGCAACATTTCAGACTTATTGTTAGGAGATTTAAATTCAAAAATAACTTGTGTCTTACTATCTTTTTTAACCGATAAATCAATACGATTTTCATTGAGCAACGTAGTATAACTTTTTAGTAAATGCTTATTAAATACACCTTTTAATAATTCTTCATTAGTTTTATCCACAGTTTCTAATTCTGCAAAAAAATCACGCAAATTTTTTAGAAAAGTATTAAAATCTTTTTCATCTATACTTTTACTTTTATATGCTTTATTATAAGACCCTAGAAAATTATAAAACCTTACTTTTGCCACACTCAATTCTCCTATGATTTGTGTTTATCATACCATGAAAATAACGATAAAATTTGATTGAATAGGATATTATTTTATGAGTTAATATATGTATGAATGTGTATGAATTGATAAATCAACCAGAAAGTGATTTTTTGGATTTTAAAAGAGAATGGCATAATGATACTGTGGATTTGGTATTAGATATATTATGTATGGCTAATTCAGATGCTCAATCTGATAGATATATCGTAATTGGTTATGATGAAAAAGAAAAAGCTATTTGTGATGTTTCTGCTAATCGAAGAAAACTTGATGATATATATGATACTTTATGTAATTCAAATTTTAATAGACTCCCTGATATATATGTAGAAACATTTTCAATAGATGATAAAGAATTAGATGTGCTTATAATAAAAAAGACAAATTACAGGCCTTATTTTCTTACAAAAGATAAAGTAAATAGAGCTAGAAATCGTATAATTAGGGCAGGAGTTGTATATACAAGAAATGGTTCTATAAACACTTATATAGATAAATCTGCCACAGAAAGTCAAATTGCTGATATGTGGCGGGAACGATTTGGTTTAACCTTATCCCCAAAAGATCGATTAGAACATTATATTAATGATATAAGAAATTGGGAATATAATTATAATGAAGAAAGTCGAAAATACATTTATTACTACATCCCATTTCCTGAATTTACAATGGAATATACTATTCCTGACGATATTCAAGAATATTCTAAGGATAATCATTCGAGTTATATCTTTGCTAATAGCATCGGGAATTCATATACAACAATATTAAGATACAAATATCATACAACGGTATTGAAACAAGAAGATTTATTCCTATGTGATAAATCCAATTATCGCGTACTTCACCCACATGTAGATTGGTTATACTATAATCCGGACGATTATAGAGATATACATGTTTTTGCACGTAGTTCAGAATATTCAGATAGAGGAAAAAGAATAGAAGAAATAGACTACAAACATAGTCCAAATGGGACGTATCATCAAGTGGTATTCTGTTATAATATAAAAAATTCATTTGAATACTGCGTGCAAGAAATTTTAAATAATAAGAATTATCGAAATATTTATAGAGATTATATATATTTTGATAGTAGTTCAGAAGATGAAAATAAAAATATAAAAATTCCTCATCAAATATATTTATTTACTCAAGATGAAGACATTGCGCAACGCATTAAACAAGAATTCTTAAATTTACAAGATAGAGTATAACTTTAAAAATGCATCTCCATCTCATAGTTAATTGCATCTTGTTCTGTATGTTAAATTATAGTGGGTTAAATTCGCTTCTTCGCGAGTTGAGGATTTTTTGCAGAGAGCGGAGGACTTTTGCTGAATGTACGATTAGTACTGTGTAGTTAGACGAGTAATACGGTTTTGTCAGTTTGACTATTTTATTTTCTAAAACTCGCTCGTTATAGGGGGGTACCTTTTAACAGGACATTTGGTCGGAAGGAGTAAGTAAAATCAATCAGCAAAAGTGCTAATTTAGTAAAACATAGCGATTTTACAAGGTCGGAAATGGTTTGAGTAGAAAAGTCCGAAATGTCCGCTCTTTTACACTTTTTCCTCAAATATATGCACTAAAAGATATTGTTGGTTTTCACTTAACCTACCTACTAAATAGCAGAATTTATTTTTCAGCTTTTTTAACAAGTTCTTCTAGTCTTACATCGTTTTTAAGACGAGCTTCGACTTCGTCTGCTCTGTCTGCCCATTTTTCTATAAAATGTATCGGACTTCTAAATAATCTGCTTAAAGTTCCTTCTGTCATGTCTTCAGAGTATCTTCCTGATGAAAATATTGAAGCTGTTAAATCTCCATTAATCTCATCAAGTAAACCTTCTATAAATTTACCCTTTTTATTAAATCTTTCTATAACTTTTTCGAAGCGATCCATATCCGCAGGTGTCATAAATCTTGTTTTTAAGTGAGTTACAGCTTTTTTTGTAACTATTGCATTTCCAAAGTTCTGATTGTACGACCGATTAGTATCTAAATTTATTTGCATATATTTCTCCATTCTATTTGTTTCTGATATTACAAACCCCGTAAAAATAAAATTTGCTATTTATCAATAAAAATTTTTTACATATTGTAATTTATATAGTGAGTAGGTTAGGTGAAACCCAACAAAAATAAGGCCAATTATATTGTTTGCCCCAAAACAATTATCAAAATCATTGTTCTTTGTTCTCAAACCAACTGTTATTTTACAAGTAGTTTGATCGGAAGAAAACAAATGTAGGTTGGGGTTTCTACCCCAACAACACTAAATTGTAGCGGTCGGAACATGATTGATGATTTAAATTCCAAACTACTCCAAAAGTGACTTTTCTTGCACTTTTTTACTCATTTTTTGCACTATTCTTGCACACTATTGCACAAAATTGCACCCAAAAGTTATTGTTGGGTTGAAAACCCAACCTACAAGCTTTTTGTTACATTTATAAATAAAATTCATAGGGTGTGATTTTTGCACCAAAATAATTCTCAAAATCTCTGTTCTTTCTTCTCAAACAGACTGTTATTTTACATTCGGCGCAAGCCGTGCAAAGGCTGAAGTTGCTTGCGACACAACAATCTGTCTGAAGGACAAATGTCGCAAGCACGAAAGCCGTCTAACGCACGGCGCAGCAAGACGAGCCTCGTCTCCCGCTCCATAAAAGACAAGAGTTTCAAGCTCTTGTCTTTTATTTTGAATAAAAATAGTCTCACAAAAGTCTCACATTTAATCATTACCTTTTAACAGGACATTTGGTCGGAAGTGTTTAGTGTCATTGCGAGGGCGAAAGACCAAATAATCCAGCTTTTGCCGATTTATTAAGGCCGGAAATAGGTTGTAGTTGAAATGTCCAAAAAGTCCGGTTTAGGTAACCAAAATGTCCGCATATTTGCACTTTTTGTCCCAATACTTGCACTCAAAAGATATTGTTGGGGTAGAAACCCCAACCTACAAGCTCAAAATTTATTGTTTGTTTGAAGCCATAACACTCAATAATTCATTTGAGTTGATGAATGGAGGTTTTGTAACTTCTTTTTTTATGGAATCCTTTTTGGGTTCAAACACAAATTTGCGCCAATTCCCTTTATTCTTTTTTATAGTTTGATAGACTAATTGAGGTTTTCCATTATTAAATGCTATTGTAGTCGTTTTTACTATTGGTTGTTCGATAAATTCGTTTTCGTGCCAGTTGGAAATATAGGTAAATTTATCATTTTTACTTATTGCTATCTGCTTACTATCAATCTCTTTACCGGATTTATATCCTTTTACTTTTATTTCATGTGAATCAACATTAATTCCTTCATAATCCGCTGTAGTCTTTTTTGAAATAAAAGTTTTTATTTTGTCTTTTTCGCCATTTTCAAAATTAATATAAATGTCATACCATTCGGTATTAGTATTATTATTTTTGTTGAAAACAATCCGTTTTTCAAATTCTCCGTTTCTATTGCAAATCAACAAATGCTTTTCCGTTTCTCTGCCTAGAAATTCGATTTTTGTTTTACCATTTTTCAATGTAGTTATTTTGGGATTGTATTTAAAAAAAACTTCCTTATATCTTTCTTTGTAGGATTTAATTACGTTTTTAATATTTTCATTGATATCAATATTAGGCTCATTTTTTACTTTACCACGAGTTGCGATATAAATTCCAACAGCAGAAAGAGCTGCTAAGCCGATACCAACAATTACTTTTGTTTGTGTAGAGATTTGAGATTTACTTTTGGTGTTAGGTTTTTCTTTATTTTCACCAAAAGATAAATTTCTTATATTATTATTTACATTATTAATAGGACTTATTGCCATAAAATTGCCTTAAATTACTACACATTTGTATTAAAACAGAAACATAAAATTAATTGCTAATATAAAAAACAATTTAAAATAATTGTTACATTATGCAACCTTTAGATTATAACCTAATGTTTTTAAAATTTTTGCCAAGTTTGTAGGGTGCAATTATTTGCACCAATATAATTCTCAAAAGTACTGTTCTTTCTTCTCAAACTGATTGTTATTCTACAATTAACATCAAAGGTATATGGAACATGTTGTAATTTAGAGTAGGTTGGGGTTTCTACCCCAACAATAACTTTTATTGTAAGATTAATGTATGAATTACAAAAGAGTTTTTGTTCCTAATAGTTATGTACATTTAATTATTGTTGCATATAATCGCAAAGATATATT
>Ga0256407_10009107_pt1 | contig 14302 bp, 16 predicted proteins | sample RumenRJG_04DNA_FD_193489 | JGI IMG/M metagenome (GOLD analysis project Ga0256407, IMG submission 193489) | Bovine rumen microbial communities from Lethbridge, Alberta, Canada - RJG_04 | ecosystem: Host-associated > Mammals > Digestive system > Stomach > Rumen | place: Canada: Alberta... | reverse complement strand
GCCTTTGTAAGTACCGTTGCACCCGCCTGTCCGAGTTGCATCGCGAGAAGCGGTGTCAGTTCGTCGTTCGCAACGCCTCTTACTCCGTCTGTTCCAAATAACCTTGCCATTATTTCAGCCTCCTGACCTTACTCTGTATCTCCTGTGTCTGCCTTGGATATCTTTATGTCAGCATAATGTATCTGGGTCTCAGATATGCCTTCGGGCATCGCAAACAGTATCTTCATCTTGTACACACCCTCTGTGGGAGATGTCTGTCCCGCCGCCGAGAGATAATCCTGAATATCTATCACGCCTGTAAGAGACGAGCCTTCAACTCCTTCATAGAAATGCTCTATTCCCTTTGTTTCGACTTTAAGCGTAACTTTCTTATTATCCTGCTTGTCCTCATTGCCGTTAGACTCAAGCAGTATCTCAGCTTCATATCCGTCAGGAACATTTATCACCTGAAGGTTCTCCATGGGAACGTCAAATTCTTTTTTCACGATAGGCACGATATTAACCGTTACATTTACCTTGCCGTCGAATCCGTTCGCCTCATCGGTTACAAGTCTTACTCCGTTTGGAAGATACTGGTTCAGATCGATCTTCGCAACATAATTCTCGCTCTTGCCGTTGATATCCAACTCTTCGGGAGGAATAACTATACTTCTCACAGAATCTATCATTGCCGATCTTCCGGCCACCTCAACAGCCTTCCTGTCTGCCTCGGGTTCACCGTCCACTGCATATCCTTCCTCCGGCTCACCGGAAAGAGAATAAACTATATTCACTGCCTTGGTGGCAAGTATTCCCACGGTAACATTTATGGATGAAATATTCGTCGTAAGATTATCATGCTCAACTATCTTGCCGTCTGCAGTATAGAGATTGATATCCGCACTGGACGAGATATCCGAACTTCTGCCGGCTACGCTGACCGAACATTTTGCACTCGTAATGGTATCAACAACCGACTCCGGGCCAGACACTCTTACGGTATTCTGATTGGTAGTCTGATCGCCGATTATATATCCTTCAGCCGGTTCTCCGGTAACCTCCACTTCAATGGGAAGGTGCTTCTCAACGCGGTTCTCTATATCAAGCTGTACCACATTGTGGTCTCCCGCAATGCTTTCAAGCTGATTGTAGTTCTTATTTGTCATGAAGCTGATGGTGAGGGTATTAACATCCGTCATCTGAGTCATATCGGCGGTAGCCTTGATATTCTCCTTATTCAGACTGTCTATGACGGATCTTTTTCCCGATACGGTAACGTCCACCACGTTACTGTCGTTCAACACTTCATATACTTTGCCCTGATTGGTAAGGGCTTCGGAATTTAAGATCTCGACCTGTATATCGCTGTAGGTATTGGTTATGACCGGATCGTCATAATTGACGACTACCAGCCATAAAGCGACCGCAACGAGCAGGGACAGGATCTTGAGTCCGATATTATTCGTCAGCTTCCGGATCAGATTGTTTATCATCCCGTCCTCCTTTCACGCGTCCTCTCCAGCCCTTTTTCACTTCATCTTTGGAGTGATCCTGTACGAGCTCAAGCTTCTCTCGCAGACCTTCCTGACTGAGGCCGTTAAAAAGCTCACCTCCGACAGCAACACTGACCTTGCCGCTCTCCTCGGAGACGATAATGACAAGGGCATCGGTAACCTCGGAAATACCCACACCGGCACGATGTCTGGTTCCGAGAGCCTTACTCAGATTAGGGTTATCGGAAAGAGGCAGATAACAGGTTGCGGACACAACTCTGTCGCCTCTGAATATCACTGCTCCGTCATGAAGAGGTGTATTGTGCTCGAAGATATTGATGAGCAGCTGACTGGATACCGTCGCATCGATATTGATACCCGTCTTCTCATACTCCGCAAGAGTCTGCTCACGCTCCAGCACCATGAGGGCACCTGTTTTAACACGTCCCATTGCAAATGATGCCTTAACTATCTCGTCAATGGTGTGATCCGAGTAACCCTCACCATATTTGCCACTATCAAGTGTGATCACATTGGAAAAGATATTCTTTGTACCAAGCTGTTCCAATGCACGTCTGAGCTCCGGCTGCAGGATGACAACAAGTGCCGTTGCCGCAACATACAAACTCTTTTCCGCAATAAAAAGGATGGTAGTCATGTTGAACATGGCTGCCAAAAGGAAAAATGCAAGTATTACCAGGAGTCCTTTCAAAAGAGACCATGCCTTGGTTCTTCTCATCCAAGCCATGATATAATAGACTACCGACGCGATCAGCAACATTTCCACAACATCAGAGATGCGGATCTGCGGTATGTGAAAACTTGTAATATATTTTTGTATAAAAGAGATCAGCTGTGAAAGCATCTCATTCATGGTTTAACTGTTCCTTCTTCGCTCACGGCTCTCCTTTGCCCTGGAGGCCACTTCGCGCTCTATCCGTGAGACCGATGTCTCTTTTCCGGTTACAGAACGATGCATATGATATTCCGGTGCATCTTTTTTCTCTGTTCTTAAAGAAGAACGTTTTACCCTTGTTTCTTTTTCAGTACTCTCAGGCACATTGCCCTTTATCTTCTTCACCTTGGGTGCGCTGACCTGAACCGAATTCTTAGGGACTGCCTTAACGTAGTAATAATACTCCTCGTCTTCGAACTGCACCCTCTCCGTCCTGCTGTAATCCACATTGAATACGAAGAATTTGATCACTACGGCTACAAGTACAGCAAAAACAGTTCCGAATATGATCCCGGCCACGGAAAGATAAAGCTTGAACTTAAGATCTCCTGCAAGGAGAATGAGTATATCGATCAAAGCTCCGGTTGCGATGGCGATGTTCCATGAGTTATCAACCTTAAGTCTTCTGATCAGATAGACCGCAAGTATCGTAACGGCGAATGCTGCCACAAAAACTACCATTTCCTTGTTACCGAGCAGAGCATCTATAAGATATCTGAATTTCTCCACCAATGTCTCTGTATCGGGATTTGAAGCCATGAGACTTGCACTGTTTCTTATATTCTTAAGAACAAAGAAAGCAATAACACCGCATCCCGATGAAGCCATAGATGTAGGTGTTCCGAGCAAACCGGCCGCGATGGGAATGACATAAGGTATCTTCAGCACAAAGCAGATAGGTGTCATTACTAACAGCACCGTATCTCCGGGTGAAAATCTGAAATAAAGCAGGAACATCAGAAAGAATACAGATGCAGCCACGATAACGCTCTCAAGAGAGAGTGCATAAAGATGAAGGAGCACTACTCCCACCGACAAAAGAGCAATAAAGTTAAGCGGTAAAAATGAGCAGAACAGCGCCAACACCATGGTGACAGGCGCACTCTTTAACATCGCGGAATAGCCCAGACATTTATTTATCACTATAAGGGCTATGAGTGCCAGGAGAAATTTCATCACGGGCACAACGAAATTATCATACTTAAAATAGAACTGTCTGATACGTTCTCTTATCTGAAGCAAAACAACCATGTTCAAAAAGACCTCTTCCTACTTAAATATCATCCGTCCGGCTCTCTTTTCGATACATGGAATTAAGCCTGCGCAGATTATTATAATATATCCTGAGATTCTTCCTCGCCTTGCGATGGCGCACCGCATATACTATTGCGGTTATAACGGAATATACAACAATAAGGATGAGATAACGTTTAAGAAGCACCTTCCCGAACTGCATCAGATCCATGTTGTAGATATCCGTCATGAATTTCTCAAAATCGTAAACAACGTAAAGAGCTACCACCACAAAGTAGGCCACCGTCCCGTATATAATGGACTTGATGACCTCTTTGGATATGTAGTCTCCGTGAAAAAATGTTCCGATGGCCATATTCTTCTTGCCTTCATTGCTCTCGTAGGCGGCCATCTTTGTCATGAGTTTTATTCTTGATTCGTTAAGCATTATTATTACTAGCCGTTAAATGTATGCATCTTATGACTTGCAGAGCCTCTCGGTTCATGCTTGACCGGTGCTTCGGGACGACGTCCCGCTGCGGTTAAGTTATTCATGGTATCCTTCTTGCACTTATCGCAATACCTTCCGGTCTTTATCTGTGCTCCGCACTTCTCGCAGCTTATCTTCACCGGAGAATCATCCGCAAAGATAAGTCTCTCTTCGCGGATCCACTGCTGAACCTGTTTGGATTCAACATCGCACTGTTCGCATATCTCCGCTACGGATGCGGTCCTGTTATCTCTTACAAAGTCCTTTACTTCCTGGAACTTCTTTTCTATAGCTGCCTTACATCCCTGGCATATCTGCGGCCCATCCATATAGTTAAACATTTTTCCGCATTTTCTGCAGTTTTTGATCTCCATAAAGGTTCCCTCCCCGTTTTGAAGCTCGCCTAAAGTCCTTCGCCGATAGACAATGCTGCAAAATATACTTCGTTAACCCCGGCGTCCTTAAGCACCTTAGCCACTGCGTCGGAAGTACATCCTGTTGTATATATGTCATCTACAACAAGTATTCTCCTTAATTTTAACTCAAATTGCCCGATAATGAAAGCGTTTTTAAGATTGGCAGCCCTCTCCGAGGGGCTTAACATCTTCATCGGAAGCGTCTTTTTGGTACGTTTGACAAGATCTTTTATAACAGGGATCCCAAGTTCCCTGCCCAGAACTTTTGCAAGTTCTTCTGCCTGATTGTATCCTCTCATCCTCTTCTTCGCCGCATACATCGGAACCGGAATGACGGCTTCGATCCCGATCTTTTTGAATTCGGCTCCAAAGTGTTCAGCCATATCCCTTCCGAAAAATCCGGCATACTCTGTTCTCCCCGAATACTTAAACCTGTACATGGAATGTCTTACTGAAGGGTAATCATAGAGAGCAAAGCCCCTTTCAAATAAATGTTCCTTCTTACGACAGTCGGCGCAGTATTCGGCTTCATCATCCCCAAGCTGTTTTCCGCATTTGTAACACTTTGGGGATTTTATATATTTGATCTTTGGCAAACATTCTAAACAGACAAGATCTTTCCTGTCGCGTTCGGACAGAACTCCGTCGCAGACAGGACAGCGTCTTGGAAATATCAGATCCGAAATAAGATTTAAAGCTCGCATATTCTTTCTTTCAGAGAAGTATACCTGTGCTGCTCGGAGTCGGTATCTATCATATTCATAACGCAGGCGCCGCTTCCGACGATTATCACACACTGCTTTGCTCGTGTGACTCCCGTATACAGAAGATTCCTGTTCATAAGCATCGGCGGCCCTGATAACAAAGGCATAATGATCACGGGATATTCGCTTCCCTGTGATTTATGAATAGTCACCGCATAGGCAAGTTCCAGCTCTTCAAGCTTCTCAAAGGGGTAGTATACTGTCCTTCCGTCATCGAAAGAAACTTTCATAAGTCTGAGTGCCGTATTGATCTCCTCGGCTATACCCGTATCCCCGTTAAATACACCTTTTCCCTCTCTGATGCTTATGTTGTAATTCCCCCTCACTTCCCATTCAAGATTGTAATCATTCTTGATCTGCATGACTCTGTCGCCCTCACGGAAGATAGTATTACCGTAGATGGTTTCTATCTTGTCATCCGAAGGAGGATTCAAGAACTTCTGAAGGATCTCATTGAGATGCTCTACTCCGAGAGGGCCTTTTCTCATAGGCGTCAGGATCTGGATATCACCTGCCGTGATACCGTTCCTTCCGGGAAGAACCTTGGCGCAAAGCTGGACCAGATACTGCTGCACTGTGGCCGCATCTTCTTTTTCAAGCAGAAAAAAGTCGGGATATTTAACGGACAGATCGATGTGCTTTCCGTTATTTATCATGTGGGCATATGAAATGATATGACTTTCTCCGGCCTGTCTGTATATCCTGTTGAGTCTCACAGTCGCAAAAGCATTGCTGTCCATGATGTCTCTTAATACCTGTCCCGGTCCAACACTGGGAAGCTGATCCACATCTCCCACAAGTATGAGCTGGGTACCGGGTTCAAGTGCCTCCAGCAAAGCCCTCAGCAGATATATATCAAGCATGCTGGTCTCATCTATTATCACCGTCTCCACTTCCAGCGGATTATCTTCATTCCTGCCGTAGAAAAGTTTCCTGTCAGCGCTTTCCACATCACCGCTGATCTCAAGCAGACGATGGATGGTCTGGGCTTCATATCCCGTAGTCTCCGTCATACGTTTTGCAGCTCTTCCGGTCGGAGCCGCAAGTGCAAACGAGATCTCCTGTTCATCAAGTCTTCTTATGATCTCATTGATGGTTGTTGTCTTACCGGTTCCCGGGCCTCCGGAGAGTATGAACACACCGTTTGAAAGGCACTCTTTAACCGCCTTCTCCTGAAGCTCATCCAGTACTATATCCTCATCACTTTTCACAGGAGACGTGTGATCTTCATATGGAGTAAAAGTATCTTTAAGCTCTTTAAGTCTGTGGGCGCAGAATCTTTCCATGGCATCAAAGCTTCCGAGATAAATATTCTTAACACCCTGCTCGTTTAACCTGATGACTATCTGCCTGTCTATGGCAAGATTCTCTTCCTGCGATTCAAATACTTCTCTTATGCTTTCACCGGAAAGAGACAAAAGCTTTAATGTATTCTCAAAAAGAAGATCCTCGGGAATATAGCAGTGACCCATATAGGCCATCTGCTGGAGAACATATATTATCCCGGATCTGATCCTGTATTCCGAATCTGTCTCTATACCTGCTTTCACAGCTATCTCATCGGCGGTCCTGAATCCTACCGAAGGAACATCCTCTACCATCTTGTAAGGATTATTTTTGATTATGTTGTAAAGTCCGTCACCGTATCTGTCATAGAGCTTTGAGATCAGATTCTGTGACAGACCGTACTGCTGCATGAAGAGCATGGCGGATCTTTCGTTCCTCTTTTCCGCCATCTGGTCGGTAATGCTTCTGGCCATCCTGGCACTTATGCCCTTGACCTCGGAAAGTCTCTCGGGTTCTTCCTCCATTATGCGAAGAGTATCGTCTCCGAACTTATCTACGATCCTTTGAGCAAGCTTTTCACCTATGCCGTTTATGGCTCCCGATCCCAGATATCTGAGCACGGAGATCCTGTCTGAAGGCGCCACGCTGCGAAGCGACTCTATCTTAAACTGTCTTCCGTATACGCTGTGATCCACATATAAACCGTCTGCCTCTATGGTCTCACCCTCGGAAAAACCCATGGCAGAGCCGACACAGGTAAGCTTTTCGGAATCTGTGACAACACTCATAACCGTATATCCGTTTTGCGGATTACGGAAACTTATTCTTTCAATATAACCTTTTATTGTTTCCATGATTAACTTTCGGAATCGTCAGATCCGTCTGATTTGTTTAAAGAATTGTTCGAAGAACCGGCAGCTGCAGCCATCCTGGCGCGGATCTCATCTCCGCTTATCCCCTGATTTCTCTGCATCTGCTCATACATCTGCATGGCAAGTGAGTTGCCTCCGAGGTTCTGCTCTGTAATCTGCTTTGCAACCTCGGTCATTGCAGTATCTTTAAAATAACTTACTGTCTTATCGTCTTCCTTGGTATTGAACACTTCGGAAGCGGACTTCATGCTCTTTAAAACCTGTTCCCAGAGGTAGGATTCAAATTCCTTGCAGGCATCAAGCATCTCCTCATCTGTCTTTGCAGATGAAGAAGCCTTCGCTGTCTTATCAACATTTGATGCCGATGCCAGCGAAGAAGTATAGTCCATGAGATTTGTGATATCTCCCATTTCCATGATCCTGCCCTCCGCTCAGAAAAATTTACGTTATCTGTTACTGCTTAAGCTGATTAGCCTGACCCATCATCGTATCCGTAGTGGTGATGGCTCGGGAATTAGCTTCATATGCTCTCTGTGCCACGATGAGATTAACCATCTCATCTGCAAGCTGAACATTAGATCCTTCAATATATCCCTGAGCGATCGTACTCTTCTTGAGCCCGTTGTTTGTAGCCTCATTAAGAGGTGCTCCGCTTGCCGCATTCTCAAGATATAAGGAACTGTCTCTCTTCTCAAGACCTGCGGGATTGTTGAACTGCCACAGTCCTATCTTCATTCCCAGTGACTTCGCATTTCCTTTCTCATCGGGATAACAGAACTCACCATCTGCAGTGACAGTGATCTTGCTGGCTGTCATATCTTTATCAAAAGTAATAGGCTTGCCTGTGGTATCGAGAACAGGGTTACCGTCCGCATCAGTAAGCTCCAGTCCCTTTGTTCCCAGAGAAACATTGAAATTACCGTTTCTTGTATATGCTGTCTTGCCATCGGGAGTATTTACGGCAAAGAAACCGTCTCCGTTGATGGCAAAAGCAAAATTGTTTGAAGATTCAAGAAATGCTCCCTGCCTGAAGATCGTCGTTATGGAAGAGCTTCTTACACCGAGACCAACCTGGGAATCGATAGGCTTGGTATCGCCGTTTGCAGTGGTAGTCTTCGTCTGAAGCTCCTGGTAAAGCAGGGACTTGAACTCGTTCTGACTTGTCTTGAAACCCGCTGTATTAACATTTGCAATATTATTTGAGATTGTATCGACTGCTGTCTGCTGTGCAAGCATTCCGGTTGCTGCTGACCATAAAGAACGTACCATACTCTATCCCTCCTGTGTTTAACCGTTTAAGCGGCCTATCTGATTGGCTGCTATCTGGAGTGAACTGTCATAAGTGGTGATGACTTTCTGATTGGCTTCGTACTGTCTGGAAACACTGATCATCTCAACCATTTCCGATACTATTCCCACATTGGAAGTCTCAAGATATCCCTGGAACACCTGTGCCTCAGTTGCATCCTTGGGTGTTGCACCTTCAACCGGTGTATAGTAGTTCTCACCGTAGTGCTCAAGATAATTATAATCCTCGAAATCCGTAATTTGAAGCTGACCCACTACCGCATCATGCTGATAGATATATCCCATCTGATCAACTTTGAAATCCGCATTCGGATCAAGCTTAATATGTTCGCTGTTTGCACCTGATCCCTTGCCAAGAACGTAATCTCCGTCAGTCGTAACAAGATAGCCTTCCTTGGTAAGCTGGAAGTTACCGTCGCGGGTATACATTACAGAGATATCGCCTGCTTTATTCGTAAACTCGACGGTAAAGAATCCTTTTCCGCCAATGGCCATATCAACCGGTATGTCGGTAACCTGAAAGGCACCTTCAGACCAGTCTATATAGCTTTCTCCGATTTTAACTCCGGGATTGGCAGAACCGATACGTCTGCCATAATAATATGCTTCCGAACCGTCCTTGATCTTATCGACAAGAACAGTATTGAACGACTGGCTGGTAAGACCTTCCTTTTTGAAACCGGTCGTATCTGAATTGGCAAGATTATTGGTCAGCGTATCCATACGCTGCTGTTCCTGGATCATGCCTGTATAAGCCGTGTAGAGTCCTTTTAACATCGCCTTCTCCTTTGCGGAAAGTCTGCCTTAAGGGCCTCCCTGCCGTATATATGCATCCGTGCATCCTATATATCGGCATTAATTGGCATTATCATTATACCCTGCGAGAAATTCTATGTATCTTCCCGTTCCGATAGCTACACATGTCATGGGCTCATCGGCTGTCATGGTATTGATATGCGTACGCTCCTCGATAAGTTCTTCAAGTCCTCTGAGCATCGCTCCGCCGCCGGTAAGAACTATACCGCGGTCAACGATATCTCCCGCAAGTTCGGGAGGAGTCTTCTCAAGAACCGAACAGATAGTATCGAGTATCTGAGTGGTTGCTTCCTTAAGAGCTTCCTGAGTCTCGTCCGATGAAACACGGATTGTCTCAGGGAGACCGGTTACGAGATTCCTACCTCTTACATCCATATAATCTACTTCAGTGCGCTTAAACGCCGTACCGATATTTATCTTGATATCCTCGGCTGTACGCTCACCGACCAAAAGATTGTACTTCTTTCTCATATAACGGACGATGGCTTCATCAAAGTCATCACCTGCGATCTTGATGGATGCACTCTCAACTGTGCCGCCAAGAGAAATAACCGCAACGTCCGTTGTACCACCGCCTATATCGACGATCATATTACCCTGCGGCTTGGAAATATCTATTCCCGCACCTATAGCTGCTGCGATAGGCTCCTCGATGATGGTAACTTCCCTGGCACCTGCCTGGTAAGTAGCATCTTCAACAGCCTTCTTCTCAACTTCGGTAACTCCACTGGGAACGCAGACAGCAACTCTGGGCTTTCTGAAAGTCTTCTTGCCCATAGCCTTGATGATGAAATACTTCATCATCTGTTCCGTAACGGTATAGTTGGAAATAACACCCTGTCTGAGAGGTCTTACAGCCACTATAGTCCCCGGTGTACGTCCGATCATAAGTCTGGCGTCTTCACCAATGGCTTTTATCTTATTATTATCCTTGTCAAAAGCAACAACACTGGGCTCCTTGAGAACAACGCCCTTGCCTTTGATATATACAAGTACGCTGGCGGTGCCAAGATCGATACCGACATCCGAATAATTCATAAATCCACCCTTTATTTGTCTTTTTCTACCCAGATATCAACCACTTCAAACTCCTGAACACCGGCAGGAGCATCGAAAGAAACAACAGCGCCCTTCTTTGCACCGGCTAATGCACGTCCGAGAGGTGATTCATCGGAGATAACACCTGCAAGTGACTGAGCCTCACTGGAGCTCTTGAGCGTGATGCTCTTCTCCTTGCCTGTGGAAACATTCTTGATCTTAACTGAGCATCCGAAAGAAACAACAGAGGGCTTACCGCGCTTCTGCTCTACATCAACGACTTCTACGTCCTTTAAGATCTCTTCGATCTCATCGATCCTGGCCTGAACGTCTCTCTGCTCATCTCTGGCAGCATCATAATCTGCGTTCTCGGAAAGGTCGCCCTGTTCTCTGGCTTCCTTGATCTTCTGTGAGATCTCATCCATTCTTGTGAGCTTTAAGTAATTGAGCTCGTCTTCATATTTTTTGAGGCCTTCTCTGGTCAGTCTGTTTTTAGCCATTCCGGTATACCCTCCATTTAAAATTTCTTATTATTATAAAATTCCAAGATGACATCCGATTATAACGCATAAGCGGAATGTCTGTCAAATAACAGAGGCTGTCATCCTATCATTTCCAACAGTTCTTCTATGCCTTTGAATGTGGTCAGCTCGCAGGCTCTCTTTCTTAATGCTGCCGCTTCGGGAAATCCTGCGAGATACCATGCAACATGCTTCCTCATTTCTCTGATGCCGATGTACTCACCCTTACACTCTTCCATAAGCTCAGCATGATGTCTGATCATGCGCTTTATCTCTTCGATTTCCGGCTTGTCGTTGTTTACAGGCTCTTTTCCTTCCAAAACAGCCTTTATCTTTGCAAAGATCCATGGATTTCCCCTTGCCGCACGTCCTACCATTACGGCATCACACCCCGTCTCTTCGAACATTTTCTTCGCAGCTTCCGGAGAATCCACATCTCCGTTGCCAATGACGGGTATACTTACCGCTTCCTTAACCTGTCGGATTATATCCCAGTCGGCTGTCCCGCTGTAATACTGCTCCCTTGTCCTGCCGTGGATAGTTACAGCTGCTGCCCCCGCATCTTCCATGCGTTTTGCAAATTCCACCGCATTGACATGTTCATCATCAAAGCCTTTGCGGAACTTCACCGTCACCGGCTTCTTAACAGCCGAAGATACTGCTTTTACTATATTTCCCGCAAGCACCGGATCCTTCATAAGAGCCGATCCCTCATGGTTGTTTACAATCTTGGGAACAGGACATCCCATATTGATGTCCAGGATATCGAAAGGTCTGTCTTCAATGGAGGCAGCAATTTTCGCCATAAGCTCCGGCTCCGATCCGAAAATCTGGAGCGATACCGGATGTTCTCCCTCTCCCATTGCCATCAGTGCTTCCGAATTCTTATTCTTATAATGTATAGCCTTGGCGCTTACCATTTCCATACACAAAAGACCTGCCCCCGTTTCTCTGCAGAGAGTACGGAATGGCAGATCCGTTACGCCGGCCATGGGTGCAAGGACGACAGGTATATCTATCGTTACACTTCCGATCTTCATTTCACATTCTTCTCGTAAATATATCTCAATCCGTCAAGGGTGAGCATGCGGTCATAAACATCTATACAGTCCGTTTCTTCTGCGATTATGCTTCCGAGTCCGCCTGTGGCAACCACATACATCTTATCAAGATGAGCTTCTTCCTTCACCTTCTTAACTATGTATTCGGTCTGACCTATCTGTCCGTACACAAGCCCTGCCTGCATACTGGTTACCGTATTCTGGGCGAGTATTGAATCAGGCTTTTTTATCTCTATCTCCGGGAGCTTGGCTGTATCTTCCCAAAGAGCCTTTGCGCTGATCTTGATACCGGGTGCTGTTATACCCGCAAGAAATTCTCCGTCCGCTCCGATAAGGTCATAAGTGGTAGCAGTTCCGAAATCCATTACCAGCACGGGGCCGCCGTATTTTTCATATGCTCCTACCGCATCTACTATACGATCCGCTCCGATCTCTTTGGGATTCTCGGTGACTATCTTTATCCCTGTCTTGAGTCCCGGGCCCACGATCATCGGATTTCTTCCCACATAGCGCTCAAGCGCACCTGTTAATGCATGCATCACACCGGGAACAACGCTTGCAACGATGACTCCCTCTATGTCTTTTGTCTTAACCTTGATATTATCCAGGATATCCAAAAGAGTAGCTCCGTATTCATCCGATGTCCTGGGTGTGGATGTCATGATACGGAATGTATTCTTTAATTCATTTCCCTGATAAAGTCCGAAAGTGATATTTGTATTTCCTACATCAACTGTCAAAAGCATTTCTTTTCTCCCCGCGATCCTGTTCTGCTTTTACTCCTGAAAAGGCTCATGAAGTATGAGTGTTCTGTAATACATACTCAAAGCTTCCAGCAGATCGCTCTTCTTTCTTCTTATCTCACCTGTGAGAAGCCCTGCCGATATCTCATCATAGTAGTAATCATCCTCATCCGAAGCGGTATCCATTGATATTCCGCCGTCCGGTTCAAATACTATGGTGAATATCCCTCCGCATTCCTCCGTAAACAATACGCATATCACATGCAGCTCGTCCTGTATGGATTGCGGAAGATTTCCGAATTTTTCTTTATTGAAAAAATATTTCTTCTCATAAGCATTAGCTCCGCATAAGACCACACGGCCGTCATCCGAAACAGATGCATTGTCCTTCTTATCTTCACTCATCACACATACCCGTATATTCCTCTGACCGACACTTCGCCTGTCGATACAGTCTTTATCGTTCCATCGGAAAGCTTTACTATCAGCGCCCCGCTGTCGTTGATGCCTTCAGCTACTCCCGTATATTCTCCCTTGGGGTCAAGTATCCTTACTTCCTTGCCCTTGTTGATCAGATAGCTGTCATAAATATCTACGAAATCCGATACATCAAGATGCTCCGCAAAGATACCGTAATAGTATTCGAAATACTCCATGATACCGATTATCAGCGCAGTCCTGTCAACCTTTTCTCCCTTTTCGATACGGAGGGACGTCGCCATATCCTGTAATTCTTCGGGGAATAAAGTCTGGTTGGCATTGATACCCACCCCCACTATCACATGGTGAATATAATCGGGCTCGGCGCTCATCTCCGTCAATATTCCGCATACCTTCTTGGAATTGACAAGTACGTCATTGGGCCACTTGATCTTAACGTCCAGATCACGGTGCAGTCCCGTTATCACTTCCGCAACACTGATAGCCATAAGGAGCGTAAGCATGGGTGCCTTGTCCGGAAGAAAATCCGGTCTGAGCAGGAGACTCATGGAAATACTCTCACCCGCAGGTGATACCCATGTCCTCCCTCTTCTTCCCTTGCCGCCGGTCTGCATATCCGCTACCACAAGAGATCCGTGCTCCATTCCCTCCTCGGCGAGATATTTCGCATCCTCATTGGTGGATTCAGTTTCCTTGTGATAGTAAACTCTCCTGCCCGCCCAAAGCGTGGTCATACGGCTCATCAGCTCACCGGAAGATAATATCTCCGGATAGCTTATGAGATGATATCCCTTGTTGGTGACCGCCTCTATGTCATAGCCTTCCGCCTCAAGCTGCTGTATCACTTTCCATACCGCAGTCCTTGATACGCCAAGTTTATCGCTGATCTCCTGTCCGGAGATGTATCCCTTGGTATTGCGTAATTCCCTGAGTATCTCTGCCTTTACGCTGATGATCTTTCTGTCCAAAACCGCCCCTCTTTTAGAAAGCCCCGAGTGTAGCAGCCATCACTGCCTTGATCGTATGCATTCTGTTTTCTGCTTCACGGAACACTTCCGACTGACTGCTCTTAAATACCTCATCGGTAACTTCCATCTCGTCGAG
>Ga0256407_10009104_pt1 | contig 14304 bp, 15 predicted proteins | sample RumenRJG_04DNA_FD_193489 | JGI IMG/M metagenome (GOLD analysis project Ga0256407, IMG submission 193489) | Bovine rumen microbial communities from Lethbridge, Alberta, Canada - RJG_04 | ecosystem: Host-associated > Mammals > Digestive system > Stomach > Rumen | place: Canada: Alberta... | reverse complement strand
ACGCCGACGCGCGCCCCGCCGCCGACGCCCGAAAATCTGTCAAGCCACGAATCCTCTGTTCCATCCATAGTGATCTGCGCATCCTTGTCGAAACATCTCGCGAGGATGGCCTTCGTATCGGCATCGGCTGAGTTTCTGAGCGCCGCAGCTTCTTCTCCGCCCTCGAAGTTTAACATACGCTTTATCTTGCCAGCCCCCTCCTCGGGATCTCCGCCGAGCGCGACGCGCGCCACACCCTCCGAAAACGACCAAAGCTTGTCGATCACCGATCCCATGAGGCGCCATTTCGTCTCTTTGGGCTGGAGCGCGAAGCTCTCGAAAGGCATCCACGCCTGGCATCTGACGTGCCCGTCGTCTTCCAGAATAATGGACGCCGGTGAAATGCCGTATTCGACCTCGCCCCGGAAGATGAACTCGAGCATGGCGGCTCTTCGCTCTTTCGGCACGACGGTCGGCAATCGGCCTATAAAGGACACCTCCTTTTCCTTGCCGTATATCGCGACGGTGATGCCATGCTTGCTGAATATGGACAGCAAAGAACCGAACGAACCGTACATGTAGATGTCGTCGCCGTCCCGGTTGACAACCATCTCGGTCCTCTGCTGGTACGGCTTGAGCCATCCGGCGATTTCCGCCGCTATGCGCTCCGCTTCGTTGGTCGCGGCTGTTGATTGAAGCGTTTGCCCATTGCATCTACCAGTCCATATCAGACAAGTGGCAGCGCCAATCAAAGCCGCGCAAGCGGCACTTCCTATCGTAAAAATCTTCATTTTTGTATTCCTTTCTTTTGGTTGAGTTCTATTTGACTACTGTAGACCATTCAGCCGACATTTGCCAATTGAATCGCTTTTTGCGTTTCACTTCACATCTCATCCAGTACACCACATATCGCGGATTCGTCCATCGCCAAAAAAGCGTTCACCACACGGCCGATGACACCATTTGCAAACGAATCGGGATAGGCGGCGCGATTCTGCCCATGAAATCTTTCCTCGCCCCATGTCACCAACTACGTTTCAATCTTAATCCGCCGGAGTGGCAATCGTCAGTCTGAATCTCCGCCAAGCCTCGGCAAGTTCAATGTCTTCCAATTTCGTTAATGCCGCTATCATCATATCAAGGAACTCATGGCAAGCTGGAAAATTGGCAAGAGCCCGATCAAGAATGGCAACAGTAGAATTCCACCGCCAATGCTTATAGGCGAATGTCGCCGCTTCTCGATAACTTGCCTGTTTGCCCGGATTCAGATCTATGGCCATGCGGTACATCGCCAGTGCTTCATGAATTTCCTTTTCGGATCTGGCGTTCCGTCCCTTGAGGCGGGCAATCGCCAACGCCGCCAAGTCTGCAAGCGGATCCTCGGCCAATGCCGCCTCATATTTCTTCATGGCGGAGACGGCATCGTGCTTGGCCTCCAAAGCAGAACCTTCGGCAAGCAGCGCAGAGGCCTTGATTGGATTCCGAGAATTGGCATTCAAGCGTTCCTCAGCCGATCGGGCGATCTTTGCGCGAAGATCTGGGATGACCTTGCGTACAACCTTTGCATATTCCGGATCGGAATTCGAGGACAGGCGCACGAACAATTCAAACTCTCTAAGAGCCTCATTCTTGAAGTCGTAGCAATCGCGGTAGATTACACCAAGATTATACCTGGCCACCGCATTCATGCGATTATGCTGCAACTCCGTGAGAAGCCTGACTCTCTCAAATGGGCAGTCCTGCAGCCGCCCCCCTTCAGTCTTCTCGTGTGCGGCTCGTTCTATCTGGTCAAAAAGCTTCTGATCCCTCTCGGCGAGAGCCGCTGTCGCAATTGCAGGTATAAGACCTAAAAGAATCAATGCTTTCTTCATTGTTGCCTTCCTTGTTTTCATTTGGGTTGATTTCTAATTGACTACTGCAAACATTTCAGCTGGCTTTTGCCGACTTGTTTTTTACCATATGCGTTTTCATTCGAATGATCTATTCTCATACTTGGCCTGTTTGGATAAAATGCATGATGATATAGCATAATCCGGATTCCCAAAGAAACAGCAAACTTCTGTAAGTGCCGTTCCATTATCATAGACGCTTTCCCGTCACGAACGTGACAGCCGATTCGTCACATTCAGCCCCGCCTCCGAAAACGGCGGCGCTGAATCGTGCCCATTCCGCGACTGGATGGACACGCCCTTGTTCTGGGCAGCACTTGTTCCCCAAGTCCTTTCTCTTTAATCCGCTCGAACCTCTTTCTGGCAGACGTTGTATCTTCATGGCACTTTACCTCCCAGCAATTCATCGCCTACTGCTTTTATCATCATCCCCAATCGATTCTCTCCCTTTCGTTCTCGGCTCATGCCCCAGAATGCGTCCGTGGAAGATTCATGTATTAAGGTGAGCCGAGAGACACTGGCATAGATGCCAAGCAGATGTGGATTCTGCGTGAACTTGGCGCGCAATGCCCGTTCCATGATTTCAATCTTCACTGCGTCCCAAGCCTCGCGAACCTCCGCCGTATAATATGAGGCCAATCCCTTCATGCCGCCAGGGCGTCCTTGCGAACGAATGCGATTGTATGGTTCCGTTCCAGGTGCAAACTTCGCGCACTGGTAATACTGCTCCACACAACTCCACGTCTCGCCGTCAAGCGTAAAGGGAGAAAGATAGGAGTTGGAAAATTCCCGCCCACGCAGTGATCGAGAATTAAACCACAGTTCACCTTCGGCTTCATCATTAAAGCACCTGTTGCATGTAACAAGTTCGGTGAAGGTGACGGGGCGGTAGCCATTCAATGACGCAGCGGCATTTAACGAATTCTTGACGGTTCGCATGAATTCGTATGTCTTGTTACGGCGATTATGGATATGACCGTATATGTGCCAAGCCGTTCTTCGGGAATTTCGCCACTCTGCCATTGGATAGTGGCACAGGACGATCCGTCGCCCTCCGTCGTCAATCTCCAGCATCAAGTCAATTGAGATAAACATTTCTGCAGCTCGTTGCTCCTGAAGCAACGGCCAATCATGGTTTCCCACGATGAGGTGCTTACGCCCTTTCAACTGCTCAAGATACCACTCGGCAGGATGTGGGGCACGAAAACAAAAATCTCCGATGATATACACGTCATCCACGTCGCGGACTCTCTCGTTCCACCGTTCAATCATTACGCGATCCATTTCTTCAACGTTCGCAAACGGGCGCTTGTCAAACTCAATGACATTTGCGTGCCCGAAATGAAGATCACTGATGTAGTAAATCATCTTTGCGTTTCCTTAATTGTTTTCTTTGCCTTTATAGACACCGTTGTGAGGTGAATATGACGCACTATTACATACTCGTCGTCGCTTATTCGCCGTCCATAGGTAATAAGATTACTTGTCACCCTCTAGTCGCGATAGATTCGCTTCGGAGATTTCCTTTACGGTCATTTCACCCAACAGAATGGCAGAGAACTCTTTTTCGTACAAATCGACAATACCAACCGCATCGTCAAGTAACGTTGAAAAGAGTTTGCCATCGGCTCGTAGCGCCGCCAGAGGCAATGCGATGCGAAAACTCACGCCCCCCTCATCAAGGTCAAGCATAAACGCCCCATATTCGACACAACCATTCAAATATGCAGCGAATTCAGCCATTTGTGGAATGCATTCCTTAGCTGATATTGGGAGATAGATTGTGTTGACGATTCTGCTTTCTTGGACATCAATGAAGAACTTGAACTGATTCCAGAGCCTTGAACGACTTTTACAGCATCCTGTCATCAGTACATCGGCATCTGTGATTTCATATATCGCATAATCCCAACTACGAACGTCCAGCTGTTCTTTCACAAGTCGGACATGGTCATCTATGCTACTCATCTTCCACGTTCCTCATTGAAGTTTTACCGAGAAACATTCTGCGTTTCACCCAACGCTTGACGAGCCGGTATCGAATTGCCTTTATGCTTTACCAAATATCCCTTCACTTCGCCACTCTTGGCGTGTTTTAATGTCTCGTCGGTAATGACGGCCCCGACCTCGACAAGCGCCTTGACCAGTTCAATGTCACCATTGCGCATGGCGGCATACTCCAAAGACGTTTTGCGGAACAGCCCCTGTCTTCTGTTCGGATCCGCGCCATGTTTCAACAGAAGCCTCACCGTCGCCACCTGGTTGGACAATACGGCGCTTCCTGCCCTGCTGGACGTGCTGAGCTGCACGAGGTAAAAGAACGGCGTAGTGCCGCAATCACCCCACAACGCCTTCGGATCAGCGCCTTTCTTCAACAACACCTCTACGATCTTGGGATTTGGTCCTTTTTCAATGTCGCTGATCGCCTTGCCCAAAGGCGTAATCCCGTTATCGCCTTTGTAGTTCGCGTCCGCACCAAAGGCCAGGCAAAATTGAACGCTTGAAAAATCAACACGTGCGACCGCCGCCAGCAACTCATCCCCAAGCAGCACAGCTGGCGCAGGAACCTCAGGAGGGGGGACAACGCCAACCTGTGGATTTCCCATGACAGACATCAATAGGCCTGCGGCTACTGCGGTAAACATTACATTCTTCATAAGCATTTCCTTCTTGTGTAACGATCCTTTACGCGATACTACTTGCCATGAAATCTAAAATTTTACGGCGTCAGTGATTGTCGGGGCTTGGATTATTGTATGCAGACAGTACTTCGTTAAAAAGACTTACGACCTTGTCGGCTTGAGTCGGATCTCGTGTTATAGGTTGAAAATCCTTGAATACGTAATTATGGGCGAGATTGTAGGCTTTGTCAAAGAAACGGCAACGTTCAACTCCAGCCGGATGATCTGCATCCGAGCCCGCCGGGCCCACCTCCCCATGGAATATTTCTGGGGACAACCCTTTTGTACCTGCATAAAAACCTGCTTGCGTGTCACAAAAGACCTCCTCGGCTCTTGGCGTCAAACTATCTCGCAAGCCGCTTGCGCCTATCTTTGCATGCCCCAGCTCGTGCGCTGTTATCACATCGTATGCATGAGGGTCGGCATATCGGTCGTTGATGGCATCAACAATACGAGGATCTGCGCCGATTTGGTCATCCAGCAGCGTGGCCGGATCGTTGGACAGGTGTTCGCCGAAGGAACCGGGGGCAACATAAACTTCTGGCACGGGAAGCCTCATATCCCCTGCGACTCGTTCCACCGACTCGCCGAGCGTATCAATGGACAAACCGCATCCGTCCGATTCAACAATCCAATCGGATGACATTCCCTCGAGAAGATCCGAGAAAATATCTCCGATTGGATTCACCAGACCTGCTATCAGGTATTCGAACATTGCTCTGAGTCATCTGGGCTACGCCGACAACTTCGCCGGTACTAGTTTGATTACCGGGTCTGAAGCGAAAAATGCCATTGCGTCATTCTCAACTCGCTTCAGCAAGTTGTGCTGCTTTACGGCTCCAACCGTCCCCGTGACGGCAACAACGCCAAACGCCACAAACGTCCCGATAAGGATATCGCCTCCCTTCGCCAGCCATTCACCTTCCCCCACTTCGACCTTCAAACGGTCTCCGTCCGGAACAATGCGCAACGTGGCGCATGCCTTCAACCCGACGAGTTTCTTGAACCCGCCCCAGAATCCCGGAGCTGTATTGCTGATTTGCACGGCCACGGCCTTTGTGGTAGGCTCGACAAGTGTCTGCACATGATAATCCTCATGCCGATATTTGTCGCTTATGAACTGCGCACATCTGTACGCACGATTCGCATCGCCATTGATGATAGTCATAGCATTCTCCTTCAACTGTGTAATCCTATTCAAAATCGCCGATCAAGCATCAAGAAATTTCTTGAGACCGTAGATCGCAGAACCAACTACCACAAGCGGTACGGCAATCGGTGCTGCGGCAATCATCGCCGTTACGACTGCCTCCGCTGTACCAATTACAGCGCCGCCAACGGCTGAAGCAGTAGCAGCCACGGCACTGCCTACGCCAGTGGCAACGGTTGCCGCTTCCGCCGCAACAGGCGCAGCTATCGCCGACAGCGCAGTTTGCGCCGCAGTGGAATCTCCGCAAGGGAACGAGAGGGACTTTGCTGGATCGATTGGGATGTTCATGGTTTATTCCTTTCCTTTAGTTGATTGCTTTGTTTCAGGCGTCATTGCCTGTCACATAGGAGATAGACAATCGTGATTGTGATTCCTTTCAAAGCAATTTAATCATCCAGTAGTTTCCAGGCACCCCAGCACAGGATTCCAATCCCAGCCAGAGGGAGTGCCACCGGAGCGATGGCGACAGCCGTACTGACTACAGCGCTGGCCGCTCCAGTCATCGTGGTGACGGCACCACTCGCTGCGCTTGTTATAGCCGATGAGACCTGCGGAGCAGCCGCCGTTGCGAAATGGATGCCAGTCCTGGCAATCGCAGATTCAAGATTAGCGCTATTCATTATGCGTTCCTTTCTTTGTTCAGTTCACCTTTTAGGCATCATTGCCCGTCACATACGGGATAGACAATCGCGATTGCGATTTCTTAACAACTTATTCATCTTTCTTATCATCTTTTTCATCTGTTGCCGTTTCTGCTATCGAGGCACCGGCCACCGCACCAAGCCCAGTGCCACCCATCAGGGCGTAGCACGCCAATGCCGGCACGGTGATAGCCGATGCAGCTAGCATGCCGAGTCCGAATCCTACTCCAGTTACAGACCCCAAAATCCATTTGTAAGTCTTACTCATATCACTCCGTTTCCTTTCTGTTTGATTTAGTTACAGGCATTGCCGCCTTTGTGTCAAAAAGACATCCAATACGAGAGCTTCTTACAGTTTTCCGCTAATTCGAGTCATGTGGCATGTTACCGCACGCGCAACTTGTCTCGCAATACAATCATTGCAGTGGAACGGGAGAATCCCGACAGTATGATTTAGAACCATCATCTTTCCATCCTTTTTTACTTCTGGCAGTCTACATGGAACAAACGATCAAGATTGTGATTCATTTCAAGATTTGTTCTTTTACCTTAAGCGTCGCAGTTGAAATGCCGCAATCGTAATTGCGGCATTTCAACTGCGACGCTTAGGATAAAGGCATCAAGCGCAAAGTACTATCCGTATGGACAAAGATTCCTGCTTGCAAGATTCAAACAATTATACCCAACACATGGCAATGTTAATCAAATAGAATTTCCAGATAATGAAGGAGTAAGCTGAGTCAAGGATTGAGTTTCTGCAACAGGATTAATTGCTCCTCCGTATATTCAGCGCCCTCTGCCTTTTCGCGATTTTTCCGATAACCTTCCATATCTTTATGTATCAAGCAAACAGCGGCAATTCCGTAGTACGCTTTACCATAGCCACCCTTCACCGCTTTATCAAATAGAGTTTGCGCCTCGCTAATAGCTTTTGGCACCCCATCCCCCGTCAAATAACAACACCCCAATTTGTACTGAGATATCGCATCACCTAATTTTGCCGCTTCGGCAAAATATTGCGCCGCTTTCCTCGCGTCTTTAGATCCGAGCCGCCCCTCCGCGTACAAATCGCCGATTTGCCTTATAGCATATACATTTTTATGCGTTGCAGCCTTTTCATACCAGTAAAAAGCCGTTTTATAACCATGTAGATCCCGATGCAAGTCTCCGAACTCGGCAGCGGCATTAATACAACCTTGAGACGAAGCCTCTTCTAGAAGCATGTATGCCATTTTAAAATCCTTCTCCACCCCCTTCCCCAAACGATATAGCCGTGCCAATCCCGTCAAACCTAGAGCATCTTTCCTCATCGCGGAATCTCTGTAGGCCCATAATGCAAATGCCCTTGGGAGTTTATGTGGCTTCTGCGCATTCTTAAATTCTTCTCGCCATCCTTGGTAATATCTAATGCGTGGATCATATATAGTTTCTATATTCCGGCGAACGATTTCTTCCGCCAAGTCCCATTTCTTATTCCTGTAGGCCTCGATCGCTCTTTCAATTTCCTCAAAATCTTCAGCCTTGCCGCTTCTTTCGGCCAGTTCTCTATTGACTTCATGTATCTGTTCATTTTTTATTCTCTCGCCATGTTTGTCAATAAAATCTATCCGCAAAGGCATTGGTTTGCCATCAATGCCATCACATAATAAGAATCTTATCTCTGTCGCCTGATTGTTTATGGATATCGTCTCCATCATCTTTATTGCTTCAGACACATCGGCCATATCCTCGTTTGTGAATTGATTAATCGTCTTAAATTGAGATGACTGACAAAAATCTAGATATTTACCCCCCGCCGGACAAGATACATACAATTTCTTCCCTTTAGGACCTATGCCAATCGAGAACATTTTTTCAAGAATGTCATTGCCATTCAATGTAAATGCAGACGTCTCTAATTGGTCGATGATGACAGCAGCTATTCCAAATTTATTGGTTGTTATATTCCCACCAGAATCAAAAAACCTAAACCGACATACCGTGCCATCAACATCGTGTTCAAGTATTACCCTTTCGGCCCCCCGTTCAAAATCTCCCGCCTTCTTTGGATCAAATTCCTTTCGTAGAAAAACATTGGTGACAACTTGGGATCCAATGTACATATATTCATATCGCTCTCCCAGTTTTCGATCATTTCCACAAATCGGTACACCCGCTTTATTGATATACCCATGCATTAAGACTTCTCCGTTGGCATTATACTTATAGTATTCACCCCATACACCGATTGAGTTGTTTGTTGGCTGTTCTTCCGCGTTAAAATATTGACGGCTTGTCAACATGCCGTTTGTATCATAGATGTTGTGCCAGCCAGCAATATTATCCGCATTTTGCACCAATGACCCTTCCTTGTTATGATATGAATATCGCAATTCTTTGTTTGACCCTTCATCAACCTCACTGCGTTCCTCATAAACATTTGTGCCATCCTGATGCCCGCGACGCATGACACGGGTCACGATTCGTCGCATTTCATTACCATTTCCGTCATATTCGTATTTTGTGGTAACTCTGCCATCTTTCAAAACTGCAGGATCACCATTCTCATCCAGATAAGACATCTGAACAATGCGCTTCGCTTTGTCATATCGCGCAATGTAAGACGCCACCCCCGCTACATTTCTGCAGATCTTGCGGTCAACTCCAAAATATGTACGATTCGTTGCATTGCCATATTTATCGTAATAACTCGTATAACCCGCATAACCATCTTTAGTTAGTGTTAGCATGTTCTTATCATTAATAAACGCATATCGTTCAACGCTCCCGTTATCAATCTCCCTATTCCAACCGAACACACCCTCTTTCCCTATCGCGGGCTTCCCGTCCTTTGTAAAATAACGTCGTGCAACTTCGTCCCCTGTGCTATCAAAGACGCGGTAGACCTGAGAATGACCGCGGGTGGATTCGGCTGGCTTACCTGTAGAATCTTTGTAGCATATATTTGTTATATTCCCGTATTTGTCGTACACAAAAGCGACCATCGCTACGCCGAACTCATTTGTTGCAACTTTACCGCTGGACATAAAAACCACATTCGTTGCATTCCCTATAGAATCATACATATAACGTCTTGCTTTGGAATTTAGTTCTTCTATGTATACAAGATTCGCCCCGTCGTACTGACGGTTCATTTGTTGTACTTTATCTTCCGATTTTGCTATTGGTATTGGTATTTTCGTTATAATGCGACCATGCACATCATTTATGTACTCGTAACAAAGAACTCCGTTTCCATCGGGAATGCGTTCATTATTTCCATTATAAAATAATTCGGATTTAACTCTTCCTTTGCAATCCCTTGTCAAACATCGTTTCGTCATGCCGGTACGGTTCGTAACACCAAACTCGAAAACCTCAAACCCGGAATTTAGGAAGGATGGCGGATCGCGCAATAAGAAACTATCCCTTGTGTTTCCACGAAAATATTCAACAAAGCCGTTTTCAACCCCATCATTTGTACGTGAGAAATCAATACGGCAAAGTACATTTGTGTATTTATTCATCAGCAATGTAGATTTTAACCGCATTCCGTAGTTCAATAATCCTGAATCATACTGAAACTCTTGCCATGTTGGATGTTTTTCCGCATCTAAAAAAAATGGGAAATCTTGTTGAGGAAAGCCTGTTGCACCGACCTTCACCACACGACGCAAAACACGGTGAAATCCGAATAGCCGAAAGAAAGACCAGTCTGCTGAATCTGCATGCAAGGAATGCCCTAGTCCATAACCTTGGTATTCAAAGCGATAAAAACAATGTCTGCCCAAAAGATCAGCATTATCAATGGGGAATATCCCCTCCGGAAGTCCGAATGAATCCACGTAGTCCGCGTAGTAGTTTTTGACGGTGCGGGTTGCATCCCACGCAAACAAGCAAACCGCAAACATAAGCATGCAGAGCGGCACCATTATCGCCGCCACAATCCGGCGGATCAGGCGGCGCAGGTTGGAGGCACCGTGTGCGATGTCCTCGGCTAGCCGCCTGGCATTGCCGGCGTGCTTTACCGCGTAGACCGACATCTTGCGGAACCGCGCGCCGCCAGGCTCCTTGCGCATTTCCGCGAGAAGTTCCCTTGCCTCCCGCTTCTGCTCCTGCGCGACGGTCACGGTTGCGGCGCCGCAGTCGGCCGCGACGGAGAACTTCTCGCGCAGTCCCTTCACGCCCGCAATCCGCCCGGCCTCGCCGTCCCACTGCAGCGTCGGGAACGGCCAGAACGGCGGATGGCGATTCGTCACGGCGCACAGCAGTCCCGCCGCCAGGGCACCATAGGCGGACGCGATCTGCCGCGAATCGCCCGAATCGGCGAACAGAGCCGCGTCGGTGAAACCGACGTTATCATGATAGCGCCCGTATGCGGGGCACAGCCCCCATCCAGACAAGTCCAGCTGTTTCCTGACCTGTTCAGCCAGCGCATGGAACGCCGACGACAGCAGGGGGCTGTCTGGCTGGCCCTTGCGCCACTCCAGAACGAGCGGGAATCCGTCTGCCCGCAACGAGGAACCCTCCACAATCGAATTCCGCATGCCGCCCATGAAGCAGAATAGCACCCACATCTCGCCCGGCAGCTGCTTCAGCGCCGAGAGCTTGGTCGCCGGAATGCCCAGTTCGGCAAATGGCACTTTCTCAATGGCGTCGGAACGGACTAGAAATGGAATCTGGGCAGGGCCGAACGTATCGGCGAAATCCCCCCAGTAATCAAAGAGCTTCGCGCCACCTTCCGGAACGGCGAGCGACGCAAACTCGCAAAGCCTGTCTGCGGACAGACTGTATTCAGGCTTCATGCGCTACCTCCCAATCACGTAATGGCCGTATCTACCTCTGCATGTCGTATGCGAGAACAGGTATCCCCTCGATCTCCCGTCCGGTCGCACGTCGGAAGGATATCATGGAATTCTCAGGATTCTTGATATACGCCCTGAACTCTGAAACCAACATGGACGCCCGTCCCTGTTCAACGGGCATCTTGGCGCCGCAGAACACCAACTCCCCTCGTTCAATCCTCTGTTCATTTTTGCCTAAGACCTGCAGTCTGAGCCTGGATTCGTTTGTGATGACAGTCGGCAGCGCCAGCTTTACATGCCAAAAGTCTGCATCGTTCTCGTCAAGGTTGGCCGTGAAGTGGACAAAACCGCTCCTTACGGCCATGTCATGCTGCAGCTGGTCGGCGGTTTGTCCATCGGCTGCAGCAAGGTACTCGCGCCGTGGAGCGAAAACTTCGCGAATGCTGGCCCATCGTTCTCGCATCTTCTCCTGCGTCTTGGCGAGCACCAGTTCGCGCATGCCGGTGCGACATCGTTCGCAATGCGACACATGCATCGCCACATCCCCTGCAGTTTCCGGCGGCAGCGTGCGCTCCACGAAAGCATTCATCAGTTCCCTGTCCGGACAGCCATTGTTTTCATACATATACATTTTTGTTCTCCTCATGTGGTGTAGAGACAATAAACTTCGAACGTCCTTACAGAATTTTTGATTCTTCGCTTCTCAACTTCCCACGCGCGCGATTGACCATCACGTCAACGTGATTCGCACTGATGCCAAGGAAAGCCCCGACATCTCTTGAGGAAAGCTCAAGCTCAAACCTCGCGAACATGACAAAACAACTTTGAGGATCCTCTTTCCAGAGTTTCGCGAAAATCGTGCGCGTGATTTGCAGCCGTTCAAAACTATCGGCTCGTCTCACATCCCTTTCGAAATTTTCTTTGCTTTTTTCCAAAAGCGCTGGATTGCCGTCATCATCCTGTTCTTCGTCTTGCTCGCGATTTCCATCAAGAAAAGCCAAGCTGTCTTTAGTCAACTTATAGAGAACGGTCTGTTCGACCCGATTAAGCCATCCCCAAAATGCATTTGGATCCCTGCACTGTCTAAGCCGTCGCTTGTCGTCTTCCTTCAGATGGACAATCAGAGCATTTATAAAATCGTCGCGTGAATACGAATTCTTAGTTAGTATCTCATTGAACTTGCTACTCTTCTGTAGAAATTCTTCGGTTTTACTCTTCAGTAACAACCACGCTTCTTCATCATCACAAAGAAGTTTTTCAAGAAACACATTTAAGTCTGTTTGACCGTTCATGATCATACCTCAATTTCCTTTCGTTGATTTTTATCTATCGAACGCTTTGTCCAAACCGAATACTCATTAGGTGATTTCAAAACCCGGTAGGGCGCGATGACCTCATCGCGCCGCGGCGGCGTGGGGTCACGCCGTCCTACCAATTCGCAATGGTTTTGAAATTACCTCTATCACATTATAAAATCCACTTTACTCGAAGATGTCGTAAACGCACTTGCAGGCGTCCCACTCGTCGCGGGCCTTGCCGTAGGACAGGCGGGTGTCGCTGTCGGGCGAGAACTCGCGCCCCGTCTTGCGCAGATACTCCTGGCGAGCACCCTGCCGCGCCATGCGCGCCTGCCGCTCGCCCTCCATCTGATACGTGCGGGACATCGATTCCGCCCACGAAATCACCAAGTTGGACCTGGCAATGCTTGCGTTCGTGCACTTCCAGAACCTCGCCATCACTGGCACCATGATGTTTTTGTGGATGCCGCAGTCGGAGAGGATGTCTGTCGGCGTGAACCGAGACGGCAGATCGCCTGATTGCATCTTCGCAAGGAATTTCTCGGCAAGTTTTTCACACCCCTGTCCAAGGCTTTCCCCATACTTCATCAGCCTAATTGCCTCTTCCATCGAACTGCGCGCCGAACGCGGTTCGTTGTCATTCCACTGCAACATTGCCAGCCAGACATAGTTGTCGGCGATGTTGCAGTCGCTGCGAAAGATTCCAGACTCCTTCTCGATTTCGATGCAGCGCTTCAGAGCCCGCACAGCCTCGCCCCAACGCTCTGTCTCCGTGGCTTCCCACGCTTTGTTGAAGTAATCCAACGGATTCTCACTGCTAGCTGGGGTTTCATGTACCATTTCCGACAGTTGATTGCGAATCATCATATTAAAAGCATCAGGTCCTGGCACGGGGGCAGCGGTAAACTGTGCACATGCCGACATCGACACGGCAACACACCCCAACGCAAGAACTATTGAACCGCGATTATTTCTATTATTTGACATTATTGCATTCCTTTCTTTCTTGTCTGTCAACATTTTCAACACAACACCTCTTGTACTGTCAATGCCGACTGTTCTTTGTTCACTTCAACACTGCACTTCAAATTTCAGACTTTTGCCAAATCATTATTCATCTTTCCGCTACTCGTCGATCTGACACATATTGAAAGCATGCCCCGCCTGTGCATGTTTTACCGTCTTATGTCTTTCTTTTCCTCCACCCTCAGTTCAATTCAAGGCCCGTCGTGGATATTATACCATAAATCGCATAAAAACAGGCATAAACGTCGAATTCCGTTTTTCACCCTTGCGCAAATTCACGCGCACACGAAAGGAGAAAGGATTCGAGTGTTCGGATGTTTGAGGGTTCGAGTTGGCAGGGCGCCGCCATCCGGACCGGACGTGCCGGCCGTCAAAGCGCTGCGGATACGGTAAAACGGACGAATTCCGCGGCGATGCGGGAGGCGTCGAATTCCTTTTCCGCCATTTCGCGCGCGCGCAATCCGGCGGCGGCAAGCATCGCCCTGTCTCCGGAGGCTTTTGCAAAAACCTCTTCAAGCGAGCGGCGGTTTCCGTATTCATACCGGAATCCCGCGCCGTACCCGGCAATCATCTCCGCCGCCTCCCCGCCGAGCGAACTCGCCACAGGAAGCGCCGCCGCCGCATAGTCGGCAAGCTTTCCCGGAACGCCTACGAAAGCGTCAGGACGCATCGGGACGATGCCGAGATCGCATTTTTCAAGCAGTGCGCGCAGTTCGCGCCCGCCGAGATAGCCGCGGTATCTCACCCTGCCGCAGCGCGACACAACCCTTTCGACGCGTCTGCGGCACGGCCCGTC
>Ga0256407_10009103_pt1 | contig 14305 bp, 7 predicted proteins | sample RumenRJG_04DNA_FD_193489 | JGI IMG/M metagenome (GOLD analysis project Ga0256407, IMG submission 193489) | Bovine rumen microbial communities from Lethbridge, Alberta, Canada - RJG_04 | ecosystem: Host-associated > Mammals > Digestive system > Stomach > Rumen | place: Canada: Alberta | collected... | reverse complement strand
TATATTTGAGAATAAATAATATAAAAAAAAAAAATAATTAAAAAAGAAAAATTAAAAAATGACAACAAACAATTATCCAGTAATGAACCAAAACCAAATGCAATATAATTATACAAATGAACCATTATCCCAACAACCAGTATATGTACAACAACAACCAATATATGTACAACAACAACCAGTATATGCACAACAACAACCAGTATATGTTCAACAACAACCAGTATATGTAGTTCAACAACCAGTTGTTGTTGGAACTCATTGTAGAAGAAGTGGTAATGGTACTGCTTTAGTCACAGGAATGCTTGTTGGAGGAATGCTTGCAGGTGGAATGAGAGGACCTAGACCTTTTATGGGACCTAGAATGGGACCTAGAAGGGGCTATGGAGGAAATGTTTGTTGTGAAATTTTTTAAAGGAAGTTTGATTTTTTTTTAAAGATTTTTTTTTTTTTTTTTTTTTGGATTTTTTATCATTTTTTTTATGTTTCTGATTTTAGGAATAAAAGGTTTTATAAATATTTTTGTTTTGAATAGTTTATTAAATTTTTATTTCTATATTGAGTATATTATTTGAAAAGTTTTTTTAATAATTTTGTTTTTAGCTTTTTTATAAAATGTTTTCATTAGTAATGTATAATTTATTCATAATTGTTAATGAAAAAAATTTATATAATAAAAATAAGAATAGATATATATATATTATTTTAAATTTAAACTCAATGCAGCTTTCTTAATAAAACTATTATTATTATTATTAATACTATTATTTTTATTATTAGAAATCTTACTCCCAAAAACTTTTTTTATTTTTTCTTGTTCTTTCTTATGTCTTTTCTCAAAATCAAGATCTAATTTAGGAATAATTTCTCCATTATTATCTCTTAAAGGTCCATTTTTTTCTTCTGTTTTCATAACAACTTTATCATAAAAATATAAAGCATCTAAATCTCTGATATTTTTTTTATTTAATTCTTCTATATAATGTTGTCTTTCAAGATGAAATGAATTTCTCTTTTTTTTTAAACCAATTGAATCTTTATCATGTGATGATGGATCAAATGATGAAACTTTTGTACTATTACTTATTTCTTCTTGTGATTTATATGTTGCTTTTTTTTTTAAATATTCTATTATTTTTTCTTTTTCTAAAAGTATTTTTTTCATATTTGAATTTTCTTTTTCAAATTCTTGTAATTGTAATTTGTAATTTTCATTCTCATCTTTTAAATTTCTATTTTCTATTTGATAATTTATTATTAAATCATGATATCCTTTTAATAATACTTTTAATAAATGTTGATTATTTTCTGGTAAAACTTGAATAGTTTCTTCAAATGTATTTTGTAATATATTATATATTTTAGTTTTATTATTATTTTTATTTTCTGATAATTTTATATTTAATTTACTTTCTAATTCATTGAAATTATTAGCAATGTCATTAAAACTTTTATTACTTTTTGTACTTTTTGTACTTCTATTATTATTATAATAATTATTATTATTCATATTAAAAATATTATCTGTATGAGTAATTATATTATCTTGATTATTTATTATTAAAGATTCATCATTTGAGTCATTATAAATTTTTGTTGGTAAATCACTATATTTAGATGAATTATTTTTAATTAATGATTTATTTAATTTATTTTTCATGTAATTAGAAAGAAAATTATGTCTTAAATTATCTTTATTTTGTTTTTTCATATTATCTTCAGTCACAACATAAGTTAAATTAGAATTTCTTGATAATGAAAAATCAGTGTTTAAATTTAACATTTTTTTTGGTTTTTGAATTGTTTTTTTAAAAGGGATTGGATTAGGTTTTATCATAGAATTATTTAAATTATATTTAGATGGAATTGAAACTGTTTGATTTATTGATAAACTATGATTATGAATATGATTATTATTTATTGAACTACTTGCTTTCTTTTTTGATAAAATATAATTATGAATTGATGAATTTTTTTTTGAAAAATTAACAAAAGTTTTAAAATTTGAAATATTTAAATGATGATTTGACATATATTTTTCATGACTTTTATTTAATGGATTATTATTATATTTTTGATTATGAACTTTATTTGAATTTGTTGATAAATATTTAAATGAAGGTGAAGTTGAATTTGCTATTCTATTCTTATTATTATTATTTGGAATATATTTTATTTTGTTTGATCTTGAAATCATTTAAAAAAAAATAAAATAAATCTTAATTAAATTTAATTTAATCAAATAATGTATATTATTTTTTACTATATATAAATGTTCAATTTAATAATCATTTAATTTTTGCTCTTCAATTTTTGAATATTTTAATTGTAGACCATATAAACAAAATTTATTAAAGATTTTTTTAAATTGTGGAATTATTTTTTTTGGTAAATGTAATTTAATATAATTATTAATTTTAAATATCATTTCATCCATTTTATTTGCATTTAAATTTTTATCAATTTCATTAAAAATATTAAGTAATTTATCGCAATCTATTTGATTTTTATAATTATAAATTTCTTTTTTAAATTGAATATATCTTTCTATAATTAATTTTTCTTTTTTATCATTGTTTTTTAAGTTTTTACTATTATTTATAATAAATACCTTTTCTTCATCAAAACCTTTATTACTATCAGATTCATCTTTTATTTCTGAAGTTATTTTAAATTTATAACTTTCCTCATTATCTGAAATATGATTTAAAGAATCACTTTCATTTTTTTTATCTATTTCTGGTTCTATTATTTCGAATGAATCATTTTCTATTTTATTTAATTGTAATGATGTAATATTTACATTTTCATTTGTATTAATATTTATATTATTTTTGTTTTCTTTATTTATCACATTATATGATTTTTCATTATAAATATCATTTTTTTGATAAAGTTTTTGTTGTTTTTTTAAACTTATTTTTTCTTTATCTCTTTTATTTTCATATAATCTCGCAGATATACTTTCATTTTTAATTTTTTCTTTTTCTTTTGTTTTATCTTTTTCCCTTTCTTTTTTTTTATTAACTGTAGTTATATAATGCATTTTTTCTTTATTTATTTGACTTATATTTAATTTTAAATTTCTTTTTTTTCTATTTAATTCAAATTTATCTAAAATTTTTTGAAAAATAGGTTTTTGATTAATGTATTTATTTAAATTAGATGAATTAACTCTATTATTTTTAATTCTAAAAGAATTACATTTTGTAATCTTTTTAACAAAAGGAGTTGAATTTTTTTTTTTATTTTTACTTTGTTCTCTTGGACTAATTTTTTTTAAAGATAAATTATTTCCTATTATCTTACTAATATTTTTTAAATGACTATTTTGAGAATATTTATTTTTAATTCCATGTTTAATTGGAATTTTTTTTCCATTAAAAAGGGAGCATATATAATCGATTGAAGAAGTTCTAATTTTTTTTTCATTTCTAATATTAGAACAACTGAAAATATTTTGATTTATAGAATGATCTTTTCTACTTAAATTTATATTTTCAACAGAATTTATATGTTTTTTTCTTATTTTGCAATTATTATTTCTTAAAGACTGACTTCCCAAATAAGTATTTAATTTCTTATTTTGTCTTATATTATTATTAATTTTAATGATATGTTTATTTTGTAAACTTTGACTTTCTTTATTTTTATATAAATAATTAATATTCATAATAATTTGATAAAAACCTAATTCCTTACTTTTTTCAATAAAAATTTTATTATTTATTAATTCAATCATAGAAGGTCTTTTAACATAATTTTTTTCTAAAAGTAAATCAATAATAGATTTTAAATCATTAGAAATTTTAATATTACTATTAATATTTTCATAATTTCCATTTACAATTTTTAAAAGTAAAGCAGCTTGATTAGAAGCATTATAAGGATGTTTAAAAGTAATTAATTCATAAAGTATACATCCCAAAGCCCAAACATCACTTTTTTCATTATAAGGTTTTTCTTCACATATTTCAGGACTTAAATAAAATGGAGTTCCAATTAAAGTATTTGCATGATTTGTTCCTTCTAAAATTTTTGCTATTCCCAAATCACCTATTTTAATATTTAAATCTTTATTTAAAAATATATTTTGTGTTTTTAAATCTCTATGTAATATCTTTTTATAATGAATATATGATAATCCAATACATATTTGAATAAAAAAAAGCCATATTTGATTTTCTTTTAAATATTTATTTTTTTTTTTTAATTTGAATAATAATGATGATAAATCACCTTTTTCACAATATTCCATTACAATATTAAATGTATTATTTTCTTCGAAACTTTCATAATATTTAACTATAAATTTACAATTTAATTTTTTTAAAATTAAAGCTTCGTTTTTTGCTTCTTCAATATTATTAATATTTTTGTTAAATAATGGAATTTGCTTTATTACATATATTTTATTTTCTTCTTTTTTGATTGATTTAAATACTATACCATGTGCTCCGAATCCAATTCTTTCAATTAATTTATAATCTCTTAAATAAATATCAGAATTGTCTTGAATTTCCATTATAAAGAAAATAATTTTATTTAATTTTAAAATAAATAGCATCATTCAAATCCATATTATAAATTTAAAATTAATTTTTAAAATGTAAAATTAAATTTATATTAAAATTTAAAATTATAAATTATATTAAATTCTTAATTAATAAATGAATATAAATGATTGAAAAGGAAATAAATAATAAATCATTATTAAAATCTACATTTATATCTAGATTTAATATACCATATAAAGAAATTTATTCAAAAGAAAGATATTTAACTGTAATAATGAGAAATTCAATAATTGAAAAATTATTTACAAAATTTTTTTTCCAAACTGAAACAAAAAATTTCGATTTATATCCTTTAATTGAAAATCTAAAAAAAAAAGATGACTTATTAAAAAAATTTCAAGAAAGATTAAACATATTTCATGATATTTATAAAAAAGGTGAACCATTATATTTATTAAGTGAACTTTCAGATGAAATTTCAAAATTATTAAAAGAAGATTTATCAAATATTAAAATAGATAAATTTATTATAAAAATAGAATATTTATTAAGTCAACATTTTGAAAATAATTTTTATGAATATCAAATTGAACAACAAATGAATAACAATTTCTTTAATTCTATGTATTTACAAAAAGAAATAACAAATTTTAATTATTCAATAGAGTCTTTAAATTCAATATTTAAATTTTTAAATATTTTTGAAAAACAAAGTTTATCAACAAAAATAGAAAATGAATTCCCATTAATAAATAATTATTTCTGTTCTGAAAAAATATATTATTTCTATTGTGATACATTAGGAAGAGAAAAAAGACCAAGTGGTAATATAATTCATTATTTATTAAGTCAATTATTTTCAAAATTTGATTTAATTAATAATGCAAAAGTAAATAATCCTCAATTAGAAAATTACATATTATTAAATTTATTTATAATTGATAAAATAATTTCAGATTATTCATTTTATTTAACAAAAAAACCAGAATTAACTGATATCTTTGATAAAATAAAAGAATTAAAATCATGGCCAATTCCAATTGGAAATAAATGTGTTGATACTTTAGATAATATTATTAATGAATGTTCTTTTCAAGGAATTACTATATTAAATAAAATTAGAGAAAGATATTTTATTGATTTTCTAGATGAGAAAATTCAAAGTATTGAAACAAAATATTTTATTGGATGTATTATTGTAATTAATCATGAATGGGATGAAAAACATTATGATTCAATGATAAGTGAAAATCCAGATGATTTTAATTTGATTAAATTTATTGAAAGAATTATTAATAAGAAAAGAAATAAACATACAAATAAATTAAATTTAAAAGAATTAGTTTTAAAAATTTTAATTACCATTATTTTTAATTCATTTAGTATAAATTATAATGATGAAAATTTAAGAAATATTTATCAAAAATATCTTCCTAAATATAAAAGTATTTATAAACAAAAAAATGAAAAATTAAATGAATCTCTTATTGAATCTGATAATAATAATAATTTAATAGATGATAATGATAAAGAAGAAGAAATTCAACAATCAAATATTAAAAAATCTCTTGATAAATTATTAAAAATTATTGATTTTGGATTTGATGAATCAATTGAAAATTTTTCAGAACAAATTAATTTAATAGCAGAAAAATTAATAAATGAAAATATAGGAATTAGTGATTTAATTGAAGAAGAAGAAGAAGAAACTATTTTAAATTGTGATGCGTTTTTACCAATTACTTCATTTAGAAATTATTTAAAACCAACTTTTTTAGAAATGAAAAAATTATTTAAAATAAATAATAAAAATGATAAAAGTGAATTAGATTTATTTAATTATTATAAAAATTCATTTGAATTTGTTGTAAAAAATTATTATCCAAAATTTTTATTAGATTATAATGATGAATTATTAAATAATAATAATGATAAATTAAGGAAAAATTTTTATTTTAATTATAAAATAAATATCATATTAATAGAGGATAAAAATTCAATTAGTTATTTTATAGAAAATTTAAATAAAAAAGTATATAATAAAATAGAAGAAAAAATTTCAGATGAAGATTTTTTTAATTTTTGGAAATATTTTATAGAAAAAAAATCAGATTTTAAAATAAATTATTTATTACATATTGTACCTCATTATGAACATGATAATGAAAATCCATTTAGAATTATTGAAGAAGGAGATAATTTAGAAAATAATCAAAATTATTTAAGTGAATATATTGCATCTAATGATTCAATATATAAAAATTTAGTATTTATGCCTTTTGCAAGTAATTCTGACCCAACATTTTTTTCTTTTATTCCTAATTGTCAAAATTCAGAAAAAGATGTTTTAGAATTTCCTTCTTTAGATTGTATGTATACTTTTTTAAAAAAACCTTTAGATTATTATATTTCTGATTCAAATGGTATTTTAGAATTAAATTTACATAAGATTATTATTAATAATGATGAAGAATTATCTAAAATTTTTTATAAGAATGTTGAATTAATTTCTACTGATATAGAAATAAAAAGTACATTAATTTTATATGGAGTTAATTATTTAGGTATTGAAGATAAAAATGAAGAAAAAATTGAAATTAATATGGATGGTCCTTTTATGATAAAAGTTTTTAATATTTTTTTTAAAAAAGATGTTCCTTTTAATTATAATATGCAATCAAACACTGATTGGATTGAAGTATTCTTAAATGATAAATATGATAAAATTGAAGTTGATAAATATTGTAAATATAGTTCTTTTGTAATTAAAAATAAACAAAATAAATATTATGAAGAATTTAATATCCCTCAAACAAATTTTCAACCTATTTTTAAAAATTTTAAAGTTAAGAAATTAGAATTAAAAATTAATAAACCTACTTTAGAAATTAAATATGATGATAATCAAATATTTAATTATCAAAATAATATAAAAAATGAACCAAAAAATAAAGATTTTAAAATTGATATTTTAATCTCAAAATTTGAAAAAGAAAATGAAATTCAGAAAATACCTATAGCAACTTTTATATCTATTTAAAAAAATAATATAAATTAAAAACTAAATCAAAATTTATAATATTAATGAATTATTTTATTAATATATATTTTTTATAAGAAAAAAATTATAAAAATAATTAAAACATAAAATCTTCAAATAAACCTTTATATTTATTATTAGGAACGGTTTGAAATAAATCATTAGAATTTTTTTTTTGTTTAGAAGGAGTTGTAATATTATTAACATTATCATTAATTAATATCTTTGATTGAATGATATCAACTTTTTCCTCTGATTTATCAAAATTATAATTTCTAATTGGAGTACTCATATTTCTATTTTTGTATAAATTACTAATTTGTTGTTTAGATTCATTATCATTAGACGAATCATATATATCTTTAATATTTTTATTATTTCCATTTTTTTGTTTTTTATTATTTTTTGGATTTTTATTATATTTTCTCTTTGGTTTTTTATTGTTATTATTATTATTTCTTTTTTTTTTTTGTTTTTCTTCATCTTCACTTTCATTTTCATCTTCTTCTAAAATTGGTCCATTTTTTCCCATATGAAAATCTGAAAATCTTGAATTTATAAAAATAAGATTTAATCCTGAATTTTTAGCTTGTGGTGGAATTAAATTTAAACTTTCATTTATTTGTCTTTCTAAAAAAGATTGAGGATAATCATTTCTAATTTGTTTAATTGGATAAGGTGAAGGTAAAAGAGGAATATTATTATAAGAATTATTATTATAATAATTATTATTTGGTAAATGAGGAATATATGGATTGAAATAATTAAAATGATTATTATAAGGGAAATTATTTTGGTTATTATTATTAATTGTATTATTATCAATTGATAAATTTTGATTTATTGATTTATTTTTAATTGAGGAATTATCATTTAAATCATTAAATAAATTTGAAATAAAACTATTTGATGATGTTGTTGTAGATGTTGATGTATTTTTATTATTATTTGAATTACTTATATTTGAATTAGTAAATCCTAAAACTTCACTTCTTAAATTTTGAATTTCTGTTATTAATTTTTGAATATCTGAATTTTCAACAGAATAATTTTCTCTTACTGTTAATAAATTACTTTTTTCATCTTTAGTTTTCAAATTATCATTATTTATAATATATTCTCCACGAGATAAATAATCTAAAGGTAAATTATTATTTTCATTTTTAATATCTTCACTATTTTTATTAATATTTATATCATTTTTAACATTATTATCTTCATTTAAATTATTATTACTTTTATTAATACAATTATCTTTCTTTTTATTAATTAATTTTAATGTATTTTTATTATTAATATTTAAAACAGATTTAACAGGTCTAATATCTTTAGCAAGACAAGAATAATTTAAAGCACGAATACTTTCTTCAAAATCTTCTTTTCTAGGATTAATATTAGTAATCATAATAATATTTTGTTCACCTTGGAAATATTCACAAAATAATTTAGTTAATTTACTTTCTCTAAAAGGAACTAATTTTTTATTTGTATAAATAGAATTATGTTTCATACTTTCCAAACACTTTCCTAAAATACTTAAACTTTGATTTATTTTACAAGCTTCTTGTAATTCTTTTCCAGATGTATCAGTTCTTTTTGCTCTTTCACTTCCAGCTAAATCAACTATTGATAATGAAATTTCTTGATCACAATTATTATTTTCATCTTTATTTTTTAATATTATTTTAAATATTGTATGTGAACGAGATGAATTTTGATTTAAATTTGTTGAAGAATGTACTTTTTTACTTATTCCTAAATTCAATGAATCATTAAAATCTTTTAATGAATTTAATTTTTGAAAAGTAACATCTTGTAAATAAAAAATATTATTTAAATTTTCTTTAACATTTAATTTCTTTTTATAAAATTTATTCTTTCCTAATTCATCATTAGATAATAAATCAAATACTTCTTCATTATAAATTTCAACAAAATTACAAAATAAATTAAAATCATTTAATTTATTATTTTGATAATAATCAAATAATAAAATAAGAGATTGTGGTAAAATCCCAGGATTATTTGGTGAGCCAATAACAGTAAAAGTTTTTCCTGCATTTGTCATTCCATAAGTAAAAATTAAACCACTTTTAAAATTAAATACTAAATCGTCTATTAATTTTTTACAAGTTTCATTAAATATTTCAATTTGTGTATTTTCTTCAGTAAAAACTTTTGTAAATTTATATGAGTTTATTAATTTTAAATTTGTATTTATATTTAATTTTTGCAAATTTTCTGAATTTATATTTAAAATTTGTGAGTCTGTTTTTGAACGATGAAATAATAAATTTGTTCCATTAAAAGGACGAATTCTACAAAATGTTTTTATTGAATCATTGTTTTCAATTAATTTTTTTTTTGGAGATTCTATTATATTATTTATTGATTGATCTATTTGAATTTGATTTATTATATCGGATTTAGATTTTGAATTATTTGATATTGGTGGTAAAGTTTCTTCAAGGACTTTTAATATATTTTTTGGAGATTCAGATAAGTTTGGATTTATTTCAGTTGACATTTAAATTTAAAGTTAATTTTTTAATTTTATATTTTTCAACAAATTTCAATTAATAAATATTTTAAATTTATTTAAATTAAATTTAAGCTCAATTATTATAAATTGAAAATTATGATAATAAAAATAATCATTTTTAAGTTAATTTAATTATTTAAAATAAAATCAAATAGAATTGAATATTTAAATAACAATAATAAAATGAAAAAATTAGAGAATTTATTAAATATTTTTAGATAATATTTTCAAATTCTATCAATTTTGTTTTATTAATTTAGTTTATCATATTTTACTGCATAATTAATAAATATTTTCTTTAATAAATATAATTAAGAAAATATTTCAAAAAAATTTATATAGAATAAAACAATAATTTTGAAAATGTTCGATTAGGTAATTAAATTTGAAGAGATGGGAGATATATTTAAACATTAATATATTGATAATTTATTTATTTTTTTTAATATAATGATTAATATTTTTAACAACAATTTAAATTTGTTTATTAATTTAATTTTTTAATATATCATTATACATTTTTATCAAAGTTATGGACTTAATAGTTATTATTAATTAATATATTTTTTAAATATCAAATAAATACGATTGTTATATGAAATAAAATAGACAAATTTAATTAAAAAATTTATTCTATAGTAATTTAAAAAATATTAAAAAAAATAATAGTAATAATGGAAGAACAAATTCAACAAAGGAATTCTTCATTTAAAAAAAGGCCAAATATTAAAAATACTGAATATATAAGTGAACAATTCCTTTTATCATATGAACCAGAAGAAAAATATAAATTTGAAAACTTCGAAATTCAAACAGACAAAAAAATAGGAAAAGGTTTTTTATCAAATGTTTATTTATCAACAAATAAAATAGATTCACTTCAATATGCAGTAAAAAAAATAAATAAAAAAAATGTATTAAACAAAGGAATATCCTTAGATATAATAAAAAATGAAATTGAAATCCATGAAAGAATTCTTCATCCAAATATAGTAAGAATGTATTCACATTATGAAGATGAAAAAAATTATTATTGTTTCCTAGAATATATAAATGGACCATCATTATTAAATTTCATTCATAAAAAAAAAACAGGTTTATCAGAAAGAGAATCATGTAAATTTTTTTCTCAAATAATAAAAAGTATATCATTCCTTCATTCAAATAAAATAATACATAGAGATATAAAATTAGAAAATTTTCTAATTAAAAATAATGAAATAATAAAATTAATAGATTTCGGTTGTTGTGCTTTATTAACAGAAGAAGAACCAAAAAGAATGTCAACTTGTGGAACATATTTATATATGAGTCCAGAATTAATTGATTTAAAACCATATGATTATTGTGTTGATATTTGGGCTTTGGGAGTTTTATTATTTGAATTATTAGAAGGATTTTCACCTTTTGGAAAAAGAGATGATGATCAAATTGAAATAAAAAGTAATATTTTAACTAAAAAATTTAAAGTTACTAAAGATTTAAGTAATAATTGTTTAGATTTACTTAATAAAATGTTAGAATTTGATTATCATAAGAGAATTGATATTAAAGGAATTTGTGAACATAATTGGATTAAAGATTGGGGGACTGATAATGGATTTAATAATAATTTTAATGGGAATAATTTTAATAATAATGATGATGATAATGATGAATTAAATAGTCTTTTAAGTTTGGTTAAAAAAAAAAATATGAAAGGGAAAAAAGAAAGAAAAAAAAAAGGTAATAGTATTGCTAAAGGGGCTAAATATGAAAAAAAGAAAATTGATTTTAAAAAAGATAATGTTAATGATAATAATGATATTATTAAAAAAGATGAAATTGAAGAAAAGAAGATTATAATAAATGAAGAAGAAAAAAAAAATGAAATTGAAGAAAAGAAAAATGAAATAAATGAAGAAGAAAAAAAAGATGAAAATGAAAAAGAGAAAAATGATATAAATAAAGAAGATAAAAAAAATGAATATGATGAAAATAAAATTGTATTAAATAAAGAAGAAAAAAAAGATGAAAATGAAAAAGAGAAAATTGAAATGAATACAGAAGATAAAAAAAAGGAAATTAAAAATGAAGAAAAAGAAATAAATTCAATAATAAATAAAGAAATAATTGAGGAAAAAAAAGAAAAAGATATAAAAAAAGAAGAAAAAAAAGGAAATATCCCAATAAATTATATAAAAAATGAACCTAAAATTATAAATGAAAATATAAAACTTGATGATTTTGATGAAGAAAAATTTTACAATATAAATAATATAAATTCTTTTAAAACAGGTTATAATAATAAACAAAACCAAAATAAATTTATAAATGATGATAATGATGATTTTTTAAGTGAAAATTTATTAAATATAGTTAATGATAGTAAAAATATTGAAAAACAAAATATTTCATTTAATGAAGATGATAGTAATGAAATAAATACAAATAAATCAAATTTAGAAAGAAAAAAACAAAAACAAAATAAAATTAAAAACAATTATTATTATATGAATACTGATTATTCATATAATAGAAGTCAACAAAATTCTCATAGAAGTGATGAAAGTGATTTAAAAAATACTTTAGCTTTATTTGCAAAGGCTGATAAATTAAAAAAAGAAAGTGCTAAAATAAAATTAAAAACAAAAGAAAAAAGTTTTTGGGATAAATTATTTTCACCTTTTCAATGTGGTTCAACAAATAATAATAGTTAATATAGTATTTGTTATATAAAATAAAAATACTTATAATAATTAAGAAAATTAATAATATAATTTTTAACTCTTTTATATTTTAAAATGATGATTATTTATTTTGTTGAATACCATCATCTAATTCTTTTTGATTATCAATAGTAAATTGATTAACTTTTTCAATTTTAAGAATATCTTTCATAATATTTAAATATTGCATATGTTTATTATCTCCAATCATAGAAAAATGTTCAATTGCTTTTCCACAAAGAGTAGTAAAAGTATTAACAGTATAACCATTAATTTCACCTTTTTCAATTCTTTCTTTTAAATTTATAACATTTTTTTCAATTTCATCTATTTTCATATTTAATATTTCTTTAGCAGTAATTCTTTTTTCATGTTTTTGTCCTTTAATTAATTTTTGTGATTCAGGTTTAACTTTTAAAAACCTCATTTTTTTAACTAAAGTATCTCTAAAAAATAAAATATTTTCAACAATTAATTTTAAATGAAATTCATTATTAGTTTCATCATCATAAAAATTAATAGAAACTACTTTTTGTACTTTATTTAATTGTAAATCAGTAATTGCAAATAAAGAACTCCAAAATACAATAACACCATTTCCTGTATCTTTAACATCAAATAATATTAAACAATCATTTGATAATATTAATATATATTCACTATTATAATTAAATCTATTAATATTTTCTTTATCATTTTTATCAATTTTACATTTAAATGTATTAACTATCATATTATCAAAATTTTTCATATCATATGTACTTCCTAAATGAAATTCACCATAAAATTTATATCCAATTGCATTTATTACTTTTTCTATAAAATGTGGTATTTCATTTACTATTTCTATTATTGTATTTTTTGATGTATAATTTGGATATATATTTTTTAATAAATCTCTTCCATCCATTAATGATGGATTATTAAAATTTGTTCTTGATAATACAAATGGCTTTCTTTCAGGATATGATAAATCTACTATTATTAAAAATACTATATAATCTGGTAATTTATCTTTCTCTATTCCACTATCTATACTTAATATTCTTTTATCTATTATTATTGTTATATAATATTCATTCTGATATTCTTTATATTTATTAAATATTCCTTCTTTTAATTCTCTTAATTTCTCTATTTCTAATTCTATTCTTTTTTTTGCATTCTCATTATTTGGAGTTTTCTTGTTCAAAAATCTAAACATTTATTTATTAATTATTAAATAATTATTAATACATTTTTTCATATATTATTTTACAATTCTAAAATATTCATAATTATTTTTTTGTTTAATTATTCTTTTTCTTTTATGAAATTTTTATAATGATTAATTCATAAATAATAAATATTAATGGATGAAGAAGAAATAGAAAAAGGAAATATAAAAAATTATAATGAGAACAAAATAAATTCAGAAAATACATTATCAATAGGTATAGATTTTGGAACAAAAAAAACAATAAGTGCCATATGGAATAAAAAAAAAAAAAAAGAAAAA
>Ga0256407_10009100_pt1 | contig 14308 bp, 12 predicted proteins | sample RumenRJG_04DNA_FD_193489 | JGI IMG/M metagenome (GOLD analysis project Ga0256407, IMG submission 193489) | Bovine rumen microbial communities from Lethbridge, Alberta, Canada - RJG_04 | ecosystem: Host-associated > Mammals > Digestive system > Stomach > Rumen | place: Canada: Alberta... | reverse complement strand
AATCATATTTTTAAAGGGATTAAAAAGTTCGTTCTCCTCAATAACTGTTTTTGATTTTATACGTGACCAGAACGGCGTTGTTTCATTCCTTCTTAAAGGGCTTACGAATCTTTTTGCCGATGCATTTGTAATTTCGCTCCCGGTTATGGGAACTTTGGTTCTTATTACGGTTTGTACAGGTCTTCTGTCTAAGGCGGCACCGCAGATGAATCTGCTTTCAGAAGGTTTTCCGGTAATGATTCTTCTTGCATTCGGACTTTTGATATGGATTTTTCCTGCTTTGTGCGAATTTTTCTTCCGTTCTTTTAATACGGGGCTTACGGAACTATTTAATATGATCCGTCTATCTGGCGCAGGAGGTGCATCTTGAGTTTTCAGGATATTGACCTTCAGTGGTTTGCCGCAGAAGATGAAGGCCGTACAGAAGAGCCTTCAGAGCTTAAACTTCGCCGTGCAAGGGAAGAGGGACGCATTGCTAAAAGCCAGGAACTTACGGGGGCGCTTGTTTTCCTTTTTTCACTTGTCACGTTTATTTTCCTTGCAAAATCAGTTCTTTCCGGCTGCGCAGACATTCTTTCTTTTTTCTTTACGCGCATAAATTCAGAAAATGTTGCAGAGCCGTCTTTCTTTATGATTTTTGTTTATTATTTTCTGCGTCTTGTAATTCCTGTTACAATGGTAGGCATTGTAGCGGGAATTCTTGGAAATATCATTCAGAATAAGGGTATGATTTTCAGCCTTAAGGTTATTACGCCAAAATTTTCCAAGATTATTCCTAAATTCGGTGAATATTTTAAAAATACGATGTTTTCGGTGCGCGGTGTGTTTAACATTGCAAAATCTATCGGTAAGGTTGCCGTTATAGTTGCAGTTGCATACGCACTTATCCGCCGTGATATTCCGGAACTTATGATGATAATTCATAACGGCAAGGCTATAGAGGCGGTATTTCATATTTCCAGAATGGCGGCAACTCTTCTGGTTATTGCAGCCGTTATTTTTCTTATTATTTCTATCCCTGACTATTTTGTTCAAAAAAGGGAATTCATGCAGTCAATGAAAATGACAAAGTATGAAGTAAAGCAGGAATACAAGGAGATGGAAGGTGACCCTGAAGTAAAGAGCCGTCTCAAGCAGAAGCAGAAGGAACTGCTTCAAATGAACATGCCGAAAGCTGTCCGCGAAGCTGATGTTGTAATCACCAACCCTACACATTTTGCAGTTTCAATGAAGTATGACAGGGAAGTTAATGACGCTCCTCAGGTTACTGCAAAGGGTGAAGATGCAGTTGCGCTTCAGATGAGGCGAATTGCAGCAGAAGCTGGGGTTCCTATAGTAGAAAACAGGCCTTTAGCGCGAAGTCTCTATGCAGAAACGGAAGTTGGTGATATAATACCAGATAAGTATCTTTCTGTACTTGCCAATGTGTATGCAGAAATCATGCGTTACGGCTCAAAAAAAATGTGAAAGCTTGCTAAAGGGTGGGGATCTTAATGGCAAACGAAAAAAAAGTAAGCATTTTAAATCTCATACAGAAGAATATGATCGGCGTTATGGCTGTTATTGTCATTGTAATGCTGGTTATTCCTCTTCCTAAGGTATTTATTGACCTTCTGATGATTTTAAATCTTGCAGCTTCAATTACTCTTCTGCTTACAGTTGTATATACGCCAAGGGCTTCAAACCTTTCTTCATTCCCTCAGGTCATTCTTTTTATAACGCTATTTGGTCTTGGAATAAATATTTCTTCAACAAGGCTTATTCTTTCGGCTTCGGGGAACAGTCTGAATGCACTTAAGGGAACGCAGAGTGCAATGGTTCAGGCTTTTGCCAATATTGTAGCCGGAAATAATCTTGTCATTGGATTTGTAATATTTATCATTCTGATTGTCGTTCAGGTCGTTGTAATTACAAAGGGTGCCGGTCGAGTTTCAGAAGTTGCAGCTCGCTTTACTCTTGATTCCATGTCTGTAAAGCAGTTTGATATTGATAACCAGCTTGCAAACGGTTCAATTACAGACGAGCAGGCTAACAGAATGAAGGAAGAACTGCGTCGGGATATTGACTTCTATTCAAACATGGACGGTTCCAGTAAGTTTGTTTCCGGAAACGTTATGGCGGGAATCTTTATTACTGTTGTAAACCTGATCGGCGGCTTTATTGTGGGAATGGTTCAGCATAAGTTGGATTTTTCAACTTCTCTTGGACTCTATTCAACTCTGACTATTGGTGATGGACTTTTAAGCCAGCTTCCATCCCTTATGCTTTCTTTTGCAACTGGTATCCTTGTTACCGGAGATAAATCTGAAGATACTCTTGGAGAAAAGGTTTCCAAGGAATTTACAATTGACGGTGCAATTTACGAAATTGTCGGTGCCGTGCTTGCTGTAATGGGAATTATTTTTAGGGGAGGAACTCAGTTCCTGCTTATTCCTGTCGGTGCTGGTCTTGCATGGTACGGCTATAACCTTACCAAAAAGAAAGAAGTTGAAAAAATCAAAAAGGCAGAAGCTGAAGCAGCTGCAAAAGCAGACGGAAAAAAAGCGGAAGGTTCAAACGCAGAACAGGATTCTGTTGCGCCTCTTGATCCGCTTTCTCTTGAACTTGGATTTGCCCTTATTCCTCTTGTAGACCGAGATAACGGTGCGGAACTTCTTGAACGCATTTCAAGGATTCGTCGTGAATCTGCGCTGGATTTGGGGCTTCCTGTTCCTAAAATCAGGATTATTGACAACATGAATCTTGATCCTAATGAATATAGTTTCAAAATCCGCGGAATTGAAGCTGGACGCTGCAAGATTCGTCTTGGATATTATATGTGCATGAACACCGGCGCGGTTACGGAAGAACTTAAGGGTGAAGCAACAAAGGATCCTGCTTTCGGCATGCCAGCCATCTGGGTTCCGGAAGATCAGCGTTCAGAAGCTGAACAGGCCGGCTATGCAGTCGTTGATCCGCCGACTATAATTGCAACTCACATTACGGAAATTATTAAGGCTCATGCTTCTGAAATTCTTGGCCGTCAGGAAGTTTCTGTCCTCATTAACGAAGTTAAGAAGACAAATCCTATTGTTGTTGATGAAGTTATGAATGGTGACAAGCGTAAGTTCTCTTACGGAGATATTGAAAAAATCCTGTGCGGTCTGCTTGCAGAAAAAGTTTCAATCAGAAATATGGTTACTATTCTTGAAACGATTTCTAACTATGGTGCAATTACCGGCAATACTTGGGAACTTATAGAAAAGGTAAGGGAAGCGCTGGGACTTCAGATCTGCATGCAGTATGTTGACAGCGATAAAAAGCTCAGGGTTGTAAACCTTTCGCAGGGCTGGAGTCAGAAGGTTCTGGAATATGCACAGTACCCACAGGACGGTTCAAAGCCTTTTGTTGCATTTGATCCGCCGGATGGACGCGCATGGATAAAGGCAGTAAGTGATACATTGACGAGTGTTCAGCAGATGGGCTTTATGCCGATTATCATGTGTTCAAGCGTTGTCAGGCAGCTTGTTTATTCATCTATTGAACGCGAAATGCCTGGTGTTGTAGTTGTTTCTGAAAAAGAAATTCTTTCTGCCGGAAACAGCATTGGCCTTGAGGTTCTTGGAGAAATTAGTGAAGAGGGTGGACGATAAATATGCCTACATTTGACAGTGGTGAACAGACTAGAAAGATAACTGCCAGAACCTTGGAAGAGGCAAAGCAGAAACTTTATGATATGTACCAGTATGACTACGAAATTACAAACAGGCGTACTATTTTAAATCACGGTTTTCTTGGTTTTGGTCAGCATGAAGAAGTAGAAGTTTCCTATAAACTTAGAAACAGGGGAAATACTGTACCTTCTTATTATTCTTCTTCACGTCCGGCTCGTCCGGCTTATCAGCCTCCTGCTTCTGAAACAGATTTCCTGCGCAGTAAAGAAGCGCTTTTAAAGAATGTTGAACAGCAGACTGGAATTTCGGTTGGACTTAACTCCCAACTGAATATGCTTACAAAAAAAATTGATGAACTTGGTAAGAAAATCGATGAAAAGCCGTCCGTTGCAGTTTCTTCGGAAGAGCATCCGACAATTGAGCGCATAGAAGACCTTCTTTCTCAGAATGAATTTACTCATTCATACATAAAGATGATTTCTGACCGCATTAAGGCTACTTTCTCTCTTGATCAGCTTGAAGATTTTGATGTGGTTCAGAAGGAAGTTGTTGACTGGATTGGAGAATCTATTTCGATTGCAAAAGAAGTTGTCCGCCGTAAGCCGCGTACAGTTATTATCGTTGGTCCTACAGGGGTTGGTAAAACCACAACTCTTGTTAAGCTTGCTGCTCAGAATGTAATTTCTGCAAAGAAAAATCAGAAAAAGCTTGAACTGTGCTTTGTTACTACAGATACAATGAGGGTCGGTGCCTTTGAGCAGCTTTCAAGATTTGGCGAACTTTTTGAACTTAAAGTCAAAAAGGCAGAAAATGCAGAAGACGTTAAGCATATATACGAAAGCATTAAGGATTCTGTAGATATGATTTTTATTGATACAAGCGGTTACAGCCCGAACGATGCTTCTCATATCGGAATGCTTAAGGCTACGCTTGATGTACCGGGTATGAATCCGGAGGTTTATCTTGCTCTTACGGCTTCAACAAAGGCAAGGGACCTTAAAAATATAATGCAGAATTATGAGCCTTTTGGTTATAAGTCTGTTATAATTACAAAGTGTGACGAATCAAATCAGTATGGAAATGTAATCAGCGTCCTGAATGAAAAGAACAAGAGCATTTCCTATATAACCACAGGCCAGAAGGCAGCCGGATGCATAGAAAAGGCTAATCCTGTAACTTTTTTGATTCGTCTGGAAGATTTTAAGATTGACAGAGATCATATTGATAATAAATTTGGAGATAAATAATGGAAGAACAGGCAGAAGATTTGCGCGAACTTTTGAACGGTGGTGTTGCGGCACCAGAATCTGTTGAAACAAGTCAGGTTTCGGCAAACGGTCATAAAACCAGAATCATAGCTATTACAAGTGGAAAAGGTGGTGTAGGTAAAACTAATATTTCCGTTAATATGGCAATTGCCTATGCTCAGCTTGGTAAGAAAGTTATTCTTATTGACGGCGACCTTGGAATGGCGAATGTAAATGTTCTTCTTAACGTTGTACCGCAGTATAATCTTATGCACGTAATCAATAAGAAAAAGACAATGAAAGAAATCATTCTGGATACTGAATTCGGAATTAAGTTCATTGCCGGTGCAAACGGATTTTCTAAGATTGCAAATCTCAGTGTAGAAGAACTTGAATATTTTGCAAAACAGTTCAGTGCTTTGGGAAATGCAGACATAATCATCATTGATACTGGAGCCGGAATTGCAAATAACGTTCTTCAGTTTGTTGCCGCTGCAGATGAAGTTTATGTCGTTACAACTCCGGAACCGACTGCAATTACAGATGCCTATGGAATCATTAAAATCATTACAACGGAAATTGTAGACAGACCTGTAAACCTTAAGCTTCTTGTAAACAGGGTACATTCTGCGGACGAAGGAAAGCGAATTTCTGAACGAATCATTACGATTGTAGGACAGTTCCTTGGCTATAAAGTTGATTACATCGGTTTTGTTTACGATGACCCGATTGTACAGGCTTCTGTAATCCGTCAGAAACCGTTTATCTTTGTAAATCCGACAAGCAAGCCTTCTGTGTGTCTTAAGCATATAGTCGGACGCATTGAAAAGACTGATTTTACAGGAAACGAAGGGGTCTCTAATTTTCTTAAGAAATTTCTTGGAAAAAAAGATAGAAATGCATAATTTACTGTCTTTTTGCAATTAATTGGTATATAATAGATTGACTGCATAGTTTGCTATGCACATAAAATGTGGGAGGAAAAAGATTGAAAAATGTTAAATTTATAATCGGTTTTTCTATTTTCGGTTTTTTACTTTCCGCAGTTTTTGGCTTTAATTCCCAGGGAAATTATTTTGCGCGGGTAATCCTGCATGCATTGATTTTTGCTGTCGTTTTTGCTGGTCTTGCAGTCCTGATTCAGTTTATTTTTTCCAGGATTCTGGAGTTTGATTCAGAATCTGGGGGAGACGGAGGAATTGCACCTGCTGCAGCTGGATCCGGTGCTTCTGCCAGTTCACACTCTGTTGATATTGTTGTTCAGGATGAAGACCTGCCTGATGATGCAGATGCGTCGCAATTTTATGTTGGGAACAGCCGTCAGATGCTGTCTCCGGAAGATTCAAGGCAGATGAATCCTGCTGAAGAAAATGGGAATAGGTTTGAACCTCAGGAAGTTCCGGTGGCTGAGGCGGCTCCGGCCGAGAAGGTTGTTCAGGCTGCACCTGTAACGCTTTCTGAAGTGGCCAAACAGGTTTCTGCAGAAAATGCTGCCGGTTCAGGAGCTGCTTCGGGATTTGTTCCGATATCTCTGGCGGAAACTCCAAAGAATGTGTCAAGTGTTGAGTCAATGACTCAAGCAGATATAAAAAAAGTTGAAAAGAGTGCGTCTGCCCCGGCTGCTGCAGGGGGTGGATCTGAAGAACAACTGGACAGTCTTCCGGATTTGGAAGATTTATCCGGCTTTGCTCCGTCAATTTCACCGGCTCCGTCAGGAGATGCTGAAGTTGAATCCGGAGATTCTGGTTTTTCAGAAAGCGTACCGGGAAACAGCTTGACTGCAGAGGAAGTAACAAGCGGGAAAGATGCCGAGCTGATGGCAAAGGCAATAAGCACTCTGCTGGCAAAAGAGTAAAAAAAATAAGGTTAGGGTTACTTTATGGAAGATATTACAGTTGCGTCTATTGATGAACAGAAATCGGTAAATGACGAAAGAGAAGAAGATTTGCTCTGGGAAGAATTCCGCAAAACTAAATCTCCTAAACTCAGGGATAAATTTATCCGTCAGTATATGCCGCTGGTAAAATATGTTGCCGGAAAGGTTGCTGTTGGAATGCCTAACAGTGTTGAATTTGATGATCTTGTAGGATTTGGTCAGTTCGGGCTTCTTGATGCCATAAATAAATATGATCCGGAAAAAGGCGTAAAGTTCAAGACTTATGCTGTAACCAGAATCCGCGGTGCAATTTTTGACGAACTCCGCGAAATTGACTGGGTTCCGCGTTCAGTAAGGCAGAAATCAAGGGAAATTGAAGATGCCATTGTTAATCTTGAGGCAAAACTTGGAAGAACTGCGAGTGATGCAGAAATTGCGGCTTCATTAAAAATGAGTGAAGACGAATATCACCGTACTGTAATGAAAGTTTCGGGTACAAGTATTCTTTCCCTTAACGAAGTATGGTATTCAGGTGATGACAGCGACAGTATGTCTATAGGAGACAGCATTGAAGCTCCTAACAGCCTTAATCCGGATGTAATTGCAGAAAGAGAAGAAATCAGGAAGGTTATAATTCAGGCAATTAATGAACTTCCGGAAAAAGAAAAAATGGTTATAGTTCTTTACTACCATGAAGATTTGACTTTTAAAGAAATTGGGGAAGTCCTTCAGGTCAGTGAATCACGAATTTCCCAGCTGCATACAAAAGCCAATTTAAGGCTTCGTGCAAAGCTTACAAATCTCAGGAAGGGTATTATCTGATAAATGTATTCATTGGATAAAATCAGGGAAGAATTACAGAAACGTCTCAATGTTGACAGTCAGCTTAATTCTGTTGAAGTAAATGCAGATTCTGTTGATGAAGCTCTGGCAGATGCATCTGTTCAGCTTGAAACAAAAACTCAGGGACTTGAATTTGAAGTTCTTGAAAAGGGAAGCAGCGGATTTTTTGGAATCGGTAAAAAGCCGTGGAAGTTGCGTATCTATCAGAATCCTGAGTTTTCTGCAAAACAGAAAAAAGTTTCCGGGGACGATTTGTTCTCTGGAGAAAGTTCTGGTGCTGCAGAAGTTATTACTAATCGCGACGGTTTGTTTTATGTGCGTCATTTCGGTGATTCAATCAAGCTTAAAGTTTTGCTTCCTATTGGAAACGGCGCCCCTGTCAATGAAAAAGAAGTTCTTGATGCTGTTCAGCGTCCGGATACCCTTGAATTTGATGAAAAGCTCATTGCAAAGTATGTAATCAGCGGAACAGACAACGAATATCAGAAAGTGGGTCTTTACAAGCACATTTCTTCTGCGGACTCAATCGTCGCAGTTGATATTACCCGTGATGAAATGCATGGTAACATCATTGTTGACGCTCCGGGAATGAGCGGTGCAGACCTTTCTTACGAGCAGCTTTATAATGCCCTTGAATCACAGGGAATCCGCTGTGGAATCAATACAGATAAGATTAAGGAATTTGTTGATAATCCTGTATATTCAACTCCTTTTGAAGTTGCATCTGCCATTCTTCCTGAAGACGGCCATGATGCATATGTTCAGTATAATTTTGAAACAGACCAGAATAAACTTAAGGCCCGCGAATCAGAAAGCGGTAACGTTGACTTTAAGGAACTTAACAAGATTCAGAACGTTGTTGAAGGTCAGGTTCTTGCAACAAAGATTCCTGCTACCCGTGGTAAAGGCGGAAAAACACTCTTCGGTCATTATCTTGAAGCTAAGGCCGGAAAAGACATTAACGTCCAGCTTGGGCAGAATGTCAAGTTCGATAAGGATGGAGTTACAATTGTTGCCGCAATAGACGGACAGGTCCTTTTTGTAAACGAAAAAATTACTGTTGAACCTCTGCTTATGCTTGATGCAGTTAATATTAAGTCCGGAAACGTTAAGTTTGTCGGTTCTGTAATTGTAAAGGGCAGCGTAGAAGACGGATTTGACGTAAGGGCTTCCGGTACAATTGATATCGGCGGTTCTGTAGGTAAATGTCATATTGAATCTGAGCACGGCGATGTAATTATTCATCAGGGTGTGTTCGGTAAAAATGAAGGTGAAATTAAAGCTGGTAAATCATTGTGGTGTAAGTTTGTTCAGGAAACAAAGATTGAAGTTGAACAGAACGTTATTGCAACAGATTCCCTGATGAACTGTGACATTACAGCAATGAAGAATATTGTTGCATACGGAAAGAAAGCCCAGATTACAGGTGGAACGCTCTTCGCAACAGAGGAAATCTGTGCAAGGACTCTTGGTTCTCCGGGTGGTGGTACAACTACAACTCTTTCTGTCGGTATAGACCCGCGTGCAAAGAAAAAACTTGATGACCTCCTTAAAGAACAGTCAGAAGTTGTAAAGGAACTTGAAAATATTGAACTTGATATTCAGACTCTTGAAAATCAGAAGAAGATCCGAAAAAATCTTCCAAAGGACAAGGAAGAAAATCTTTCTAAGCTTATGGGGCGAAAGGGCGAAATCCTTACTCACTGTAAGGAAATGAATAAGGAAATTGATGAACTTCAGGCACACTTAAGGGAACTTAAGGCTGTCGGAAAGGTTAAGGTTGAGGGAACTACTTATGCCGGTACAAAGATTTATATCAGGGATGTACTGGATGAAGTTCATGCAGATGTTACGGGCTGTACTTTCTATTATGAAAATGCATTTGCAAAACGGGATAAGTACGAACCTCCTGCTCTGGACGTAACAAAAGGTCCTGAAGGATATAACTGATGGGTGTCCAGCCAATCGATCTTTCTACCATGTATTCTCAAATGGCAAATATTGCAAACCAGGTTGCTCATGAAGAGCAGGGGATGCAGCTGTCAAAGTCCATGCAGCAGGTTGATGTTGTAAAGACAAATACAGAACAATCAAAAAAAGTTCACGAAGCCGCAGAAGATTCAAAGTCTACCGCAGTAAACCAAGACGGAAGCGGCGGACAGCATCTTGCCGGCGGAAAACATGACGGTCAGAACGGACAGACTCCGGAGGAAAAGGATTCGGCAGATAAGTACCGCATTAAGGAATCTTATCTTGGGCAGCACATAGATATTACGAGGTGATTTTTGAAATTTTTTGTAATTTTTATCTGTTTGTTTAATATCGTAATGTGGATTGTTTTCCTTAAAAAATTCAAGTCTCTTTTTACCTCAGAAGATATAATCGCCAGTACAAAAGAAAAAATGGAACGCATTATTTCTGACATGAACAGAAATGTTGACCGCGACATTACGCTTGTAAATGATGCAATTTCCAGGCTGTCTTCTGCAAGAAATGATGCAGAAAAAGCCATGAAGCTTCTGAATGACATGGAAAAACAGAGTGCCGCACTGTCCAGCTTAAAGGAAAGAATCTCTGAAAAAACTTCTCGTACAACTCCATATTCTGCCCGCGTCGAAAAAGCATACGAAAAGCACAAGGGTGTTGTAAGTTTTGACAAAAAAAATCCCGCTGAATCAAGTGTCGTCATTACTCCTAAAGGAGAAGAAGAAGTTAAAAATACTCCGGTGCAGAATACTCTTTTTGAAGAAAATTCAGAACCTTTAAATACAAGGGCTGAAGTAACAGTGAATGCTGACGGAGCATCTTATGCAGAAATTCCTGTCGTTGTGCCGGAAATATATGTTCCTGATACACCAGTGAATGCATCTTCAAAGGATGACCTTAAAAAACGTATACTGAACATGTACGATATGGGTTATTCTCCGGATGACATTGTAAACGAACTTTCCTGCTCTATGACGGAAGTTCAGTTTGTCCTTACTCTTGAAAACAGAATTTAGTTTTTTATAATATATAAATCTCTTTTTTTTATCCTGAAAAAAATTATCTGAATAACTTCTCAATAAATATCAAAGTTTCTTAATTTTTCTTGTAAAATTTGAATTTTGTGGGTATGATTTAAATATATATATTTTGACTATATAGTGGGGTTGAAATGGACATCCAATTACAAGAGTTAATTGATAAGATTAAAAAAGACGGTGTAACAGCCGCAGAAAAGACAGCCGCTTCAATTATTGAAAAAGCACAGAAAGATGCAGATTCAAAAGTTGCAGCAGCAGAAAAAAAATCAGAGGAAATGATTAAGAACGCAAAGGCAGAAATTGAGCGCCTTGAAAAGGCTAGCAATGATGCTGTTGTTCAGGCATGCAGAAACATGCTCATCGGTTTCCGTGATTCATTGGTTGCAGAACTGGATGCAATTGTCCAGACTGAATCTGCAAAGGCTTATTCTTCGGATCTACTTAAAACTCTGGTCCCAGAAACTGTAAAGGCATGGAGCAAGAACGCAGATGCTTCTGAACTTTCAGTTCTCCTCAGCGAAAAAGATCTTAAGACCCTTGAAAGTGAACTTAAAGCTGCACTCAAGGCAGAAATCGCAAAAGGACTTGAAATTAAATCAGACAAGAGTCTTTCTGCCGGTTTCAGAATCGGTGTAAATAATGGTGCTGCATATTATGATTATTCAGCAGAATCAGTTGCAGATTTGTTCTCTGCGTACCTTAATCCACGTGTAGCTTCCCTTATGAAAGAAGCTGCAAAAGGAAACAATTAGTGAAAGAGCAGTATTATTTAGTTTCGCAGCTTCCTGATATTTCTGCTGCTGGAGAAAAATCTACGCTGCCAATAACTGAAAAATATTACAGGGATTTGTGTTCTCGTTTTCTTGATCCAAAAGATGTAAAGGTTTTAAATAATCTTTCTCTTACACCTTCAAGGGAAGCAGAAGCAACTGGTTCCGCTTTTTTAGACGCCTGGTATAGCAATGAACGCTGCCTCCGCTATGCGCTGGCTCAGGTTCGTGCCCAGAAGATGAAAAAAGATGCCGGTTCAATTCCTGTTTCAATTTCCGGTGATATTGTTCAGGCTGCCAGAACGGCAGTCGGTATTGATAGTCCGCTTTCTGCAGAGCAGTTCCTGTATGAATACAGGCTCAGCTTTCTGAATGCAATTCAGCCTATGGATTCATTCTCTGTTGATGCTGTATTTGCCTATGGAATCAGGCTTATGCTTCTTGAACGCATTAAGAAGTTCAATGCAGAAAAAGGTACGGATTCATATCACAAAATTTATGATACTATACTTGGAGAAAAAGCATGACAGATACAAAAGGTACAGTAGTCGGTATCAATGGAAACATGGTTTCTGTTAAATTTGACGGAAACATTTCCATGAACGAAGTTGCCTACGTTAATGTTGAAGGCAAAAAACTTCGAGGGGAAGTTATCCGTATCCGCGGAAACGTTGCCCAGCTACAGATTTTTGAAATGACTCAGGGTATTAAGGCCGGTGATGCTGTAGATTTTACAGGTAACCTTCTTTGTGCTCTTCTTGGCCCTGGTCTTCTTGGTCAGATTTACGACGGATTGCAGAACCCGCTCCCTCTTGTAGCAGAGCAGGCTGGCTTCTTCCTTGAAAGGGGTGTTTACGTTGATGCCCTTGATAAAAAAGCAAAATGGGATTGGACTCCTGCTGTAAAACCTGGTGACAAGCTCCAGAGGGGAGATTCAATCGGTTCTGTTCCGGAAGGACCTTTTACTCATAAAATCCTCGTTCCGTTCAATCTTTTGGGAATGTATACGGTAAAGGAAGTTACTCCTGCCGGTTCATATACAATCATGGACAAAATGGCTGTTATTACCGACGAAAAGGGTAACGACCACGAACTTAAGATGTGCTTTGAATGGCCTGTTAAGAGAGCAATTGACTGCTATGCAGAACGCCTTGCTCCTACAGAAACAATGGTTACAAAGACTCGTCTTATTGATACTTTCTTCCCAGTTGCAAAAGGCGGTACATATTGTATTCCTGGACCATTCGGTGCCGGAAAAACAGTTATTCAGCATACAACTTCTAAATATGCTGACGTTGACATCGTAATCATTGCTGCCTGCGGTGAACGAGCCGGAGAAGTTGTAGAAACAATTAAGGAATTCCCTGAACTTAAAGACCCTCGTACCGGTGAATCATTGATGAAGCGTACAATTATCATTTGTAATACTTCTTCAATGCCTGTTGCTTCCCGTGAAGCTTCGGTTTATACCTCTGTAACTTTGGCAGAATATTACCGCCAGATGGGACTTCATGTTCTTCTTCTTGCTGATTCTACATCACGTTGGGCACAGGCTTTGCGCGAAATGTCTGGTCGTCTTGAGGAAATCCCAGGAGAAGAAGCATTCCCTGCTTATCTTGAATCTTATATTGCTGCATTCTATGAACGTGCAGGATACGTTCGCCTTCGTGACGGCTCTAAGGGTTCTGTTACAATTGGTGGTACTGTATCTCCTGCCGGCGGTAACTTTGAGGAACCTGTTACACAGGCTACACTTAAGGTTGTCGGCGGTTTCCACGGTCTTACACGTGAACGTTCAGATGCCCGCAAGTTCCCTTCAATTGACCCGATTGCTTCTTGGTCTAAGTACCGCGGTGTAATCGTTGAACCTAAGGTTTCTTTTGCACGCAGCCTTTACAAGCGCGGTGTAGAAGTAAACCAGATGATGAAGGTTGTAGGTGAAGAAGGTACTTCTACAGAAGACTTCGTTCTTTACATGAAATCAGAATTCCTTGATTCTGTTTACTTCCAGCAGAATTCATTTGATGAAGTAGATGCTGCAGTAAGCGTAGAACGCCAGAACTATGTATTCAACAAGGTTCTTAAAGTGCTTGGTTCTGATTTTGACCTTAAGGACAAGGATGAAGCACGTACATTCTTCAATCAGATGCGTCAGAAGTTTGTTGACTGGAACTATATTTCAGAAACAACATCTGACTACAAGGCAAAGGAAAAGGAAATTGATGATTTGTATGCATCAAAGAACGGTACTTTGCAGGCAGAAGCTGACCAGTTGCTTAAGGATGGTGAATAATGAACAAAGTATACAGTAAAATTGAATCCATCGTTGGTTCTGTAATTACAGTAAAAGCCGACAACGTAGCATACGGTGAACTTGCTGAAATTGAAACACAGTATGGTAAGTCACTTGCCGAAGTAAACAAGATTGACGGCGACATCGTTTCGCTTCAGGTATTTGCCGGCGGACGCGGTGTTTCTACTGGTGATCATATCCGCTTCCTTGGTCACCGCATGGAAGTTTCTTTCAGCGAAAACCTTTTGGGACGCATTTTTAATGGTTCTGCAGAACCTCGTGATAACGGACCTGCACTTGCAGATAACCTTGTTGCAATCGGAGGACCTTCTGTAAACCCTTCAAAACGTATCATGGCTCGCCGAATGATTCGTACAGGTATTCCAATGATTGATATGTTCAATACATTGGTCGTAAGCCAGAAGCTTCCAATCTTCTCTATTTCCGGAGAACCATATAACCAGCTTCTTGCACGCATTGCCATGCAGGCAGAAGTTGACGTAATCGTTCTTGGTGGTATGGGTCTTAAATATGATGACTACCTTTATTTTAAGGATACCCTTGAAAACGGCGGTGCCCTTTCAAAGACAGTAATGTTCA